>Ga0074046_10001587_pt1 | contig 20327 bp, 16 predicted proteins | sample BogForMeECP23OM3_FD_94441 | JGI IMG/M metagenome (GOLD analysis project Ga0074046, IMG submission 94441) | Bog forest soil microbial communities from Calvert Island, British Columbia, Canada - Bog Forest MetaG ECP23OM3 | ecosystem: Environmental > Terrestrial > Soil > Wetlands ... | reverse complement strand
GACGGTAGCCTCTGGATCGGTTCCTACGACGGACTTCAGAGGTGGAACCGGGGGCAGCTGAGCATCTATCGCGTCACCGGGTCTTCCGCAAAGCAATCTGGCGATGAACGACCCGGTCCCGTTAACGGCACTGTCCGTGAAATAACTGCTCCTGGGTTACCGGACAACTACATAGGCTCGCTCTTTGAAGATCGACGCGGGCGCGTGTGGGTGACAACAAGAAGGGGAGTTGCATGGTTCGAGAAAGACAAGTTTATACGCGCCAGCGGCCTGCCTGACGGTTCTGCAAACGCTGTCATCGCTGACGACGATGACGGCGTCTGGATCAGCTATCCCGGTCAGGGCCTGTTCCATGTCGCTGACGGCAGAGTTGTCCAGTCACTTCCGTGGCCTTGGACCAGCCAAGGCACGAACCCGCGTCTTTCAGCGGCCGTCCCCGGCTCGGCGCAAGGCGAACTGTGGATTGGAACGGTTACAGCCGGGGTCGGCCATTTTAAGGACGGCCAAGTTAGCACATGGCTCGGCAGCAAGGATGGCCTGGGAGCGGATCTAGTCTGGAATCTTCATGTCGACCGCGAAGGTACGCTTTTGGCTGCAACGGAAGGAGGCCTCAGCCGCATAAAGGACGGACACGTATCAACGTTAACGACCAAAAACGGTTTGCCTTGCAACGCGGTTCATTGGATCGTCGAGGATGATGCTCGTGCGTTATGGCTGTCCACAGCCTGCGGCCTGCTGCGCATTGACCGCAGCGATTTGCAGGCGTGGGCCTCGGACGCCAAACATGCGATCCATCCAACCATTCTTGACGGCAGCGACGGGTTCAGGATGCATGCGATGCTCACCGGCTACAGCCCGGTGGTGAAAAAGGCTCCCGACGGAAAATTGTGGTTCGCACACAATGACGGCGTCAGCGTTATTGATCCTCAAAACCTCCGCATCAACAAAGTTCCTCCACCGGTTCATGTTGAGCAGATCACCGTAGACGCAAAGACATATGCCGCGACCGCCGGTCTGCAGCTGCCGCCGCGCATCCGCGATCTCACAATTGATTACACGGCGTTAAGTCTGGTGGCTCCGGAGAAGGTCCGCTTCCGCTTCAAGTTGGACGGGCAGGACCAGGAATGGAGGGAGGTGGTGAACGACCGCCAGGTGCAGTATTCGAACCTCGGACCGGGCAGGTACACGTTCCGCGTGACGGCGTGCAACAACAGTGGAGTGTGGAACGAAGTTGGCGACACCCTGGATTTTTCCATCGCGCCAGCGTACTGGCAGACGAATTGGTTCCGTGCGCTGTGTGTGGCGGCGTTTCTGGTGATGCTCTGGACCGTTTATCAGCTTCGTGTCCGTGATTTACACCAGCGCCACGCATTGTTAGAGCGGCACGAAGGTGAGATCAGCGCGTTGAACGAACGGCTAATGAAAGCGCAAGAGGAGGAGCGAACGCGCATCGCGGGTGAATTGCACGACGGCGTTCTCCAGAAGATTACGTCGATCGCTCTCGAGCTGGCTACGGCGATGCTTGAGCTTCCATCCGATTCGAAACCCAAGGCAGAAGTAAGAGAGGTCGAGAAAAAGCTGATCGAAGTGGGCACGGAGATTCGTCAACTGTCCCACGAGCTTCATCCTGCGGTATTGACCGAAAAGGGGCTGCCGGACGCGCTGTCCTCGTATTGCGAGGAGTTCAGCAACACACGCGGCATTCCCATTTCGTATAACGGCGATGAAAGTGTGCAGGAATTATCGCCCGGAGCCGCACTATGCATCTACCGCATCGCCCAGGAGGCCCTCGGCAATGTGGCGAAACATGCTCAGGCCAGGAAGGTGGAAGTTCGGCTGACCCGGTCCGATAATCGCGTTTGCCTCGTGGTGTCGGATGATGGTGTCGGTTTTGATTCCGACGGAAGTGGAAAATCCGGAGGGCTGGGGCTGATCAATATGCGAGAGCGCGTGCGTCAACTGAAAGGGACGTTTGAGTTCGATAGCTCACCAGGGCGCGGAACCACCGTGAAAGCGGAAGTTCCTTTTCGTCCTGCATCGTAAGTTTACCGCAGGCTTGCTGGTTTTTGTCTCGTGGTCATCAGCAGGAGCCTATTCAGGTGTCCGACCGATGGCGTGGATAATCTCGTCGTTTGCTTGCGTGTAGTCCAGTTGTGACTGCAGCAGCAACGTCCTGGCGTCGAGTTCCTGTGCAGTTGCCATGTTGCTCTGGGAGGTGAGGGCCTCCCCCCGCGCCAGTTGCTCATGCAGGACTCGATTCGATTCGGTGCGCAAGGCCAGCAGTTCCTCAGATACCTTCCGCATTTCCTGGGTCCTTTGCAGCTTGTTGTATGCGGTCTCGACTGCCAGCTCGACCTCATCGGTGAGCCGGGCAAGATTTTCTTTCGCCTGGGACAGCTGAGCGTCGCGTTCCCGCAGGAGCGCACGCTTGCGCCCCGAGTCGAAGAGGTCGTAACTGAAGTGAACGCCGAAACTGCCGAAATTACGGGCCAGAAAGGGAACGTTGTTTTGGTAGCTATAACGGGCAAACGCCTCCACATCCGGCACATAGATGTCTGTTTTTGCCAGGTGAACGGCGGATTTTGCTTTCTCCACTTCGCTGCGCGCCTCGATGATCTCGGGGTGGGATGCGAGAGCCTCAGTCACACACTTTTCACGCGCGCAGGCTGGCAGGACTTCCGGAGTGTCGGGATCGAGTTCCAGCGCCGTTGTGAGAGGCAGTCCCATGGCATCGTTGAGCTGCAGCTTAAGGTCGGAGAGCTGCAAGTCGGTAGTCAGCAGTTCCTGTTTTGCCTGCAGGAATTGCGCCCGGCTCTCGATCAGGTTCTCTTCCAGGGCGCTGCCGTATTTCACCTGCTGGACGCGTTCGCTTTGCAGATCTTGCGTCGCTTTGATTCTGGCTTCCGTGGCCGCACGATGGATCTGCGCGATCAATACCTTGTAATAGAGCTGGTGAACCTTCAGAGCAACATCATTCTCTGTTTGTTGCGCCCTCTGACGGGAGGCCTTCAGTTCCGCTTGCGCCATGTCGTTCACGGGCCGGATTTTCAGCAGCGTGGTCAGGGGCTGTGTCAGTTGGGTGCCACTGGTCGTCAGGTCACGCCCACCTTGATTAATGACCGAGTTTGCGACCGGAACAGGACTGCCCCCGACGGTGCCGAGACTGCCACCTGCGATTTCTATCAGCTGCGTGTCGGTGAGATGTATGAAGTTGCTTTCATTTCGAATGCTGGGAAAATAGGCGCTCTTCGCAACCTCTTTCGCGTGCTGCTTCTCCTCGACTTTGTATTCGGCGATGTGGACGTTGTGGTTGTGTTGCAGGGCCAACTGCACGGCCTCGTGCAAGGTAAGGCGGCGAGCGGAAGCAGCACCGCTTTGCTGTCCAGCAAAGGCTAGGGCCGCGAAGAGCGGCGGGATGGTTAGCAATAGCTGGAATTTCCATTTCATGAGTTTTTCTCCTTAACCGGCTGCAACGTGCTGAGGTCCCCATAGTTCAGCGGCGACTGGCGCAGCAACGCGGTTAAAAGAAGGGCGATAACACAACTCCAGGCCACGAGAAGGAATCCGTCGTTGAGGCTCAAGGCGTAGGCCTGAAGACGCAGCCGGGCCCCGATCAGATCGATAGCTCTGGCGCCCGCCGCGGCCGCGCCCGGGGATTTGGCGTAGACACCAGCCGCCATGGCATGAAGATTTCCGTCGGTAATCCAGCTTCCCTGGGTCACATGCAGACCCAAAAGGTTCGAGTGCAGCTTCTCGCGTTCGGCGATAAAGTGGGCCATGTAAATGGCCCCCGCAGTCCCACCAAATAAGCGAATCGTATGAAACATCGCGGAAAATGTCAGTATCCACTGAGGTTTCGCCAATCCCCCCGTGAAGATTCCCTGCAGGATGATGCATCCCACCAGCCCGATGAGTGCAACCGATTGTCCGATGCCCGTAAGCAACTCGGTGCGATAGTAGTTCGCCGCCGACCAAACCGTCGTGTACTCGGAGTTCAGGTAGACGGCGAAGGCCGTGCAGGTCAAGCCGGCAGCCAACAACAGGCGAGGGTCTATTTTCTGAACCATCAGGAGAGCGGCGACAAACGTAACCAGCAACAGAGGAACAGCGCTCCAAATCACGGCCGGACCGATCTGATTGGCTTCGAAACCGCGAATGGCCAGCGACTGCGGGATCAGAATGATGGTTCCGGTGAGAGTAAACCGAAACCAGAACAGCAGGCTGCCCAGGAGCAACGTGTTCCATTTCCAAAGATAGGGGAGCGCCACCAGGGAGTTGGGTCCGAGCAATCTTCGCACCAACGCGCAGAACAGCAGGAACGACCCGCTCAGAAACAACGCGGTGAATACTCCGGAGCGCCACCAATCGAGCCGCTGTCCCTGCTGGAGTGCGGTAAACACCAGAGCCAGTCCCGCGCTCAGGTACAGGAACCCAACAAAGCTGGGCACTTGACCTTCACTCTTTCGCGCAGGGGCTTTCGGTATTCCGTAATAGATACAGATCATCATCACCGGCGCAATCAGGGCTGAATTCCAGAACATCCAGTGCCAGGAGAGATGCTCGCGGTACCAGCCATAGAGCGACGGCGCTATATTGACGGCCCCATCTATAAATGTGGCGTAGAATGCCATCGTATACGGAAGAAACCGCAGCGGAATATTGCGAAGTGCAAAAGTAAGGGTGAGCGGATAGAACGTACCTGAGGTCAACCCCGCCACAATCAATGCCGCAACCAGCAGGCTATAACTGTGTATGAGCGGTAGGAAAGCGCAGGTCACGGTGAATATTCCAGCCGCAAACAGAAGCACGCGCCGTGGTCCGAGTAGACCTCCCAAATACACGCTAAAAGGCCCGATGAACATGAGGGCCGCGTTATAGGCGCTGTCGAGCCATGCACCTTGATCGAACCCAATGCCGACGTGGCCCTTCAAGTCGGCCATTCCCAACGAAAGCATACGACCGGTGAGCGTGACGAGCCCGGCGCCTATGAGGACCCCGAGAATCCCCAGTAACGGACTGTTTGACAGCTCCGACGGCACCACTCCCGCAATCGCTCGTGCGATTTGCGCTGGAGGAGGAAGGCGGGTAACGGTGGTAGTTGTAGACATCGCGTTTCCCGTTCACCTTCTCGTTCGTACCATCGCAATGACGGAGAGACCCGGACGCAGAACGCCCGCGGCGATTGAGTCGTCAAATACGATCTTTACCGGGATTCTTTGCACCACTTTCGTGTAATTACCGGTCGCATTGTCGGGCGGCAGCAGGGCGAATTGGGAACCGCTGGCGGGCGCAATCTCGATAACCTTACAATGAAAGACTTTTCCGGGGTACTCGTCGATGCGGATCTCTGCCGGATCGCCGACTCTCACGTTCGTTAGTTGCGTCTCTCGATAGTTCGCCTGCACCCACTTGGTGTTACTCACAAACGCAATCACCTGCGTTCCGGGAGAAACCAGCTGGCCCGGCCGCACCTGTCGTTCACCCACGCTGCCATCGCCGGGCGCCGCGATCTTTGTATATCCAAGATTGATTTGTGCCACGCTGAGAGCGGCTTCCTTGACGTGAAGGTCTGCCACGAGCTGAACCTCCTGGGACTCCAACACAGTCTTGGTGCGCCTCTCCGCCTCGGCTGCAAGCTCATTGCTGTGCAACATCGCTTTCGCTTGTTCAAGATCCGCCTCGCGGCTCGCCAGCATCGCAGCAAATCTCTGTTCATCCGCGACTACCTGCTCAACTCTCTGGGGTGTAGTGGCACTTGTCTGCAGCAGTGCCTCCTGCCGCTGACGTTCCTTTTGCGTCCGCACAACATCAGCTCGAACCGCTTCTTCTCCATCCTGCGCCGCCGCGATTTGTGCTTTCGCTTGGTCGATCCCGGCCATTGCGCGCTGGATGCGTGCGTCCTGAAGCTCGCGCTGCCGCCGGTTGTTTTCGATCGCCGCTTTTGCCGCCTCCACCGCCGCAGTTGCCTGTGCCACTTGTGCGAGGAAGTCGTTATCCTCCAGTTCGGCAAGAAGATCGCCCTTGTGTACTTTCTGGAAGTCCGATACCTTCACGTCCATCACTATCCCGGCAACCTTCGTACTGAGCGGGGTTACATCTCCGCGCACGTAAGCATCGTCGGTAACCTGTTCGATTCGTCCGCCCTCCCAGGCATTCCAGTTGCGCATAATCGTCACGACCATCGCACCCGCCAGCAGCAAAACCAACAACGGTGTGGCAACCCTGTGCCACCTGGGCCGGCTCGGCGTAGACGGAACGGGCTCAGCGTGAGTTTCCTGCGCAGGAGGCGGAGCTTTAACGGAAGCCGGTGCGAGAACTGGCTTTTCTATTGCAGACATAACGCCTCACGAGGTTGAGATTGTTCCCCTAGTACACCCGCCAGCGACAGCAACAGGTTTGTCCGCACCTCACCCCGATTCACTTCATTGAGCATTTCGTGCCGTCCTCCTTCATAGAAATCGTAGGAGATATTGCGCATTCCTGCCTTTTTGTAGCGCTCGATTAACTTACGCACACCAGACAGTTGTTGTCCGACCGGGTCCTCACTGCCAGAGAACAGATAGATGGGCAGGTCCGGGCGTATTCCAGAAAGAGCTTTCGGATCGGCAAGATGGGGACTCGCATCCAGGAAAGACTCCAGGGACGCCGGCTTAAGAGCAGGGAAGCACAGTGGGTCATGGATGAATGCATCCACAACGCGAGTGTCCCGGCTCAGCCAGTCGAAAGGGGTACGGGCTGGCTGAAAGCGGGCGTTCAGAAAATATTCTAAATCGGAGTTTGCCACCAACGCCGCCTCCACCCGATCGAGAGCACCCGATCCGGAAAGCGCCACGCCGTCAATGTCATAGCTATAGTCGAGAATGTATTGTTGCGCGGCGAACGAACCCATGCTGTGCCCGAGCAGGATAAGAGGCTTTTGCGGATGCTCCTTCCTCGCGATTAGGCTCAGCTCCCGCATGTCCTGAACCAGTAGGTCGAAACCGCCTGCGCCGAAATCTCCGAATTGCTCCCGCTTTGCTGCGGTACGTCCGTGACCACGGTGGTCATTGGCGTAAACGATAAAGCTCGCTTCTTGTAAAACGGCGATGAGCTCGGAGTAGCGTCGCATGTGCTCGCCCATCCCATGGGCAACCTGGACCATGCCCCGCGCTGGCCCACAGCTCTCCCAACGGCTGCAGGCGATTTGCAAGCCGTCTTTGCTCGTGAATTGGAAGTCGTGTTTGCTGTTGCTCGACATCTTCAAGAATTCCCCCCCTACCAGTCACCCTGTTTTAGCTCCGGACTTCCCCCGCCGTTGGGTGATCAGAGTTCCATCCTTTTTGCTGATGCAACGCCAGTGCCAAAGCCTGGAGGGCTCTAAGTTGATGAGTCTTCAGTGCGATAGCGAAAGGGAGTTGTGTCGAGAGTCGACACTGTCGAAAATCAGACACCGGCTGCGACAGATCGCCACTATTGGTCGCACGGCACAGACACAGATATCAAAGACGGCCGGTGCTTCTAGCATCAATCCGCCGGCGAAATGCACCCCGAGGAACGCTTTTCGCAATCATGCGTTTCCAATTTTGGACACCCGCCACTCTTTTCTTGTTTTGCGTGAGAACTGATTTGCCTGCCCTTCCTGGCTAAACTCTGCGCCTGATCCGCCCGCTCCTTCCGTCAAGCCTCTTCGCTTCGCTCCGATGAACGCCAAACCCGCGGGCTTGACGGCGCGGACGGACAGGCGCCCTACCCCGCCATGAAGGGCAGTTGCTTCAGATGCGCGGCTCAGGCCGCGCCTCTCGGGAACAACGCCAAATTCAAAAAGGAGAATCCCATGCAACAAACCGAAAGAAAGCCGTTGTTTGACCTGGGCCAGCTCGTCGCCACACCCGGCGCGCTGGCCGTCCTTGAAAAAACCGGACAGAACCCGATGGAGTTTCTGTCCCGCCATGTCACGGGCGATTGGGGCGAAATCCCCGAAGAAGACAAGAGGGAGAACCTCTTCAGCTTGGAGAAAGGGTTCCGGCTCCTCAGCAGCTATCGCACAACCGCTGGCGACTGCTTGTTCGTGATTACCGAACGCGACAGGTCATTGACCACGATTCTTTTGCCGGAGGAGTACTGACATGCTGGTCATCCAGAAAAACAAAGAACAAAGCAGCGCAAAACAAACGACAACCCCAACGGAAGAATACCGGACCATTCGGGTTTCGGAGCTTCGCGAATCGTTGACGAACCCTCGGAAAGATTTTGCCGAGGAAAGTCTGCGCGAACTCTCGGAAAGCATCAAAACCAAAGGCTTGCTCTCGCCGCTGCTGGTGCGGCCCGTGGCCGGACAGTTTGAAATTGTTGCCGGAGCGAGGCGGTACCGCGCCGCCGTGCTGGCGGGACTTGCTGAACTGCCCGTATGCGTGCGGGAATTGGGTGACGCCGAAGCGCAGGAGCTCCAGGCAATCGAAAACCTGCAGAGAGCCGATTTGCATCCGTTCGAGGAGGCGCAGGGATTTGCTGCGCTCGCGGGCGGGGAAACCGGTAAATACTCGATCGAACAACTTGCCGCCCGCATTGCGAAGCCCGCTTCCTATGTGGCAAAGAGGTTGAAGTTGCTCGACCTCAACGAACCTGCAGCCGAAGCCTTCCGCGCGGGGCGCATCGGCATCGAACATGCCCTGCTCATCGCCAAGCTCGCACCCGACGCGCAGGAAAACGCATTGGCTCATTGCTTTGACGGATATTTCGCCGGGAATGACGGCGAAAGGAGCCTGGTGCCTGTCAGCCGATTGCAGGCATGGATTGAGCAGAACGTATACCTCAACCTCAAGTCCGTGCCGTTCTCGAAGGACGACGCAACCCTTCTGCCGGAGGCCGGGAGTTGCACGGACTGTCCGAAGCGGACCGGATTCAACACATTGCTTTTCCCTGAGGCGGGCGAAGACGCCTGCGTGGATGCGGCTTGCTTCAATCGCAAGCTCGACGCCAGCATCGCCCTGCGCCAGAAGCGAATGCCGGACCTCGTTCTCATTTCAGAAGGCTATGCCGGTCAGGCCGAGACGCCCGTTCTTTCGCGTCGCAACTACGTGGAAGTCGTTAGAAGGAGAGGGAAACGGGACAAGCGGACCCGTCCCGACGAACGCCTGTGCACGCACTTGAAACCTGCCATCTACGCGGACGGCATCGACAAGGGCCGTCTTGTGAAGGTGTGCGCCGACAAAACGTGCACGGTCCACTTCCGCGAACAACGCGAGGAGGAACGGTGGCAGCTTCGCCAGAAGGCCGAGCGGACCGCCCAAAAACGTGAACAGAAAGAAACGCTCGCATTCCGGCACCGGCTCCTCGCCGAGGTGTTGAAGCGCGTGAAGCCACAACTCACAAGCGACGAGTTGCGACTCGTTCTGCGGTTTGTGCTGGCATCGCTGCCGCATGAAATCGCCTGCCGTCTCGCGAAGCGTCACGGCCTTGGAAAAGCCAAGGAAACTCACGACTGGCAGTTGGCGGAAAAGGCTCGCACGCTTTGGAAGAAAGCGGACGAGTCGGCGCTTACCACGCTCCTCTTGGAAACCATGCTCCTCGGCTCTGCCGCGAATGGGGGCGAACATAAGGAGAACGACCTGCTCACGCTTACCGCATCCTTATATAAGGTGGACGCCCGGGCCATACTCGGCAGGTTCCGCAAAGAGGAAAAGGCCAAAATGCGCCAAAATGGCGCGAAGCTGCGGCGCTCGGCAAAGCGTGCTGCGAAATAGACGACCAACCAAACGAGGCCATCCTCGACCGGATGGCCTCGTTTTCGGTGCACCTTTCCGTATCGAGTCCCGGCCGAGTCCGCGCCTTTACCGGACGAGTCTCGACAGAAGTTAGTCGCCCTCTGCTTCCGCCCTGTCCTTCCCGCTGTTTCCCCTGTCTATTGGCTGAGCGAAGCCCTTTCCGCGATCCTAGCTTGCTCTCTCCCTTCCCCGCTCCGAGGGGGTTCGGCCCCGGCGTGAAAGGGCATCACGCCTGCGGCCTCCGCTAGCACGGCTCGCGCCACGAACACCGCTGTGTCACTCGTCCGTGCCGCCCGCTGCGGCCTGGACGCTCCCCCCTCTTCGCTCGCGTTCTCTGTTTCGTCTTCTTGCCCCCTCTGGCCTGGGTGAAGGGGGCAAGAAGCCCTCGAAACAGGAGAACCGTCATGAAAATCGAGCAAGCCAAGGAAATCGCGGGAAAGGCCATCGGCCAGTTAGCCGAAAGCCTCGAACGGGGCCACAGCGAGGAACTGAAGAGGTATCTCGCGGCGATGGCGAAGTTCCCGAAATACAGTCTGCACAACGTTTGCCTAATCCTCGCGCAAAGGCCGGACACCGCCCGCGTCGCCGGATACCATACCTGGCGCCAGCTTGGCCGGCAGGTCAATCGCGGCGCGAAAGGCATTCTGATCTTCGCACCCATCGTTCGCCGTAAGGCGGACCGCGAGGAACCTGGCGAAACTTCCGGCGTGAGCGACTCCGTGAGGCTTGCGGGCTTTCGTGGAATTCACGTGTTTGCCGAGGAAGACACGACCGGACAGCCGATTCCGCAGCTCTCTCGATGCACAGGAGAGCCCTCCGCATTCACAGGACGGCTGAAGCAGTTCGTGACCTCGCGCGGCATTCTGCTCGAATATTCGGAAAACATCCGGCCCGCCGAAGGCCGGTGCTCTGCGGGAAAAATCGAGCTCCTGCCGGGAATGGAGGCCGCCGTGGAATTTTCCGTTCTGGCTCATGAGGTCGGTCATCTTCTCTTGCATTTCGGGGAACGTCGCCGCGACACGACGAAGCGTGTGCGGGAAACCGAGGCTGAGGCGGTTGCCTTTGTGGTGGCGCAAGCGATCGGCCTTGCGGCCATGCGTTCGTCGGGCGAATACATTTCTCTCTACGCGGGTGACAAGGATCTTCTCACCGAGTCGCTCGAACATATTCAACGGGCCAGCGCCGAAATCATCGCGGCGATCACCGCGCCGGAATAATGGCCTTCCGGGAAGCCCGCATCAGCGGGCTTCCCGACCCTCTTCAGGAGCAGCTATCGAAGCGCGGCCTTCTCCGTTCGTCTAGCCGTTGCTTGCAACTGGTGGAAGCCCTCGATTGCATGCACCAGACCCCCGCATCCGCACTCCAGATCCTCGGTTGTGATGTCAGGTGCTCGCCGGAGGTGTCGGGATTGCCGCCATCTCCGCAATGCGCATGGCCACGCCGGTGACGCGGCCCACAATTTCCGCTTCCGACGGGTAGGCCAACTGCCGTGTTTTTACGGGGGACAAGGGATGGGGCATGAGCATCAGGAGGTTTTCCTTCCTTTCACACCAGCTGCAGGCGTACCCGCTGCGCAATTCGACAAAATAGATGGGACGGTCCTCGATCGTGCGGGAAGGGCCAGGGAGGATCTTTCGCTGATTTACGTCGATCTGCACGAACGTGCCCGGCCGGATCAGCGGAAAGAGGGTCAAGTCCTTGAGGCCTACGTAGCCGTAAAGCGCGCCGCGAGTATTCAGGCGCTCGACCAGCGCTACGGGAATGTCGCCCCAGATCGCCGCAAGCTTCGAAAGCAGGTTCGTATTGTCGAGTGCGCCTTCGCTGCGAAAACGAAGAGGAACAGTTACCGTCTCCGAATCCGTTAGATTTGCGCTCCCAAGCAGGTGTGTCTTGGGTGCGGAGAACTTGGCGTGATCCCGCCCGATATCCCCGATGCGTACATCGTAGTAGCCGACGAGTTCCCTCACAGGCCGGCCGTAAATTGCACCGAGGGAATAAAACTTGAAAATACTCGGCACGCCGTCCCCGTTTTCGATGCCGGTCAGCCACGCATGCGAAATCACGTATTCCAAGTTGTTCTCCGCGGCAGCGATGGCGTTGCTGCGTTCCTGGACCTCGCGGATCGTGAGGCCGAGACGGCTGCGCAACCGCTTTAGCTTCGCGCCTGGAGAGCGCGTGAGGTCGCTGGGCTCCATTGCCTCGCATCATAAGTAGTTTCGAAAATACTTGTCTAGCAAATAATCATAAGCGCTCCGCAATCCGTTCATTCCGGCTTGGCCAGTATCCCGGCCAGGCCACGATTCCACACCACCCCTGGGCAGGCTTCGTCCACCTTCGACCGCAGCCAACCCGCGTGCCTCTCCGTTCCGGGCAAGAAGAGGTTTCTCGACATGAAAGGCAGCCGGGCGTCTCGTTCCCACCCTCTCCCGGATCGCATCCCCGGTGACGGCGTTGCCGAGCGCGTCGAACGCACCCTTGCGACACGGAAACTCACGCTTTCTCAGGTCTCACGTGAAGTCCGACTGCACTTCGAAGGGCTGCCCCACTACGTTGTGCCCCACAATTTCTATTACGATCTCGGACTTCCCGGCTACAGCCCGAGGATCGAACAAGTCCTCGCGCTCTGCCGCGTCTCCCACTATCGGCTCGCCGACTGGCTGGCCGTCTTCGGGTTCGACCTCGACGACATACCTCGCCTCCAGGCCGAATTTCCCTCGGAGCGGACTTCCCTTCTCGACCGGAGCACCTATGACCGAGCCGCTTGGATCCGCTGGTTTCACGACGTAAACCGTGTTGCCAATCCGCCCGCCGTCGCGCCGCTCGGGCAGATTCTTACTCCTGCTCCCCCACGCCGCATTGAGTCTCTGTTTGCCACCGAGCCTTCGCGGTTTCTCTATGCCAAGATCGGGCGGCAGGACGCATTCGCGTTTCCCGACTTGCTGCCGGGAAGCGTCGTGAGAGCGGACACGCGTGGAGTTGGCGAACTGCTCCAGAGCATGCGAAGCAAAGACTCCGAGCGGCTCTTTCTCGTGGAATACGGCCAGAGCCTCGTCGCTTGCCGGTTGCATGCGAGAACGAAGGGTAGGGTCACGCTCCGCGCAACGGCACTGCCCTTTGCACAAATTGAGCTCCGGCTCGGCTCGGAGGCCCGCATCCTTGGAGTGCTGGACTCGGAACTCCGGCCCTTTAAGATCCCGCGGCCCGAAGTTCCGACTGCTTCCATGAAGTTTCTGAAGCCGCAATCCTTCCCTCCGGTCGAGGCACAACCAGGGCTCCGCGAACTTCTCGAACGTGCCCGATGGCGGAGCGGACTCTCTTTCCGCAAAGCCTCCGCAAAGAGCCGCTGGATCGCCGAGGCGCTTCATGATGAGAGATACTTCTGCGCTCCCGGATCGCTCAAAGTCTATGAAACGGGCGCTCGATTGCCCGTACATATCCACAAGATCATCTCCTTGTGCATTCTCTACTCACTCGGATTCCGCGAACTTCTGAGGGCGGCGGGCTTCGACACTGACGATTCTGGCCGCGAACCCATTCCGGATGTGCTCGTTGGCCGCAGTATGCCGGATTCCCCACGGACCACGAACGATCCTGGCACCCGAGACAAGAGAGAGGCGGGTTTTCTGTCGTCACTCATCGCAGCGTTCGAAGAAATCCCGCTCTTCCTGCGCCGCTCTTTGTCCACGGTCGCGGGTCTTCCTGGCCTTTCTATGCGCGATGTCTTTTGGATTGGAGCCAGGACAGGCTCGCTTCATCCCTATCTCCAGGATGCCGTTTTCGTGTCCGTCAACCGGCGCCTCAAAAGACCGGTCTTTCTGAAGCGGAAGTCCTTGTGGGAGCAGCCTCTCTATATTCTGCTGCTGCGTGATGGAACCTACCTTTTGGGGGGCTGCAGCGTCGAGGGCAGCAATCTAATCGTGCACCCCTTTGCGGACGGCATTTTTCGTCCCCGGGTGCTTCGAAATGGCATCGATGCGGAAGTCGTCGGCAAGGTCACGGCACTCTTCCGGCGGCTCCGATGACCGTTTTGTGCGCACTCCTTCAAAGCTGGGGAATCTTCTTTATCCACGTTTTCGCGGGATTCCTGAGCAGGATGTCCGATAGTCGGGCAGTCTTTCCCTTCGTTGCTGCCTGCGAAAGAACTTTTCCTATTCTGATGGTTCTTGCCTTTCCAGAAAGAGGCTAAACCCTATCTCTCCTCGCTCGCTTTCGAATCTCGTGCCCGTCGAACTCCGCTGGCTATCGAACGTGCTTCGTCCCGTGTGGACCCTGCACGCTGCCAGTTTCTTCGTGTTCACCGTTGGCAGCGCGCTTGGACTTCTCGGTCCCTTCGTCCTCCGATGGCTCATCGACCGTATCCTCCCCAACCGGGACGCCTGGCTCCTCGGTTCCGCCGTCGCTCTACTGTTCCTCAGCTATGAGGGACGCGTCGTCTTCACGAGCCTTGGAAGCTGGTTGACGGTTGCGGCCTCGCAAAGGGTCGCTTTGGCGCTTCGGCTGGAAATATTGAAACATCTGGACAGGCTATCGGCGGACTACCACGAAGCCACACCCACGGGAGAAAAACTCTATCCGCTCCGCGAACCGGTGGAAGAGATTGCCTATTTCGGTTCCGACCTTTTCCCTGGGATCCTTCGAACGCTTCTCGCCACCGCTCTTACTCTTTTTGCGATGGGCGCGTTGAGCTCCCGGCTAACCCTCATCGTCCTGCCTCTCGTGCCGGTGTTTCTCTTGATCCGGCACCACTTTCGGCAGCGCCTCGGGCAGAATGCCGACGATCTGCAAGGCAGCCGATTGGAAGTGAGCTCGTTTCTTGAAGAGCACGCCGTCTCGGTCGTCCAGATTCAGTCGCTCCAGCAGGAAATGCGGCGTGAGCGTCAGGCGTACCGGCTCTTCGCCAAGGCCGTGCGTTCGCAATTGCGACTTGCACGGACCGGCGCGTTCTTCAGCATTTTCACAAACCTTGCAATCGTGCTGGCCATTTCCGCCGTCATCGGCTACGGCGGCACAAGGGTGCTCAGCGGAGGCCTCACCATCGGAAGTCTTGTGGCGTTCTATAGCTATCTTGCCCAACTCTTCGAACCGTTGAGCGGGGCCATGGAGATGTACGCGAGGGCTCACAGAACTTTTTCAAGTATCCGACAAGTGCAGACTGCACTTGCCCTGCCCCCTTCGATCAAGGAAAGTCCCCACGCGGTTCGGTTGCCTTCGACCGCTCCAGCTGACCTTGCGTTTCACGGAGTTCGGTTTGCTTACCCGGGCCAGAAAGAGCTTCTCCATATCCCGCACCTCATGATCCATGCGGGGGAGCGCGTGGCCCTGGTAGGAGAAAACGGGGCCGGGAAGAGCACACTCGCGAAACTCGCCGCCCGCCTGTACGATCCCAATTCTGGGTCTGTCTCCTACGGCGGGGTGGATCTCCGAGCGATTCGCCTCAGAGAGTTCCGCTCGTTGGCCGCTTATCTTCCGGCCACGCCAATTCTATTTGACGACACGCTCACGGCGAACCTCCGCCTGGGACGGCCTCAAGCGGAAGACGAGGAAATTGCGGAGGTCCTCCACACAGTCGGCCTCACGGATTTTGTGCGCAGCCTCCCTTCGGCCTACGAGCAATCGTTGGGCCCAGGCGGGTCACGTCTTTCGAGCGGACAACGCCAACGCGTCGCCCTGGCACGAGCGCTTCTCAAGAGGCCGCGCGTCTTGATCCTTGACGAAGCGACGTCTTCGGTGGATGCCACGGTCGAACAGGTTATTCTCGACCGCACCCGGCTCTTTCTTCCGTCCGCAACAGTTCTCTTGCTGTCACATCGCCTCTCTTCCGTCAGTTGGGCGGACCGTGTGATCGTCCTCGAAGCGGGAAAAATCGTTCGCGACCAAAGCGCCAAAGTTCCGCTCAATAGCAGCGACTCCGCGGTTTAGATGCCATGCAAATCTCGATGGGCTGCTCCGGCCGCGGAGCGCGGCACCAGACACAATGGCCGGAGCGCGACCGGAATCTGCACACTTCCGCGGAACTCGATTCGTCTCCACCCTTTCGATCTTGCAGTCCCGCTTCAGGAATTTGCTTGCCACGGCCGAATCCCGAACAGTCTGCCGTGTTTGTGGCTATCAAACGCCCGGGATGGCAACGTACACAACATCCGAGCGAAGCTCAAAACGCCGGGAGGATTCATGATCGTGCGAGTCGCCGCAAGCGTCCGGTCCACACACAGCGAGGATGGCGGTATTGTCCTCGACATCCTCCACGGGCAGATGTTCCGCCTCAATTTCGTCGGATCCAAAATCCTGGAACTCTTAAAGCAAGGCTGCGCGCCGCCCGAAATCGCGGAACACCTCGCACGTAACTTCGGCATCGACCGGGCCGCGGCCGAAGCGGACGTCCGTGAGTTTGTTGAAACGCTGGAGAAGCACCACCTGCTGACGGTTCGCGACGGCAATTCTCCTACCTGATCTGGAGCAACGCTGTGCACACCAACCCACACGAAGAGTCCAAGACCCGCCGCATCATTCTCCTAAGGGGGAAGAATCCCGAGGTCCTTCTCGGCTCCGATGGAACACAGTGCTTACTTCCCGAGGCCGTAATTCCCCGTTGGCAAAGAGTCTCGGAAAACCTCGCCGCTGCTCTCGGCGAAACCTGCGGCATTGACGCCCTAACACTTTCTTTGCTTGAGGCTCCCCCTCCGGGGTTACACGCCCAGCAATTCGGTTATGAAATCATGGAACCATGCGGTCCAGAGGACGCAGTTCCACACGGCAAAAAATGGGTAGCTGTCGACTGCTTGGCCGAGACTTGCTTCCGCGACCCTTGTGACTTTCAAGCGGTGCGGCAGGCCATCGCGCAATCCATGGCCTACGCGCAAGACCCACCGCGCGGGCCATTCGGAAGGCTTGGCTGGTTCCCCGATCTTAAGCGGTGGGTGCAAGAGGAAATCGCAACACACGGGCTTCATCTCAACGGCAGGTTTCGCCAGCTCAATGCCAGCCCTTCATTCAGCTTGATCCGCTTTGAAACCGATGGGCCGGCGGTTTGGTTCAAGGCTGTAGGCGCCCCGAACCAGCGCGAATATCCGGTCACGCTCGCCCTGGCCCGTCTTTTTCCCCGATTCCTACCACAAATCATCGCCACTCGTCCGGAGTGGAACGGCTGGCTTGCCCTAGAGGCGCAGGGCCCGCTCCTTTACGAATCCTCCGTGCCTGCCTCCTGGGAAGCGGCGGCCGCAGACCTTGCGGAACTGCAGATCCATTCGCTCGGCAGAAGCTTGCACCTTCTCGATCCCGGCGCGCGCGACCTGCGTGCCCAAGCGCTCGCTGAGTTTGTGGAGCCCTTTTTTCGAGCCATGGGCGAACTAATGGAAGGCCAGACCAAGATGCCGCCCGCGGCCCTTTCCCGTGAGGAGCTTCGTTGTCTCTCCGCTCGAGTCCTGGACGCCCTCGCGGTTCTGGAGGAGACAGGTATCCCCACTACCCTCGGGCACCTGGATATCAATCCCGGAAATATCGTTTGTTCCCCGGCCGGGTGCGTGTTTCTCGATTGGGCGGAAGCCTTCGTAGGTCATCCTTTCCTTACTTTCGAATACCTGCTGGAACATTTCAGACGTGCTTTCGGACAGGACCACTCACGGGAAACACAGCTTATTGCCCGCTATTCGGGCCCGTGGCGCGCGTTTGCTTCTCAAAGCGAGATCCGTCGCGCTCTTGAAGTTTCGCCTCTCGTGGCCGTGTTCGCATATGCCACCGGAAACGATCGATGGAAGGACCCGCAGGAACTCCAGGAACCGCGCGCCGCAGGCCATCTGCGCAGCCTCACGCGACGGATGGAGTGCGAAGCCCGCGTATTCGTGGAACGGAGCATGCCATGCCCAAGTTGATGGAGCCCCCGCCTCCTTCTTGCATCGAGGTGGTCACGGATTTCTTGCACGGAGTTCCCGTGGCGGACCCGTACCGCTGGCTCGAAGACCAGGACTCGCCCCGCACTCGTGCTTGGATTCGAGAGCAAACGCGCTACGCCCGAAATTACTTGAATGCGATTCCGGGCCGCGACCTCATCCGCCGTCGGATCCACGAATTTCTCGCTGTGGAAACCTATGATTCGCTGCAAAAGGCCGGCAACCGATACTTCTTCCGAAAGCGCCTTCCGGACCAGGAACAGCCTTGCACCTACATGCGTGACGCAGCAGGCGGCGAGGATCAACTCCTGATCGACCCGGCGGCAAGAGGGACAGGCACCTTCACTGCCGTGAAGCCGCTTCGCGTTTCCCCGGACGGCAGATTGCTCCTCTATGAAGTGAAGGAAGGGGGAGAGAGAACGGGAACCTTTGAGCTACTTGAAATCGAAACCCGGAAGCGCCTTCCCGATTTTCTCCCGCGTGGTTTTTTGCGCGGATTCGCCTTCGCACCGGACGGCAGAAGCTTCTACTACGTTCACGAACCTTTGGATGCAAAACGTCCTTTCTACCGCGCCGCATACCGGCATGTTCTGGGAACTTCGCCCAGCGAAGACCAGGAGATTTTCTTTGCCGGTGAGGACGAGACAATCCGGCTTGGTCTTTTTTCCGACGACAAACGCCTTCTCTTTCTCGTGTACCGATTTCTGGAGAAAACGCTCACGGATATTTACTGGACATCATTCGAAGGAACGAGCCTGCCTGAGCCGATTTTCGAGAGAATTGACTATAGCCTCGGCCTGCAGTTGCTCGATGACAGGATTTTCGCCCTTACCGACCGCGATGCGCCGAATCGCCGCATCGTCGAAATCCGCCTTTGCGACAATGGGGAACACGAATGGATCGACATCGTTCCCCAGACCGATACACCCATTAACAGTTGGCTCGTCGTTGGTGACCGCATCTTTGTCTCCTACAGAAGGGAGATGACCCAGCAAATCCGCATCTTCGACTTCTCCGGGAGCGCACTGGGGGAGTTGCCCATCCGAAACGACGAAACTCTGCGCATGGTTGGAGGTTCGCCAGACGGAGATGAGCTTCTCTTCGAATCGGAATCATTCACTGAACCCATCGCGATCTTTCGCTACTCCGCGAAGAGCAACAATCAGACACTTTGGAATAAGCGTCGCGTTCCTTTCGATCCCACCGACTATGGCCATGCCCAGATCTGGTTCCGATCCAAAGACGGCACAAGAGTTCCCATGTACCTAGTGGGCCGCTGCGACGTTCTCGACGGAACCGGGAATCCAACCATCATGACCTCTTACGGGGGTTTCGGCGTTTCCATGACACCGCAGTTCAGCGTCTTCGTCGCCTTTCTCATGGAACGTGGCTGCCTCTTTGCGCTACCGAACATTCGTGGTGGATCGGAATTCGGAGCAGATTGGCACCGGGCCGCAAAGAGGCGCAACCGGCAGACCGCTTACGACGACTTTCTTTCTGCCGCCGAATGGCTCATCAAATCCGGTCGAACTTCTCCCGGAAGGCTCGCCATTTTCGGCGGCTCGAATTCCGGCTTGCTCGTCGGAGCTGCGCTTACGCAACGGCCGGACTTATTCCGGGCCGCGGTCTGCATGGTTCCCATGCTGGACATGCTGCGGTACCACCTTTTTGACAATGCGCACGTTTGGAAAGAGGAGTACGGCACGGCGGGTGACCCAGACGATTTCAAGGCCCTCGCAAAGTACTCTCCCTATCATCAAGTCAGGCAGGGCGTCGCTTATCCCGCGACCATGATTGTTTCCGGTGACGCTGACCGGAACTGCAATCCCCTTCACGCCCGCAAAATGACAGCGCGGCTACAGGCCGCAAACGCTTCCCGGCATCCTATTTTCCTCGATTACAGCCAGTTTCGCGGGCATTCGCCCGTTCTCCCCCTGACCGAACGGATCGAAGCATTGACGGATCGCATGGCTTTTCTCTGCGATCAATTGCAACTCCCGGTGTGAAGGCGAGGGTCTGTCATGTCACTTCTGGTACTGAAGGCGTATTTGAAACTAATTTATTTCGACCTGTACTTGGCGCAGGGCAATTTCGCGGCACTCTATGACAAGGTTCGTAACTACCCAGTCGGAGCGAACACCCCAGATCCCAACTCCATCGAACGCATCAACTATGCCATCGACCTAGCCTGTATTTGGTATTGGAAAGAGGCGCTGTGCCTTCAACGCTCCGCGGCCACGGCATGTCTCCTGAAGAAATACGGCGTCCCGGCACAGATGGTCATTGGCGCTCAACAACTGCCGTTCAGGGCACACGCCTGGGTCGAAGTGGACGGCCGCGTCGTCAACGACAAACCGTACACGCCAGAAATGTACGCCGTTTTGGATCGCTGCTAGCAAGGTTTGGCTTCAGAGCGAAGCCGAAGGAAAACAACGATGAGCGTCCAGTTTGGAAGATGGAATACCGACGGTAAACCGGTGGACCGCGACTACCTCGAAAAGGTGATACCCGTCATCGCACCATACGGTCCGGATGAGGGCGGCTCTTACACTAAGCACGGGATCAGCATCCTGTACTGCGCCTTTCATACCACAAAGGAATCGCGGCACGAAGCACAACCCCACGTCGCGGAATCGGGGGCCGTCCTTACCTGGGACGGCCGTTTGGACAATCGCGCGGAGCTTATCGGTAGATTAGG
>Ga0074046_10001585_pt1 | contig 20333 bp, 22 predicted proteins | sample BogForMeECP23OM3_FD_94441 | JGI IMG/M metagenome (GOLD analysis project Ga0074046, IMG submission 94441) | Bog forest soil microbial communities from Calvert Island, British Columbia, Canada - Bog Forest MetaG ECP23OM3 | ecosystem: Environmental > Terrestrial > Soil > Wetlands ... | reverse complement strand
CGACGCGGCGGAGGCTGGAAACGTGGCAAGGTCGAGATGGTGTGACACTCGCAGACGAAAGAGCGAGCCAACAGGGAACACGAACTTCGACCTAAACCGGCGCGCCAGTCCCCGACCCTACCGGACGCAACGCCGATGCGTCGAATCGCGCGGCATGAGATCCAATCTCCACGCTTCGCACGTCGGCGCCCCCGGCGCCGCGCAGAGTCGCCGCGGTCAGACTGGGTTCAACTCCGCCCGGCCGGCCGACAAGCAGACTGAGCCCCATCGAGGCTGCCGCGGAGCCGACAATTTCCGCTCCAACGCCACGCAAGGCAAAAGTGTAATCCGGCCGCCATCGATCGAGGCTGATCGCCTCGAGCACCACGTCGCGGGCGCCGCCGTCGGCCAGGGGCTGGGAAATGACGAAAACCGGCATCCCGGCGGGATGGTCGGACCGCTCCACGAATGGCAGCCTGGCGATGATCTTGGGCGCCTCCCGCGGCGTGAGGCGGGTCCACCAGGAGTCCGCCCGGGGTCCGCCGTCGACCGCGAACATGCCGAGATCCCCGGTCGATCCAGCCACGGCCTGAATGACGTCGGCTGCGCTGAGATGGGGCACACAGGGGACGGTGAAGCCAAAATGGAACCGCGCGGAATCGCGCATCGCGGCGTCGCCGCGCGATACGTCGACATGCACGCTGTAAGGCGCCTGCATATAGGTGAAGGTCGAGATGATGATCCGCCAGATGCCCTCGACCGTGTCCAGAGGCAACAGCCCGCGGTGCCGCTCCACGATCGCCCGCATCATCGCCGCCTCGCGAGCCGGTCGGAACGCCGAGCCGCCACCCTGCTGCGCCTTGATCTCGATCAACTGATCAATGATCCGCCCGCGCTCGATCAGGAGTTGGTGCATCGCCGCGTCGATTCGGTCGATCTCGCTGCGCAGGTCGGCCAGAGTCGGCTTGAGCGGTCCGCTATCCGGCATGGCCTCGCCCCACTTGCGTTCTCCCCGAAGCTGACTCGACGTCAGGTGTTCATCGATTCGAAGAAATTGGCGTTGGTCTTGGTTTCACGCAGCTTTCCAAGCAGGAATTCGATGGCGTCGACGGTGCCCATCGGATTGAGAATGCGCCTGAGAACGTACATCTTCTTGAGGATGTCCGGGGGGACGAGCAGTTCCTCCTTGCGCGTCCCCGAGCGCGTGATGTCCATCGACGGGAAGGTGCGCTTGTCGGCGACCTTGCGGTCGAGAATGATTTCCGAATTGCCGGTGCCCTTGAACTCTTCGAAAATCACCTCGTCCATGCGCGATCCGGTGTCGATCAGCGCGGTGGCGATGATCGTCAGAGATCCGCCCTCCTCGATGTTGCGCGCGGCGCCGAAGAAGCGTTTGGGTCGCTGAAGGGCATTGGCGTCGACGCCGCCGGTCAGCACCTTGCCCGAAGACGGCACGACGGTGTTGTAGGCCCGTCCCAGACGGGTGATGGAATCGAGCAGGATCAGCACGTCGCGACCGTGTTCCACCAGCCGCTTGGCCTTCTCGATCACCATCTCCGCCACCTGAACGTGGCGCACCGCCGGCTCGTCGAAGGTCGAGGAGACGACCTCCCCCTTCACCGACCGCTGCATGTCGGTCACTTCCTCCGGCCGCTCGTCGATGAGCAGGACGATCAGATAGCACTCCGGGTGATTCGCGGTAATCGACTGGGCGATGTTCTGCAGGAGAACGGTCTTGCCGGTGCGCGGCGGCGCGACGATCAGCGCGCGTTGGCCCTTGCCGATCGGCGCGACGATGTCGATGACGCGGGCAGACATATCCTTTCGTGTCGGATCGTCCACCTCGAGCTTTAGCCGCTCGTTGGGATAGAGCGGCGTCAGGTTGTCGAAGTGCACCTTGTGGCGGGTCTTCTCCGGGTCCTCGAAGTTGATCGCCTTGCATTCTCTGAGGGCGAAATAGCGCTCGCCCTCTTTCGGGCTGCGAATCACGCCCTCGACGGTGTCGCCGGTGCGCAGGCCGAGCCGGCGGATCTGAGAGGGCGAGACGTAGATGTCGTCCGGGCCCGGCAGATAGTTCGCGTCCGCCGAGCGGAGGAAAGCGAATCCGTCCTGGAGGATTTCGACAACCCCCTCGCCGATGATCTGGGCGTCGACGCTCGCCAACTGCTTGAGAATGGCGAACATCAGTTCCTGCTTGCGCATCGTCGAAGCGTTCTCGACTTCGTTCTCCTCCGCGAACGCCAAGAGTTCGGTGGGAGACTTCTGTTTCAAGTCCTTAAGTTTAATTTCCCGCATCGGCGGACCTTTGCCTCGGACAGTCAGGCTGAAATCAGCCTTCCGTCGCGACCTGAGTGGAGGGTGGAGAGCGCTCTACGGATGGACCGCGGCCTCGGAGGGCCGCCGTGGCCGGGCGGATCCTGCGATCCGAGGCCACGAGTGAGGCGCATTGATGATTAGCAGCCGTCTCATAATCGCCTTGAACGCATTTTTCAACGGGCAAATGCGGTCCGAAGCGTTTCTTGCATGCCTGGTGCGATTAGAAGGGTTTGAGCACGACAAGCAGTACGATCAGGATCATCAGGACGGTCGGGACCTCGTTGAGGACGCGGTAGAAGAGCGCCGGCCGCGCGTTGGCGTCCCTCGCGAAGGTCTTGACGCACCTCGCGAGATAGCCGTGTACGCCGCCAAGGCCGAGCGCGAGGACGAATTTCAGCTGAAGCCAGGGGTCTTCCCAATAGCCGGTGAGATAGGCGAGCAGCGGCCCGGTGACGAAGACCGTGATCATCGAGGGATTGACGATCCCCTTGAGCAGCCGGCGTTCCATCACCTTGAAGGTCTCGGATATCGGCGAGCCCCTGGGGGCGTCCGCGTGATAGACCAACAATCTCGGGAGATAGAGCATGCCCGCCATCCAGGCGATCACCGACAGGATGTGAAAGGCCTTGAGCCAAAGAATCATAAGCGGATCCATGATCGTTCCGAGCGCCCGCATTGGCTTAGGAGACACGCGCTTAGGGGGGCCGGCGAATGGATGCAACGTTGGGATCAGGCCGGCAAGAGAGAAAAGAGGGAATGACGAGTCTGATTCCTCTCTTTGAAGGGCTGCGAGCGCTGATTCAAAGTTGAACCTTACCGAGTCACCGCGCGGCGCACATGTCCATGCGAGCGGTGCCGCGAGAGGCGGTTTCCGGGCTTAACGATTTGTTAAGGATTTCCGCCGGATTCCGGCGCGCGGTTCCGCGAGCTCCTGATTATCCCCGGAATTCACAGCGTCCCAACGATTCCCTTTACCGCTTGTCCACGCTTTCGCGCCTGTGGACGGCCGGTCGGGCGCGGGATCGGGTGAAAGCCGAATCTCGTCGGGGACAGACGCGGGTCCCGCACTGTCCACAACCCTATTCACCGACTATAAAACGCTCGGACTTCGAGCGGGGGAACACCATTGGGCCGCAGCTATTTTCACCTTCATCTCGTGTCCGATTCGACCGGCGAGACCCTGATCGCCGCGTCGCGCGCCGCCTCGGCCCAGTATCAGGGGGTGGCTTCGATCGAGCATGTCTATCCGCTCGTCAGAACGCCCGAGCAACTTGATCGGGTGATCGCGGAAATCGAGAACGCGCCGGGAATCGTTCTGTTCACTCTGGTCGATTCCAATCTGTCGAGGCGGCTGGAGGAAAGCTGCGAGGCGTCCGGTTCGCCTTGCCTCAGCGTACTTGGGCCGATCCTCAATCTGTTCAAGTCGTATCTCGGACAGAATTCGACGCCGCGCGCCGGCGCGCAACACATGCTCAACGCCGACTATTTCAAGCGCATCGACGCGTTGAACTATTCGATGATGAGCGACGACGGTCAATTGCCGGAGAATCTCGAACACGCCGACATCGTTCTGGTCGGCGTGAGCCGCACCTCGAAGACCCCGACAAGCATCTATCTCGCCAACCGCGGCTACAAGACCGCCAATATCCCGCTGGTTCCGCAAGTGCCTTTGCCGCGCGGCCTGTTCGACCTCCGTCATCCCCTGATCGTGGGCCTCGTCGCCTCCGCCGACCGTATCGTCCAGATTCGCCAGAACCGGCTGCTGTCGCTCAATGCGGATGCGCAGACGGAATATGTCGACCGGGTGGCGGTTGCGGAGGAAATCGCCGCGTCACGACGCCTGTTTGCCGAGCGGACTTGGCCGGTCATCGACGTCTCCCGGCGGTCGATCGAGGAGACGGCCGCGGCGATTCTCGACCTCTACCGCGCCCATCGCCTCAAGTTTATCGCCGAGGGGTGAGAGCATGGCGCGCCTTACCGCTGATCCGTCGGAGCCCATTGTCTGGGCGGGGGCTCAGCCTCTTGTGCTTGCCTCAAAGAGCGCGAGCCGGCGCGCGCTGCTCGCCGCTTGCGGTCTCGAGCCCGACCCGCTCCCCGTGGACGTCGACGAGCGCGCACTGGAGGAGCGGCATTTCGCCGCGGGCGGTTCGCTGGAGGCGCTTGCTGAGGCACTCGCCCGCGCTAAGGCTTTGGCGGCGAGCGCCTTGAGACCCGACGCGTACTGTCTTGGCGCAGATCAGACGCTAACCGTAGGGACGCGACTCCTGCACAAGGCCCGCGACTGGGCCGAGGCAGCGCAGTCTCTCGCAGCGCTCGCCGGCCGAGCGCATCGGCTGACCTCCGCCTTCTGCGTCGCGCGAGCCGGAACGCCCCTCGTCGTCGACTCGGATGCGGCTCAACTCACGATGCGCACGCTCGACGAGGGGGAGATCCGACGCTATCTCGATTGTGCTGGGCCAAGGGTTCTCGCTAGCGTAGGCGTCTATCAGCTTGAAGGACTCGGCGTGCATCTATTTGACCGGGTTCAGGGCGATCACTTCACGATACTCGGGCTGCCGCTCCTGAAAGTGCTGGCTTGGCTGCGGAGCGAAGGACTGCTTTCCTTATGACGATATCCCGCAGACGATTGAGGGCCGGCGTGGCGGGATGGCCGGTCGCGCACTCGCGCTCGCCGCTCATTCACGGCTACTGGCTCAGTCGCATGGGAATCGACGCCGATTACGAGCGGTTTCCCGTGCCGCCCGGCGGCTTCGCCGAGTTCGCCGACCGGATCGGCCGGGACGGGCTCGTCGGGTCGAATGTCACGGTTCCGCATAAGGAGGCGGCCTTTGCCGCCTGCGACCGACCAACGGCGGTGGCGGAGGCCCTCGGCGCCGTCAACGTGCTCTGGCGCGAGAACGGTCTCTTGTGCGGCGACAACACGGACGTCGCAGGTTTTGTGGCGAATCTCGACGAATCGGCGCCGGGATGGGAAGAGCGGCGCCGATCGGCGGTCGTCGTCGGCGCGGGGGGCGCGGCCCGGGCGATCGTTCATGGACTTGCCATCCGCGGATTTGAGCGCATCCTGGTGATCAACCGCACGCTGAGCCGCGCTCAGGCGCTGGCCGGCGCCTTCGGAGCCCCCGTCGCCGCCGCGCCGTGGGAAACGCTCGCGGAGGCCTTGCCGGCCGCCGATCTCCTCGTCAACGCCAGCACGCTCGGCATGGCCGGACATCCGGCCCTGGCCCCCGACGTCGGAGCGCTGCCGGAGCACGCCGTCGTGGCGGACGTCGTCTACGTCCCGCTCCGCACGCCGTTGATTGAGGCGGCGCGCGCCCTCGGCCTACGGACCTCGGAGGGGCTCGGGATGCTGCTCCACCAGGCCGCGCCAGCGTTCGAGCGCTGGTTCGGCCGGCGGCCGGCGGTCACGGGCGAGCTGCGCGCCTTGGTGGAAGCAGATGTCAGGGCGCACGAGGCGAGGCCATGATCGTCGCGGGCTTAACGGGCTCGATCGCCATGGGCAAGTCCACTGCGGCGGCCATGTTCGCCGAGTTCGGCGCGCCGGTTTTCGATTCGGACGCGGCCGTGCGCGCTCTTTATTCCGGAGAAGGCGCGAAAGTCGTCGAGGCAGCCTTTCCCGGAGTCGCCGTGGACGGTCATGTCGATCGCGACCGCCTGTCGCGGATCGTCCTGAACGACACGACGGCGCTCCGCCGGCTCGAAGACCTTATCCACCCGGCCGTCGCGGCGATGCGCGGCGATTTCTTGTCGCGCGCGATCAACGAAGGACGCCGGATCGCGATCGTCGACGTGCCCTTGCTGTTCGAGACCGGCGGCGACGCCGCAGTCGATCTCGCCGTCGTTGTGAGCGCGCCAGGCGCTCAGCAGCGGGCGCGGGCGCTCGCTCGGGAAGGGATGAGCGAGGGGAAGCTCGACGCGATCCTCGCACGTCAGATCAGCGACTCGGAGAAACGCCGCCGGGCGCATTTTGTCATCGAAACCGGCGGAAGCCTGGAGCGGACCCGCGCGCAGGTCGCCCAATTCCTGCGCGCCGCAGTCGGGCTGGAAGGACGCAAGACTCGATATGCGTGAGATCGTGCTCGACACCGAAACGACCGGCCTCGACCCGAAGGACGGCCACCGGGTTCTTGAGATCGGAGCGGTCGAGGTCGTCCATCAAACCCCGACCGGACGCGTCTTCCATCACTTGATCAACCCGGAGCGCGACGTTCCCGAAGACGCCGTCAGGGTGCACGGCCATACCGCGGATGGTCTTAAGGACAAGCCGATCTTCGCCGCTCTGGTCGAAGACTTTTTAGCGTTTGTCGGCGACGCCCGGCTCGTCATTCACAACGCCGAGTTCGACATGCGCTTCGTCAATGCGGAGCTCTTGCGCCTCGGACTCGAGCCGATCGGCATGGAGAGGGTGGTCGATACCCTGGCGCTCGCCAGGAAAAAGCACCCGGGCCAGCCGAACAGCCTCGATGCGCTGTGCGACCGGTACCGGATCGATCGAACGAAGCGTGTGATGCACGGGGCCCTGCTCGACGCCGAGATTCTGGTCGAGATTTACGGCGAGCTCACCGGCGGCCGCCAGCGGTCGTTGTCATTCGACGAGCGGCGCGAAACCGGCCCATCAACCGCAGGACCGGCGGCGCGCCCGTTCGCCCCCCGCGGGCCGCGCCGCGCGCGCCTGCTGGCCGAAGAAGCGGTTGCGCACGGGACCTATATCGCCACGCTCGGCGAAGGCGCCCTGTGGCGTCTTTACCAAGGCCATGATGTGCTTCGAACGGGAAGTTGAGCCTATGCAGGTTGGGCCTGCTGCTGCCCGCCGGCGGCCGCGAGACGCTGCAGATAGAGCGCGTGGAAGTCGATCGGATCGATGAACAGCGGCGGATAGGAGCCGCCGCGGACGGCGTCGGCAATGATCTGGCGCGCGAACGGGAACAGCAGGCGCGGACCCTCGATCATCACGATCGGCTGAACCTGCTCAGCCGGGAAGTTTTCGATGCGGAAGACGCCGGCGTAGTTGAGCTCGAACTTGAACAGGGTGTCGGCGCCTTGGCCCGCCCCGCCTTCGAGCATCAGGCTGACCTCGAAATCGGTCGGGGCGAGCTGGCGCGCGTTGACATTGATCTGGACGGACAGATTGGGCCCGGATTGCTGTGGGCCGAGCGTGCGAGGGGCGTTCGGGTTCTCGAAGGACAGGTCCTTCGTATATTGCGCCAGCACCGTGAACCGGGGAGTCGTCTGGGGGACTTCTGCGCCGTTGCCGTTTTCATCAGGCATTTTTGTCGTGCTCCTTCGTCCGCCAAGCCCGAGCGCCCCGAGGCCGCGTTTCGAGCAGTCTGAATTGTCGTGCGGCGGTCGCCTATCACGCCGGTCCTGGACAAACAAGCAGTCGCGCGCCGGCCTTGGGCCGTCTCGCTATCTCGCAGGCGGCCATGCGAAATCATCGGCGCGGCCTGCTGGCGGACTTGGGGCGGAGCCGGCCGGCGCGGCGTAAACCTGCTGCGCGAGGGTCCTGATTGCGCCCGCATCGGTTGCATTGACCAGCGCGCCCCCGGGCGACGTGGGGCGGGCGGTCAGGGAGACGACAGGGCCGGCCAGCGGTTTCGGCGCCGGCGCTGCGGCGCCTGGACGCTCCGAGCCTGCGCCCAACTCGCGGCGAATCTCTTCGTTCACCGCCGAGGCTTCCTTTTCGACGTCCGGAGGCAGTGCGGCGAAATTGTCCTGAGGCTTTGACTTCTCCAGGTCGCGCCGGATGTCCGGTTCGAGAACCTGCGCGAGCTTGCGGGCGCCGGTCTTGGTGAAATAGATGCCGCCCGCCCCGTTGCGCAGTTTTGCGTTTTGGCCTTCGACGTCGGGGCCGAAGGCGGCGAATTGGCCGTTCGCGTCGGCGAAGGCGTCCCAGATGTCGATGTAGGTCGCACCGTCCTTGCCGGCGTGGTCGCGATAGATTTCATTCAGCGCCGTCGCCTGGACGTTCAGGCGGTCGTCTCGCATCGGCGGCAGACCCACCCACAAAACCCGAATATGCGCGTCGCGGAATGGCGCGAGCAGGGCGTCGATCCTTTGTCCATAGGCCGCGCGCCATTTGTCGGAAAGCAGATCGAGCGTCTCGTCGCCGTCTTTCAGCGGCTGCACGTCGTTGATGCCCATCATGATCACCGCGACGTCGATGTTCGTTTTGGCCGCGATGAGGTCGCGCGCCGCTTTGGGCCAGTCGTAGTAGTCGTTGCGCGCAAGGCCCGAGACGTCCCGCGCCAGATCGGTCACCGCGACCTCCGGCTTGTCGGCGAAGGCGTCGCTCAGGCCCTGCGCGGCAAGGATCGCCAAGCTGTCGCCCAGCACGGAGATGAAGAAGGTCGGTTTGACGACAGGTGCGCCGCCCGGCGTGCCCGGCGCGCGCGTCGCCGTCGATGGGACGAAGTCCTGTCTCTTCCGCACCGCCTTGTGCGCGCGTTCTCTGAGCGAGGCATTCGACGCCGCAGGGGGAGGCGCGGGACGCGCGCCGAAGTTGAACAGGTTTTGCAGGAAGCCGCCCAAGCCTCCGGCGTTCTGCGCCTGCGATGTGGGCGCCGCGAGCAGGAGGCCACAGAGCGCCAACGCCACGATCGAACCCAACCGCAGCCAGAGCGCGGATGCAGATCCGCCTCGGATCGCGCGCTTCGCCTTGAGCGGCGGGATTCGCCTCATCGACCGGCCTCGATCCGCTTCACCAGTCCGAGGTCGGCATAGCCGTCGGGCGGCAAGCCGTTCCGCTCCTGATACTTGCGGACAGCTGAGCGCAGCGCGTCCCCGACCATGCCGTCGACCTCGCCGGGATCATAACCCATTTTCTTCAGCCTGACTTGCAGATCGCGCACCTCATTGGGCGTGAGCACCGCACCCGCTCGCGGCCAGGACGCGACAAGGCCCGTTCCGCCGGCGATTACGTCGCCGAGCAGGGCGACGCCGAGCGCATAAGCGGTCGAGGAATTGTAGGCCCTGATGACGTCGAAGTTCTTCGTGACGAGGAAGATCGGTCCTTTGAGCCCGGCGGGCATGAAGAGCCGTCCGTCTCCAGCGGGCGGCAGCGGCTTCCCGTCCGCGCGCACGACGCCTCGGGCGGCGAGACTGGCGAAAGGGGCCGCCGTCGCCGAGTCTGCGTCGGCGAGGACGAATCCTTTCGGGAGGGCGACCTCGAACCCCCAAGGAAGATCGCGCGCCCATCCATTCAACGCCAGAAAATTCGCAGTCGAGCCGATGGCGTCCGCCTCGTTCGACCAGATGTCGCGTCGGCCGCCTCCGTCGAAATCGACGGCATAGGCGACGAAGCTCGACGGCATGAATTGCGTCTGCCCCATGGCGCCCGCCCAGGACCCGACCATCGCCCGTGGCGCGATGTCGCCCTCCTCGAGAATCGTCAGCGCGTTCAGGAGCTCGTCGCGGAAATATGCGCCGCGGTAGTGGACGAAGGCGAGGCTTGCGAGCGAGCGGACGACGTCGAAGGTCCCGGGCGATGCGCCATAGTCGGTCTCGAGACCCCAGATCCCCATGAGGATCCCGGCGTCCACGCCGTAGATCCGGTTCGCCTTTTCGAGCCAGGACGCGGCCGCGCGCGCCTTGTCGCGGCCGCGACCGATCCGGTCGGGCGCAAGGGCGATCCCGACATAGTCCCAGATCGGAGCGGTGAACTCGGCCTGGCGCGTCGTCTCCGCAACGATCTTCGGGTCGTAAGTAACGCCGGCGAAGGCGCGATCGAACGTCTGGCGCTTGACGCCGAGCGTCTCCGCCATCGGCAACAAAGAGGCGACGAAATCGGCGAAGGCGCGGTCGCGCGGCGAGGGCTTGTAAGTCGACGCGGGCGCGGCGAAGGCGAAGACGCCCGAAAGGGTGAGAATCGCGCTCGCCCACACGAAGACCCGGAAACCCCTTCGGAACGGCGCGCCGCGAATCCCGTCGTGAGGCATGACCCCTGCTTTCCGATGCTCGGGCGGAGGACGCCGAGACAGAAGCATACACCAGGAATGACGCGCCGGGACCGCTCTTCGTTGCAAGGAAGAGAGCTATTCCTTGATGTCGTCCGGCCTGGGCATGGAAATAATGTTGTAGCCGGCGTCGACGAAATGGATCTCGCCGGTCACGCCTTCCGAAAGGCTCGACAAGAGATAAAGCGCCGCCCCGCCGATGTTCTCGATCGTCACCGTCCGCCGCAGGGGGGAGTGGGCGCGCTGGAAATTGAACATGAAGCGCGCGTCCGCGATCCCTGCGCCCGCGAGCGTGCGGATCGGGCCCGCGGAAATCGCGTTGACGCGGATATTGTCGGGGCCGAAGTCGGCGGCGAGATAGCGCACGCTCGATTCCAGCGCCGCCTTGGCCACGCCCATGACGTTGTAATTCGGCAGGACCCGCGTCGAGCCGCCGAAGGTCAAGGTCAGCATCGCCCCTCCGGAGGGCATCAGCGCCGAGGCGCGCTTGGCGACCTCGGTGAACGAGAACGCCGAGATGACCATCGTCCGGACGAAGTTCTCCCGGGTCGTATCGGCGTAGCGGCCCTTCAGCTCGTTGCGGTCGGAAAAGCCGATGCAATGGACGAGAAAATCAATCGCGCCCCATTCTTGCGACAGGCGGGCGAAAACCGCCTCCACGGAAACGGGGTCCTCGACGTCGCACGGAGCAATCAGCGTCGATCCGAGGCTCTCCGCCAGCGGCGTCACCCGCTTGCCGAGCGCATCGCCCTGATAGGTGAAAGCGAGCTCCGCGCCTTCTGCCGCCAGGGCCTTGGCGATCCCCCAGGCGATCGAGTGATCGTTGGCGACGCCCATGACGAGACCGCGCTTCCCATTCATGAGGCCGGAGGACATCGCTCGCTCTTCAGGTTTTAGGGGGTGGACAGGGCGTTCGGGTCAGGCGTCGATATGCTTGAAGACGAGCGTCGCGTTGGTGCCGCCGAACCCGAAAGAATTGGAAAGAACCGCGCGCAAGCTGACGTTGTCCCGTCGCTCCCGGACGATCGGCATGTCGGCGAAGGCCGGATCGATCTCGTCGATATGCGCGCTTTCGCAGATGAATCCGTTGCGCATCATCAGGAGCGAATAGATCGCCTCGTGCACGCCGGTCGCCCCCTGCGAATGACCGGTCAGCGACTTGGTCGCCGAAATCGGCGGGCATTTCTCGCCGGGGCCGAACACTTCGCGCAGAGCTTCGATCTCCTTGACGTCGCCGACCGGCGTCGAGGTCGCGTGCGGGTTGATGTAGTCGATCGGGATTTTCACAGTCGCCAGCGCCTGGCGCATGCAGCGCGCCGCGCCCTCGCCGGAGGGGGCGACCATGTCGTGTCCGTCCGAAGTGGCGCCGTAGCCGACGATCTCGCCGTAAATCTTGGCGCCGCGGGCTTTCGCCCGTTCATAGTCCTCGAGAGCGAGCACCCCTGCGCCGGCTGAAATCACGAAGCCATCGCGATTCCTGTCATAGGCGCGCGAGGCGCGCGCGGGCGTGGCGTTGTAGGCCGACGACATCGCCCCCATCGCGTCGAACAGGACCGACAGCGTCCAGTCGAGCTCCTCGCACCCCCCGGCGAACATCACGTCCTGCTTGCCCATGAGGATCTGCTCGTAGGCCGCGCCGATGCAGTGATTGGAGGTCGCGCAGGCCGAGGAGATCGAGTAGCTCACGCCCTTGATCTTGAACCAGGTCGATAGCGTCGCCGACGCGGTCGAGCACATGGCCTTCGGCACCGCGAACGGCCCGACCCGCTTTGGCCCCTTCGCCCGGGTGACGTCGGCGGCTTCGACGATCGCACGGGTCGACGGGCCCCCCGATCCCATGATGATCCCGATCCGCTCGTTGGAGACCTCATCGGGCTGAAGGCCGGCGTCGACGATCGCCTGTTCCATTGCGACGTGATTCCAGGCGGTGCCGCCGCCGTGAAACCGCATGGCGCGGCGATCGACGACCTCCTCTGCGATGAGCGTGGGCGCGCCATGGACCTGGGAGCGGAATCCGAGCTCGGCAAATTTCTCCGCCCGCGTGACGCCAGACCTGGCGTCATGAAGGCTCACGGTGACTTCCTGGGCGTTGTTGCCGATCGAAGAAACGATGCCCATCCCGGTGACGACGACGCGTCTCATACCAAACTCTCCATGATCGCGCGTCGGGGCAGGCTCTGCTCTCAGGCTGACGCGGGAATAGCTGGGCTGAAGAGGCCGACCCGCATGTCCTTGACGTCGTAGATGCGCCTGCCGTCGGCCTCCAGCCAGCCATCAGCGATGCCGAGAATGAGCTTGCCCTTGAAGACGCGCTTCATGTCAACACCATAAACGACCTTCTTGACGCTCGGAAGCACCTGATCGGCGAACTTCACCTCGCCGACGCCGAGCGCGCGCCCGCGCCCGGGCAGGCCGAGCCAGCCCAGAAAGAAACCGGTAAGCTGCCAGAGCGCGTCGAGTCCGAGACAGCCCGGCATCACCGGGTCGCCCTTGAAGTGGCAGTCGAAGAACCACAGCGTCGGCTTGATGTCGAATTCGGCCCGCACCTCGCCCTTGCCGTTGGCGCCTCCGGTCTCCGAAATCCCGGAGATGCGGTCGAACATCAACATCGGGGGCAGGGGCAGCTGGGCGTTCCCAGCGCCGAACAATTCTCCCCGCCCGCAGGCAAGGAGGTCCTCATAGGTAAAACTGCTGCGCCGATCTGCCATTTCGCGCCGTCTGCCATTCGGGGCCGCGGCGGCGAGACGCTCCGACCCTTTTCGCGGCTTCGTAACATAAGCGCTCTATGATCGAAAGCGCGGCGCAGTTCCATAGCGTTTTTGTGGCGCCTGATGCGCGGCGGCCACATCTTGGCCCGCGCGCGCAAACCAGAGCGGTTCGGTACGGGCCGGGAAACGTGCTTCTCAAAGCGCGAGAGGCGCGGCGAGTCAGTCCGGCGCGGCGTAAGCCGGACCGATCAGGCCCTGCTCGGTGACGACGACCCAGTTCGGGCCCTGGCGCTCGACCCGCTCGATCCGGCCGGCGCCCGGCAGGTAGTCGCCGGGACGCACGGCGCGCTCGCCGTAGCGGCCGCCGACCAAGGCGATGTCGCCCTGCGCTCCGAGCACGACATAGCCACGCAGAACCTGCCTCGGCCGGTCGATCGACCCGGTCGGCTCCATCGAGACGTTGGCGTTGAATCTCGGCGCTGGCGCTGGGGGAGGAGCGGCCTGTATCGGCTGCGCCGTCGGCGTGGGCTTCTTGTCGAGCTTGTCCAGCCGCGCCGCGAGTTCGGCTGTGGTTGCGGTCGCCTCGTGATCGACGCGTTCGCCGAGCTTGTCGAGCTTGGCGCCCTGCTCGCGGTCGAGCTTCTCCACCCTTTGCGTCAGCTGCGCGATCGCCGCGCCCAGCTCGCGCGACGTCGCCGCGGCGGTCTTCATGTCGCCAACCGACCGGCGCAGCTCTGCAAGCTCGTCGCGGCCTTTGGCGCTCTCGACCGCCTGCAGCCGCGCATTGAGCGCCGAGACGGTCTGAGCGAGCTGGGCGTTCTCCTGGGCCCGCTGGGCGAGGAGATCGGCCTGCTGGCGATGATCGACCACGATGAAGGTCGCCGCGCCGAGGCCGACGACGGCGAGCGCCAGCGCCGCCGCGGCGGCGTAACGACGCCGGAGCGAGCCGGGCCGCGAGGCGGTCCGGGCGGCGCCGTCCGATTTTTCCCGATACGGAGGCGGAAAAATGATGGGCAGCCCGGCGGGGCGCTCGTCGGCCGCGCGGCGGGCGACGGCTTGCATTGCGTCGTCGGAAGGGGTGAACTCGGACTGTTCCCCTGCGGCGTTCTCGCCTGAATTCTCCCGGCCGCGCGCCTCGTCGGCGGCGTTCGGATCTCGGTCTTCGTGGTCGCTCATCTCGGGTCGCCCGGGCTTCACGGATTTGTGGTTGGATTGTCCGACCAGGGGATTAAGGAACCGTTGACCATCGGGCAGGGCGCAGGAAGGTTTACGTCATGACGGTGATGAAATTTCGGAGTCGGCCAGCCCGTCCGGCGCGTTGAGGATGATCGGCTGGTCCGCGGCGAGGGACGCTACACGTCCGACCTTGCGCCGGAGAACGCCCTTTTCGCCTCCTTCGTCCGCAGCCCGCACGCGCACGCGCGCTTCGTCGTCATGGACCGCGAGGCCGCCGCGGCGGTCCCCGGCGTCGAGGCCGTCTACCTCGCATCGGATTTCGCCGATCTCGGCGACCTGCCGTGCCTTGGTTCCGTGGCGAACGCGGACGGTTCGAAGACGCCGCTGAAGCCCTATCCGGTCATGGCTGCGGACGAGGCGCATCACGTCGGCGACATCGTCGCCATGATTGTCGCGCAATCGGAGCTCGCCGCCAAAGACGGCGCGGAGCGTCTTCCGATCGATTGGGCGCCGCTTCCCGCCGTCGTCGACGCGCTCGATGCGCTGCGGCCCGAGTCCGTCGAGGTGTTTTCGGGCGCGCCGGGCAACGTCGCCTTCGACGCCCACATCGGCGACAGGGCGAAGACCGACGAGGCCTTCGCCGCGGCCGCGAACGTCGTCAAGATTACGATCGTCAATTCGCGCGTCGTGGCCAATTACATGGAGCCGCGCGGCGCCGTCGCGTCTTGCGACGCGGAGGACGGCCGCCTGACCCTCGCCGTCGGCAGCCAGGGCGTCCATGACCTCCGGGACGTTATCGCCGGCAAGGTCCTGAAGATTCCTCCGGAGCGGTTGAAGGTGACGACCGGCGATGTCGGCGGCGGCTTCGGCACGCGGATTTTTCTCTACCGCGAATATCCGCTTCTCCTCGCGGCTGCGGAGCGGCTCCGCAGGCTGGTCCGCTGGCAGGGAGACCGGTCCGAGCATTTCGTGGGGGATACGCACGGACGAGACAATGTCGCGACGGCGGAAATGGCGCTCGATCCGGGGGGCCGGTTTCTCGCCTTGCGCCTCGACGTGGTCGCCAATCTCGGCGCCTACCTCTCGCAGTTCGCTCCCTACGTGCCGTATCTTGGCGCAACCATGGCGACCGGTCCCTACGCCATCGACGCGCTGTCGGCGCGGGTGCGCGGCGTCTACACTCACACCGTCCCCGTGGACGCCTATCGCGGCGCAGGCCGCCCCGAGGCGGCTTACGTCCTCGAACGGCTGGTCGACCGCTGCGCGCGCGAGCTCGACCTGTCTCAGGAGGCGATCCGTCTCCGCAACTTTGTTCCGTCCCACGCAATGCCCTACCAGACACAGACCGCGCGGACCTACGACGTCGGCGATTTCGGCGGCGCGTTGACGCGCTGCGTCGAGAAGGCCGACGTCGCCGGCTTCGAGGTCCGGGCGCAAGACTCGAAGCGGCGCGGGATGCTTCGCGGCCTCGGCGTGGCGAGCTACATCGAATGCACGGCGATGGGGGCAGGCGAGGCGAACACGTCGCTCTTCTTGGAGAAGGACGGGACCTTGACCCTGCTGATCGGGACCCAGTCGACCGGCCAGGGGCACGAGACGGCCTACGCGCAGGTGGTCTCCGAGCAGTTCGACGTCCCGCTCGATCGGATCCGGGTGGTGCAGGGGGACTCCGACCGGATCGCGAGCGGCGGCGGCACGGGCGGGTCGCGCTCCATTCCGATCGGCGCGGTGACGACGGCGCGCGCCGCGCGGGCGCTCGCCGACTCGCTCACCGACCTCGCGGCGGACCGGCTGGAGGCGGCGGCGGCCGATCTCGAGATCGTCGATGGACGGTTTCGCATCGTCGGCACGGACCGGTCGGTCAGCCTCGCCGAGATCGCCCTCCTGCCGGCCGCAACGCCGGACAGGCTCAAGGGCGCGGGATCCTATACTCCGGACATGGCGACCTATCCCAACGGGACACATATTTGCGAAATCGAAATCGACCCGGAAACCGGCGTCGCACGGCTGCAGCGCTACACGATCGTCGACGATTTCGGCGCGACCCTCAACCCGCTCTTGCTCGAGGGGCAGGTCCACGGCGGCGTCGCCCAGGCGGTCGGCCAGGCGCTGATGGAGCGCACGGTTTTTGACGGCGACGGACAACTCCTGACCGCGAGCTTCATGGACTATTGCATGCCTCGGGCCGACGATTTCCCGCCGATCGCTTTCGAGACGCGCAACGTTCCTTCGACCACCAATCCGATGGGTTTCAAGGGCGCGGGCGAGGCCGGATCGATCGGCGCGACCCCAGCGGTCGTCAACGCCGTCGCCGACGCGCTCTGGCGCGCCTACGGGATCGCTGATATCGATATGCCCGCGACTCCGCAGGCGGTCTTCCGCGCGATTCGCGGCGCGGAAGCGTCGAAGCGCCCCACGTCGTAGAATAGATCGAAGAGCGGAGGAAGCGATGAGGATGACAGGCAAGGGTTCGGCTGCGATCGTGGGCTTGGCGTTGAGCGCGGGCGTCGCGCTCGCGGCATCGGGAGCGGATGCGATCAAGGAGCGGCGCGCGCTCATGAAGGAGAACGGCGAGGCGACGAAACCGATCGTCCCAATCCTGAAAGGCCAAGCCCCGTTCGACCTTGCGGCGGTGCAGAAGGCCCTGAAGACCTACCTCAACGCGGCGGAGAAGATGCCCGCCCTGTTCCCGCCGGACAGCAAAACCGGCGACACCCACGCCTTACCGGCGATCTGGGAGAACACAGCGGACTTCGACGCCCGGTTCAAGAAGCTGGGAGACGACGCCACGGCTGCGCTGACCGAGGTCAAGGACGAGGCCAGCTTCAAGGCGACCATGCCCAATTTTTACAAGAATTGCGGCGGCTGCCACGAGAAATATCGAGAGAAGGAAAACTGATCGTCGGGCCGTCGAATGACCGCGGGAAGGAGCGCGCTCGCGGTCGGGATCGGAATCGTCGTCGCGGCCATGGCCGCGGCGGGCTGGGTCTTGACCGCGCCCCGCCCGGTCGACCCGCAAACCGCTCGCGCGGTGTCCGAACCGGGCGATCCGGCGGCGGGAAAGATCGTCTTCTTCCTGGCCGGATGCGACTCTTGCCACCTATCGCCCGGTCAGAGCGATCCGACGCGCCTCGGCGGCGGCCAGGAGCTGAGGACGCCGTTCGGCTCCTTCTTCCCCCCGAACATCTCGCCCGATCGGGCCGACGGGATCGGCGCCTGGTCCGCGGTCGACTTCGCCAATGCGTTGATGGCCGGCGTCTCGCGGGATGGCCGACATCTCTATCCGGCCCTTCCCTATCCGTCCTATGCGCGGATGTCGGTCAAGGACGTCCGCGACCTGTTCGCTTTCCTGCGAACCGTCCCGCCGGTCTCCGGACGGACGCCGCCCGACGCCTTGGCTTTCCCGTTCTCGATTCGGAAAGCGGTAGGGTTCTGGAAGCTCCTTTACATGCCGGCGATCGCTCAGCCGCTCGCTGAGGATCCGACGGATCTCGAGTCGCGCGGGCGCTACCTCGTGGAAGGGCCGGGCCATTGCGGCGAGTGCCATTCCCCGCGCACGTTTCTCGGCGGCGTGATCGCCTCGCGCCGCCTGAACGGGGCGCCCCTTCCCGACGGCAAGGGCAAAGCGCCGAACATCACGGATGGCGGCCTTGCCGACTGGTCCGAGAGCGACATCGCCTATGCGCTGTCGACGGGGCTTACGCCGTCGGGCGATTCGCTCGGCGGCCCGATGGCGGCGGTGGTCCGCAATCTCGCGCAGGTTCCAGAGCAAGACCTGGCGGCCATCGCCCATTACCTCAAGACGGTGAAGCCCGGCGGCGACTCCTGAAAATCCGCCTCAGGCCGCGGCGACGGCGTCCGAGCGGATGCGCTCGATCATCGAACGGACGCCGTTGGAGCGCTGCGGCGTAAGATGCTGCTCGAGCCCGAGCGCGCGGAACGTCGCCATCGCGTCCGTCTCGACAATGTGCTTCGGGGTCTGATCGGAGTACAGCGCAAGAGCGATCGCGATGAGTCCGCGCACGAGGTGGGAATCGCTGTCGCCGCGATAGTGAAGGACGGTTTCGCCGGCGGCGTTCCGGCGAAGTTGCTTCTCGAGCCAGACCTGGCTGACGCAGCCGCGCACCTTGTTCGCGTCGTTGTGGGCCTCCGGGCTCAGCGGCTCCAGTTCGTGGCCGAGTTCGATGACATAGCGATATCGGTCCTCCCACTCGTCGAGAGACGCAAAATCCTCTTGTATCGTGTCGAACTCGGTCACCGGCGCCTCACAAAACTCGCTCGACGGCGAGTATAACGGCCTGAGACCCCCGGTGGCCAGCGTCGCTAGTTCGCTCGGCTCTGCGGCGGTTTGCGCGGCGGCGCCTTGTCCTTCGCTCCTGAGGATTCGCTGGCCGCGGCGACGCGATCGACCACGCCGAGTGCGGCGGCCGCGGTGAGGGCCTTACGCAGGTCTTCTACGCGTCGGCGGCAATCCTCGGGCGCGCCCTGGGCGCAGGCGGCGAGCGGGTTCGCATCGGCGAGGTTCGGCGCGGGAGCGGAAATCAGCGAGCCGAAGTCGAGCGGCATCGCACTGTAAACCAGCCCCAGCCAGAAGATGCTTCGTGCGATGAAGCCCATGCTCGTCTCCGATGCCGATAGGGTAATCGGGACACAAGAACGAACTTTCGATAAGCGACGTCAAATTGACGGCGCCGTCGTAGCGCTTCGTTAACCGGAGCAGCTCGCGATTCACCGAAGCTTAACCATCGCGCGCTTCGCCGAAGCGAATTCGTTGCGGAAGTCTCAACCTTAGCGTTGGGTTAAGGCGCGGCTACGATGTTTATCGACACGAGAACGCGCGCCCTCGGGCTGCGTTCCGACGGCAGATCGGAGAGACGACCGATGATCGAAGCGCTCGCGCGTATCCGCAACGACTCCGTCCTGTCGCGGCCGGGCAAGAAGGCCGAGCGCCGTCTTGGCCTGCTGCGGCGCGTGATGGAACGCCTGACGTCGCTGCCGCCGCGCTTTTACATCGGCGCCATTCTGTCGGCGCTTCTTGTCGGGATCGGCGTGAACGCGCTCGTTCTCCAGCGCGAGCGGCATCCGGCGCCGTTGTTCGCACCGGCGCCGCAGAAGATCGCCCCGCCGGTCCCGTCCGCGCCAGCGCTACCGAAGACCGCGGCGCCGGTCCCGTCCGCGCCGACACCGCCGCCCGCCCCTGCGGCGATCGCGCGCGAAGCGCCGCCGGCCGCGGCGCCGCAGCCGCCCGACCGTCCGGCCGTCGGCGACGCGGCCGCCCCGCGCGCGCCCGACGCCATCGGCGAACTTCTCCGCGGCGGCGAGGCGCCGCCCGACAATTCGCGTCTGGTGACGGCGGCCCAGGCGGCGCTGGCCAAGCTCGGCTATCCGGTCAAGGCAGACGGGGCCCAGCGCGCGGCGACCGACCAGGCGGTGCGCGAGTTCGAGCGCGCGCACAACCTTCCCGTCACCACGGAGATTACGCCCCGTCTTGTCAAGCAATTGAACGCGGCGGCGCGGGCCTCCGCCCACTGAGGTGAGGCTCAGGTCCGACATCTGGGTCGCGGCCTATCTGCGGCGGCGAAACGCCGACGGTTCGATCGCTGTTCTCCGCCGCAGGGGCGCGGCCGAAGCCGGGGCGATCGTGGTCAAAATCGACCGGCTCGACGGCCGCGCGGCGCTTTATGGCCCTGCGCCCCAATCGCTGGCGATGGACCTCCCGCGAGGCGTCGACAGGCTTTTCACGCGCATGCACGAGCCGGAATGGATCGACCCGCTCGAGGCCGAGCAGCGGCTCGCGCGGGAGGTCCGGTTCGACTCCGATCTTTGGATCGTCGAGGTCGAGGATCGCGAGGGCGAGCCGCTGCTCGATCTTGCGCGCTGACTGGGGCCGCCCTGGGCGCTCGTTCGAGTCCGCTGAGCCCGCCAGCTCATCAAGAGCTGCATGCGCTGTGTCATTAACTCTCCACTCGCTTTGCCATTAAGACGTCTGAAAGCGTTGATGGATAGTTTTGCGACGTCTCGGTCCCCCATGCCGACGTTGAAATAGGGTATAGAAGTCCCGACCAGGAGTACGATGAATGATCAAGGCCATCCGAAAGTTCTTCAGCGACGAATCCGGCGCCACCGCAATCGAGTATGCGTTGATCGCATCCCTCATCGCTGTTTTTATCATTACTGCTGTTCAAACCGTGGGAACGAAAGT
>Ga0074046_10001583_pt1 | contig 20365 bp, 15 predicted proteins | sample BogForMeECP23OM3_FD_94441 | JGI IMG/M metagenome (GOLD analysis project Ga0074046, IMG submission 94441) | Bog forest soil microbial communities from Calvert Island, British Columbia, Canada - Bog Forest MetaG ECP23OM3 | ecosystem: Environmental > Terrestrial > Soil > Wetlands ... | reverse complement strand
TAATCCGTATAGGTATAGCTAATCTCTTCAGCGGGCAAGCGTCGCTGGTCCAGCATCACCACACCGCGCTCCGTCCATTCAATCGGTTGGGCAACGTACATTTCTTTGCGTATCCTCTCCCTCTATTTTAACGGATGTAGTTTCGGAAACGAATTCGTCACTTGACGGGCGGCATCTTCGTAAACCAATGCGTGCTCCACACCGCAGCCACCGATATCAGCGAGTTATACCCCAAATGCATCAGGAAGCTTGCAAACACAGTGCCCGTCCGCGCCCGCACCAGCGTGAAAATGATCCCCACCATCGTGAGAATCGCCACCAGGCTCCACGTCCAGCCCAATTGCCCGCCGTGCATCAATCCAAACAAAGTTCCCGTCACGATGATGGCCGGCGCCACGCCAAACGACCGCGCGAACATCGGGTAAAGATACCCACGGAACAGAGTCTCTTCCACCAGGGGCGCGACGAACACGGCCATGGCCACAAACAGCATGGCCGTCTTTGGATACTTGAATAGTTCTTCGATCGGCGTATTTTCCGGCGCCTTCATGCTGGCGCTCAAAAGCGCCACAAAGAGAGAGAGCCCGCAGCCGGCCAAAAAATAAACGATAGGATACTTGGGCATTTCCGGGTTGCTGGGGGACAACTTTCGCCAGCCCAACGTGCTCCAGAACGGATGCCCGCGTAACAGCGACAACGTCACGTATAGAAAAAAGAAAATCGCTGCATACCACAGCAGCATGCTTCCGATGGCGAACTGCGGTTTCGAAATCAGGTAATCCTGCAACTGCTTCGTGCTCATGCTCCGGTGCGGCGCATACATAAATGCCAGTACGCCCTGAATAACCACCAGGCTGATAAAGCCGAAAATTACAAACACAATCAGATGAGCCCACGACCAGCTGATCTGCAAATCTTCTGGATACACTTTCCGCTCAATATAGGGAGCGGTCTCGACCAAGGCCGCATTTCCAAAAATCTCGCTCGAACTTATCTGCAGCGGTTGAACAGGAACTCCCGCAGGCTCGGTTGCGGCATTCTGGCGCTCTAATTCCGGCAGAGGCTCGTTCGGCGCCGGCGGATTCCCGTCGTGCGGATTCATCGTTTGGCCCGCCTCGCCCCGCCCGGCCAGCCGGAAGTCAGCGCCGCAGCCACCAGTGGCAGCAACAATTCGTGATGTCCTGTAATCGCAAACCCCCTTGAATTTTCCCCGGCCTTCTTGCCGGTCGCCGCCGTCGGGCGCTTCACCACGTTCTGAAGCGGCCGGTAGTGCTGAATGAAATCGAAATTCGCCGTGGTAATCGGTTGCATCTTTAGCTCAATGTTCCGCGCCACCGAAATCGCCTTCAAGAACACCTCCGGCAAAATTACCGCCGACCCCCAGTTCAAGAACACTCCGCCCCCATCCATCGCCTGCACCAGCGCGCAAAACAATCGAAAATCCGTATAGCTCGCCGCGCCCAGCGCCGCACCCTCCGCCGAACGGTGCATGTGCGGAATGTCCGTGCCAATGGCCACATGCACGGTCACCGGAATTCTCATTTTATAAGCGGCCGCCAGCACACTCGCGTCCAAATGCTTCGCCGACAGGATCCCACTGTGCAGATATTGCCCCGCCGCCTCTCCATATCCGATGCGAATACGCTGCGCAAGTTTCGCAATTTCGTTAATTCCGCAGCCGGTCTCCTCGGCCATTCCAAAAGTTCCTTCACCCAGCGCTGCGTCCACGTCTTCGGAAGTTTGTCCCGCCAGCGCGATCTCAAAATCGTGAATCAGCGCCGCCCCGTTCATCGCAATCCCGCTGACAAATCCCGCGCGCATCAGCTCAATCAACAATGGCCCCAGCCCCACCTTAATGACGTGCCCGCCAATCCCCCAAATCATTGCGCGCTTTTTGTTTTTTGCCCGATGGATGGCCGCCAGCACATCCCGCAGGTCATTCCCCGCCAGAATCTTCGGCAGTGCATCCAGAAACTTTCGCAACGACGGATTCTTCCCCACCGCCCGCGCAAATTCCCGGACGCTCACCTTGCTCCGCCGCCCGGCAATCGGATACGTCCGCACACCACCAAAGGTCACGGGTTGGATTTCGTAAATGCTCATGCGAATCTCATCACTCTACGAGGAACCGCCACACCACGCAAGCAAAACGCGGCACATTTCCCCGCCCCAAGCCCCGGGTTTCCTCACGAAGCTTTCTGGTTGCCATTGCCGGAAAGAATTCCCGCCCCGTTCATTCCCAGATGCCGCGCCAACGCCTGCCCCGTATAAGACTTCTTCGTCCGTGCCACCAGTTCCGGCGTCCCCTGGGCCACGATGCGCCCGCCGCCCGCGCCCCCCTCCGGGCCAAGATCAATAATCCAATCCGCCTGCTTGATCACATCCAGATTGTGCTCGATGATCAGCACCGTGTTCCCCAGGTCCACCAGTCTCTGCAACACGTCCAACAATTTGCGCACGTCGTCAAAATGCAGTCCGGTTGTCGGCTCATCCAGGATGTACATCGTCCGGCCTGTCTGCCGCTTCGAAAGCTCGCGCGCCAGCTTGATCCGCTGCGCCTCGCCGCCCGAAAGCGTGGTAGCCGATTGGCCCAGCTGGACGTACCCCAGCCCAACTTCCACAATCGTTGCCAGCTTCTGCTGAATCTGCGGAATGTTTTCCAACAGCTTCAGCGCGTCGCTGGCCGGCAGGTTCAGCACATCATTAATACTGTGCCCCTTGTAGCGCACCGCCAGCGTCTCCGCGTTATACCGCCGCCCGCGGCAAACTTCGCAAGTCACGTACACATCCGGCAGAAAATTCATCTCGATCCGCCGCAGCCCTTCGCCCTGGCACGCTTCGCAACGCCCGCCCTTCACGTTGAAGCTAAACCGTCCCGGCTTGTAGCCGCGCTCCCGCGATTCCGGCAGCATCGCAAATAGCTCGCGAATCGGCGCAAAAACGCCGGTGTACGTCGCGGGATTCGATCGCGGCGTCCTCCCAATCGGCGCCTGATCAATCTCAATCACCTTGTCAATTTGCTCGACTCCCAGCAGTATGCGGTGCGCCCCGGGTTGCTCCATCGATCGGTACAATTTCTGCGCCAGCACGCGGTAAAGAATGTCTTTCACCAACGTGGATTTCCCCGATCCCGAAACGCCGGTAACCACCGTCAGCAGCCCCAGCGGCACGGAAACGTCCACATCCTTCAAATTGTTGGCGTGCGCCCCCAGAATCTGAATCGCCTTGCCATTTGGGCTGCGGCGCTTCGCCGGCACCGGGATCTGCGCCTTCCCCGAAAGATATTGCCCGGTCAGCGACTCCGCCGAAGCCGCAATCTCCGCCGGCTTTCCCTGCGCAACCAGATACCCGCCGGCATCCCCCGCCCCGGGTCCCAGGTCCACCACAAAATCCGCCCGGCGAATGGTGTCTTCATCGTGCTCCACAACCAAAACAGTATTGCCCAGGTTGCGCAACTGCTCCAGCGAATGCAGCAATCGATCGTTGTCCCGCGCGTGCAACCCGATCGACGGCTCATCCAGCACATATAACACGCCACGCAATCGCGAACCGATTTGCGTCGCCAACCGGATCCGCTGCGCCTCGCCGCCCGAAAGCGTCGCTGCCGAGCGATCCAAACTCAGATAACCCAGCCCCACGGCCAGCAAAAAATCCAGCCGTTCGGCAACCTCTCCCAGCGGCCTCCCGGCAACTTCCTTCTGCCGCGACGTCAACTCCTCCAAAATTTTAGCCACCGCCGGCCGCGCATCGCTGATCGCCAGTGCCGTGAAATCCGCAATCGACCAACCCGCCAGCTTCACGGCCAGCGATTCCGGCCGCAACCGCTTCCCGTGGCATGCGCTGCACAGCGTTGCGGACATATATTGTGTCATCCACTCGCGGTACGAATCCGAATTGGACTCCTCGAAATTTCGCTCCAGAAATTTCAAGATTCCCTGAAACCGGAATCCCTTCTCCCCGGCGGCGGATCGCCCGCCCGCTCCCCGCTTGGTGTCTCCGTTCGGATAGCCGTACAGCAGCAGGTTCTGTACCTTCGCCGGATATTTCTCGAACGGCGTGTCCAGATGAAATCCGTGCGCGTACGCTCCCAGTTCCAGCGTGCGTTTCAACACCGCCGATCCTGACCCCGGCCCAAGTCCTCCATCAAACAACGGCCGCGTCCAATCGGTAATCACCTTGGCCGGATCGAAATCGTATTTCGACCCCAATCCGTTGCACGCCGGGCAAGCCCCATACGGTGAATCGAAGCTGAACGACCGCGGCTCCAATTGCGGCACCGACAACCCGCAATCCGGGCATGCCAGTTTTTCCGAAAAAACGTGTTCCTTCCCGCCCACCACCGCGACCGTCACCAGCCCTTGCGCGAGCTTCAATGCCATGGCAATCGATTGTTCCAGCCGTGAGGCTACCCCCTGCTTTACCAGCAGCCGGTCAATCACCACTTCAATTGTGTGATTCTTCCGCTTGTCCAGCACGGGAATTTCGTCCAGCGGCAATAGCTCACCGTTGATCCGCACCCGCACGAAGCCGTCCTGCGCCAACTTTTCCAGTTCCTTGCGGTACGCGCCCTTCCTTCCACGCACCACCGGCGCCAGAATCATGATCCGGTCGTCCGGCTTGCACAGTTCGCCGTGCAAGATCGCCTGCACAATTTGCTCGCTCGATTGTCGCGTAATCGGCTTGCCGCAGTTCGGGCAATGCGGCACGCCCACGGCGCTGTAAACCACGCGCAAGTAATCGTAAATTTCCGTGATGGTTCCCACCGTGGACCGCGGGGACCGCGTGGTGGTTTTCTGTTCGATGGCAATCGAAGGCGAAAGACCCTCGATCACGTCCACTTCCGGCCTCTCCATCTGATCCAGGAATTGCCGCGCGTACGCCGACAGCGATTCCACATACCGCCGCTGCCCCTCCGCATAAATCGTGTCGAAAGCCAGCGAGGATTTGCCGGAGCCGGATAACCCAGTGATGACGGTGAGCGTATTGCGCGGAATCTCCACACTGATGTTCTTCAGGTTGTGCTGGCGAGCTCCCCGCACGACCAATTTCGTTATTCCCATAATTCGAAAGCGCTCCCTCCACAGGAGCCCTGGCGCTCAGTAGGTAGACTGAGCCCAGCATAGTCCTTCAACATACCAACTCGTGCGAGCAACGGTCAAGTTGACCAGCGGACAGGATGTGCGCCACGAGAAAAAATTCTCCCGTCGGCCAGGAAGCCCGATTCCCAGAGTAAAAATTTCCCCGGGGGTAGTGCATTTTTACCCGGCTCTAGAGTTTAATGTATTGAAAATGAGGTACTTACAATTGGCTAGCCGTTTGCACTTTAGACACGCGTGGGGGAGGCGAGCCGAGGATCCCTTTAGGGGATTGAGGGCTGGGCCGGTTCGTTCTTCCCCTCACTTCTGCCGTACACTGCATCTCTCTCCGCCGCGAAAGCGGCATATCCCAATACACCCCAAGAATGCACCTGACCAACCGGCAGAGGTGCGTCCAATCTCGGCTAACTCACGGCCAAAGAAAAAGGAGGCCGGTGGGCCTCCTTGGTTTCACTTCGATTTTGCGGACGGCTCTGTTCTCAGCCGTGCTGATTCAGGATATGCGAAATGTTTTGCGACATTGGAAAGCGCACCCCGCGGTAATCCACACGCGAAGCGTAATCGCTCAAGGTCAAGAACAGTAGCAGCGCCAGCCAGAAAATTCCCGCGATGATCACCAGCTTGGTCCTCTGCGGCACATACTTCGCATGCATGAAGATCAGGACCACCAGTGTTGCCTTGACCGTCGCGATCGCCAGCGCCACCACAATATTGAACCGCCCTAGGTTGACGTACGCCGCCGCGACCGTAATCCCGGTCAGCGCCAGCAGCGTCAGGATGATTACCAGATAAGTGCCCGGTGAAACGATGTGCTCGCTATGTTCGTGTTCAGACACGCGTCGCTCCCTACTTGTGCCGGTCAATCAGGTACAACAGCGGAAAAAGATAAATCCACACAATGTCCACGAAGTGCCAGTACAGCCCCACAATATCCACCGGGTTGTTCCACTCCGCCGTAAATTGCCCGGCCAGGGACCCCTTCAGCAGCCACAACAACAATCCCGCTCCAATCACCATGTGCAGCGCGTGCAGCCCCGTCATTCCAAAATACGCCGAGTAATAAAGCTGCGCATGCGCGTTCAGATTCGGGTCCGCCGCTTTGGCCTCCTCAATCTCTCCGCGCTCCCTCTCCAGATCCGCGGCGCTAATGTCTTCGCATTTCGACGGATTATCCACGCAGTAGGAAATATCGAAATTCTTTCCGGGCACCAGATGGTGATGGAATTTCTGGGCGTATTCCACGTATTTCACGCCGAAAAACACGAACCCAAGCAGAATCGTCAGGGTCAGAAAAATGCTGATGAGCTGCTTCTTCCCGGACTGTGCCGACCACACCGCCATCGCCATCGTGAAGCTGCTGGCCAGCAGCACCACGGTGTTGAACCCGCCCAGCGGCAAGCTCAACGTGTTGCTGCCCACCGCAAACGCATGGAAATACGTGTGCCGGTTGATCGTATACGCCAGCATGATCCCGCCGAAGAACATCACTTCGGTGACCAGGAAAATCCACATGCCGAGCGTGGCAGTATCCTTCTGCTGCTCCAGCGTCTTGAACTGCCCGTACAATGATCCGGTGCGATGCACTCCGCACTCCTCTAACCGTCAGTTTCAGGCGCCAACCGCTCGCCTGTCACCGGGCCGCGGCCCGGCTTCCGTTTAGTCGTCCCCGTGAGCCGGCGCCACAATCCGCGGCCCGTGCCCACCGGGAACATCCAGCCCCAGATCCGGCCGGTTGTGAAAATCGTAGGCTTCCCAGGTGACCACTGGCGTCACCTCAAAATTCTCCGTAAGCGGAGGCGATTGCGTCTTCCACTCCAACCCCGTGGCAGGCCACGGATTCTCACCCGCCACTTTTCCATAAAACGCCGCCCAGGTCAGATACACCATTGGCAGCAGATACCCAACCGCAAGGATCGACGCCCCGGCCGTGGACATCACGTTGTAAATCTGAAATTCCGGCGGGTACACGTGATAACGCCGCGGCATGCCCATGATTCCCAGGATAAATTGCGGGAAAAACGTGAAATTGAATCCGATGAACAGGATAAACGCCGCAATCCGCGCCAGCCATTCCGGGTACATCCTCCCGGTAATTTTCGGCCACCAGAAATGCAGCCCGCCGAGATACCCCATCACCGCCCCGCCCACCATGATGTAGTGGAAGTGCGCCACAACGAAGTACGTGTCATGAATATTGATGTCGGTTCCCAAACTGCCCAGGAACAATCCTGTCAGTCCCCCGACCAGGAACAGCCCCAGAAACCCGAACGCATACAGCATCGGCGTGTCGAATGAAATCGAACCGCCAAACAGGGTCGCCGTCCAGTTAAACGTCTTCACCGCCGAAGGAATCGCCACCAGAAACGTCAAGAACGAGAATGCCACCGCCGCGTAGGTGGATTGCCCGGTAACAAACATGTGGTGCGTCCACACGAGGAAGCCGATCACCGCAATCGCCAGGCTGGCCGCGGCGACGAAGTGGTACCCAAAGAGCTTCTTCCGCGCGAATGTCGGAATCAATTCACTGATCACGCCCATCGCCGGCAAAATCATGATGTACACCGCCGGATGCGAGTAGAACCAGAACAGGTGCTGGAACAGAATCGGATCCCCGCCCATCGCCGGATTGAAGAAGCCCAGCCCGAACAGCCGCTCCATCCCCGCCAATCCCAGCGTAATCGCCACCACCGGCGTGCCCAAAATCATCACGATGGAGGTCGCATAGTGCGCCCACACAAACAGCGGCAGCCGGAACCAGGTCATTCCCGGTGCCCGCATGGTATGAATCGTTACCAGAAAATTCAAGCCCGTCAGGATCGACGAAAACCCGGTGATGAACACCCCTACAACCGCGGGTGCCACAGCCGAATTCGAATACACTGTGCTCAGCGGCGTATAGAACGTCCACCCGGTATCCAGCCCCCCGTTCACCATCGACCACAGCGTGAACATCCCGCCAACCACGTACACGTACCAGCTCAGCAGGTTGATCTTCGGAAACGCCAGGTCCTTTGCCCCGATCATCAGCGGAATCAGGAAATTCCCCATCACCGCGGGAATCGAGGGAATCAGGAAAAAGAAAATCATCGCCACGCCGTGCATCGTGAACATGCGATTGTAGGTATCCGCCGAAAGCAGGTATCCGTTCGGCGTCAGCAGGTGCAGCCGGATCATCATTGCGAAAAATCCGCCGATGAAAAAGAACAGCGTCACCGAAGCCAGGTACAGCAGCGCAATTCGCTTGTGGTCCGTGGTCAGTAGCCACGAACGGATCCCATAGGTGGCGTTCAGGTAATGCTTTTCCGGCATTTGCGGTTCCGGCCCCGTGGGTTGCGTTCTCATACTATTTCTTCCCCGCTGCTGCTGGCGCAATTCCCGCGCCCTTCGCGGGCACCGGCTGCGACTGCAGAGACTTGATGTACGCCGTCAGATTCAGAATCTGCTCTTCCGTCACCAAGCCCTGGAACGTGGGCATCACCGGCTGATAACCGGCCACAATTTTTGCCTTTGGCTGCAGGATGGATTCGCGGATATACGCCTCGTCCGCGGTCACCGTGGAGCCGTCGGCCAGAAGCACCTTCGCGCCGTAAACTCCGTTGAGCGACGGAGCGCGCCCCGTGCCGTTGGCCAAATGACAGGTGACGCACGCCAGCTGTGTGAACAACTTCTCGCCCGCCGAAACCGGATTCACGTCGCCGCTTTCTCCCGAGAGCCACGCTGCGTATTCGGCCGGGTCCATCACCGTCACCCACCCGCCCATCACCGCGTGATTCGTGCCGCAATATTGCGAGCAAAAAAAGTGGTATTTTCCGACCTTGGTTGGCCGGAACCACATCGTATTGTACCGCCCCGGCACCACATCCATCTTCACCCGGAACGCCGGCACGTAAAAATCGTGAATCACGTCTTCGCTGCCCATGATCAGCTTGATGTTCCGGTTCACCGGAACGTGCAGCTCGTTGATTTCCTTGCGCCCGTTCGGCTGTTGCAGCTTCCACATCCACTGCTTGCCGATCACATAAACATCCAGCGTGTCTCTTGGCGCGATCCGGTAATTCACGTAAATCACCGCGCCCCACGCAAAAATACCCAGCGCTATTACCAGGGGGATGAGCGTCCACCCGATTTCCAGCACCAGGTTTCCTTCCACTTCGTCGCCAACTTCCTTTTCGCTTTTCCGCCGGAACTTGAACGCCGCGAAAATCACCAGCACGGTGACCAGCACCGCGAAAAACAGTGTGGTCATCAGGATGAACAGGAACAACGCGTCTACGTTGCCCGCGAAATTGGACGCCTGTTCTGGAAAAATTGGAAGCGGTGACTGCACGGCTCTAGTGTGCTCCTTGCGTCGGCAAATCCGGATTCGAATGCGTGTTGCGGTTTTCCCGGCGGCGGAAAATGACGAAGCCGAGGGCCATGCAGAACAGCGTAACCACTCCGCCCATGCGGATCACCGTCAGGATCGTCGCGCTATACCGCGCCTTGGTAGGGTCATACTGGTAGCAAAACAGCAGGAGGTGATCCACCGGCGTCCCGATTTTCCCCGCCGAAGCGTCCACCAATCCCAGCCGCACGTTGCTGGCAGGATATTCCACCCCGAAAAAGTACCGCGAAATTCGCCCGTCGGGCGTCAGCAGCAGGATCCCGCTCGCGTGCGCATACGTATTGCTCTTCGCGTCGTAGCTGTAGCTGAAACTCGCCGCCTTGGTCACCGCATCGATGGATTCGCGCGTCCCGGTCAGAAAATGCCAGCCCGCGTCCGTCGTCGGCCGCGCAAAACGCGCCAGCGCTTCATGTTTCTTCTTCAACGCCGCGTCCGGCGTATCCGCCGTGTCGAAGCTGATGAACACCACGTCATAATCCTTGCCGGGATTGAATGAGATCATCTTCAGCGTCCCGACCACCGCGTGCTCCACTTCGCTGCAAAGCATCGGGCAGGTGTAATACGCGAACACCAGCACCACCGGCTTCTTCCCGAAGTAATCGCCCAGCCGCACCGGCGTGTTCATCTCGTCCACGAATGCCGTTTCCAAAGGAATCTGCGCGTTCAGTTGGGGATCAAACTTCACGTTCACCAGCGCCGGAGGCAATCCCTTCGACGACTGGCCCACGTTATCCGGGATCATCTGCGCGCAGCCCAGGCTTGCCGCCAGCAGCAGCACCGCGAATCCCGTCATAATGCGAATCATTTTCATTCTTTACTTCTTCTCCGCGGGCGCCGCTGGTATCGCCGGCAATCCCTTTTCCGCTATTAGTTTCATCGCGTCGGTCACTGGAATTTTGGCAATCCCCGCTTTTTGATCCACCCAACTCAGCTCCTCGTTGGCCTTGGTGTCGGCTTCCACCTTCTGCCGCCAATCGTGTTGTGGGTCCGACAAATGTCCGGGCATGCCCTGGAGTCTAGGTTCCGGCGGATATTCCAACCCAACCGGGCGCGAAGGTGGCGGCGCTTCGTAGGTGCTCATCCAGTACGCTTTCAAACCTTTGTAAATTCCGAGGGAAAGCACAAACGACAGCACCACGGTAACGCCGAGCCAGAACAAAAACTTGAAAATTGGCGATGGCTTGACGTCCCGCGCTTCGAAAGAAACGTCCGCGTGTTCCGGCCGCCCGCCGTTGTTGTGCCCGTGATTGTGCTGCTCGCTACTCATGCAGTGACAACGCCTCCGAAAGATTTGGGTCGCCCAGCGGCAACAGCGGCCGCTGCTTCAGGTTCATCGCAAAAAATCCCAGCCACAATCCCACCAGCGCGATGGGTACCACCAGGTCCAGCCATTTCGGCGCCACGCTCGCCGTAAATTCCGGCCGCGTCATCCAGTACAGATCCACCAGCCGCATGAAAATCATCCACACCGCGATCTTCGAAACCACGCTCGCTGTCCGCTTCACGTCCCGCGACAACAGCAACAGGAACGGAATCGCAAAACTGAACAGCAGCACCATCACCGCCACCACGCCCCACTGCCCGTTCAAGCGCGAGTGGTAAAACGTAATCTCTTCCGGCTGGTTACCCGACCAGATAATCAGCAACTGCGAAAACGCGAAGTACGCCCACAGCATGTTGAACGCGAACAGCAACTTCGCCAGGTCGTGCAGGTTCCGCTTCTTGATAATTCCGCTGAACGGTTCCGATCCGCTCAGCAGCACGATCACCGCGATCATCAACGCCATCGCGGCAATCGCCTGACCGGCAACGAACAGAAACCCGTAAATCGTGGACGCCCAACGCGGCGAAATTGACATCACCCAGTCAATCGCCGCAAACGTCATCGCCAGGATGTAAAGAATCACGCCCGGCGCCGCCAGATTCTTCATCCGCTGCTTCAATCCTTCGCCGTTCGCCTGATCCTGGTCCTTCGACCACTTGTTGAACACCAGCGTCAGAACGATCCAGATCGCGAAGTAAATCAGCGCGCGCGTCTTGAATCCTCCCGCCGTCAAATACCCCTGCTGCCACGATGTCAGCGCCTGCTCGCCCGTTTTCGGCGCGTTCAGCCAGCCGGTCTCTACTCCATTTCCCGAGTAGAGATAGTTCATCCCCAGCACAATCGGAATGAACAGAATAAGCATCAGGAAAATGTTCCGCGAAGCCGCCTCCAACGGCCGCCGGATCATGATTCCCCAGATGCCCCCGGTCAGGTGCTGCAGCATCAGCAGTCCCAGTGAGCCAACCGTAAGCCCCAAAATCAGCATGTAACTGAAAATATAAGCGTGGTAAAAATCCATCGGCGATTTCATGGCCCCGTAAATCGCCAGAAGCAGAGCGACGCCCCCGACGAACAAGCCGCCCCGCTGCAGCCGGTCCACGCTCGCAGGCGCTTTGTAGTCTTGCGCGCTCACTTCGTGGTTCCTCCCGCCATCAATTTCTCCCGCAATTCTGCCGGCAACTCACCGACCGGCGCGTTCCGGCTCAGCTGCAACGCCCGCACATACGCAATGATGGCCCAGCGGTCGCGCGGCGGAATTTGCGACGAATATCCGTACATCGCGCCGAATCCGTTGGTGACCACATCGTACAAATAGCCGTTCGGCACCTGTCGCAGCCGCTCCTGGTGGTAGCTCGGCGGATGCTTCATCCCGCGCATCGCCACCATGCCCATCCCGTCGCCCTGAATTCCATGGCACGGCGTGCAGAAAATCCCGTAGCGCTGCTGCCCCCGCTGCAAAAGTTCCCCGTTAATCGGCAGCGGAAACACGTTCGAATCCTTGGGCACAAACAGCGTGTCGTCCTGAACCGATCCCCGCGCCACCGTGTTCTCCACCGCCGGCCGCGCCGAACGCCCGTCCGCGAAAAATCCCGCCGGCGACAATGGATTCTGCCGCGGCTGGTTGGCCATGTCCTGGCGCAGGGAAGTGCCGCAACCCGCGGCTCCCAATCCGCAAAGTGCCACAACGGCGAAGAAGGAAGGCTTATTCCTCATCCTTCACCTCGTTGACGTGCTCCGCTTTCAGGCTCTGCAGAAATTTGGACGTCTCCGCCAGATCAAATTTCGGGTCCCGCGCCTCAATGCACAAAAAGAATTTGTCCGTGGACGCCTGCGCGAACCGCTCCACATTAAATACCGGGTGATAAGGCTGCGGCAGTTTGTTCAGCGCCAGCATTCCAACCACCGCGAAAATGGAAGCGCCCAGCACCGTCAGTTCGAACGTCACCGGAATAAACGCCGGCCAGCTGTTCAGCGGCCGCCCGCCGATATTCATCGGATAGGTGATCGCCGCCACCCAATACTGCAAGCCAAATCCAGTCAATCCTCCGCCAACTCCGCCCATCAGCGTCAGCAGCGGCACGGCCGTCCAGCGGAATCCCACTGCCTCGGCAAGCCCTTCCACCGGAAACGGCGTGTACGCCTCCACGTGCTTGTAGCCGGCCTCACGCGTCTTTTTCGTCGCCGCCAGCAGATCTTCCGGCGTCGAAAACTCGCCCATCACCCCGAATATTTGTGAGTGGCGTTCGTTCATTTGTGCCCCTCATTGCCATGCGAATCCTGATGCACCAGCTCGCGCATTTCCGATATCGCAATTGCCGGCAGCCCGCGCACGAACAGGAAGATCAGCATGGTGAACAGTCCGAGGGTCCCCACGAACGTGGCGTAATCCCAGAACGTCGCCGAATACCGGCCCCACGCCGAAGGCATGAAATCGCGTGTCAGCGAAATCACCACGATTACGAACCGCTCCAGCCACATTCCCAAATTGATGATCAAGGACATCACGAAAAGCGCGGGAATGTTCCGCCGCACCTTCCTGAACCACAGTAGTTGCGGCGTCAGGATGTTGCACAAAATCAGGGCAAAGTAAAAATGCGAGTACGGCCCGTGCAGCCGCTGCTTCGCCAGGAACACGTCGAACTTGTTTCCGCTGTAAAACGCCATGAAAAATTCAATGAAGTAGCCGTAAGCCACGATCAGCCCGGTCGCCAGCATCACCTTGGCCATCTGCTCCAAGTGCCGCAGCGTAATGAACCCTTCCAGCCCGTACGCCTTGCGCATCGGAATCGCCAGCGTCAGCACCATCGCAAACCCGGAATAGATTGCGCCGGCCACAAAGTAGGGAGGAAAGATCGTCGTATGCCAACCGGGAACGATGCCCACCGCGAAATCGAAGCTCACCACGGTGTGCACCGAAAGAACCAGCGGCGTTGCCAACCCGGCCAACAGCAAATACGCCGACTGATACCGGTGCCAGTGCCGCGCCGATCCGCGCCACCCCATCGACAACGCCCCAAAAATTACCTGCTGCCAGCGGCTCTTCGCGCGGTCGCGCAGTGTCGCCAGGTCCGGCAGCAATCCCACGAACCAGAACATCAGCGATACTGTTCCGTACGTGGACACCGCAAAAACGTCCCAGATCAGCGGGCTGCGGAACTGCGGCCAGATCCCCATCGTGCTCGGATACGGGAACATGTAATACGCCATCCACGGCCGCCCGGTATGGATCAGCGGGAACAGCCCCGCGCAAGCCACCGCAAATAGCGTCATCGCTTCCGCAAACCGGTTGATCGAAGTCCGCCACTTCTGGTTGAGCAAAAACAGAATTGCGGAAATCAGCGTTCCCGCGTGGCCGATACCAATCCACCACACGAAATTGACGATTGCGAAGCCCCACCCGATCGGAATATTGATGCCCCAGATTCCGACGCCGCGCATGAACAGCCAGCCGACCGCCAGGTTGAGCACCATCACGAGGCTGAAGGTCAACCCAAATCCCAAAAGCCATCCGATTCCCAGCGGACGCGTCAGCACCACCGACGAAATCTTGTCGGTGACCGAGGCGTATGTATGCCCCGGCTCAAGCCACGGTTCCGGCTCGTGCCTTCCCGGCAAATTCTGCGTTACGCTCATGCCTTGTCCAGCTCCGCGTTCGGATTGCGTACCGCCGCCAGATACGTGGTGCGCGGCCGCGCGTTCAACTCGCCCAGCACGGTGTAATTGCGCTGCTGCGCCTTCAATTTCGCGACTTTGCTGTTCGGGTCATTGATGTTGCCGAAGGCAATCGCTTCCGACGGGCATGCCGATTCGCACGCGGTCACAATCTCTCCGTCGCGGATCGGGCGGTTCTGTTTTTCCGCATCAATGCGCACATTGCTGATCCGCTGCACGCAATACGTGCACTTTTCCATGACGCCGCGGCTGCGCACCGTCACTTCCGGATTCCTCAACAGCTTCAGTTGCGGCGTCTCCCAATCCTGGAAGCGCAGGAAATTAAACCGCCGCACTTTGTAAGGGCAGTTGTTCGAACAATACCGCGTGCCCACGCAGCGGTTGTACACCATGTCGTTCAGGCCCTCGGCGCTGTGCGTCGTCGCGCCCACCGGGCAGACCTGCTCGCAAGGCGCGTTTTCGCACTGCATGCACGGCACCGGCTGGAAATGCGTTTCGGGATTATCCAGCGCCGGGCTGTATACGGTGGGATCCCCCGTGCTGTCCCCGCCATCCATGGCCGCGGGAGAATGCGTGTAGTAGCGGTCAATGCGGATCCAATGCATCTCGCGGCCGCGCATCACCTGATCCTTGCCGACCACCGGAATATTATTTTCGGACTGGCAGGCGACCACGCAGGCATTGCAGCCGTTGCACTTGTTCAAATCAATCGCCATGCCCCACGCATAGCCGGGGTAGGCAAACTCCTTGTACAGCGAATCGCCCTTCGCTGGCGCTTCGTGGCCTTCGTGCGCGAACGCGGGATTTTTCTTGTACTCCTCCAGCGTCGCCGTGCTCAGAATTTGCCGGCCTTCCATGTTGAAGTGATACTGCGTGCATGCCAGCGAGTAGCCGTCGCCCGTCGCGGTCATCTTCCCGCCCGTGGCCACCCAGAGCGCATTCGAAGTCCGCACCACGTAAGCGTTAAATCCCTTGTTGGTTCCCGCGAAGCCCGCGCGCGTTCGCCCGTAGCCCAGCGGCAAAACCACCGTGTTTTCCGCTTGTCCCGGTAACGTCCACGCCGCCGCGGTCACTTTGCTGCCGTTCAACTCAATGTCCACGACCGTCGAACGAATCTGTCCGTGCTCTCCGCCGCGCGACACCACTTTATGCGCCAGGTCGTTCTTCTGTGCGAATTTCGGACTCACCATCGCCGCGTTGTCCCAGGTCAGCTTGGTCACCGGCTTCGGCAACTCCTGCAGCCAGCCATTGTTCGCGTACCGCCCGTCATACACCGTCGGATCCGGCCGGAAAATGTATTCCACTTGGTCCACGAGAATCCCTGCGAACGCAGGCAAACTTGCTGGATTGAATTTCAACTCCGGGGTGATGGGCGCAAATTTCGTCCCGGGAATCACGCCATCGTTCAGCCACTTACGCCATCCCGATTCCACGGATGATTCCAGATGCGCCGAGGCTTCCGTCCAATACGCGCGCACCGCGTCGTACCCGGGCTGCCCCGGCTTGTCGCCAAACGCCGCCACCACGTCGTGCGCCGACTTCGTGTAATACAACGGCGAAATCAGCGGCTGAACGATGCTCGCGGTCCCGTCGTACGCTCGCGCATCGCTCCACGATTCCAGATAGTGCGATTCCGAAACGTGCCACGTGCAGTACGCCGAGGTCTCGTCAAAGTACGGGCTCAGATGCACCGAAGTGTGCACCTTCTGCAGCTTGGTCACAAAATCAAAATCATGCGGCGCGTCATACACCGGATTGCCGCCCAGAATCACCAGTAAGTCCACTTTCCCGGCCTGCATATCCGAACAAAGCTGGCCCAGCGATTCCAGGTGATTCACCGGCTCCGCTTCCACCGGCTCCGTGTAATAAACCGTCGTGCCCACATTCCCCAGCGCCGCATTAATCGTATGCGTCAGCGCATGCACCGTCGCCGACTGTTGCTCTCCCGCGATCACCAGCGAATTCCCGTGTTCTTTCTGTAGATCGCCAACCACCGTCGCCAGCCACTTTTCCGCATCGGCCGGCAAGCTCACCGCGCTGCCGTGCCCCAGTTTTGCTGCTAGCGCCCGCGCAAACAGCTCGATATCGCAAGCCCGCATCGGCAAGCGATTGTCCGCTGAGGATCCCGTTACTGTCGGTGTCGGCTCCACCACATACAGCCGGTTCAGCGTGTCGCTCGGGCCATCCAGCTTGCGCCGCCGCGCGAACTGCTTCGCATACGAAATATGTCCCGGCCCGCTGGCCAGAAAATCCGCGTCCAGCGACAAAATCACATTCGCTTTGCCCGGCACGTTGACCGTGTTCACCACCCGGCCAAACGCCAGCTTCGCGCCCTCGCGCCCGCCGTCGCTCACCGCCGGTTCCCACTGGTGCCATTTAGCCTGCGGATAAAGCGTCAGCAGCCTGCGCAACTGCCACGCCAGTGTCGGCGAGGTCACCGTTCCGGTCAGGATGCGGAAGCCTTCTCCCGCCGCCGCTTTCACGCCGATTGCTGCTTCCTGCGCGGCATCCAGAAACGCCGACCAGGCCCGGATTTCGCCGGTATACTGCACCGTCTGCGCCCGGTCCGGATCGTACAAATTCAAAATCGAAGCCTGCACCATCGCGCTCGTCGAACCCAGGCTCGACGGGTGGTCCGGATTCCCTTCGATCTTCGTCGGCCGCCCTTCATGGCTCTCCACCAGCACGCCAACCGCATCCGCGCCAAACGGCATCGCCGTCGCATAAAAATTCGGCCGCCCCAAAACAACCCCGTCCGGCTGCTTCACGTACGGCACAATGTGCGACTCATCCGGCAGCCCGCAGCCCGCCATTCCCGCCAGCGCCAGCGACGCCCCCATCAATTTCAGGAAGTCCCGGCGATCCACAGCGTCGTCCCACTCCGAAGCGTGCCGCGGAAATTCCCGGTGCAGCAGTTCCTCGAAATGCGGATCTTCCGAAAGCTCTTCCAGCGTGCGCCAATACTGCTTACCGCTCTTGTTCTTCAGCTTCTCGCGGACCGCGGAAAGCTCCAGGCGGTGCTCCCTCAGCGTATTGTCTTCCGCCTCATCGCCATAATCGTGGTCATGCCCCCCGTTCAATGCCGGCTTCCGGCCCTCGGGGCCCTGCAGGATGCGCAGTTGCTTTTCTTTTTCGTGATCGCTCATAGCGTCCATTAACGATGACACGTCGAACAGCTCGTCAGCTCGACCGTCGTCCGCAGCTTGTACTCCGTCGCCAGTTGCCGTCCCACTTGCTCCTGATTCGCCGGCGCCTTCCAGTCCATATTGAAAATCTGGTCCTTCGGCCGAAGATTCACTTGCGGGTTCCGGTGGCAGTCCAGGCACCACTGCATCGTCAGCGGCGACGCCTGGAACATCAGCGGCATCTGGTTCACGCTGCCGTGGCAGCTCGAGCAGCCGATTCCCTTATTCACGTGAATGCTGTGGTTGAAATAAACGTAGTCCGCCAGCCGGTGCACTCTTGTCCAGTGGATCGATTCGTCCGTCCGGTAGCTCTCGCGGATTATTTCCAGGTAGCCTACATTGTTGAAAAGGACCGAGTGGCAGTTCATGCAAGTCCGCGTCGGCGGAATTCCCGCATACGCCGAATTTTCGACACCCGTGTGGCAATACCGGCAATCAATCCCGTCGTCCCCCACGTGGTGCTTGTGGCTGAACTGGATGGGTTGCTCGCGCGTCACCCGCTCATTCGTTATGTAAGGAGATCTTGCGACCACCAGCACCGCCGTCAGTGCGGCTCCTGCAAGTACCGCTCCCCCGAGCAAACTTGCCCGGGCGATGAAGTTCGCACTGCGGTGAAAGATTTGTGCCATGTCAAAGTTGCGCCTGAGCGAACTTCTTCCTTGTGAGCGTAAAGCCTTGGAAGTTGTCCACTCTTATGTCGGACAGCGCCTGTCCGGGCCCGTCAGCGACCGATTAGTGTCCAATAATTTTTCCGGGAATGCAACTCCTATCCACTCGTCAGACGTTTGGATGTTTTGCTCGGTTCATGGATTCAGCTTTTTTCGTCATTTTGAATATTTCGAAACCATCCAGGATCTGCACCAACTTGAAAATCCTTCCCAAAACTGCACCGCGCCTTCCTCGCCCCCCCTTGTCCTCGGTCTCTCGACCTCCATCCTTCTTCACTCGATAAGCCCTTCTTATGATCCGCTTTTCCTTATTCCACTCTCACTCTTGCCCACCCCCATGTTATTCTTCTTATGTTCTTCATCACTTTGCAGGCAAGGCTTGCAAGCTTCGGCCCTCCCCGAAGCAGCCGCTGCAAAACCCGCTGGGGCGTGGTCCAACTGGTAGGACACCTCACTGTTAATGAGGACGGTGAAGGTTCGAATCCTTCCGCCCCAGCCAATTTTCCCCTCTCGAAAATATGCTGCTGGGGGTGTCAGCAGCCGTCCTGCTGCGAATTCCACTGCCCTGTGTTGACACCCGTTCTTCATGGGATTAGGCTTTCGCTGGTCCGGAGCGTGTGATGAAAAACCTCTGTGCGCTTGCGTTTTTTGTTGTCCTTGCCGTCTCGCCAGGGTGCGTCGCGCAAAACGAACCGCACCACCATCACGATGCCAGCGAAAAATTGGGCACCGTTTCCTTCCCGATCTCCTGCGCTCCTGCAACGCAAGCTCAATTCGAGCGCGGCATGGCTCTCCTCTATTCCTTTGAATACGAAACCGCCGCCAATCAGTTCCAGGAAATCCAGAAGAAAGATCCCGGCTGCGCCATGGCGTACTGGGGCCAGGCCATGAGCTTGTATCACCAGCTTTGGGACCGTCCATCCAAAACCGATCTCCAGCGCGGCGCGGAATTACTGGCCAAAGCCCGCTCCCTCAATCCGCCCACCGCCCGTGAACGCGACTACATCCAGGCACTCACCGTTTTTTTCACCTATACCGATAAGCTCGATCACGATAAACGTGCCGAGGCCTACTGCAAAGCCATGGACGGCGTATACCAGCGCAATCCCCAGGATCGTGAAGCCGCCGTTCTCTATGCACTCTCGCTTCTCGCTTCACAACCCGAGCACGATACCGACCTCACCAACGCCAGGGCCGCCGTCGCCATCCTCAACAAACTCTATCAAGAAGAGCCTGACCATCCCGGCATCGCTCACTACATCATTCACAGCTGCGACAATCCCTCCATGGCCAGTCTCGCGCTTCCCGCCGCGCGCAAATACGCCAGCATCGCCCCCGACTCCGCTCACGCAGTGCACATGCCTTCCCACATCTTCGCGCGCCTGGGCCTCTGGCAGGACGACATCAACTCCAATCTCGCGGCCATCAAAATCGCCGATCAGATGGCCACGATGCACGTCCACGTGATGCATCACAAAATGCATTCCATGGACTTCCTCGAATACGCCTATCTCCAAATTGGCGACGACATCCACGCCAAAGCCGAAGTCGAGGCCTTTGCCACGATTCCGGATTCCGATATGGATTCCGAATACAAAGACTTTTACGAATTCCACAAAGCCATAGCCCCGGCCATGTACGCCCTCGAGCGCCGCCAATGGAAAGAAGCTCTTAATCTGCAACCCAACCCCAACACTCGGCCCTACGCGCAGTCCGCCACCTATTGGGCGCGCGCCGTTGCCGCCGGGCATCTTCGCGACTCCGCCGCAGCGCAAGACGCTCTGAAGCACTTCGAAGCCATACTCGAGGCCACTCGCAAAAGCGACAAGCCCTACCTGGCTGACGACCTGAAAGACGCACACGATGTCGTGCAGGCTTGGGCCTTCTACGCCTCCGGCAAAACCCCCGAGGCACTACGTCTCCTGCATTCCGTCGCCGACACCCAGGACAAAGCCGGCAAAGGCGAAACCGCCCTCCCAGTCCGTGAAATGCTCGCCGACATGCTCCTGGAGATGCAGCGCCCGCAAGAAGCGCTC
>Ga0074046_10001581_pt1 | contig 20383 bp, 21 predicted proteins | sample BogForMeECP23OM3_FD_94441 | JGI IMG/M metagenome (GOLD analysis project Ga0074046, IMG submission 94441) | Bog forest soil microbial communities from Calvert Island, British Columbia, Canada - Bog Forest MetaG ECP23OM3 | ecosystem: Environmental > Terrestrial > Soil > Wetlands ... | reverse complement strand
TAACCCAAAGAAACCTATAAAAAGCCGCTACGCGCACATTAGTGCGCTACGCGGCACAACCCGCGCCGGCCCACATTGGACTGCGTCTTTCAGTCGCGGTGGGCCGGCGGCGGGTGGCCTGTTGACCTGCTTTAGGTGAACCTTTTTAGCGGTTTGCATGGCGATGCGCCATAGCAAAGACGGAGGCATAGCTTGCTGAATCCAACCGAAATGCTCCTTTTGCTTCTAGGTGTTGTCATCCTGGTAGGCGGCAAAAAGCTGCCCGAACTGGGAAGCGGCCTTGGAAAAGGTATCAGTGAATTCAAGAAGGCCATTGGCGGAGACAAACCGGAAGAAGAGCAAAAGCAGATCAAGGAAGACGAAACTAAATCCGAAGATACAAAGCCGGGTGAGCCCAAATGAGGGATATCGGGTTTAAGGAACCATATCAGGGAGCAGTAAATGTTTGGAATAGGTTTTGAACACCTCCTTGTGATTATGATTGTCGCCCTTTTGGTGGTCGGGCCCGACAAGCTGCCCAGTGTGGCGAGAGCTCTTGGACGCGGGTACGCCGAGTTCAAACGAACGATGGACGAGTTGAAGAATACGATGGACCAGGACGACACTGTCCGCGGACTAAGAGACGAATTCCGCTCGGCCCGGCGGGAGGTGAATCTGAAAAGACATTTAGCTCAAAATCTCATCATGGATCAGGGAACCGCAATCAAAGCGCAGGTCTATGATGAGCCAAAGAAAGCATTCGAAACCCCCCGGGTTGAAGAAAGCTCAGAACCCGTCGCGGAGCGTGGAGATTGGAGCGTCCCGCTGAGCCCAGGATCAATTCCGGGGCAGGGTGTGGAGGGGGTAATCTCTTCGCCCGAGATCAGTGAAATCAAAACCGAAGCCATTCCAGAGCCGCCCCAAAAAATATAAGTCTCAAGTGTCCTGTAGACCTGTTTTTTCCGTTCCCGTGACCAGGAACAGCTAAATGCCGGATGAAGTACTCAAGATGCCCGTCTTTCAGCATATGGAGGAACTGCGCACCAGATTGTTGATTTGCTGCCTGGCGGTAAGGGTAGTATTCGTCATCTGCTATTTTTTCAGCGCAAGAATTTTCGCATTACTCATGCATTTCTGCGGCTGAAAAATGTCTGGTCCAGTGATTTTGCAGGAAGAGATAAATCCCTTTTGCATTAAGGGGGCAAATGTTGCAAACCCGAAAAACCCCGGAGATCCGTGTCTCGAAATGAGCCTCGGAAGCGCTCATGATAACACTGATGATCTGATCCTGTTTCTTGCTGTTCTTATCTGCAAAAAAACGGCACTGCCGGTATTGGGCATATCAAAAATCTCTAAGCCGCCGCCTTTCCTCGCTTAATGCTAATCAGAAAAACAAGATGCGCGGAAAAGGCATTCGAGTTGGTCACAATAGTCCTTGGCGGTCCCAAAGCAATCGAAATTGCCCTGCTCGCGTTGAATTTCCTTGATAAGCTCAACCTTGTTCTTCCCGTACGAATTTATTCCCAAGCTCTTGCCCAGAGTCCGGACCTCATTCATCTTCATCTTCAGAACTCCTTTTTGTTTATTTGCGAATAATGCGTCAACTTAGTCACCAAGGAATGCTTAAGCCCATTTTGCTCCAAGATTCCACCCGAAACCCTCTTGAAACACCTTGAAGGCCAATGGAATCATCCAATATCCTAATGAAAAATGCAAGAGAAAGGTCAGCAGGACTGGTTTTGGCAGCTTCAGGACACACTACCATCTCTGCAGTTGATGTTTCGTTTCAGCCCTATCGTGCTGGTGTGGGGCTCAGGCCAAAATGAGAGCTGAAGCCGGAACGCACAAGGTGAAAATGATCCAGAATCAAGGTCCGAAGGCCAATCTTCATGATTTCAACGGGTACGTTGTCTGGCGAATTTTCCATGATTATTTTTTTGATATTGGTAATAGCTTTGTTTCGAGCCGGCCGGCTTTGAGGCGGCGGCGGCCGCAGGCAGCGGGTGATTTTGGTTCACTGGAGGGTGTCCATTGTCCACGGCAATGAAGGCACAGCATTTATAACGCATCCCGTATTCAGGAGGATTAGATAATGCTTTTATTCAAAAAAAACAGGGAAAGGCCTCGCGTGTTTCCCTTGGGGTTAGCCACTTGTCTGACGGCTTTTCTGGTATTGGTCTGGTTTTGTGGCAGCGTATCTGCAAGGGGATTCTCTGGCGCCACGATATGGCCCAGCGATGTGTACAAAAAAAACCAGAACACCTACAGGACCCCCGAAGGTGCGGTCAAGGCCCTGGTTGAGGCCATGAGTGCGAATGACGAGAAGGAGCTGTTGGCCATCCTCGGACCCAAGGGGAAAAAACTCATCTTCCCGGGCGACAAAGTTGACGAAAGAGCCGCTCGCGAGCGTTTTGTCCAAGCTTATCAGGAAAAGAACCGGATAATAATGGTCAGCAGCAAGAGGGCGGTTCTCGAAATAGGGAATGAAGACCGGCCTTTTCCTATTCCAATTGAAAAGGTTGACAAGCATTGGCACTTTTCTGCAAAGCACGGCAGCGTTGAGCTTTTGAAACCGCCGGATCAGCAAGAATAAGCCTGGCGCCATTCAGAGGTATCGAAGACGAGCCCCTTGTTGCAGCCGTCTGCTTCGATACCTTAGCTGAAGCAGGTTGCCAATTTCGAAAGAGTTCAGTTTGCGGCGATTAGGTAAACAAATGATTCGCATACGGCGAGGATTTTGGCACGCCATTTTTCAAGGCCGGGGAGAGAGGTCTTGAGTTTTTTAACAGGTCATACCAGTTACGCTACACGCACGAGCACCGCCCAGCAATCCATGGAATCACCGCCAGTTACTGCGGATTCTCCTGTAGATCATGGACCAACCGTTGAAACTCTTTGGACTTTGTCAGGATGCGTCGTGCTGCATCGCGGAGTTTGTCCACCTCTTCAGGTTTCAGCGCAAATGAGGTGGGAAGCTGTTTGAAGTAATGGCGTTCGACCTCATCGTCCAGAGCATCAAACTTCACTTCCACCAAATAGAACTCAATATCGCCGCAGGAACCCGGTTCAGTGGTGATTTTCGACGATCCGCAGCGTCCTCTGCGAATTTCATCGGCCCAGCGATTGAAGCTTTCGCTCAGGAGCGCCACTGTGTCCGTGTTGTAACGGGCAATTGCTATGGAGGAGTATGAGGCAAGCTTTATGCCGAAGGGCGGATTCGTCTCGAAACGATCCCATTTGGTGTCGATTTCGGTTTCTGCATTCACCACCACGAAGACAACTTTGTGCACGTTTGTCAAATTGGCCACTTTCATGGTGGTCCAGGGGTCGCCCATAAGCGTGACGCGTTCGAGAACGGCCCTGAGGCCGAGATTGTCCGCAACCCCCCCGTCAACGAGGTGGATGAATGGTTTCTTTTGCGAATCCAGGAATGGAAGCATGTTATTGGCAAGATCGAATCGGCGCGACGTAACATCCCTTGGGGGCTGCATGGCCTCCGCAAGTGCCGGGGGCAACTGATAACCACACTTGCCGGCGTAGTTCCGCAAAGTTACGGGGCTTAGCACAACGGGTACCGCAGAGGAAGCGGCGCATGCACGGGCCACGGAGAAAGACAAAAGGTCCGAGCAGATCGCATCGAAGGGATCTTGAATAAAGGAAAACCGTGTTCCATGTACCATATCCGTCGCGTTTATGACGATCATCGCTCCCCCACGGGCCAGAATGTCGCCAAAAGTTCCGTGATCGAATACATACTTGTCATAGTAGTCTGCTGCAAGATCGCTGCTATCGTAGTAGGGGGAGGAGAGCTTCGCCCAATTGACAGGGTTGAAGAGAATCCCGCTGATGAGTTCACCCTGAATGTTCTTCTTCAAGAAACGGGACTCGAAATCCTCAAAGATGCGATCTCCGAAAAGCCCGAAGTAGGCCGCCGTAAAACTTCCACCGGAAACGCCTGAGATCCAGTCCACTTCGTCGAGCATGCGCTTCTTGCGGCCGTGGATGGAGATCTCCGTGTCCCTCAGAGCTTCAAGCACGCCGTAGGAAAAAGCAGCGGCCCGCGTCCCTCCGCCGGAGAAGGTGAGCATGACCAACAAGTCGTCATCTTTCGCCACATGTTTGAAGTTCTTGGCGCGATATTCCAATGGTGGGGGCGATTGCCTCAAGGGTTGGTTGATGGGATAATGAGCGCAGCCGGACGTAACGATAAGGAAGACTATTCCGCAGATCCAGGGCAGGAACCGAACGCGAACCCAAAGTGGAAAACACACAGACGTTGGCTGAGCCGTAGTCCCATCCATTCGAAACCTCCTCGTGTCGGTTTTGCAGGTCTTAGAGCATCAGCAAAATGCAGCCAGCTTGCACCTGACTTAGTCGCCGCCGAGGTGTTTACACGCGTCCAGCTCCGGCAGCCACCTCACCTGAGCCACCAGATCACGATCCCCTTCTTCTGACTGCTGATGCTCGGGAATTGCTCGTCGGTTTGCAGCGGCATGGAACTACGTAACTCCAGCAAGCTAAGAGTCTATCGGAATGTCGTCAACCAAGAGATGCTCGATTCGGTGGATCCTGCTGAGATAGACTTAACAAAGTCCAACTAAGCAGCAAAGAAAAGCATGCCGGAGACATGCCAATTCAATGTCGCAGTTTACCATAATTAGATGCAGAACGACCATGGGGAGCTATGGCGGCGTACCGTCCGCTGCAACCCCTTGCCAGGCAGTGTGTATTCAGCCGGGTTCGTCATTGTGGGAACTCATAACTGAGTCTTGTGACGCGACTACGCGTGATTCAATCGCGGCCATGGTGCCATAGATCGTCTGCACTCGACCCCAGGCAGACGTTCAGGAACACTTCGTGCGTTAAATCCTTGACGACTTTGCGAACAGGCCAGGTCGAGCTGGATTATTCGGCCCAGGCGGCTGCGATAATTCTCTGCCGTGAAGGCAGTTATTCAAGGCTTCCCGATCAGAGCGCACGCAGGGATTCAGCAAGACTTGCCAGATTTTGCGGATGCACGCGAATTACACCGCCGCGCGGGCTGTCAATGTCCGCGATGAGAAAGAACGCGATAGTCACAACAAAGGGTAGAATCAGAAGCATGACGCTTTCCGCTTTGACGTTTTGCGCACCATAGCCGACCAACACGTTGCAGCAGATAGCGATCGCTGCCATCAGAACCCATGCCGCAATTGGGATTCTGTTCCACCAGGCAGCCAGCGTGTATCCCTGTGAGTTCAATACATCGTTCATGCCTGAAACGGCCAGGGCGACCGTGGGCGTCGGCTGCGCCGCAGCCGGAGCCAGGACCGCCGACCACAGCTCGGCCTGCAATTGAGCAGTGCGGGCATTGATCTGCCGAATCTGTTGCTCGTCGCGGGCCATATAGAACAAAACACGCTGATCCAGGTAGTTCCTTAGCAGCGCACGTACCTTCGCCGCATCCGAGGCAGGCAGCAGGTCGGCCCGCACGTATTCGGTGCCGATCGCATTCGCCTCTGCCGCCTCGTAATTTTTGCGCTGATCATACCGGCTCATGGCCATCGAAAAACTAAATCCGATGATGAGTCCGAGCAGTGTCAGCGCAGCTGCCAGGATAAGGCCGAAATCCTGACGTACGTCCTCTTCCAGCTTCCGCTGCCTCCTGAGAAAGGACGCCCCGATCAGCGCCGAGAGCGACAGCCCGAAGAAGGAGAGCACGAAAACGAGCGCTGGGTAGTCCGTTGCGTTGTGCATTCGCTATGGCTCCTCTCGTGAAGTGATCAATCTAAAGCATTTTCCAATCGGACGAGCCGAATCGGACTGTGCAGAGCAGGTCCGATAGCGAGCCCTGTTCATTCAGCAGCCTTCTCGGTCCTCGGTTCAGTCCGATTCCGAACCTCGGGCATGGCCTTATGGTGCAAGACCATCTGCGAGTATGGCAGCTCGATACCTTCTTCCTTGAACCGCCGCAAGACACCCCTGAGAAGTTCATTCTTGACAGACCCAAGGCCGTTTTGCGGATCGTTTATCCAGACCCGCAACTCAAGATTAAGGCCGTTGTCCCCGAAGCCTGTCACCAAGCAGGCAGGTTTGGGTTCGTTAAGGACTCGCCTGGTGTCCTCGGCGGCTTCCAGCATCAACCTGGTGGCTTTCTCCAAATCGGCGTCGTAAGAAATTCCTACGGGGACCTGCAGCCTGAGGAGATTGTTGCTGTAGGACCAATTGATCACTTCACCGGTGATTAGACTCTCATTGGGTATAAGATACTCAATGGCATCCCGTGTGACTACAGAGACATAGCGGCTGCCGAGGAAATTGATCGAGCCGTAAGTTTTTCCCAATTGAATCACGTCGCCGGGCTTGATGGATTTATCCGCGAGGATCATGAAACCACTGACCAGATTGGCGAAAATTTTCTGCAGGCCAAAGCCGAGTCCCACCCCCAGAGCCCCACCGAAAAGGGCAAAGACTGTCAGGTCGATCCCCATGTAATGCAGGACGAGGACCACAGATGCGGAGAACAACAACAACCTGCAGAGTTTATGAAGCAGGGTCCTGGTTGCGGCAGGCAGGCCCGATCCGGTTTGCAGCCAGAGATGAAAAATGATCAACAGGTTCTTTGAAAGCCAGTAAAGAATCAGCAACAGCACAAAGCCTCTGCCAATAGTCAGCATGGAAACATGCACATCGCCGATTGCGAAGTAGATATTGGTAAGAAGTTTTGTCCAGATTTCCTCGGCATGGAAGACTCGCACAATGGCCCAAAGCCAGATTACCGCAGTGAGAATTCCAGCCCAGTAACGATTGGTCATCGGGGCGGCGAGAAATCGAACAAAAAACAGGGCGAGCGCCAGAAACAACAAGGTTTCAAGGCCTTCCGCGGGCCAATCGAAATGATGCGCCAGGCGAAGTGCAATTTCCAGGAATAGAACAGTCAGAATTGGGCGGACGACCTTAAGGAAAGTTTTGGTTTTCCGCAGGTCGGAGGATTCCTCGCTCAAACCGGACAGGGCCATGTGGCGTTCAAACCATGAGCGGATGGCTCCGGTAGCCTTATGGGCCAGCAGGAAAGCGAAACCACCGGCCGCGAGTTGGGCTGCCATGGCCCAGGTGAGGACATGGTTTAGTAAGTATTGCTGAACCTGCGGCCAGATCTTTTCCGAAGATAAAAATACAGATGAAATGTCCATCGTGCTCTCACCTCGACTTTTGGCAATTCCCCGTTCCAAATGATCAGTCCACCCTGAACGCGATCATTCTCAGAGGTTCGTTGCAGTATCAGGAATAGTTGACAACGCTAAGATCCAGCGGCGTCCACGTCGAAGATCTTTCACATGCGCGCGTCAGGCACGAACCGCTTGCCTTTCTCAATTCCGATCGCGGCCAGCAGACTCATCGTTTCCGGGTCAAGCGCATCGGCTGGCTCTTCATCCACAAGGGTTGTGTGATTTTCATTGTGGTCTTCCTTCGGTGGTTGATCAACCTGGACTGATCACGCGACAGATGGCAACAAGTATATCAGCACTGGAGTCCGGCTCTAAGCTCCACCCTGGTTGCCGGGAAGTTCAACGGCTTTGCCTTCCACCTTCTGCCAGGTTTTGTCGGGGTCGAACTTTTTCATCCCATGTGCGATGGATGCCGTATTTTTGCCCAGGTCCTTTTCGTATACAACGCCGTCATGGCTGACTATGAAAGTCTTGATTCCCGATGATCCGTAACCCGCAGGATAGGCTACCATGGCGAACCCGCCGATCATTCTGCCGCTGATAACGTAGTTGCATGCGCCTCGAGGTGCTCTTTTGCCCTGGGCCTTAAGGATCTTGTAGAGGTAGCCGTGATATGGGGAGGGCTCATTACCTGCTTTTTTCTTGTACCCCTCCTTTTTAGCCTCTCCGATCAACGGTCCAAGGGGGCTCTGCTCCTCGCCTTCTTTGGCCTCCCAGTAAAGGCCGTCCTTCTTACCAGGCTCACTCAAAAACTTCTGTGCGTATTCGAGGACCCCGTCGTCATTTCGATCCTTCGATGCATATTCTCGCTGGGCGTCAACGTATGCCAGGCAGACCTGGATGGCGCTAAGCTCATTTTTGCCGATCCTGCGGTTCAAAAGCTCTTCACTGCCATGCTTTGCGGAAAACCGCCAATCCTTCCCAACTCTTTCGATTGGAATAGGAAAAGGCCAGGCTTCATTCCCTATTTCAAGAACCGCCTTATTACTGCTGACCTCTACTATCCGGTTCTTCTCCTGATACGCCTGTAGAAAACGCTCGCGGCCGGCTCTGTCGGCAACTTCGTCCCCAGAGCTTATGAGTTGTTTGGCCGCGGGACCAGAACCGAAGATGGCCAGCATCTTCTTCGCGTCATTTGCGCCAAGAGCCTCAACCAGTGCTTTGACCGCTTCTTCGGAGGACCTGAAGGTCGCCTGGCTTTTCTCGTACGCGTCGCTTGGCACAATAATAGGTCCCCCCCTAAATGATGATGCGCTGTCACAAAACAAAACGGATATCAGGGAAGCCATAATACCTATGGCTAACCCCAGGAAAAACACACGTTGCCTTTCCCTGTTTTTTTTGAGTAGAAGCATTATTTAATCCTCCCTAAGACAGGGTTTGTAATAAATTTGGCGTCTTCATTCCCGTCTCAATGGACGCAATTCTTGTGATCGGAAACCACCCGCTACCTGCGGCCTCCACCGCCACCGCCACCACGGCCTCCACCGCCGCCGCCACGGCCACCGCCACGGCCACCGCCACCGCCAGAGAAACCGCCCTGGCGCCCGCCACCACCGGACCTTTGACCGCCAAATCCTCCCGGTGAACCCTGGCGGCTCGCAAGACCGCGGTCCGAACTCATCCTGGCATCCCTGCCGCTACCCATACCTTGGAATGCCCCTCCGCTTCGGCCCTGGAGACCCTGTTGTACGGAAGCTGCGGTGGGCCTGACCGAAGCACTTGCTCCCGGCCTCTGAGCTGGAAGTTGCGACGCACCGGGCCGGCCGGCCCCTCCCGATGGGAGCTTCGACGCGCGCGGCCCGCCAGCACCTGCCGCTGGCCGCTGGCTCGGGGTGTTGCCGCGAAAATCATTCCTGCCCCCTACTGCACCTGTGCCTCCGCGCCCTGCAGACGGCCGGGTTGCGACACTTCCGTTGCGAGCGCCCCCGTTCCATTTCCCGGTCTGAACGTTCGAAACACGGGCGCTATTGATATTTGTGTTGCGGTTTATATTGGCGTTCATGGACCCGCCGCCCCAGTTCCAGTTGCCCCAACCGTTGTTCCAGGCGGCTCCGACAGCCACGCCAGCGGCAAAGCCAATTACTCCCGCAGCAACGGCCCCTCCGTAAGGATAATAAGTATAAGGAGGATAAGCCGGGTAAGGCCAGGCACCGTAGACCAGCACCGGATTATAGGTGGGCACATAGACCACAGTCGGGCTGGCAGGTTCGATCACAACAGCTTGCCCTTTGACTTCCACTTTCTGCTCTTTCGTAGTTTTCAGATTACCCTCAGCCTGAGCCTTGGCGCGCAGCTTCTGGACGGTGTCCATGACGTCCGACTGCTGAGCCAGGAAAGCAACACCCAACGTCTGGGTCCACTCCAGCTTTTCGCTCATCATGGCAAGAACTTGTGGAAAGGACACCAGCGCTTTCACACTGAGGTCCCATTTCATCTTGTCCAGGGCTGCGTTAAGCTGGTCTCCCTTTAGGTCCTTGTTTCGCTTTACCCAACGGTCCGCCGACACGACCTCAAGTGGAAAGGTCGCCGCTACAAGTACGTTAGCTAGCAGGGAGTCGGGGTAAAGGGCGATTGGAGCAAGCATCTGGTTCAACTCTTCCGGTTTATACGCCGCGGGAGCGCCAGAAGCTTGCGCTAGGACTCCGGATGGCGCCGCCATAATCAAAACCATCAATGCGATTAGGGCAGGCCTGAAAATTGCCGTAGTGTTCATTGTTGTCACTCCTTTCTAGATGCGCCGATGCAGAAGTCACACGGCCACACAGAACGGCCCCCGTTAATCTTTCGGTATTCCATTCCGCCTGGCTGATGCCAAGTCGCGGAAAACCGGCCGTAATCCTCCGTTGCGGCACGGAGGCCGATGCAGGAGACAGTGATTCCCCTTTAGAAAACAAATCCCACCTTGAACCATACGTAGTCGCCTTTAAGAGTATATAGGGTATCAATTTGAGGCAACCACTTAACCTCGGCCACAAGGGTATGGCCGCAAATCGGCGTTGAGATGTAGGACAGCACCGGTCCAACGCCGGTCATTTCAGTTTCGAAGGAACCAAGCTTCGCGCCCGAGCCGCTGTCGGCGGTAAACTGCTTCCAGTAGAATGCATTTGCGCCGACCCCGATGATACCGTACCCGAACAAAGGCAGATGTTCTGCAATGGTTGTGTCGATGTGGAACATATCATCTCAGGCTTATGGTATCGCGGTAAGCCAGAAAAACCCCCACAGCAAGCCGTCAATGATCCTTTCTAGCTACCCGCAAGCTTTTCCCGGGCCCGCTCCTCCACTTTCCAACCCTTGGCCTCCAATGCTTTTCGTGCAATGGGGTTCACTTTCCCCGTGACCCAGAATTCTTTGCCTGAAACCCCGGGTATTTGCTTGATGGCCGCAGAAATGGCCGTCGCCTTTCGCGCAAAATTTGGAGTCCACGCGATGTAATCGAGAGGGAATATCGCGATGATCTTCCCATTGTTCGTGAGGAGTACCGGGATCCCATCGGCGTTCACAAAACTCTTCACGGATTGAGTCTTACCGTTGTACAGACTTATGAGTTGAGCACGCACGCGCAGGAACACAGCCACGGACTCTTCAAATGCCGCCGCAGCCTTATCGATGAATATTCCGCGATCCCTCACGCCCGTCATGCCCGCCAGTGCGCCTACCAGCAGCGTCTGTTCGTAAGGATCGAAATAGGTGTTTTGCATAAAAGCCTGGATTGAGGCATCCGAAACTCCCATGCCGGCAAGACTGCTCTGGTTTGTGCTTGCAAGTTCGGCGGGAGTCTTGTCTCTCAGCAGGTTCTTCGCGGTGTCTGCAGTTCCCATGGCCCCAACGGCGAATCCAGCTCCGCCGGGAATTGCCATAAAGGCCGCCTTCACCGTCAACCCTCCTGCTGCCGCTGTCCAGGACAGGTCAGTGAGTGCTTTCTGCAGGGGTTCATAGCTCGTGTAAGGATCGACCCCGAACTCGGCAGCATATTGCCGTTTGTAGGATGCCTGTCCGCTGGCGTAATTCAGAAGACTTCCCTTGTTGGCGCTGTCGGAAGTGACTGCACTGCCGACATTGCTCAAGAACTGCCCGATTCCGCTCGCTACGTTCGAAACCGTTCCGGTGGGGTCCTGTACCAACCCTTCAGCAGTGTTGATAGGTCCTCTTGCCACCTGCTTAAAAGCATTCATGTAAACGTCTGTGTTTTTTAACTGCTCTATCTGAGCGAGTGCCTTGAGCTCCCCAATCCGCTTGAACAGCAATGCCGTGCTTTCCACCCTCAGGGGCCCGTAATTGGTATCCAGATCATAGGTGTTGATAAAACCATCACTTATGACCGTTGCTCTTACGGCATAATTCGGGCCCTGAATCAAGCCCCCCGGGAGCACATCTGAAGCCTGCAGGAACACCGGCGCTTTTTGAAATTCCTCCGAAAGTGCAGTAGATGCAAAAACACTCCCACACAGTGCCAGAGCCATGATGATGCATAAAAAAACACCTCGCCAATTTCGAAACATGATCGTACTCCTTTCACAGGGCTAAGAAAGATTCACCTAAAATTCATGGTACAGCGCAACAACACGTAAAACTGATTGACCGAACTACACGTTCAACTTTACCCTCTGTGCTTTTTGCCGCCATTGGCTGCATTTGGCTCACTTCACCCGCTCGATAGTAAGGCACGCAATGCACCAAACGCTCATCGCCGCGTGAAGGGCAACTGCCAGCCACAATGCGACACCGACAAACCCTGAGCCCATGCCTGCAGAAGTAAGGATTGCGACGGCGGCGAGGTTATACAACAACATCGCGGCGACCAAACCCCGCGCTGCGCGGCTCTGCCCGTCGTGGCGCGCGAGCCAACAGGCGACTCCCAATACCACCAGCGCCGATCCAGCCAGGCGTCCGACCGTCACCGCGACGGCCGTGTCGAGCGGTGAACCGAGTAGAAGCGTGACCAGTAGCGACGGCGCAGCCACCAGCGCCACGCCGGCTCCCACCTCAATCACTGCAGTCGCGATGAGCAGTTTATTCACGTGGTACCCTTTCTCTGATTCCTTGGCCTGCCATGTCCGCCCAACCTCAGCGCGTGGACAATTGCAATCGCTTGATTTCTTTGCTTCATGTTCTCACCATTCTTAAGATTGCTCACAAGGGAAACTCCGTGACATCATTCTCGACCGAGTATTAGACTTGCTTTCGTGGTTCACACTTCTTTGCCCTGTCCGCGCATTCCCCCTTCAGGGCTTACTGCTTCCCGCTCGAAATTTCTTGAAGGAGCATCTCGGCATCCTTATACTCCGGATACTTTTTCACAATTTCTGTCAGTGCCCTGGTCGCCTCGTCCCTGTCTCCCTTCTGATTTAGATAGAAAGCCAGCGTATAAGCATATTTTGGTTCCTGCGGCCTGAGTTCTGCGGCCTTCCGGCACCAGGTCACAGCCTCGCTGATTCGGTCCTTTGAGGTAATGATGCAGAGATTATAGGCAGCCTGCGCCATCTGGGGATCGGCATTGATGGCCTACTTGAGATAAATCTCCGCCTACTTCGGATCGTTTTGTTTCACCCTCAACTTAATCCGACATCGCTTTCTTATGGGAGATTACCACGCGAACCTGTTTTCCTCCGGTTCGTCAACCGCCATATCCTTTCTTTCTCATAGCTGTTTCTTTTGGTTGTTCCGTCAACGGTCTATGCACTTGTCACTCACCCCTTGTCATTTTCCCGGCGTGTATCGTTCGACGTGCTCACGGCGTGTACCAGATCGGCGACGTGTAAGCCCGCTCCTGGAGCGTCATCGTGGTGCCCGGAAGTGGCTTTGTGCCAAAGCGTTTCGCGTCGTAGGCGGTCCAGCGCGGAGTCGGGATTTCGATCACGCGCACGTAGTAGAAAGCTCGCTGCGCCGGGTCGAAGTCCGGGTCTTTCCAGACGGCGATCAGTTCCGGTGCGCCGATGGTGTTGGTCCACATCGCATTCTCAACGTCCACCGTGCTGCCGACCGGAATTTTGCAGCGGCCGTCAGCTCCGATCTTGCGTCCACCAGACACGGCCACGTCGTAGATGCGCTCCTGCGGCTTTTCGTCCTTATCGACCCACCCCTTTATGATCTGAATACGGTCCAGGTTGGCGCCAATGGGGTCCTTCAGCGCGGCGGCAAGGAACGTGGGCGACTTGCCCTTCGGGGCATTGCTCAGATCGCCTCCCATCGGGACGCCCTTGGCGTAGCCAATGGCCGCGGGCAAGCGGTTGTTTGCATCCGCCGGCTCGTACTCCCAGCCTCCGAAGAAGCGCACGGCCATGCGCGGGCCGGTGGTGCCGTAAGTCTCGCGGCGCTGCATGGCGTCGAAGATCGCCTCGCGCGTGTTCTCGGTCGCCCACACGGCCGCGTACCCGGAAGCGGAGACCTCCCAGTCCATGACCGTCACGCCGGTCTTGGGATTCTTGAAGAAGGCCTTTTGCATACGCTCCGGGCTGGGCTCCTGCGGGGCGGTCTTGCCGAAGAAATTATCCTCCTCCATGGCGGCGAGACCGGTATGAGCATCGCTGCTGCCGATGAGACCGAACTTGTACGGGTTCGCGCCCAGCTTTGCTTCGAGCACGAGTCCGTTCTTCAGCGCCGAGCGCGCGTACTCGTATTCGAGCATGTCCTTTGTCTTCACAACACTGCCGTCAAGGTTGCTCTTGTCCCAGATCTCGAAGTTGGCAAACTCGTCATTGGGTGAGAGAAAGGGATGGGACTCGCCGGTGCCCTTGGTCTGGGTGGTCTCGTAGAGCCGCTCCCACTTGGCGCGCGTCTCCACATAGTTCCGGTCGATCTTCTTGCCGAAGGCCTCGATCGTAGGGAACATGAGGCCGTTGCTCAGATTGCCGTTGTGGGCGATGGCGAGCACTTCGCTGCCGGTCTTTTCTTCCGTGGCCGCCATCCATTTCCACAGGTCCTCGGGGTTGTCGCTGCCAAACGGCTTCATAGTGGTGTAGGGTTCGACGAGGCTAGCTTTGGCGCCGTTCTCGCGGAAGATGATATTACGGTGCAGGTTGTTCCCGCCAGTGTTCGAGGTCCATTCGAACCCGATGAAGGCCGTGAACCTACCCGGATCATTGTATGCTTCCGCAGCCTTGATGATCTCCTGCCAGGCCGAGCGATAGGAGCGGGTGCCAGGGAGGGGGAACCCCTTGGGCATCTGACCCTTGCCAAAGCTCTGGATGATATCCATTGCCGCCTCGGCGCCTTGGCCGGACTTGATCTGATCGTACCACTTGCGGCCCTGCGGCGTTGCCAGCAATTCCGCGTCACCGCCCATCAACAGAGGAAAGAATCCAAAGCCGTCCGAGTGATCCGTAACGACGAGGAAATCGAGCGGCCGGGACAGCTTGACCGGCTGACCGGTCGAAGAGGTGATCTCCTCGCCCCTGGCGAACCTATAAGCCTCCTGCGGTCCGAGGCGGCAGCCGAACGCTCCCGCGTCCATCGAGAACGCGGTGTGCAGGTGCGTGTCGCCGAAGAGTGGTCGCGTTGGGAAATTCCGGCCCGCGTAAGGCGAGTACGGCGCCTTGGTGGGATGGACTTTTTCAAGTTCCGCCTTGCTGGCCGTGCCGACGTCAGGTTCACTGATGCCTTCCTCGTGTGTGGGCTCTGTTGCGGCCAATGCGGTCAGTGCCAGACAGCCGATCATTAAGACCGCCAGGATACCGCTACGGAATATTGCTCTACTCATCGCTTTTCCTCCTTATCTCTTTGATCGGTATGAGAAATCATTGTTTTCATCGCATTGCCCAGCCGAACATCAGCAAGCCGACGGCAGCGATCCAGCTACCGGCCACGCGCACCGCAATGCGCGCCCAGGACTTCCCGATCGAGACGACAAAGGCCGAAATTAACGCCACAAGGACAAAAAGTATGGTCATGATGCCGACCAACCCGAGTGTTCCGGCCCCATCTCGCAAAGCGGCGCCATTGAGAAATCCATGGACAAGGCCGAGTGCGATCGCAAGGACCGTGACAGCGGCACTCGGCATGCAGAGGTCCGCAGCCACGAGTCCGCCAAGGATGAGAAATGATAAGGCTGGTATGGGGATAGAGGTTGCAGAGCTCACCGCTGATCCTGTAAGTCCGCCGACGCACCAGGCAAAAGGCAACAGGAACATCGTCCTTCTCCCGGCAACAGCCCCCCGCAGGCCCGCGTAGAGTGCAATCGCAAGCACCGGCACAAGGTCCTCAGGCGTCAGCAGAAGATGTCCGATCCCGTCGTACACGGGCCCCATGCCGGTGGTCACAAGATGGGCCGCTGAAGGGGATGGACAGCACAGCACTCCGATGCTTGCGACTATCCAATAAAGTATGCTCCGATTAATCGCGGGCCAGTTCATGCTAACGCCCTCCAGAGAAAAATCACGCCCATGAAGGCAATGTATGCCCCGGTGCCTCGCAGGGCCAGCTTGCCCACGGGCCAGCGGTGGACCAGGCCGAGCGCGATGCCGATGCCATGAAGACAGCCAGTGGCTATTACAAACCCCATGCTGTAGAGCAGCCCACTTTGTCCTGCAGGGAGCTCTGTGCCGTGAGCGTACCCATGGGAGATCGCGAAAAAGCCTACCAGAAGTGCGGCGATAATCAGCCGTGGACGGATCGCACCCAAAACCATTGCCCCCAGGAGGATCGCGGACAAAGCGATGCCGATTTCGGTCCCAGGAAGCGGGATACCAAGCAATCCCATCATCGCTCCCATTGACATGACTATCGGGAACGTCACCGGTAATAGCCATATTGCCGGATTGCCGAGTTGTGCGCCCCAGATCCCCACAGCGATCATCGCCAGCACGTGGTCGAGTCCTGACCAGGGATGCTGCAGGCCGGTGATGAAACCGGTAGCCTGTCCCAGCTCGACGTGGGCAAAGGCAAAGGAGGGCAAAAAAGTGATGAGAGCAGCGAGCACGGAAAAACACATCTGCGGTTTGTATGAAATACGTTCAATCATCTCAAACCTCCAAGCAGGATAACCGTCCTCTGAATTGCCCAGTATGCCCCGAGGCTGCCGACAGTATATCCCGGCAATGCTTCGGCCCAGCGGGGCCACCGGACCTCCAAAACCTTGAACGACTTCACCAGGGCAAGGGCCGTGAAAACGAAGACAAGCTGACCCAGTTCGACACCCACATTGAAAAAGAGCAGCGCGACCGGCAGTTCCGCCTTCGGCATGCCCGTTGTGGAGAGACCGCTCGCAAAACCAAACCCGTGCAGCAACCCGAACAATAAAGCCACTACCCAAGGATACTGGATTGTCAGGCTCGTCTTGCCCCGCCAGGAACGGACGATCTCCGGCCCAAGGAAGAGAATGCTGAGCGCGATGGCCGCGTTGAGGGGCGGAAGCGGAGCACTTGCGTACCCAAGAGTGGCTATCGCCAAAGTGATGCTATGTGCCACCGTAAAAGCGGTGATGGTCCTCAGGAGCATCATCCGGCCCTTGACGATCAACAGCAGCCCCAGGACAAAGAGAAGGTGATCGAGCCCCTGTAGGATGTGATAAAAACCAAGACCGATGTACTCACCCGCCGTGGTGTACCACGTCCTTCCTCCACGGAGCTGAGCATACGGTTTTGACGGCCGGACGACCGCCGTCATCGTCGTTCCGTCGAGCCGGTTTAGCCGTACAAAGACGTCCGTTACGGTGTTCTCCAGGCCGGTAAACCGAATGATGCTCCCCTCCTCGCCCTGGCGGCCGATGGCTACGACGAGGCGAAAGACCTGCGAGTCTGCGAGCTGCTGCACCGTTGGTTCCGCAAGGGTTTTCCAATGTTGCGGCAATTCGAGTCGTGCCGGATGCGGCTGGCCAAAGTAAATCGGCGCCCGCCATGTCACTTCATACCTATTCTTGTCGACCTGCCGCAGCTCCAGAGTTCCAGGCTGCGATTCATGGGCGTGTGCGCCCGCGCTTGCCCCAGTGACCAATGCCAATACCAGTATGAATATGGCGAACCGGGTCATCTCGTCGTGCCCCCCGTGTTTGCCGCGGCAGCTACAGATCCGGCTAATGGCCTCTCCACGGTCACGCTATAACGCTCCCTTATCTTTGCGTATGCGGCATCCTTCAACTCCTTCTGGCGCTCGGCAGTCCAATCTCGCGTCAACATCTCCCGGGCCTCATCAAGATCGGGCAACCGCCCGCTTACGCGCTCTCTCAGGAGTACCAGATGTAGGCCGAATCCGGACCGTATCGGTCCCGCCCACCTTCCCGGTTCGATCTCGAGAAGGTTCCTGCTGAACTCGTCACCGAACTGCTTCCTGATGTCTCTGAGCGGTGAAAGCAAGACCTCTGATTTCAGCAACGTGGGGTCGCCGGCTGAATCTGGATCGACCCCTGCAGTGAGTTGCGCCAAGACCTGCCTGGCATCCGACTCAACGCTCGTTCCCCGCCTGTCGGCGTTGATAAATACCTGCCTGAACGCTATCTGCGGGTCATTGAGATACTTCTCGTGATGCCTTTTCATGAATGCCTGGAGGTCCTCATCCGTTGGTTCCGCCCAGGAGGTAATGTCCTCGTAGATAAACTCCATCTTCTGCCGCAAACGCCGCTTCAGCACTTCATCGTCCCGGTCCAAGCCGATTGAGATCGCCTCCCGGTAATAGATCTCATTGCGGACGAAATCCTCTATAAGCTCTTTTTGTTCTTCTTCGGTCGGTGGCCGCTGCCATGTCTTGGCAAACAGGTTGTTCATCTGATCGAGAGCATCCCGGGTAACGACGATCTGCATAGTCGGCGTGCCTGCTTGCCCTCCGGGCAAAGACGCGGAGTTGCCCCTCCATCCATACAGGAGAAACAACGCCGATCCGATCAGGAGGAAATGGAGCAGCGGCTCTTTGAGCAGTTTCATTATTCTTCATTCCTGTCTGGTCATAAGTACTTGAAATTTAAACGAACTGCGTTCGATTTGTCTGTTGTTTATGTTTGGCACGGGGTTGAACAATTCCCCAAGCATGAAATCCGATGGTTCAGCCTGTTACGGCGCTCTCCATAATGGGGCAGAGATAGATCAAAGGAGCAGAATACTTCACAGCTTACCAGCCACGTACTTGGCCGCCGACCACTGGCGTCTTCACCGGCTTCGCCAAGCCGAAGAATTCCACGAAACCGTTGCCGCCGCAGCGTGTTGAGACGGCTTCGTCCGGAACCCTTTCGATGCAAACCTCATTCATGAGGTCAATGTTGTTGGCAATCCACACATTACCGGCCGGATCAATCACGACACCAGTCAGGAATTGCATACCTTTGCCCGCGTAGCCGGTCTTAGGAGGGGAGATGGGGTCGCCTGTCTTGTAACCCGGAGGGCATGTCTCAGTACGTACGCCACAGAGCTCGGTCACTGTTTTGCCCAGACCATTTGCAACCCATACGTGGTCGTTGCCGTCAACCGTGATGCCCCAGGGTCCACGAATGCTGTCTCCGCCGTTGAACGGTGAGCCGGGCGCCTGGGTGCCGTCCGGGCGGATCATGCTCACACTGCCGTTTGGGTACGCATCCAAGATGTGGACCAGGGCGACGAAGTCTTCTACCGCTTTGTCGCCCTTGCCTTCAGGCGTTAGCTTGCTTTTCACCTTGTTCCAAAGCAAATGGAGCATCTCCATCTTGCTAGGCTCACCCATCGTATTGGCCACCCATGCATTGCCCTGGCTGTCGATTGCGATAGCGTGCGGACTGTAACCGACCTTCAACTCTTCGGCTTTGCCGGGATCATTCGCCGGGAAACGCGTCACCGTGTTGGAGTTGGCGTTGGAAACCAAGATCCGGTCTTGCTGGTCCAGTGCGAGGTGAAACGGTCCTTTCACCTGGCACGTGCCGTCGAGAGGCTTGTCGTCAACGGTGCGGCACACGAGGCGCGCCTGAACCGGATCACCTTTGGGGAAATAGGCGATTTGGCTTTTGCCTGCATCCACTGCCCACACATCGCCGCTGGGGGTGGCAATGATGCCCTGCATCGAACCGAGTTGACCATTGAAGTTGTATCCGTTCGGAGGTGACAGTGGGTTACCATTCTTATCAAAAACCGAAATCGTCTTGCTTCCGATGCTTGTAATCCACACCTTCCCATCGGCGGCGATGGTGAGGCCCCATCCGGGAAAGTCCACGCCGCCCCCGGTATATCCAGTAGTCATCGGTGAGAGGGGACGGCCATTCGGTGCCAGCTCAGAGAGCGTGCCGCCAAAATCGCTGAACATAGTTGCTTGGGAGCCCGCCATCTGATTGTTTGCTGCCCACGCATTGCCCTCGCTGTCGATAGCAATACCGCCAAGGCCGGCGAGCCCACCTCCCGCGTAACGCAACGCGATGGTCCAAACACCCGGAGCAAACGAGAGGTACGGCCGGAACGGTGCGGCGCGGGAGCCCGCCCCGCCCCGGGCAGGATAGAAGTAGTCAAACAGCGCAAACAGTTTCGCGGGCTGGTTCCAGGAATGCAGCGCAATAGCCTCGGCCGCAGTCAATGTGTCGGTCGGAGCGGCGCCTCCTGGGGGCGTGGAAGCCTTAAACAGCTCGGCGCAGGCGTCCGTCTGCACGCGAGTGATGCAGCCCGCCAGCAAATTTCCCAGCGTGTTGAAAGTGGCAAGCGTGTTGGTCTCCATGCTGTTCAGCGGATCCTGGATCACAGGACCCAATCCGCCGGTCGTGAGGTCCACCAGGTTGGGCACATTGCCGGCGGCAATCTTCAACCCGAGCGCGTTGCCGCTGAACGCTTCACCGTTCAGGAACTGCGCGCCCGTCCACACTGACGCCACCGTCGTGAGTTCGTTGATCGTCACGTCCTTCGGGGGATTTGCGCCCAACGTTGCCATCAACGCGATCGCCGGGTTCGCCCCCTGGGAGCCGCCAATCTTGGGCTCGCCGTCCCTGGCGATCAGGTAAAGCATGTCGCTGCCAGCCTTCTGGGTCTCAAACTGCAGGTCAAAGGCGCCATCGTCCATCGTCTTTGTTTCCGCCAGCTTGGTGGGCGCTCCCTGCCCCGCAGCCCATAGCGTCACGGTGGATTTTTCGACGGGGCCGCCGCCGCCGTAAACGTGGCCAACGAGTTGCTGGGCCGCGGCAACCTGCCCGAAGGCTACCGTGGCCAGCAGGCCAAACATCAGCACGAGCAATCGTCTAATCAGGCAGGAACAATACGTCATTGCACTCTCCTCAGGTCCTACTGACGCCCTTCCAGTGTGTTGGATTTTTTCGACTT
>Ga0074046_10001580_pt1 | contig 20391 bp, 18 predicted proteins | sample BogForMeECP23OM3_FD_94441 | JGI IMG/M metagenome (GOLD analysis project Ga0074046, IMG submission 94441) | Bog forest soil microbial communities from Calvert Island, British Columbia, Canada - Bog Forest MetaG ECP23OM3 | ecosystem: Environmental > Terrestrial > Soil > Wetlands ... | reverse complement strand
CCGTGTACAGTGTATTGACGTGCTGAAAGCCTGCTTTCCAGGCGGTTCAATTACGGGTGCACCCAAAATTCGTGCGATGGAAATAATTGATGAGCTTGAACCAAAGAGTCGAGGCGTGTACACGGGAAGTATAGGTTACATTGGATTCAACGGAAACATGGATACTAACATTGTTATCCGAACAATCATTCTGAAAGATGGGAAAGCCTACTTCCACGTTGGCGGCGGTATAGTGGCCGACTCTGATCCGGATTCAGAATATGCTGAAACCATGGATAAAGCTAGAGCATTGATACAAGCTCTAACTGGCAATATCCGAACTTGATCACTGCACACATTACGTATGAGGACGCTACAGATGAAAGGAAGGATTCGAGACTTCGTATACATCAATGGGCTATTGTTGCCGCCTTCAAAAGCTAGAATATCTCCACTCGATTACGGATACCTCTACGGATATGCCGTCTTCGAAACGATGCGTGCATATGGTGGAAGTATCTTTCGCCTCAAGAGTCATCTAGACCGGTTGATGAAGTCGGCTGAGAAGATCGGCATCAAGAGCCCGAATGCGCAAGATCTTGCGAACGCCGTACACCGTACGCTCAGAAAGAATAATCATAACGACGCCTACGCACGATTGACATTATCTGCTGGCGAAGGAACAGTCGGCTTGAATCCGAGTAGCTGTACTGAACCCGTCGTGTCAGTTCATACGAAAGAATTCAAGGGCTATTCTTCTAAGAAATATCATGCTGGATTCACTGCTGTCACTACTTCTATAACAACCAACCCGGCATCAATGACTAGTAACCTCAAATCAAGTAGCTTTCTCGATAGACTCGCCGTTAGAGCTGAAGCAAGCAAAGCCGGTGTAGACGAAGCTATCATGATGACTCCAGACGGCCGCATAGCAGAAGGGAGCGTAAGCAACATTTTCATCTTTCTCGAGAACGAGTTGCGCACACCAAATTTAGAGGCCGGAATTTTATCGGGTGTAACTCGTAACGTAGTTCTTGAGTTGGCTGTAACGCTCGGAGTTGACTTTCGCGAATGCGGATTCAGTCTCAAAGAACTATGTTCTGCAGACGAAGCTTTCGTGACAAATTCATTGATTGAGGTAATGCCGTTGACCAAGGTCAATGGTATCGCGATCTCGTCAGGCTCGATAGGAAGAACAACGCGAAGGTTCATGGATGCGTATTCGAGCTTGGTTCGCCTCGAGATCTCCAGACACTAACTCCTGGGTGCAATCGGATATGGAGTGCAGCGTTTCTTGACGTAGATAATGTGAATGTGCTTGCAAGGTTTTATATGCTAAATCCAGGCCTAACTCCATTTTCGGAGAATAGGTTGCAGAACAAGGGTGTCTTTGTTAGGGAAAGCACGGGGCTTACGAAGAACGTATCCCTGCTTGATGCACTATCGATGAATTTGGGGAGCATGGAAGTTGGTCTTGCCCTTGGCTCAATCGGCTACACGATGGTGTTGCTTCCGTCAGTGTCAGGAGCGAATATGATTGTTGCCTCCGTCATAGCCTTGCTCATTGTCATTCCTCAGGTTATTGTCTACCAGATGTTCATGAACCGAATGGCTAGAACAGGCGGAGATTACGTGTGGGCTTCTAGGAGTTTTGGGGGCGCAGGTGGTGTACTGGCCTTTGGTGGCGCCATCATGATACAGCTTGCGTATGCGGCTCTAGCCGTCATAGCTACCGTCTTTGCGATTGGTTCTGTGGGTCTCGCACTCGGGAACCAAAGTTTCTTGGGTATAGCTCTGCCAGGCAATATTCCTGGAGCTAACCCTCCGCTTCAGTTCGTAATCGGCGGAACTCTCTACGCACTGATCGTGGCACTGAACGTATTTCGTCCGAAGGCAGGGTTCAGATTGGTATCCATCTCGATAGTTCTGGGTGTCATTTTGTTGGCTCTTGCAACTGTAGTTCCGCTTCTTGCCGGGCAGACCGGCGTAGCGAATTACATCAATAGCTTAAACGCTGTTGGTTCAAATAACCAGACAATCACTTACAATTCCCTCGCAAGTTCATACACTGGTCCAACATTCGACCTGGGCAATACACTGATGTTCATGCCCTTCTTCATATTCTTCTCATATCCCTGGTTTGCCACAGGTGCTCCAACGGTTGCATCCGAATTCAAAGGAGCGAACACGACTCGCTTCAATATCCCGCTGTCGCTGCTGATAACGTTCACATTCGCTACCATTCCGCTCGCCGTAATGTATGATGTGGGCGGTATTGGATTTACTAACGCCGCTCTCTCAAATCCGACGCTTGTGTATAATTATTCCTTCAACTTCTGGACTCTGTCCATGGGCGTGAGCGGAAATCCCGTAATCTCTTTCCTCATAGGGCTCGGATGGATCCTTTGGAATGTAGCCCTTTTGGGTTATCTAGTAATATCCTTCTCAAGGTATCTACTCGCGCAGGGATTCGACAGGTTCCTTCCTGCTCGATTCGCTGAGGTAAGCAGATTCGGTTCACCATGGGTTGCTCACGTAGTCGACTTAGTAGTCACACTTATCATGGCTGGATTGGCTGGGTTCCTCTACGGTATATTTTCAGCTCTCTACGGCATCGCACTTAACAACTGGATTTGGTTCATCAGCATCGGCGTTGCGGCGATTGTCTACTCCGTCCGCAAGATGCAGGGCAGTGCCAAGCTCATAATGGCAATATCTGGTGCTTTGATGACGATCGTGTACCTGTATATTTCATATGTCTTTCTCGAGTATCCCGGGATATGGGGCGGCAATTCCTTGGCGTATGGTTATGACGCCGCTGTCTTCATAATCGGTGCAGCTCTCTATGCTGGCTCATGGTACTATCATCGTTCAAAGGGTATCAACATCAGTTTAGCATTCAAAGCAATACCGCCCGAATAGATCATACTGAGCTATGCTCACGGATATCGTGGGCGTAGGCTTAACGAAATTCCGACATCACTTGATCAGCGAAAAGCATCATCATCCGACGCAGCGAGTCCAAGTCACGGTAGATGAACTTCAACTCCATGAAGGTTGCTCCCGCATCTCTGTATTTTGAAAGTGCTTCTCGCACTTCTCGAGGATTTCCTACAAGGTTGCGGTTCAGCCCATCCTCAATTGACGGAAACGATTCCTTTAGAGTGGAAACTGCTCCAGTTCTCGCCAATTCAGAATCATCGTCGATGCAAACAAAAAGCTCGTTGCCTATCGTGATTGAATCGGGAGATCGCCCTTGGGCTTTGGCGATCTTTTGAATCTCTTTGCTTCCGCGACGAATCTCGTCCGCAGTGAGATAGGCCGGTAACCACCCATCTCCCAACCTCCCTGTGCGGGCTATGGCAGGCGCTGAAAGGTTCAGTTTATTCTGAGGGCCGCCTATCCAGATCGGAATCGAAGGTCGAGAGACAGGTTTCGGGAAAATTGATGCATTCTTGAATTGAACAAATTTACCTTCGAATGAAGCCGATTCACTACTCCAAATCTCTCTAATTGCTCTGATATATTCATCCGTCAATTCTGCGCGAAATTCGAAATCCACATTCACCGCTTCGAATTCAGGTTTAGTGACTGAAGGTGAGCCAGGGCTAACTCCGAGCAAAAATCTACCTCCGGAAAGTGCGTCCAACGTGGACGTCTGCTTCGCGAAAACCAGTGGGTTTCTGAGAGGCAGAACGATCACGGCAACTCCTAGTTTAACTGCATTGGTGGCGCCGGCGACAACCGCCAAAGTGGTTAAGGATTCGTAGAAATTCGGTTTTTGGTCACTGGTGAGAGCTTCCTTCGAACCGGCGGAAATGTGATGTCCATGCAGTTTACTGCTCCAAATAATATGGTCATGAACCCAAACGGAATGATACTTTAACTTCTCGACATGCCGAGCCGTCTCGACGATGTTACTTGGGTTGGCGAGTGGACCGGAATTCGGAAGCCTAACGCCAAAATCCAATCGAACACCCAACACTATGATTAAGGCAAGCTCATTCAGGCAGATTTAAAAAGAATCCGCGGCGACCAACAGTCTGTTGATCAATTATGGATGAGGAGACGAAGAATTACATTATCGAAAAGTTCGGGAGAATTCATCCAGTCTTCGAACATATGGAGAAGTACAATCCTGAAATTCTCAAAGGTTTCATCACGATCCGGAAAGCCACACTTCCGCCGAAGGGTGTCTCCTCATTAGTTCCGGAGAAGATGAAGGAGCTCATTATCATCGCTGTCGAAGTAGCTTTGGGCCGAGGCGAAAAAGGGAAGAGTCACGCCAGACGCGCTGTTCGATTGGGCGCGACACCGCAAGAAGTGCATGAAGCTGTTTCATTAGTCATCTGGTTAGCTGGATGGGCGACTTATGTTGACGGAGGAATGGACGCTGTAAAAGCAGCTGAAGACGAATATGAAAAAATGCTGAAAGGGGAACCGTTCTTCTGGACACAGGAAGTACCGTCAGACAAAAAAACACATTGAGCAGTCGAAAGAAATGAGCGTCAAAATTATAGAGTTAGCAAAGATCCAGTCAATAGACGCCGGTGGAGGCAGCTGGCTCAAAGAACTTCTAACTGGAAATACGGTTGGCAGCAAGAAAGCGATGCTGGGTTACTCAACCTTCACACCCGGCACGAACACAGAGCAGAAGATCCACACAGAAGAAGAACATGTCTTCATATTGAAAGGTAAAGGTTTCTTGACCGTACGAGACCAAAAAATCGGTTTCCAGAAAGATTCCGCACTCTTCATCCCGCCTGGGGTACCCCACGGAATACTAAACGAAGGCCCGGAAGACATCGTAATGGTGTACGTTTTCTCTTATCCACAGTACCCACCGACGCAGAGCTTCAAGGACAAATAAAGCTCAAAAGTATCTTCGCAGACCTTAAATTTCAACCAAGTGAACTATCCGCATGGTCTCATTCGTAACCGCGAGCAAAGAAGCACAAATCGTCATCGAACGCTGCTTCGATGTACAGAAGGGTCAGAACGTCGGAATATTAACCGATGAGGATCACATTATAGAAGCACGAGCCCTTGCCGCATCCGCAGTCCAACACGGGGCCAACGTAGTGCTCTTAGATGCCTCTGATTTTGTTCAGGCAGGAATGCAAATTTCAGGCATACCTGAACCACCTGAACACATCGTCGGATTCATGGAGAAAGCTCACACGTTCATACTGAAAACCGACATGGACTTCGCCCACAGATTCGCGCACACCGAAGCCGCCAGAATAGTTGAACGCCACAAAGGACGAATCGCTTCCGTAGAAGAAGAACTAGGAACGTGGGGGATAACTATGGACGATATTCTACAGACCAAGGCGCGAACCGAAAAAGTGGGAGCTGTAAGTGGTAAAGCAAACAAAGTTCATGTCACCTCAGACAAAGGAACCGATGTAACTTTCAGCATTAAAGACAGACCTCCACTCGTAATCGTACCAATCAGAGCCCCAGGCGACATCATGTCTCCTCTACCGCTATGGGGGGAGGTAGCGCATTCGATCATCGAAGACACTGGAGAAGGGATCGTAGTAGCCGACGGCATAGCAAACGTCGTAGCCCCTTACGGACTAAAAGAACCAATCATCTTCAAAGTCAAAAATGGTCGCGGATACGAGATCAAGGGCGGCGACCAAGCGAAAAAATGGGAAGCCGTCATCAAATCTGCAGACGAAAATGCAAACATACTCTGCGAATTCGCGATCGGAACAGGACATAGAGAGCGGTGGAACACAGTGTCCGAGAAGGGTGCACTCGGCACGATTCACCTTGCGTTGGGAGAAAACGCAGGACCGTACCCAGGTGGAAAGAGCCACAGCAAAGTCCACCTAGACGTAACGCTTCGACATCCTACAGTCGAATTCGACGGCAAAACCGTGATTGAGAAGGGTATACTAAAAATCGATTAAATTCTATCGGAAAGCAACCTTTCCAAGCGTCTTCAACACTGAGAAAGTTGACTTATGTGACTCCTCAACAATTTCGCTGATCCGACGGAACTTCATCGCATCCACGACAGAACCCTTCACCGCATACTTCTTCATCATATACGCCTTATCCGGATCCAACTTCCCAGTGATGACGTCGAAGAAAACTTCTGATCGACCCGACAAAACCACATCCGGATTATCCGACCGCCCTTCATGAAACTCAGCCTCTTGCTCCTCGAAAGTAATGTAGAATGGTTCCTCGCCGATCAATTCAAACTGAACGACTGAGCGCCAACCCTCAACTAGATCCTTCACTTCCGGTGTCGAACCCACGTAGCGTGATAACAATTGAACCGCGCGCCCACATTTTCCCAACGCCAAGCTCGACCACACAATCAACCAAATCCAAATCGTAAATAAAGGTTAAACACTTAGATGCTGTCCGAGAGAACGATAGGCCCCGTGACCACTCAGCAACATTCTGACATGAGAATTGTTGGAAAACCTCTACCGCGCCTAGGCGCAAGAGAAATTGTCACTGGAAAGGCTGAGTACGTTTTTGATATGGAACTTGCACGGATGCTACACGGAGCTATCAAACGCAGCATACTTCCACATGCTGAAATAATATCGATCGACAAATCCAAAGCTGAAAAACTTCCAGGCGTACACGCCGTAATCACTGGACGCGATGTTCCGACAGGACTTCGAGGAAGAGGACTCTACGACACTCCAATTCTTGCACACGAAAGAGTTCGATACATAGGAGATCCAATCGCGGCCGTCGCTGCTGATTCCCCTCAAATCGCGATGGCAGCGATTGAACTGATCGACGTAAAATACAAGGAATTAGAACCGATCTTCGACCCCGTCGAAGCCGTGAAACATAACCCCAAAGTTGTTATCCATCCTGATCTCGCAAAATACAAACGATTCTCGTCGCAAATTTACAGGGCGGCTATAGATGCAACGCGCCCCAATGTAACGAACGCATTCAAAGTACGACATGGCGACATAACGACCGGATTCAAGAACGCAGATCTGATCGTAGAAAATACGTTCCGGACTCAACCCGTCCAACACATGCACATTGAACCCGTCGTAGCCATCGCGTCAATCGAATCGGATGACGCCCTTACTCTATGGATTTCTGGACAGAACATCTATCGCGCAAGAAAAGAACTCAGCGACGGCCTTGGGATTCCACAATCAAGGATCCGAGTAATCGTGCCGCCGTACGTCGGAGGAGGATTCGGCAACAAAGGCCAAACTCATGTCGAGCTGATTTGCGCCTCACTAGCATTGAAAACCCGTCGCCCGGTCAAAATCTCGTTAAGCCGCGAAGAAATCTTCGAAGCCACGTCTATTCGCCATCCTTCAGTCATCCGAATCAAAGACGGAATAAAATCGGACGGACGAATCGTCGCGAGAGAAATGGAGGCTATCTACAACGGTGGCGCATACTCCCTGGCAGGGAACGTTGCTGTAAGGGACTGCGTTTACGCTGCTGTCTGCGTTTATGATATACCCAACTTTAACCTCAACGTCTACCGCGTCTACACGAATCAAGTTCAAGGCGGAGCATTTCGAGGATTCGGCACACCTCAAGCTTTCTTTGCAATAGAATCCCAAATGGACATCATCGCCTCCAAACTCAAGCTCGACCCAGTTCAACTGCGGTTGAAAAACATGCACCAACCCAACGGTCTCAACGCAATGGGGGAGCGCATGAAACACTTCACGCTAAGGGAATGCCTCCAAACAGCGTTGCAAGAGGCGGATAAAATTGCTAAACCGAAAATGGAGGGCGAATGGCGATTCGGAAGGGGCCTAGCGTTGTCTCAGGAAATGTGCGACATAAGTTTCCCGAGCATGGCCTACGTCAAGTATCGAGACGACGACACCGTGGAAGTCTCCACCGCAGTAACCGACCCTGGAGAAGGCACAAGAACCGCATTCGCCCAAATCGCAGCAGAAGAACTCAAACTGCCCGCAGAGAGCATTACTATTCGTGAAGGCGACTCATCCCTCTCACCAGTAGGCCCCGGTGCCAGTGGCAGTAGACAAATTTCCCAACTAGGAAAAGCCGTCAGCCTTGCCTGCCAAAACGTGAGGAAGCAGATCCTGCAGAAAGCTTCAGAGAAACTAAACATTAACCCGGCCGAGTTAGAGCTCGAAGATGGCGAAATACGGAGCAAACATGATCCATCACGCAACATGAAGGTCAACGCACTCTTCCGACCAGGACCGATGGGCGGGGCTTTCGTCGAAGAACTTGGTGAATTCAGCTCTAAAGCAGTTTGGTATCCGGAAACAGGCGAGCTTGATCCTGAGACCGGACAATGCTCCACAGACAGAGCTGTAGCCTACTACACGCCAGTCGTCCAAATCGTAGACCTCGCGGTTAACGCCGAAACAGGTCAAATTAAACTCCTCAATATCTCTGGAACAATGGAGGTTGGGAAAATGATCAATCCTCTGAATGTTCATGGACAGAATGAAGGAGGAATCATCATGGGCGCAAGCACAACGCTTACGGAAGATCTGGTTATCGAGGATGGTCAAGTTATCAACGGTGATCTGAAAGATTACAAGATTCTGACTTCAATGGATTATGTTCCCATTCAATCAAACATACTTGAGATTTCATACGAGGAAGGCCCGTTCGGTGCTAAAGGTTGTGGTGAAGCTCCGATAACCGCGACAGCGCCAGCTGTCTCAAGCGCGATCTTCAACGCTCTCGGAATTAGATTTCGATCACTACCGATCACGGGTGAGAGAATCGTTTTGGCACTGAAGAATCGTGGGAATTCTGAAATGATTTTCGTCGATTAACCGATTGCCTAAGCGTGCGCAGCTTCCATTATCGCTTTGAAGATGCTCACATACCCAGTACATCTGCATAGATTTCCTGCAAGCCCTTCTCGAATATCTTCCTCGGTGGGATTTGATTTCTGGTTGAGAAGCGCGGTTGAAGCCATTATGATGCCTGGGGTGCAGTATCCACATTGAAAAGCAGAATTTCTAACAAACGCTTCCTGAACTGGAGTCAATTTGCCGTCATCTGCTAAACCTTCCACCGTTATGATCTTATGCCCCTCTGCATGCCGGGCGGGCATCATGCAGGAATAAACCGCTTTTCCATCCAATAACACGGTGCACGCCCCACATCCGCCGAAGTCACAGCCACGTTTAGTTCCGGTCAAGTCTAAATCGTCACGTAAGACATTCGAGAGGAGCTCGTAAGGCCCAACCTGGACAGTGTAATCAGTACCATTCACTTGGAGGGTAATCGTATCTTTCTTCACTTTGTCAGCCCCTCCATTCGTTCTAAAACCAGCCTTACGCTATCGCGAATCAGGACTCTGGCAATCTGCCGCTTATACTCGATGGAACCGTGAATCTGTGGAATCGCCTTGAATTCGCCTAGAGAATCAGACGCATGTAGTATGCGTGACTCGTCGAGTACGTGACCTAACAGTTCTTCCTCAGCGGATTTAGCACGGATGGGAACGCGGCCTACGCCGCCCAGGATTATTCTGGCATCTGAACAAGCTCCGTCGTTGGAAAACGCAAGCCTTGTCGCAACGTTAACGAGGTTGAAATCGTATGCTGTCCGACCAAATTTTATGAAAGTTGAACCGCAACGTTCGGGTTGCTTAGGAATCAGAACCTCAAGCAAAAATTCGCCTCTCTTTAAGGCATTCAGGAACAGGTCTACGAGAAATTCTGAAGTCGGGCAACCGCGTTGACCCTGTGGTCCGAAAATTATGGCGATCGCGTCAACCGCCAGGAGAGCAGGGGGCAGATCCAAAAGTGGTAGCGAGGTGCACAGCTCTCCTCCAATGGTTGCCACATTACGCACTTGGACCGGTCTGATTTCATGAAGCGCTTCCAAAACAACACGGAGAGCCGGACCACTCATCATATCATGAGAGGAAATCAGTTGCGCGATTGTTGTTGTAGCCCCAATATGGATCCCTTCATCATCAGCCCTTACATAGTTTAACGGGAGTTTCCGTAGGCTGATCAGTTGGCGAATATCGGAAGCCATACCCCTTTTTACTAATTCATAGACAGCGGTTCCGCCTGCTATAATCCGCGCTGTCTTTCCATGTTGAAGTAATAGTGTAGCGGTTTCAGTTGGAGTCGACGGTTCGAAATGGTCGGATGGGTTGAATTCTAGCATGGTCAAGCACGAGATTTCATGGCGGTTAAGCCATGGATGATAGCATGACTACGCTAAGCCTGGAGACATGCCACGTTTGATTCTTGCGATCATTTGGTCGGCTAACCGTTTCCTTACTTGAGCGATCTTCTCAGGGGTCCATGAGTAGAACCCTTTGCCGCTCTTGACTCCCAGCTCGCCCTGCGCAACTTTTTCGCCAACCCACTTCGAGGGCTGGGCAGTGTTACTGAGATCCTTGTTCAAGTAAGTGGATACTGCATTGTAGATGTCCAAACCCACCAGGTCCACTAAGCCGAACAGTCCTACCTCGGTGAATCGAGGACCGAACGCTTCTCGAACCACTATGTCCACATCCTCTACGGTCGTTACTTTGTTCTCAACCATACTGACTGCTTCGCGGAGTAGCGCGTAGATCAAACGGTTGTGGAGAAATCCTGGGACGTCCATAAGTTTCACAGGTGCCTTGCCTGCATTCTTCAGTATCACCACACTGTCGTCAACAACTGCGTCTGAGGTATGTTCGGTTCGAATAATTTCGACTAGAGGAACGAGGTGAGGTGGATTATAGAAGTGTACGCCAAGCACCTTATCCTTCCTTGAGGTCATGGCTGCAAACTCGGTGATCTTGAACCCTGATGTGTTGGTCGCTAGAATCGCATGCTTCGGTGCGCTCTCATCTAATGTTTTGAAGATGCTTTTCTTCAGTTCAAGTTTCTCTGGAGCTGCTTCTATAACGTAATCAATATTCTTGACCGCTTCTGCCAGGTTGGTTGATGTTTTCAATCGTGCAATAGCCTCGTTAACTTTTTTCGCGTCGAGTACTCCGCCGTCCTGGAAGTTCTTCAATTGTTCCTTGATTCGGGCGACGGCGGTGTCGAGTATCTTGTTGTCTATGTCGACAAGCGTGACATCCAATCCGGATTGAGCGAAGATTTGGGCTATCCCTGGACCCATGGTTCCCGCTCCGATAACAACCATCGACTTAATCGCAGTCAACAAAATCACTGATGACCACATTCGATTTTGGTTTATATGCCTTACTCACGCTCGGACTGTATTCTGCAATTTGATTGGTGCAAAACATAGTCGGTGTGTGAAGATTGCTTCGCTCATAGTTAGTTTTTTCAATGTAGTCTGTTGAATTGTTGCTGAGAGATATCGTTGCCAAGTTCGGGTGTTAAGTTTGGAATTTCTCCGGTCGTCGTCGAATACGAACCTAGAGGAATATTGCAGCGGGTACCATTATACGAGGACGCTGGTTTCGATGCTCTTTGGGAAGGCGACCATATACTTCCGTGGCATCACACTGGAGGCCACTGCACCAGCGCGGCAGTCATGGCGACCGGATACTTAGAGAGATCAAAAAGGATCGATGTCATCTACGGTGTGGTTGCTCCACTAGGACTTAGGATTCATCCTGTCGATTTGGCCATGCAGACAGCAACCATGGCCTGTATTCACCCCGGTCGGGCCGCTCTCTGCGTTGGGGCAGGTGAGGCGATGAATGATAAAGCCGTGACTGGCTTGTGGCCGCCTAACGGCGAACGCGTCGCTCGAGTTGAGGAGGCCATCAAGCTGATCAAACAATATTGGGAAAGTAACGATTATTTCACCTTTAAAGGAAAATACTTCCGAACACAAGCACTCTACCTCTACGACAAACCAGCGAAAGTTCCTCCAATCTATTGTGCAGCCGGAGGACCTATCATGGCTCGAATCGCCGGTAAATATTGTGATGGAATGCTTGCTTTAGGGCCACCAAATTACTTCAAAGACGTTCTCTTTCCAGCCTTCGATGCAGGCGCGCGAGAATCTAAGAAAGATCCGAACTCGCTTGTAAAAGCGGCATTCGTCGACACCTCATATCATCCCGATATCAAAAAGGCCATGGCTAGTGCACGCATGTATGGTGGAGTATTGATTCCGGAATGCTACCATCTCATCCAAGATCCGCGCACAATAGAACAACGCTCGCAACTAGTCAGAGATGAGGTGCTGGACGCAGTATTCAACATTGGATCGAAAGCAGACACTCTGATCGAAAAATTTGACGCCTACAGAAAGGTTGGGGTCAACCATCTCGTCTGGGCAGAGATCAGTCCTGACCCAAATTTGACCATCAAAATCTGCAAGGACGAGATTATTCCATACTTCAAAAAATCGTAGCGGCTAACGTCAAGTAACCTTTCCTAAATCAGCAAGCACCACTCGCGCGGCATTGTATCCTGGTGCTCCACTAATCCCACCGCCCGGATGCGTCCCAGACCCACACAAATAGAGACCTTTAATCGGCATACGGTACCCAGAACCTCCAATGAAAGGTCGAAACGCGAACATTTGATCAAGCGTCATATCGCACTGCAGAAAATTTCCTCTTGGCATGCCAACCTTGCGTTCCCAATCTACAGGTGATTCAACGTAGCTTGCAGTAATTGCCGAGCGCACGTTCGGAGCATATTCAGCGAAAACGTCGATAAGTTTCTGGGCCTCGCGTTCCTTAATGTCATCCCAGTTTTCGTTTGTCGAAAGACCATACGGGGTGTAACGTGTCTCAAGTACCAGCGTGTGTTTGCCTGGAGGTGCGAGCGTCGGATCCGTCGCGCTGTGGGTAGCAACCATTAATGCAGGTTCTTTTGGAGGCACACCTGACTCGTATTCGGAATAGGCTTTTTCAATGTAGTCTAATGACGGCGCGATGTAAATTGCGGCCGTGTGACATGGCCCAATGTTTTTCCCAGGTAAACATTTGTAATCAGGAAGTTCATTCAGAGCGAAATCTGCTTTCATCGCTATCCCGTTAGCAACCCGGATACGGTTTGCCTTTCTACGTGTCTCATCATCCAGATTACTCTCACCAACCATTTTTAGAAGCGTAGTCTTCGGATCAACATTTGAAACGACCATTTTTGCTTCAATTCGCTTCCCATCTTCAAGTTCGACACCTTTGACCTGATTGTCTCTGACTAGAATTGACTTTACCGGCGCATTGTTGATGATGTTTCCACCATGGCTTTTGAAGCAAGCCGCTAATGCCTGCGTCAACCTTCCCGAACCGCCTTTGGGCCTCGTAATGTTCGTAGCTCCCAAGTGCCAACCTGTCATCCAACCCGTACCCTTGGTTGAAGGTGAGACACCCACTGCGGCAGGACCAAGGAAAGCGATTGGTGCCTTCACATACTCAGTTTCAAACGTCTCATCCAAGAGCTGTCTGACGCTGAGAAGAATGGATCGTATTACCTCCTCCGCCTCAGGACCGGACATCATAGAAACCAGAGTTGAGAGAGAAATTGGAGGCGCTAGGCTGGCTGCTCCAAGGAGTTGATTAACCTCTGACCAGTATCCGGCAAATTCCTCATACGCCTTAGCGTCATGTGAGGAGAATTTCTCGATAAACTTCACAGTCTTCTTCAAGTCTCGGTAGAACAGCATGTATTTTCCGTCAGGAAATGGACTGAACATGACTGGATCAACCGAGTAATATTCCAGTCCAAACCGTGCCAATTCGAGGTCTGAAATTATTGGCGTCAGATGTATCAAGTAATGTTCGAAACCGTAAACGTTTATCGTATATCCTGGAAAGAGTTCTTCGCTAACAACACAGCCACCAACAATGTGTCGCCGTTCCAGGACAATAACCTTCAAGCCTGCCTTCGCAAGATAACAAGCCGCAACAAGCCCGTTATGTCCACCACCGATCACGGCAACGTCAAAAGCCATGCGATCGAATCCGGTGACTGGATATTTAACCACGATTAGTCATCGAACTGAATCAGTTGCCACGAAAATGGGATAAGCAAGATCACGTAACGAAACGCGATTCAATTGTACTACTGTGCGCATTGCAAGAAAGAGATCGCGGATGACAACCAACGTCTCGACTATTCTTCGTTCAAAGGTCTAGTGCACTACGAATGCCATATGAATGATCTTCAGAACGAATCCGCTGTCAAAACAGATTTCAAGCCTCCCGGTTGGCTGGATGAACTTAAGATGATCGTGGGCACCGAGAATGTAATCACGCCCCCTAGCAATCGTGCTTACTATTACTACCGAGACCATTCAACCGACTTCATCGATTTAATTCATGGGTATCAACCCGACGCGATTTCTCTCCCGCAAAACGAACAGCAGGTATCTCGCATAGTCGGATTGGCTGTGAGCAATATGGTTCCAATCACTCCGAGAGGAGCAGGGACAGGTTTCATGGGAGGCGCTGTAGCAGTGAGGGGAGGCATAATTGTCGATCTCTCCTCTATGAATCGGATTATGGAGATTGATGGTAAGAATCTTCGATTAACCGTCGAAACGGGAGCGAATATCGAACAGATCGAAAAAGCGCTTCAGAAAAACGGATTTACTTTGGGTTTTGATCCCGGAAGCGCACCAGTAGCCACCATCGGTGGTGCAGTCTCGACGGATCAAATCGGACTCGACGGCTGGTACAGCAACTACGGCTCGATGGGACGGCGTGTACTATCGCTCAGAGTTGTTCTTCCGGACGGATCAATAGTGACGACTGGTCCAGGTCTCGATCGCGCTCCATGCACTATGAATCTGACGCCACTATTCATTGGCGCTGAGGGCACACTGGGCCTCATAACATCAGTGACAGTGAAAATTTTCCCAATCCCCGAGACCACGGAGCTACGTATCATTCGCTTCGATTCATTTCAATTAGCTGCGAAAGCAACCTTCGACATGATCAGAGCAGGTCTAAATCCAGCTATCCTCCATACTGCAGAAGACGTAACATACGAGGAACTAACGAAAGGAAGAGAACTTGGCTTTACAGGCACGATCGTGCTGGGGTTCGCTGGACCAAAGGACGTAGTCCATGCGCAGTTAACACGAGCGATAACGATATGCGAATCACATGGAGGCAAGGATGAAGGCGCGGCAGCTGCGAAGGCATACTGGTCAAAACGACATCAAGCGTTTCCGGTCAACCTGCCCAATAACAAAATCTATGGGCTTGAAAACATCGCATTGCCCATTAACAGTATTCTCGAAGTCTACACGAGATTCTGCGACATAACTCGACACCATGGACTCCGACGATACTATGCCGGATTCGGAACCAATCCGACAACGTTCTCATTCGGATACATCTTCGACAATACTGAGGCTGGCCTCAAAAAGAAAACTGCCGCAATGGAAGAAATGCTTGCAGCATCAACACAGGCCGGCGGAACAATTTCAGCAGTTCACGGAATTGGCATTATCAAACGCAAATACTTCTCGTTGGAATACGATGGCCCCCGTCTCCAGCTGATGCGGAAGGTGAAGAAGGCGGTAGATCCGAACGGAATTATGAACCCTGGAAAATCCGTGTATGATTAATCGGTGTCTACGGAGATATTCGTGGGGGTTCGGATTACTGGTAGAAGTTTGGAGCTAATTTCATTGTCTTGAAGAACTCGGCGTCATGAGAGAACATTATCTTGGCCTTTCTTTGTTTCGCGATATTCGAGAGCTTCATCATGGACTCGTACATGTCAAGAGCATTGTAGTGCAATCCTCCGATGATTCTCTTCTGGAGGTTCTCTTGAGTGAATATTGCATCGTTCTCAAGAATCAGTGGCCCTTCGTCCTTGCACTCAACGAGAACCGTCTGATGTCCAGCAGTATGACCGGGGGTCATCACTGTCGTAACTCCCTCAACGACACGCTGTTCTCCTGTGACAAGTTCATAGTGCAATCCGGGGATGTCGAAGTCGTCGCGAAGATAACCTAGCGCTTCAAATTTGTCAGGTACGTACGCGTGACGCATCTCTTCCTTCTGCACGATGAAGGTCGCTTTAGGAAAGAGATTATTGTTTCCGCAATGATCGAAATGGAGGTGAGTATGAAGTACGATGTCAATTTGTTCGGGTTGCACTCCGATTTTTCTGAGTTGATTGTCAACTCGTTGCTCCGATGTCTGCCATGGATCCTCGAATGCTAAATATTTCTTCGCGTGTTCTAGACTGTAGCCAGTATCGACAAGGATTTTTGCTTCGTCAGTTTCAATGTACGTTGACCAGACAGGGAACCTGATCTTAGTGCCGTAACCAACCTTCCAGGTTAGAAATGATTTATCAAGTTCGAGTGAACCCCCGTCAAGCATGAAGACTTTCTTAAGCAAACTGATCCGATTGGGTAGGTTCGGGTTGTGGACTTAAAAAACTTCCCAGAAGTCTACTCTATAGAGTCGATCAGATCTTCGAAGCGATATTTTATATCCTATCAGCTTTTCATTTTCGAATAGGAGTATGATTTGGCAACTAGCAAACTGTTTGTTCGTGACGCAACCGGACTCGTGCGAGCATTGTCCTGGTTTGATATTTTCGTTTGGAGTATCATTTACTTTCCTTGGCTGACTAGTTGGGCTGGGATATTCTGGGTAACCCCCGCGTATTACCAGAACGTGGATTATTACAGCAGCCTAGCCGTATGGGCGGTTATTGCTATTGTTATTGTCACCCTGTACTGGCAAGTGACCGTCGTAATGCCACGAGCGGGTGGCGATTACGTCTTCATATCAAGAGCTATCGCAGGGCCTCTCGGATTCGTAGCCAGTTTCCTATTTTTCATAGGTATCCTAATCTCAGCAGGCTCAGGTTCATACTGGGCATTTGCTGAATCCGGAACTCAACTTTCCTTCGCCGGCCAGGTGCTAAATGACCCTAGCATCACCGCGCTAGGAAACTTCATCACGCCCTGGTCAACAACGAACGCGTGGGCTCTCTTCGGCGTTGGTTTGCTGATAATCGCGATCGGAGCCGTGACCATCATGTTTGGCGGCCGCGTCTTCAAATTGATGGTATATTCGTTCTTCGCATATGGGGTATTCGTGCTAATACTCTGCCTTAGCATATTCCTGAGCCATTCTCCAGCAGATTTCGTAGCGGTTTACGGACAATACTTCCAAGGAGGCGTTGCAGGAGTATTTTCTCAAGCAGCGGCTAAAGGGTATACGCCTGGCACTTCGCTCGCTTCGCTTGGCGCCGTTGTCCCAATCCTATTCGTTAGCATCGGACCATATCCGGTGCTCCAAATGGTTGGTGGAGAAATCAAGAATCCACGACGCTCGCTGCTTTATGGCTTAGTGTTATCTGAGATCGTCTCCGTTGTTGTCTGGATAGGTCTCACAGCCATTTTCGACCACTTGATTGGAATATCGTTCATAGAAGCGTGGACATTAACTGTGGGAGGTGGAGCGTCAACCGTCCCAACCGTATTCGTAACCTTGTTCAACCCGAGCTCTACCCTACTCTGGCTAATTGTAGTCGGGCTGTTCATCGGAAACATCGGATGGTCGTGGCTCGGCATCGTCTTCTTGAGCAGACTGATCATGGCATGGTCATTTGACAGGGTTACGCCAGCCGCCTTAGCGAATGTGAGCGAGAGATACCACACGCCTCACGTGGCCATTCTGCTCGCCTCCGCGCTGGCTATAATTCCAATGTATCTAGAGTTCTTCACTTCATTCATAACTGCTGAAGTAAACTCGATCTTTCTGTTCGCGGTAGTATGGTTCCTTACGGCAGTGAGCGCAATCATCCTGCCCTTCAGACGGAAAAGTATGTTCGAATCATCCGCGGGCGCACGATTTGGTGGAATACCAGTAATTGCACTCCTCGGCGTGCTAGGCGCGATCCTGTTCGCATATTTAGGATACAATTCTGCAGCCAACCCGGCAATTGGACCATTCGCTTTCGGATCTCAGGTCTTCATCGCAGTGATCGTGATCGCACCAATAATCCTCTACGCTGCTTCATACTACTACAACAAGTCACGTGGGATAGATCTACGCCAGATATGCGGTCAACTTCCGCCGGACTGAGCATGCGTGTCACCCCCCGTAATTGATGCGCACACACACGTTGGAACTTTCGGAAGCTGGGCCCAAGTCTCCTGCACAGCGGAACAGCTGCTGCAGGAAATGGACCAATTCAACGTAGAACAAGCAATCCTCTTCGCGCCGGACAACAATCTGGTCAAACAGGCCGTAGCAAAATACCCAAAACGACTGGTTGGCTACGTTTGGCCAAACCCAAACGATCCAACTGCCGTTGACCTCGTAAAAAAAGCTATACGCGAATGGGGGTTCAAAGGGATCAAACTTCACCCACTTATCCACGCATTCCTCCCAACCGATAACAGCGTATTACCAATCATGGACGTGGCTAGAAACCTGCGAATCCCAGTCGCCATACACTCCGGCCACGCTCCTTTCTCACTGCCCTGGAGTATCGGGGAATTAGCCGAAATCTACCCCGACGTACGAGTCGTCATGCTGCACATGGGACACGGACATGGCGTCTACATTCAAGCCGCCATCAGAACCGCCAAAAAATACGACAACATAATCCTAGAAACATCAGGCATGCCCATGCACACAAAAATCCGCGAAGCCGTTGACACTATCGGCGAGCGGAGGGTTGTATATGGTTCGGACATACCATTCCATCATACCTCCGTAGAGATGCAGCGAGTAAAAATGGCTGGATTAACCGAACACGAGCTACGATCAGTTCTATACGAAAACGCAAAGACTCTTCTAATCTGAATGAGCCTAAGTCTACCAAATGTTTTATCCACGAATCAAATCTAAAATCCTCTAGGAATGATATACGATGTGGAATGAGCCCAGAGGCAAAATCAGACTACTGATGACTCCGGGACCCGTAGAAGTTTCACCACGAGTCCTGGAAGCGATGGCAAGACCACAGATCTACCATTATTACAAAAATTTCATAGACTTCTTCGGCGAGACCACCGAGAAAGTTCGGAAGATCTTCCAAACAAACAATGATGTCCTAATCCTACAAGGAGAAGGAGTCCTGGGATTAGAGGCCGCAGTGGTTAACTGCGTGAATCCAGGCGACAAAGTACTCGTCCTCGACTCCGGCCCCTTCGGCAAAGGTTTCAGAGAATACGTTCTGAACGCAGAAGGCAGGCTCTCAGAGTTAACGGTAGATTATCATCGAGAAGTCGACAAGGAAAGTTTGAAACAGAAACTGGATGCAGACAACGCCATCAAAGTCATGACAGTCGTACACTGCGAAACCCCAACAGGCGTACTTAACCCCGTGCAAGAACTCTGCCCGCTCGCAAAAGAAAGAGGAATAATCACAATTGTTGATGCCGTAGCATCGCTCGGCGGAGTCGACGTGAAACCTGACCAGTGGGACATAGATTTTTGTGTGTCAGCATCACAAAAAGCAATCTCAGCATCCGCAGGACTCACACTGATGTCGATCAGTCCTGAAGCATGGGAAACGATCGACAAGAAAAAGAAACCCATACGAAACTCCTACCTAAGCCTCACCGATTGGCGAGACACATGGATCAAAAATCACCGATTCCCATTCACCCCATCTATCGGAGACATGTACGCGTTGGGAGAAGCATGTGATATTTTGTTGGAGGAAGGGCTATCAAACTCATTCTCCAGACACGCCACGGTCGCCGAAGAATGCAGAAACGGCGTGCAAACCATCGGAATGAAACTTTGGGCTGAAAAACGGGAAATTTGCTCAAACACAGTCACAACCATCGACATACCCGAAGGTTACTCAGACGTTCAAATCGTCAACACAATGGTCGAAAAATACGGAATCCTAATCGGCGGAGGGTTCAAAGAAACAAAAGGGCAACTACTTCGAATCGGCCACATGGGATACCAAGCCACAACCACCAATATGATGGCAACAATCGAAGCAATGCGAAGAACATTAAACGAACTCCAAAAGACGAAACGAATAATTGCACACTAACCACAGCTGAGCGTGACGAGCGTGACAATACTCGCACAGAGAAGAGCCCAAGTAACCTGGGAGAACGACCTCGTCAAAGGGAAAGGCATTTTGAGATTCGGCAGCGGAGCCGTACCTGAACTTCCAGTCACTTGGGCATCGAGAACGGAACGATCAGATGGAAAAACAAGTCCCGAAGAATTACTTGCCGCAGCCCACGCAAGCTGCTATGCCATGGCGCTCTCGTCAACACTAGCACGCAAGAGACGCAACTATCCGTTGAGGGTTCGAGATAAAACTCATAGCGGCCGTCTCATAGTTTCTTCTCACGGCGTCATTCAACGGTTAAGGCTTTGTAGTCGATCCACTTTCCGAATTACTGTCTTTAGGATTTGATTCGATCTTCGTGGGCTCACTCTTTCTATCAGACCGATAGAGTATGATGAATAGAATGAACACGAACAGTCCGGTTAGGTGTGCTAACTCACAGTCGGAGCAGATCGCATGAATTACCGCGACCATAATGTAATCTAGATAGATT
>Ga0074046_10001579_pt1 | contig 20395 bp, 27 predicted proteins | sample BogForMeECP23OM3_FD_94441 | JGI IMG/M metagenome (GOLD analysis project Ga0074046, IMG submission 94441) | Bog forest soil microbial communities from Calvert Island, British Columbia, Canada - Bog Forest MetaG ECP23OM3 | ecosystem: Environmental > Terrestrial > Soil > Wetlands ... | reverse complement strand
TCATAAAGAATATGCCCATGTCTTGGACAACTCCTGAAGTTCACGAAGTCTGCGCGGGTATGGAAGTGACGGCCTACCTGTCCGCGGAGATGTAAGGGGAGACCCGCCCGCGTCCTCAATCGCGATGCGCCTGGGAGCGGGCGCGTTCAGACGGCGGCCGCCGAGCAGGATTGGCATCGGCGATTGCTACGCGGCTTGGCGTCCCCGCGCGGATACAGTCCGACACGCCGCAAGGCGTCCGTCCTTCAAATGACTCCCGGAAACACGTATTGCTGCAGGGCGACGAGAACGCCGAGCGCAAGCGTCAGGATCACGCTGTGCCAGAAGGTCCGGGCGAAGACGATTCCTTCGTGTCCGCGTAGGTTCGTCACCGAGACACCGGTCGCGATGTTCTGCGGCGAGATCATCTTGCCCATCACCCCGCCCGACGAGTTGGTCGCGGCGAACAGCACCGGGTCGAGGCCGAGCTGCTTCGACGCGACCACCTGGAGATTGCCGAACAGTGCGTTGCCCGAGGTGTCGCTGCCCGACAGGAACACGGCGAGCCAGCCGAGGAACGGCGACAGCAGAACAAAGCCGCGTCCGGCGGACGACGCGCCGAGCCCGAGCGTGTAGGCCATGCCGGAATAGTTCATGAGATAGGCGAGGCCGACGATCAGGCAGACGGTCACCACCGCCAGCCAGGCTGCCGCGCCGTATGGCCGACGCAGGTGAAGAAGCCGGCAGGGCTCATCCGCACGGCGATCGCGGTGATGATCGCGGCGAGGAGAATGGCCGTCCCGGTCGCCAGAGGCTGAAACGCCCAGACCGCGGCATAGGGCTTGTCGTTGTACAGCGTGATCGAAACTGCCTTGTCGAGGCCGGGCCAGGGGATCGACTGCTGGCCGATCTCGGCGACCTTGAGCGTGGTCCAGAGGATGACGACAACGGTCACGACGATCCACGGCAGCCATCCCTGCCAGGCCCCGACGTCGGATCGAGCGGCGCTTCTCTCGCCTGCGGCGTTGACGGCGAACTCGGGGTCGGGAGAGGGCTTCCACGCCTGAAGGAACAGCAAGGTCGCAATCAGTGAGCCGAGCGACGACAGAACATCGGTCAGCGCGTAGTTGATGTAGTTCGACGAAACGAACTGGCAGACGGCGAACGAGCCCCCGGCCACCAGCGGAGCCGGCCAGATGGCGCGGACGGAGCGCATGCCGCCGTAAATGGCCATGACATAGAAGGGCAGGATGAGCGCGATGATCGGCAGCTGGCGCCCGATCATCGAGCCGAGCACGCCGGCCGGCAGGCCGGTCACTGCGCCGAGCACCGTCACCGGGACGCCCAGCGCGCCGAACGCGACCGGCGCGGTGTTGAAGATCAGGACGAAGACCAGCACCTCCAGCGTCGCAAATCCGACCAGGATCAGGAGCGACGAGGTATCGGAGTGCCGAAGCCGGCGATGCCTTCGAGCAGCGCGCCGAAACAGAAGCCGATGACGACGAGGACGATCCGCCGATCGTTCGGCAGATGATCGAGGATCCAGGCCCGAAACGCGTCGAACCGCTTCGATTCGACCGCGACGTTGTAGAGCAGGAGCGCGTTGACGACGATCCACATGACCGGCCACAAGGCGAACACGACGCCGTTCAGGACCGCGCTCACGGCCAGATGCGCCGGAAGCGCCCAGACGCCGATCGCCAGGATCAGCCCGACGACGAGACCCGCCAGCGACGCCTGCCAGGCCGGCTGCCGGAGGACGCCGGGAAGCACGAGCACGGCGAGAACGGGCAGGGCCGCAACGATGAACGAAAGCGGCAGGCTTTCGCCGACCGGGGTCAACAGCTGACGGAACATGCGCGCCCTCCCAAAATTGTGCGTCAGGCTCATCGGGGCCTGTTTTCCAGCCGAAGTTTTGTCCCGCGGTGCGGGAGCGAATCACTCGCCAGGGATCTTTCCTACGGTAATCTCTATCGCCGCGTAATAAGCCGCAAGGTCCTCGATGTCGGTCGGCGACAGATCCTTTATCGCAATCGACATCATTTCATTCTGCCGGACGCCGGCCTTGAAGGCGCCGAGCTGCTCGGCGAGATAGCGCTCGTTCTGGCCGGCGAGGTTGGGCGCATCCGCCACTTAGACAGCCCGTCGAGACCATGGCAGACAGCACATTTCTCCACTTTCTGCCGTCCGGACTTGACGCTGCCCTGCGCCGAAGCCTCGCCGGAAAGGAAGGCGGCAAGAGCCAGCCCGACACAAAGCGCTGCATCAACAGGTCGGCGCAGGTGGCCGGCGGGAGGACGACTCCCGCAGCGCGGGAGTCGTCCTCGGAGTTTGCGGCTCGACCACTTGCCGTCATACCAGATGCGATAGACGGCCCCCACGGACGCCGCCAAGCCTGCAGTCATTTTCATCGCACGTCGACGATCGACCGCCAGCTGCTCGTGGTCGGTCGACGGCGAGCATCAGGCATCGCCGTCGAACGCCGCACGGCGGCTTGTCATCTCAGTTCCCCCCAAGAGCTGCGGGACCGGCGCCGCCAAGTTCGAATGCGAGATCCTGGTCGCTGGCCCGGATATGGAGATCGCCGCCATCGGCTCGCGGAGCTCGTTGAACACCAAGGCCGCGACGCAGCGCAGACCGATCGCATGCTCCTCGTCGTCAATGGCGAATCCGCGTTGCCTGGTCAGCGCGATCTCCTTGCGCAGCGCCGATCGGCGACGATCGTGTTGGCGGTGATCCGGCGCGTCCCACCCTCCGGCAAAAGCCTCTCCCACTCGTCGTCAGTCTTGGCGCGAGCAGGGCCTTGCCGACGCCGGAGCAATGGAGCGGGACCCGCAAACCTTGCTTCGCAGAAGCGCGCGCGATGGTCGGCATTCGATCTGGTAGACATACATCGCTTCGCGGTACGGGACGATCAGAAGCTACCCGATCGGCCGGGGACGTCAACAAGCGTATCTCGGCGACCGCTGACGGCCGGCGCCCGTTGGAGAAGTCGGGTGGCAAATCCGTTCCCGGCTTGCTATCACGCCGCCTGAACGTTACAGGCTCCAGGATTCCCATGCGGAAGGGCGCAGTCGCACGCACGACCAAGGAGACGAGCATCGAGGCGAGCCTCGATCTCGACGGCTCGGGCATTTCCGACGTTTCCACCGGGGTCGGATTCTTCGACCACATGCTCGACCAGCTCGCGCGCCATTCGCTGATCGACATGACGGTGCGCGCCGTAGGCGACCGCCACATCGACGACCATCACACCGTGGAAGACGTCGGCATTGCGCTCGGGCAGGCGCTCGCCAAGGCGCTTGGCGACAAGAAGGGTCTTGCCCGGTACGCCGATTGTCTTCTGCCGATGGACGAGACGCTGACCCGGGTCGCAGTCGACGTGTCGGGGCGGCCGTTACTGGTGTTCCGGACCGAGTTCCCGACCGAACGCATCGGCGCCTTCGATTCGCAGCTCGTGCGCGAGTTCTTCCAGGCTTTCGCTGGAAACGCGGGGCTCACGCTGCACATCGAGACGCTCTATGGCGTCAACAGCCACCACATCGCCGAATCCTGCTTCAAGGGCGTCGCGCGCGCGCTCAAGGCCGCAGTCGCACTCGACCCGCGCCAAGCCGAGCGCATTCCATCGACCAAGGGCGCGCTGTGACCGTCGCCATCATCGACTACGGCTCGGGGAACTTGCATTCGGCGCAAAAGACGTTCGAGCGGGCGGCGCGCGAAGCGGGGATGACGCTCAGGATCAACGTCACCTCGCGGCCGGAGGACGTTCTTGCGGCAGACCACGTCGTATTGCCGGGGGTCGGCGCCTTTGCGGACTGTCGGCGTGGACTCGAAGGGGTGTCCGGCATGGTCGAGGCCCTCGAAGAATCGGTGCGCAGACGAGGCAATCCGTTCCTCGGCATCTGCGTCGGCGTGCAATTGCTCGCGACGCGCGGCCTCGAGCATGAGGTCGTCACCGGCCTCAACTGGATCGCTGGCGACGTCGCGCCGATCAAGCCGGCCGACCCGAAGCTCAAGATCCCCCACATGGGCTGGAATACGCTCGATGTGAAGCGCGTCCATCCGGCGCTCGACGGGATCAAGACCGGACCGGACGGGCTGCACGCTTATTTCGTCCACTCCTACCAGCTCTACGCCGAGGACCCGGTCGACGTGGTCGCGACCGCGGATTACGGCGGCCAGGTGACGGCGATCGTCGCTCGCGACAACATCCTCGGCACCCAGTTTCATCCTGAGAAGAGCCAGACGCTCGGTCTCAGGCTGATTGCTAACTTCCTGAAGTGGCGCCCGTGATTCTCTTTCCCGCGATCGACCTCAAGAATGGCGAATGCGTGCGTCTCCTGCGCGGCGACATGGCGCAGGCGACCGTGTTCAACACCGACCCGCCCGCGCAGGCGCGGGTATTCGCCGACCAGGGGTTCGAATATTTGCACGTCGTCGATCTCGACGGCGCCTTCGCCGGCAAGCCCGTCAACGCCGAGGCAGTCAAACGGATTCTCTCCGGGCTCAAAATGAAGATGCAGCTCGGCGGCGGCGTGCGCGATTTGAAGACGGTACGCGGCTGGCTCGAGAACGGAGTGACGCGCGTCATCATCGGCACGGCGGCGGTGCGCGATCCGGAGTTCGTGCGCGAGGCCGCGCGCCTTTTCCCTGGGCGGATCGCCATCGGCATTGACGCGCGCGACGGCTGGGTCGCGGTCGAAGGCTGGGCGAAATCGTCGAACGTCTCGGCGATCGACCTGGGGCGCCGGTTCGAGGGCGCGGGAGTCGCGGCGATCATCTACACGGACATCGCTCGTGACGGCGCTCTCACCGGCCTGAATATCGAAAGCACGGTCGCCCTCGCCGACGCGCTCTCGATCCCCGTCATCGCCTCCGGCGGCCTTGCCTCGATCGAGGACGTCAGGCGGCTGACCGATCCCGACTGCGCCCGCCTCGGCGGCGTGATCGCCGGCCGCGCGCTGTACGACGGGCGCCTCGATGGGCGGGAGGCCCTGGCGCTTCTGCGGGCGACAGACACTGTTTCAAGCCACGCAGGGGGACCCTTCCCGTGACGCTGAAGGCCCGGGTCATCCCCTGCCTCGACGTCAAGGACGGCCGGGTCGTCAAGGGGATCAATTTCGTCAATCTGCGCGACGCCGGCGACCCGGTCGAGAGCGCGATCGCGTACGACGCGGCAGGAGCGGACGAGCTCTGCTTCCTCGACATCACCGCAAGCCATGAGGATCGGGGCATTCTGCTCGACGTGGTCCGGCGCACGGCAGAAGTGTGCTTTATGCCGCTGACGGTCGGCGGAGGCGTTCGGACGACAGACGACATCCGCCATCTGCTGCTCGCTGGCGCCGACAAGGCCTCGATCAATTCAGCGGCGGTGGCCGACCGGCTGTTTGTGCGTCAGGCGGCGGAGAAATTTGGCAGCCAGTGCATCGTCGTCGCGATCGACGCCAAGCGGGTCTCTGCGCCCGACGACCTGCCGCGCTGGGAAATTTTCACTCATGGCGGACGCAGACCCACCGGCATCGACGCCGTGGCTTACGCACGCGAAGTGGCCGACTTCGGCGCAGGCGAGATTCTCCTCACCTCGATGGATCGCGATGGCTCGAAGCTCGGCTTCGACCTCGAATTGACCCGCGCAGTCGCCGACGCGGTGATGATTCCCGTCATCGCCTCGGGCGGTGTCGGCGCTCTTGATCATCTCGTCGAGGGCGTCAAGCAGGGCCACGCCAGCGCCGTGCTCGCCGCCTCGATCTTCCACTTCGGCGAGTTCACAATCCGCGAGGCGAAGGCTCGCATGGCGGAGGCCGGCATCCCGGTGCGGATGGACTAGGCGATATACGCCATTCATTGGGCGCGCTAGATTCGCCTGCCCGCCACGGAGACGTTCAATGCCTGCAGCCTCCGAACACACGCATTTCGGCCAGCACACCGTTCGGATGGACGAAAAGCAGGGTCTGGTGGACGCGGTGTTCCATAGAGTCGCCAGACGCTACGACGTGATGAACGATCTCATGTCCTTCGGACTGCACAGGGCGTGGAAGGACATATTGGTCGCCAAGCTTCGTCCCCCCGCCTTCCGCCCGTTCGCCGTTCTCGACGTCGCTGGCGGCACCGGCGACGTCGCCTTTCGCATAGCGAGGGCAGGGGGACCGCAGACGCGGGTTACCGTCGCCGACATCAACGGCGAGATGCTCCGCGTCGGCGCAGAGCGCGCCGGGAAGCGCAAGCTCGGCGATCGCGTCGCCTTCGTCGAGGCGAACGCCGAGGAGCTGCCGTTTCGCGACGCGCAATTCGACGCCTACACGATCGCCTTCGGCATCCGCAACGTGCCCCGGATCGAAACGGCGCTCGGCGAGGCGTTTCGGGTTCTGATGCGGGGCGGCCGCTTTCTGTGTCTCGAGTTCTCCCACGTCGACGTGCCGATGCTCGACCGCATCTACGACGCCTACTCCTTCGCCGCCATTCCGGCGATGGGCAAGGTCGTGACCGGAAATAGCGCGGCCTATCGCTACCTTGTGGAGTCGATCCGCAAGTTTCCACGCGCCGAGTTGTTCGCCGACATGATCGCCGCCGCCGGCTTCGCCCGCGTCGAAGTGACGCCATTGAGCGGCGGGGTCGTCGCCATCCACTCGGGCTGGAAGCTCTGATTGATGTCGATCGTCGCGGCGTTCGGCCACGGCCTGAGGCTCGCGCGCGCCGGCTTCGTCTTTGCGCGAGAAGGGGCATTCGTCGACGTCGACGCCGCCCTGCTGCCTCCGATCGCGCGTTTGCCGCTTGCGCTCGCGAACCTTATCGCCAAGCGTAATGTGTATGGTCTAACTGGCCTTTCCCGCGCGATCGATCGGCTCGGCCCCTCCTATGTCAAGATGGGCCAGTTTCTTTCGACGCGGCCAGACATCGTCGGACCGAAGGTGGCGCTTGAGCTCGAGAGCCTGCAGGATCGGGTGACGCCGATGAGCCGTCAAGCCGCGATCGGCATCATCGAGGCGGCGTTCGGCGCGAAAATCGACACATTGTTTGAAAGTTTCGGCGAACCGGTCGCCGCCGCGTCGATCGCGCAGGTCCACCGCGCGATCGTCCAGACGGAGAAAGGCAAAAAGCCGGTCGCGGTGAAGGTGTTGCGGACGGGGATCGAGCGCCGGTTCGTGCGCGATCTGGCGGACATGTTCTTCGGGGCGCGGCTCGCCGAGCGCGTGACGCCCGAAATACGCCGCCTGCGGCCCGTCCAGGTGGTCGAGACTCTGGCGCGATCGGTGCGGATGGAAATGGATTTCCGGCTCGAGGCCGCAGCCGCGTCGGAATTCGCCGAGAACTCAAAGGACGACCCGGATGTCCGGGCGCCTGCGATCGACTGGGGTCGCACGACCCGCGAAGTCATGACGATGGAGTGGGTCGAAGGCGTTCCGATCGCCGATCCGGAGCGCCTGGCGGCCCTCGGCCACGATCCGCGCGCGCTTGCCCGGGCGTTGATTCAGACCTTCCTCCGACATGCCTTGCGCGACGGCTTTTTCCACGCCGACATGCACCAGGGGAATTTCTTCGTCGACGAGGCGGGCCGCATCGTCGCGGTCGATTTCGGCATCATGGGCCGCCTCGGCCGCAAGGAGCGCCGATTCCTCGCCGAGATCCTCTTCGGCTTCATCCGACGCGACTACCTGCGCGTCGCCGAGGTGCACTTCGAGGCGGGCTACGTTCCGCATGTGCATAAGGTGGAGGATTTCGCGCAGGCGATACGGGCGATCGGCGAGCCCATCCACTCGCGCACCGCCGACCAGATCTCGATGGCGAAGCTCTTGACGCTGCTCTTCGACATCACGGCGCTGTTCGACATGACGACCCGAGTCGAGCTTGTCCTGCTGCAAAAGACGATGGTCGTCGTCGAGGGGGTGGCGCGAAAACTCGATCCGCATTTGAACATGTGGTCGACGTCCGAGCCGGTCGTCGGCGCGTGGATCGCAGAGAACCTGGGGCCGCGCGGGCGGGTGGAGGACGCAAGCCGAAGACTTGCGTCCGCCGCCGCCTTCCTTTCCGAGGCGCCGCAGCGTCTGGAGGACATGGTCGTGCGACTGGAAACCGCGGCTGCGGGCAGGGTCGCGAAGCAGTTTGAAAACGACATCTCCCACTCCGCCTGGACCTACCTTGTCGTCGGATTTTTTCTCGCGCTTCTCGCCTTCGTCGTCTTCCGCTGGGTCTTGTAGGACGCGAGAGCGGGCGCGAAGACACTCCCGCCCTTCGAACGCTTCGAACGGGACAAATTCGTAGCAGCGCAAATTTTATGTTAAAGGAACGGCAGGGAGACCAAATTGACCGCCATTCCGCTGGCCGCCGCGCGTATTCTTCTGATCATCGGAGGCGGAATCGCCGCCTACAAGTCGCTCGAACTGATTCGGCGGCTTCGAGACCAGGGCGCCGCTGTCCGCGTCGTAATGACGGTGGCTGCCCGTGAATTCATCACGCCACTGTCGGCCTCGACCTTGGCCGGCGATGCGGTCCGGGACAATTTCTTCAGCCTGACAGACGAGGCGCTGATCGGCCATATCGAGCTCTCACGCGCCGCCGACCTGGTGGTCGTCGCCCCAGCCACAGCGAACCTGCTCGCCCGCATGGCCGGCGGACTGGCCGACGATCTCGCGACGACCGTGCTGCTGGCGACCGACAAACGCATCCTTGTCGCCCCGGCGATGAACGTCCGGATGTGGCTGCATCCGGCGACGCGACGCAACGTCGACCGGCTTGAGGCCGACGGCGTGCTGGTCGTTGGCCCGGATTCGGGGCCGATGGCGTGCGGCGAATTCGGCCCCGGTCGGATGGCCGAACCCCACGCGATCGTCGAGGCGATCGAGCAGGCGCTGAAAGCGTCCGCCGCGCCGACCGATTCGCACAAATCGGCCTCGAGATCACTGACCGGACGGCATGTCGTCGTCACCTCAGGCCCGACTTACGAGGCCATCGACCCCGTCCGGTTCCTCGGAAACCGCTCGTCCGGCCGCCAGGGGCATGCAATTGCGCAATCTGCGGTTGGCGCCGGCGCAAGAGTTACATTGGTCAGCGGGCCGGTCGCTCTGCCCGATCCAAGCGGCGCAACCGTGATTCACGTGGAGTCGGCGCTTCAAATGCAGGCGGCGGTCGAGGCGGCTTTGCCGGCCGACGCCTTCATCGGGGCGGCCGCAGTCGCCGATTGGCGAGTGGCCGATGTTTTTTCCGACAAGATCAAGAAAGACAGCCATTCGGCGCCGACGCTACGTCTTGTCGAAAACCCCGACATCCTAGCGGAAGTCTCAAGAAAAACAGCTTTCCGTCCAACCTTTGTGATTGGCTTCGCTGCAGAAACTGAGGATGTGGCCGAAAACGCCAAGGCCAAATTGAAGCGCAAAGGCTGTGATTTGATCGTGGCCAACAGCGTGGCGCAAGGCACCTCGACCTTCGGCGGCGAGACGAATGAGGTACAACTGATTGACAGCGAGAGAATCGAATCGTGGCCGCCAATGAGCAAGGCGGAAGTGGCGGACCGCATCGTCCGGCGCTTGGCAATCGAACTGGCGAAACGCCCGTGATTCCCATTGTTTACAGGCGTATGGCGCATGCCGAGGGCTTGCAATTGCCGACGTATAAGAGTGAAGATGCAGCCGGGATGGACCTCGTGGCCGCATTGCCAGCCGATAGCGAGGTTGTCCTCGACCCGGGCGCGTGGGCCTTGATTCCGACCGGGTTAGCGATTGAGTTGCCCAGGGGTTTTGAAGCGCAGATCCGTCCCCGATCGGGGTTGGCCCTGCACGATGGAGTGACTGTTCTCAATAGTCCGGGCACAGTCGATGCTGATTATCGCGGAGAAATCGGCGTCATACTCATCAATTTTGGAAACAAGCCTTTTGCGGTTCGGCGCGGCGCGCGAATAGCGCAACTCGTCGTATGTTCTGTGGAACGCGTCGCTCTGATTGCGGGCGAGCGGCTCACTTCGAGCGCCCGAGGCTCACAGGGATTCGGCTCCACCGGGCGCTCATCCGAGGAGGTATGATAATGAACCTGTTGTCGCGACGGAGCGTTCTCGCCATCGCCGCCGTTGTCGATGTCGCGTTGCACTCTCGGTCTGCGCCGGTTGCGGCGAAGGCCCTTGCTGCGCGCCACAAGCTGCCACCGCGCCACCTGGAGACATTGCTGCAGGGGCTCGTCCACGCAAAAATCTTGAAAGGCGTGCGCGGGCCGCGTGGCGGTTATGAACTCGCACGCGAGCGCCGTCGCATTACCGTCGGCGAGATCGTGCGCACTGCGATGTCGTTGAGCACGGCGGACCCGGAAGATCTTGGCGCGAATTCCGTACTGCTGGAGCGAGTCATTGATCCGACCGTGAGAAAGGCGGGTGAAACCTTCCTTGCCAACCTCGACGCGATCACGGTTGAAAACATGTGCGAGACGGCCGAGCAAACCCATGTTCTCGACGATGAAAAGGCCACCGGGGATTTTGCTATCTAGCGTTGATATTATCAACGTTGTATAGAAGCCTTCCGGGTTAAGTGTTATTGTCGGGTCTGCGCTGAACAGGCGACGGCCCGACGACGCTTATGGAGAGCGATTTGATGACGACGATAGAGAGCGCCGCGAGTGCGCCAGGCCGGGGCAGGGTCTACGCCTCGATCACCGACACGATCGGAGATACGCCCCTCGTCGCCATGGGCCGCATCGCCCGCGAAAAGGGCGTCGCCGCGCGTCTGCTCGGGAAACTCGAATTCTTCAACCCGATCGGCAGCGTCAAGGACCGCATCGGCGTCAGCATGGTCGACGCGCTCGAGGCGCAAGGCAGGATTTCGCCGGGACGCGGCGTTCTGGTCGAACCGACCTCCGGCAACACCGGCATCGCCCTGGCGTTCACCGCGGCGGCGCGTGGCTACAAGCTCATTCTCGTCATGCCGGAGTCAATGTCGATCGAGCGCCGCAAGATGCTGTCCCTGCTGGGCGCCGAACTTGTGCTCACCCCCGCGGCGCAGGGCATGAAGGGCGCCATCGCCAAGGCCAATGAAATCGTCGCCTCGACCCAGGGCGCGATCATGCCGCAGCAGTTCGAAAATCCCGCCAATCCCGAAATCCACCGCCGCACGACGGCCGAGGAAATCTGGAACGATACCAGGGGTGAAGTCGACGTCGTGGTCTCCGGCGTCGGGACGGGAGGGACGATCACCGGCGTCGGTCAGGTTCTCAAGCGCCGCAAGCCGAGCGTGTGCATGGTCGCGGTCGAACCCGAGGACTCGCCGGTTCTTTCCGGCGGCGCACCGGGACCGCACAAGATTCAGGGCATCGGCGCCGGCTTCGTTCCGGCGATTCTGGACCGCAGCGTGATCGACGACATTGTCGCGGTCGGCAACCAGACGGCCTTCGACACCGCCCGACTCGTCGCTCGGCTCGAGGGCATCCCGGTCGGCATCTCGTCGGGCGCGGCCATCGCCGCGGCGATCGACGTGGGACGCCGGCCGGAGAACGAGGGCAAGACGATCGTCGTCATCATCCCTTCCTTCGCCGAGCGCTATCTCTCGACCGCCCTGTTCGAAGGGCTCTAGCCGCCGGGGGCGAATACGCGCATCCGCTGCCCGTCGGGATCGAGCGCGACGAACGTGTATCCGAAATCCATTGATGTCGGCGCCTGGGCGATCTCGACGCCCCGCGCGCGCCAGTCGGCGCACAAGGCGTCGACTTCGGCTTCGTTGCTGGCGGTGAAGGCGATCTCTCCGCCGACGCCTCGGCCCGCCATTGGCTTCACGCCGTCGCGGCGCCACAAGCCGAGCATCAGGCCCGGCGCGGCAGGCAGCATGGCGAAGGTCGGCGAGGACTCGATTGCGGCGCGCCCGAGAATCGAGGCGTAGAAGGCTTGGCTTCTGGCGACATCGTCGACGTAGACGAGAACAAAACTGACGTCCGGCATGGGGATGGCTCCGCTTGGTGCGGCGCCATCGATAGGTGCAAGCAGCGTCAGTTTCCGTCAGCAGCGGCCTCTGGAGCCGCCGGCGTCAGGAAATAGGGCTCGACAGGCCCGGACATCTTGATCAGCAGCGGATTGCCGTTGCGGTCGCGCGTTTTGCCCACGGGAGCCCGAATCCAGTTTTCGCTGACGCAGTACTCCTCGACGTCGCGCCGCTCGACGCCGCGAAAGCGTATCCCGACGCCGCGCGCCAGCGCCGCCTCATCGCAGAAAGGGCTTGCCGGATCCACACTGAGCCGGTCGGGAGGGATATTCGCCATCCGAGGGATCTCTCAGAACGCAGAACGCGCTGCGGGCTCCGGCGACGCGGGAGATTCATTCGTTGGAAACTGGGCCGGTCAGCCGGCCGCGAGAGCCTTGACGCGCTTGGCCAGGCGCGAAACCTTGCGCGAGGCCGCATTTTTGTGAACGATGCCCTTCTGCGCCGCGCGGGCCAAGCGCGGCTCGGCCTCGCTCAGCGCCTCGACGGCGGCCTTCGGGTCCTTGGAGGCGATCGCCTCCTCGACCTTGCGGACATAGGTGCGCATCTCGCTGCGGCGCGACTTGTTGACGGTGGTCCGGCGGGTGGTCTGGCGGGCGGCTTTCTGGGCCGACTTCGTATTGGCCATGAACTCTTTGTTCCCTGAGGTGCGGCACCCGAGCGCTGCCGCGCGCGTTCGCTAAAAAACGAAAGGGGCTGGGTTGCAGCCCAGCCTGGATCGCGGGGCTTATAAGCTCACGCCTTTGGAGGCGTCAACCGGCGGACTGCGATTTCCGCGCTGGGCGTCATGCCGGCCGCGGACCGTCAGCCCGGTGGAAAGGGGAAGGTCGCGTCTCGGGAGAAGAATTTAGCCGTCCGCTTCTCGGCGAACGCCGCGCGCCCCTCGGCGAAGTCGACGCCGAGGGCCGCGGATTCGACGAGAGCGCGGAACGCCGGCGTTTCGACGGTCATGCCGGAGGCGATTGCGTCGACTGCGCGCTTGGCGCCCCGGATCGACGTTTGGCTCAGCGCCGCCAGGCCGCGCGCGTAGCCGACCGCCGTATCATGCGGACCAGTCTCGATCCGACGGTCGATGAGCCCGATCGCGAGCGCCTCTTCGGTCTCGATCCTCCGTCCAGTGAACAGGAGGTCCTTCGCTCGCGAAGGTCCGACCAGTTCGACGAGACGCCGCGTCTCGGCGTGGCCGTAGACGAGACCGAGTTTCGCCGGAGTGACGGCGAGATAGGCGTCGGCGGCGCAAAAGCGCAAGTCGCAGGCGAGCGCCAGCCCCAGGCCGCCGCCGACGGCGTTCCCCTGCAACACCGCGATCGACGGACGATCGAGGTCGATCAGCGCCCTGAGCCCATACTGGACGGCGTCACCGTAGTCGCGGGCGGCTGCGGCGTCGCGATAGACCTCGCCGAATTCCGATATGTCCGCGCCGGCGCTGAAATGCCCGCCTCGCCCCTCGACGAGCACGACCAGCGCGTCCTGGCGCGCCTCGATCGCCGTGCGGATCGCAGGCAGCGCGCGCCACATGGCGCGCGAAATCGCGTTGCGGCGCTCGGGCCGGTTCAGCACGACGCGCGCAAAGGGCGGTTCGAAGAGAAGGGAAATGTCGGTCATGCGGGCACTTTGAACGGCGTCGGGAGGTCTTGCGCCCCTTTTGGGGCATTTGCCGGGCTGGAGCAAACGACAATCCTGTCGTAGCGTCGCGTCTGGGGCGGCTCAAGCGCATACGAGGGACGCAAGGGGATGACAATCGACGACTATCCGCGCGACATGGTCGGCTACGGACGCACGCCGCCCTTCGCCGACTGGCCCGGCGCCGCGCGCGTGGCGGTGCAGTTCGTCATCAATTACGAGGAGGGCGGCGAGAACAACATTCTACACGGCGACCCGGCCTCTGAAGCATTCCTGTCCGAAATCGTCGGCGCAGCGCCCTGGCCGGGCATCCGCCACATGAATATGGAATCGATCTACGAATACGGGTCGCGCGCGGGTTTCTGGCGGCTGCATCGCATGTTCACCGAACGCTCCGTGCCCGTCACCGTCTATGCGGTCGCCACCGCCATGGCGCGCAACCGCGAAGCCGTCGCCGCCATGAACGAGGCCGGGTGGGAGATCGCCACACACGGCTTGAAATGGATCGACTATCGCGACACGCCGCCCGAGATCGAGGCCCGCCATATCGCCGATGCTGTGCGCATTCATACCGAAGTCGCCGGGTCCCGGCCGCTCGGCTTCTATCAGGGGCGTTCGTCGGTCAACACCATCCGGCTCGGCATGGAGGAAGGCGGCTTTCTCTATTGCGCGGACTCCTATGCGGACGACCTTCCCTACTGGCTGGAAGGCCCGCGCGGGCCCCAACTGATAACGCCCTACACGCTCGACTCCAACGACATGCGGTTCGCGACGGCGCAGGGCTTCAACTCGGGCGACCAGTTCTACGCCTATCTCAAGGATTCATTCGACACGCTCTACGCCGAAGCCGGCGTCGCGCCAAAGATGCTGTCGGTCGGGTTGCACTGCCGGCTCGTCGGCCGCCCCGGACGGGCGGCTTCGCTGGCTCGATTCATCGATTACGTCCTGAGCCACGATCGCATTTGGACGCCGACCAGGCTCGACATCGCGCGTCACTGGATCCGAAAACACGCGCCAGCCGGCGGATGGAAGCCCTCGCGGCTCAGCCGCACGTTGTTCGTAGAACGCTTCGGCGGCGTCTACGAACACTCGCCATGGATCGCCGCGGCCGCCTATGACGCGGGCCTGACCGCCGAAGCGGACACCGCGGAAGGGCTCGCCAGGGCGATGGCGGGCGCCGCCGCGAAAGGATCAGACGACCAGAAGCGGTCGCTTATCCTCGCCCACCCCGATCTCGCCGGAAAGCTTGCGCTCGCCACGACGCTGACGGTCGAATCGACGCGGGAGCAGGCGAGCGCTGGTCTCGATCGGCTCAGCCCCGACGAACTCGCCAGGTTCACCGCGCTCAACGACGCCTATCGCGCGCGCTTCGGCTTTCCCTTCATCATGGCGGTCAAGGGCAGCAGCAAAGCCGAAATTCTCGCGGAGTTCGAGCGGCGGCTCGTCAACGATTCGGAGACCGAGACGAGGGCGGCCCTCGCCGAGATCGACCGCATTGCCTCGGTGCGCCTGAAGGACATCCTGTCATGAGCCCGAAAGCGCGCATCATTCGCGGGCGCGTCCTGACGTTCAGGGACGATCCGGCGGAAGCAGGTTTGTCCGGCCGCCTCTATCTCGAGGACGGAGCGGTGCTGGTCGCGAACGGACGGATCGAGTCGGTCGGCGAGGCGCGCGAAGTTCTCCTGCAGGCTCCGGACGGCGCGGCGGTCGACGACCATTCGGGCTGCCTCGTCATGCCCGGATTCATCGACGCGCATATCCACTATCCGCAGACCCAGGTCATCGGGTCGTACGGCGCGCAGCTGCTCGACTGGCTGCACAATTACGCGTTCGTCGAAGAGCGGAAGTTTGCCGATCCGGACCATTGCGCCCGCGTCGCCGAATTCTTTCTCGACGAACTGTTTCGCTGCGGCACGACGACGGCGATGGTCTATTGCACGGTCCATCCGCAATCGGTCGACGCGTTCTTCGCCGCGGCCGAGCGCCGCGGCGCGCGCATGATCGCGGGGAAGACGATGATGGACCGCGATGCGCCAGCGGCGCTGACGGACACCGCGCAGCGCGGCTACGACGAGAGCAAGGCGCTGATCGAGCGATGGAGACGGCGCGGACGGCTCGATTACGCGATCACGCCCCGCTTCGCGATCACCTCGAGCCAGGCTCAGCTCGAGGCCGCGGGCGCGCTGGCCGACGAATTTCCCGGAGTCTACGTCCAGACGCATCTCGACGAGAACGAAGACGAGATCGATCTGGTCGCGAAGCTCTTTCCCGAGACGCAGACCTATCTCGAGGTCTACGAACGCGCCGGGCTCCTCGGGCCGCGTTCGGTGTTCGGCCACTGCATTCATCTCACGGACAGCGAAGTGGCCGCGCTCGCAGCGAGCCGGTCGATCGCGGCGTTCTGTCCGACGTCAAACCTGTTTCTTGGCTCGGGTCTGTTCGATCAGGCGCGCCTGCGCGACGCGGGCGTGCGCGTCGCGCTCGCAACCGACGTGGGCGGCGGCACGAGCTACTCGATGCTGCGCACTGCGGCGGAAGGCTACAAGGTCTTGCAGCTCAATGGGCAGTCTTGGCCCGCGGCGCAGGCCTTCTATCGCATGACCCTCGGAAACGCCCGTGCGCTGAGCCTCGACAGCCGCGTCGGCTCGATCGAAAACGGCAAGGAGGCCGACCTTGTCGTCCTCGATGCGCGCGCCACGCCCGCCATGGCGCACCGCATGGAATCGGCGAACGGCGATCTCGACGTCGAGCTCTTTGCGCTGATCACGATGGGAGACGACCGCGCCGTGCGCCAGACCTATGTGGCGGGCGCACCGCGGAAGACCTGACCTGGGCGCCGCTTCGAAGCTCAGACGCTCTCGATCACCCGCTGCAGCGCGCCGCGCACCTTGTCCGCCACCGCCGCGAGGGCAGGGTTGCCGATCGCCTCCATCGCTGCCGCCGGATCGATCGAGGAGACCTCGACCCCGCCGTCGTCGTAACGCTGGACGATCACGTTGCACGGCAGCATCACGCCGATATGGGGCTCGGCGCTCAGCGCCTCGTAAGCGAACCGCGGATTGCAGGCGCCGAGGATGCGGTAGGGCCGGAAATCCTTGTCGATCTTCGCCTTCAGCGTACCGGCGACATCGATCTCCGTCAGGACCCCGAAGCCTTCGGTGTTCAGCGAATCTTTGACGCGTGCGACGACCGAATCGAAGTCCCCGCTCGTCTTCCGACTGATATTGTACGACATATTCGGCTCCTTTCAGACAAATTCAGAGGGCAAGCGCGCCCTTGCGCGAATGCCAGCCGACGATCCCGCCCGCGTAATGTTTGACGTCCTCGCGCCCGGCAGCCTGCGCCTTGCTGAGCGCGCTGCGCGAGCGCATGCCGGAATGGCAGATCAGCACCACCGGCTTGTCGGACGGCAGGCGGCTCGGATCGAACCGCGACATCGGCAGGTTGATCGATCCCGGAATGCGAGCGGAGGCGAACTCGTGCGCCTCGCGCACGTCGACCACGACGCACTTGCCGGCCTTCACCGCCTGCTCGAATTCCTCGTGATCGATGGCGCGCGGATCGGGCCCGGGGGCGAAACGGGAAAGAAAGTTCGGGAACATCACACCTCCGTTCATGCAGCTTGGGCGGACTTTGCGGCAGCAAACTGCGTGTACGCGCCGAGCGCATGGCTGGCATACATCGCCGAGGGGCCTGCTCCCATATAGATCGCCATGCCGAGGGTTTCGAGGATCTCCTCGCGCGTCGCGCCGCGGTCGACCGCCGCTTTGACATGGAAGCCGATGCAATCGTCGCAGCGGACCGCGACAGAAATGGCGATTGCGATCAGTTCTTTCGTCTTGACGTCGAGGGCCCCCTCCGTGAGCGCGCTCTGGGCGATGGCCGAAAACGCCTTCATCACCTCCGGCGCGCCGCCGCGGAGGTTTTTTAGCTCCGCGCTCCAGCCCTTCGTGAGCTCCGGCCAATTCTTTGTGTCCATGATCAAAGTCTCCTTGCCGCCTGCGAAGGCCGGGGGCGTCCGGAACGGCCCACCCCATGCGGACGCAGCGGTCTTGACGAAACATATTCAGATATACTAATTTAGCAAGAGCGAATTTTGTCGCAGGCCGCGCGTTGGTCCCGGGTTCGCGCCAATGGAAGGAAACCGAATGAATCTGGATCGCGCCGTCCTGGCTTTCGCCGGACTCGTCGTTTTGGTCAGCGTCGCGCTGGGCTATCTGGTCAGCCCCTACTGGTTCTTGCTGACCGCCTTCGCCGGCCTCAACATGCTCCAGTCGTCCTTGACTGGCTTCTGCCCCGCGGCGATCGTTTTCCGCCGCCTCGGCCTCAAGGGCGGCGTGGCGTTCGAGTGAATGCGGACGCACGGGCGAATTCGCCGCCGGCCCGGATTAAGGCCGCGTCGGCGATCTCGGCCGGCGGAAGCCCAAGATCGCCGGCGACAGGCGACGATGGCCCTTTTTTGAGGCGGCGCTGGCGCGATCGAGTGGTCAAAACCTAACGCTTGGCGCTCACGTGGGGGATGTCGCGAATGGGCGGGAAGCGGGCTTGCAGGCGTCGCCAGGGAAAGCCCGTTTCCCGCCCTTTGCGACATTCCGGGGATCTCGCCGACTTGAGGCCAGCCGATCCTCGCGATCTAGAGCAGCTCGATCGAGGCGAAGAAGTCGCGCAGCTCGTCCTCCACCTTCGCGGCCCGACGCAGCGCCTCGAGATCGATGCGGGTCGCGAGCTGCATCGCCGACATGGTCTTCTCGTATTCGGGCCACTGCTGCAGCAGCTGCTGCATCGCGATTTGAGTGCTCGCGGGCCGACGCGTCGCGCAGCCCGGCAGGTGCCGCAGGATGAGCGCCTCGCGGGCAGGGTCCTGCCAAATGACCCGCGCGTTGATGCGGTTGAGTATCGCCGGCATCTGCTGGTCGCGCTCGGGCGAGGCACCGAACTTGTCGCGATCGATCAGCAAATACTTCTCGTCGTAGGGCTCGCGCGTGCGCTCGATCTTGGTGATAACTTGCTCGGCCCGACGTAGCAGGTCGAGTGGGTCGCCGCCGCCGGGCTGCAGCGGCTGCGGGTCGAGATGAACCTTGTGGTGCACGTCGTTGACAATGCGCTGCACCAGCGCGATGTAGCTGCGCTCGCCGTCGCCCTCGCAGCCGACGAAGATCCGTCGGCGAATGACCTGCTGACGTCGCATCCGGTGAGGTATCCGCATCAGCCGATCTGCGGCACCGCGCCAAACACGCCGCTGAGGTACTTCTTGTAGAAGTTGTCCTCGCGGCGCACGCCGGCGATGTCGGCCAGGCCATAGATCGACGTCCTGCCGGCAGAGTCCTTCTCGGTGAAGAGCACCTCCTCCTTGACGAGGGTGTCGAGCAGCGACGCGTTGTGGCAAGTCATCCAAAGCTGCGCGTTGGCCGAGTTGCGCTGCAGGTCGTGGAACCAGCGCAGAATCTCCGGCAGCACCATCGGGTGGATAGACGCGTCGATCTCGTCAAGCAGCAGCACACCTCCCGTCGACAGGACCTGCGCGATCATCGGGTAGAGTTTTACGAAGTGACGCGTGCCGGCGCTCTCGAGATAGAGGGGCATCGGCACCGCGAGATTGTCGTGGATGAACTGGAAGAAGGGACCGCCAGAACCCTGGGCGATGTGGACCTCCTTGATGCCAAGATCGATGCGTGAGATCTCGCGATTGAGCAGCTGCAGCTGCATCGGGAACTGCGCGTAGTTCTGCACCATCTGGTCGTCGGTCACTTCAGCGCGCTCGATGAGGATGTTCGAGATCACGGTCGAGACGCCTTCCCAGATCCGCGTCGCCTGCGGGTGCTTCAGCTGGTAGAGGGTCGAGACCGCGCTCGCGTTCGGCCGGAGGACCGTCTGCAGCGACGCCTTGAAGGGACCGAGGCCGAAAGGCTTCGCGGCGTCGACCGTACCGTCCTCGCGGCGATGGAACAGTGCCCGACGCTTGCCGTCGCGCTCCGGCCAGTAGAACAGCGATTCCCGGATGACCCGCGCCTGCTCACTGGCGGAGCCGCCGATCTCCAGCTCGTAGCGATACCGGCACATCGGCGCGCCCGGGTTGTTCGGACCGGACAGGTCGACGAGGCCGCCGAACTCGCCGGCGAAGCGCGCCGGCTGACCGAAGGCCTCGGCGTCGTTGAAGCGGTCGAACATGATCCGCTGCGTCGGCGGCGCGGCGAACGAGTGCAGGAGGAAGTTGGCCAGAAAGGCGACGATCTTCAGCACCGTCGACTTGCCGGAGGCGTTGGCGCCGAAGATCGCGATGGTCTTTGGGACGCGCTCCTCGGAGCCCGGCCACACAGGCGCGAAGCGGCCGGGGATGTCGGGCACGTTCGCCGCGACCCGCAGATCGATGACCTGGGGCTCACGGATCGAATAGAAGTTCTCGACCTCGACACGGTACAGCACGACAAACTCGCCGCTTGTGCAGCACACAGATAGGGGCCTTTAGCGGGCACTTCAACAAGAATTCGTTGACTTCGCCTCTAAATGTGAAACGAGGCAAGTTTGAGTCCTCGCCCGCCACCCCCAGTTCCCGCAGGGCGCGCTGCGCCGGCGTCGGATTCAAAATGCCAGGGGAGACGGATCCGGGCTTACGGTGCGGGCTTACGGTGCGGCTTACGGTGACGGGCGGCTTACGGTGACGGGCGGCTTACGGTGACGGCGGCTTACGGTGACGGTTACTTCAATTCCTTATTATCCGTCCAGGAGGTATTACAGTGCCACTCGCTTCATCAGAAATTGGTATTGAAGCAAACGTCACCGTAATTCCGTCAAAAAAACAGCGGCTTGCGAGCAAACAGCGCACTTCTCAAAAATCCCTCGTTTTTGAG
>Ga0074046_10001576_pt1 | contig 20408 bp, 17 predicted proteins | sample BogForMeECP23OM3_FD_94441 | JGI IMG/M metagenome (GOLD analysis project Ga0074046, IMG submission 94441) | Bog forest soil microbial communities from Calvert Island, British Columbia, Canada - Bog Forest MetaG ECP23OM3 | ecosystem: Environmental > Terrestrial > Soil > Wetlands ... | reverse complement strand
TCTTCGGCGGACGCTCCGAACGATGCCGCCCATTCAAATTCCACGGCCCCAATCGCTAAAATCCACAATAAAGCCCACAAACGCATGGTCTTCGTGCTCCAAAACCGTACACGTGGTCATCTCTTAACACTTTTAGCGATCGTTTCTAGCCGCTTCTAACCAGCCTCCTCCATCGGCGTATGCGAATACGTTAATTGGTTTTCACGTGACGCGCCCACGCCCGCCGGCTACAACCCGCACAAACTGGCGCCCCGTACCCCACCGCACCCCGTGACTGCATGCATGTTTATTTGCCCATCGCCGAGCTTCCCGTAAACGCGCTCCTCATGCTGGCGCTTGGCGGCGTGGTGGGTTTCCTGTCCGGCATGTTCGGCGTGGGCGGCGGCTTCCTGATGACGCCCATGCTGATATTCGCGGGCGTGCCGAGCGCGGTCGCGGTCGCCACCGGCGCCAATCCGCTCATCGCCTCCTCGATCACGGGCACCATCGCACAATGGCGGCGCAAGAATGTCGACTTCAAGCTCGGCCTGATCCTGCTTGCGGGCGGCGCGGCCGGCGCGCTTTTCGGCGTGCAGATCGTGAAGCTGCTCCGGCAAGCGGGGCAGTTCGACCTCACCGTCTCCTTGCTTTATGTGGTGTTCATGAGCGTCGTGGGGGGGCTGATGTTCATCGAGAGCCTGCACGCGCTCCGCAAGCATCGCCAAGGCAAGCCCGTCTCGATGCGCCGCCCGGCCCAGCACACCTGGATCCACCGCCTGCCGCTCAAAACCCGCTTCAAGGCTTCGAAGCTCTATATCAGCGCCATTCCGCCGCTCGTGCTCGGCGTCCTGGTCGGCCTTCTGTCGGGCATCATGGGCGTCGGCGGCGGCTTCATCATGGTTCCGATCCTGATCTATCTTTTGCGCGTGCCGACCAATCTCGCCATCGGCACCTCGCTGTTTCAGGTCATTTTCGTGAGCGCCATCACCACCGTGCTGCAGGCGGTGTGGAACCAGACGGTCGATATCGCGCTCGCGCTGATGCTCATGGTTGGCGGCGTCCTGGGCGCGCAGGCCGGGGCAGCGGCGGGCCAGAAGCTTCGCGCCGAGCAGCTGCGGCTGCTTCTGGCGATCCTGGTTCTGGCGGTCGGCTTGCGCCTACTCGTGGGCCTCTTCGCTCCCGCCGATCTTTTCAGCATAAGCCGGGTTTGAGGGCTCAATGAGGGCGCGCGCATCGAACCGGCTCAATGCGTTTTTTGCTGGTTGGCTGGCTTTGCTAGCGCTGATCACGCCTGCGCGCGCAGAGATCCCAGACTCGATAGAAGCCGAGGCATCCCAGAACTATTTTTATATCGAGCCGAGCTACAACGGGTCCAGCATCGTGCTGTTCGGCTCGGTCGATTACGACGCGCTTAAGGGCAAGGCGTTCGATATCGCGGTGACTATCCAGGGGCCGGTCAAGCCGGTGACGGTCTGGAAGAAGAACCGCCACGCCGGTTTGTGGATCAATTCCGAGAGCCTGACTTTCGAGGGCGTTCCAAACTATTACGCCGTGCTCAGCACGAGGCCGGCCAGCGAAATCGCGCCCCTTGCCGAGCGCAAGGCGCGCGGCATCGGCCTCGACGCGCTCGACCTTCCGCTGAAGAAGGACGGCTTGAGCTCACAAGCAGCGCCTGAGGAGTTCCAGAGCGCTTTGATCCGGCTAAAGCAATCCAGCGGCCTTTTCGTGGAGCAAAGCAAGGGCGCCGTCGAGTTCTTGGGCACCAGGCTGTTCCGGTCGCATGTTTTTCTGCCCGCCGCAGCAGGAGCCGGCCTTTACCGGGCGAAGTTCTATATTCTGGAAAACGGAAAGGTCGTTGGCGAGACCGGGGCCAGAATCCGTCTCAAGATGGTCGGAATAGAAGAGGAACTGTCGACGGCGGCCGTATTTTATCCTTGGCTTTACGGCGCCATCGCCGTGACGCTTGCGGCGCTCGTTGGCGGCGGAGCGTCGCTCGTCTTCCGCCGCGTATAGTCTGCATCCGTCATCGCGAGGCGGCCACTGCCGCCGTGCCGATCCAGAGCGGCAGTGAGGCCGTAATTCTGGATTGCTTCGCTTCGCTCGCAATGACGGCGGTCTCGCCGAACATAGATGCGCAGGCGGCGGGCGTTACGCAGCCCGATCCTCGATCAGCTGAGGCGGAGCGACGGGGTGAACGCAACCCTGCGAGATAAACCAAACGAACAACCCGCCCTGCGCCAGGAACGGATCGAAGGCCGGATTGAGCACGTTCGTTCCCGCCGAGTAATTGCCGATCGAGGGCAAGACGAGCCGCATGCCGTTGCTCACAAAGCAGCGGCCGCGGGTGAGGTGGCCGTATTGCGAGACCTGCGCGACGGGGTGCAGGCCGCCGGCGATCTCGTTCGCCACGGGCGCGCGGACGGCCTCCGCACGGAACTTAATGCCGCCCAGCGTCAACTGCTGCACAACGGTTCCGCCGATTGCGTCCGGCAGCTCGCTGTGGTGCTGGCCGGTAACCCAATACCAATCGCGCCCTTCCATCATGTCGAGGAGCCAGTCCTGCTGGTGCTGGCCCAGCCCGCCGGAGCCGAGGCCTGCGAAGCTATTGCCGAGCGCCAAGACCCTTGCCGGATCGTAGCGGTCGAGCGCTTCCTCCAGTTTCTCGAAGGCCGAAGCCTGATCGTAAGGCGGGAGCAGGACATCGTGCCCCTCGAGATAGGAGCAGTTCGACAGCTGAAGGTCCGCCACGATGAGCAGGTTTTCGGCGGGCCAGAAGATCGCGCCTGTCGGATCGGCGATAAGAGACTTACCGCTCAAAAGAATCCGGGATGCGCCAGTTTCGTAGTGAAGAATGCCGGCAGACCGGCGCTCAAGCGTTGCTAAAAGCATAAGATGTTGCCCTCTTGGAGGCAGCTCCGGCGATATACTCAAGCCTTGAGCCGCGCGTGTCCGGACAAACTCCCGCATTCGGACAATCGGTGAACGCGTTTACCTTTATTAATCTGACTGATTCGTAAGAGTTTCGTTACAAAAAAATCACGTGTTCGAGCGTTTTTGCGAGAAGCGGAAAATGTCACGGGATGTGGCGCGCACGCATCGCATGCTCGCGCCCCCTCAGTCTGGCGGCTTAACAAACGCCGCTATCGCCTACGAAGCCGGCTTCGCCGATCTGTCCCATTTCAACCGTTGCTTCCGGCGGCGCCACGGTTCGACGCCTTCCGGTGTGAGCTGGTCAGCTAGAGTGCGTCCGGAAAAGTGTGAAGCGGTTTTTCGATAAAGACGCACGACAAAACAAAAGCTTAGAGCCTGCTTTTGATTCCATCAAAAGCGGATAGGCTCTAGACGCGATCATAGCCAGCGGTAACGGTGCCCGGTAGGCAAGCGGTCTGAAACCGGCCGCCAGTTACAGGCTTGACGTGTTCACGCGGCCTTCGTCCGCTCCATGCGCGCGAAATAGGGCAGAAGCTTAAACCTCGCATAGGGCAAATATTGCTGGTTCTGGATCAAGCCCTCGAATTGAGTCAGCCGCTCCAAGATGCCATGCAGGTTCGAAGCTTCTGGCCCGGAATTCGCCCCGCACAAAGCCCGCACGACCGCCTTTTTGTGATCCGGCTGCTGGTTCTTGAGGTAGATCTTGGTGTCGAGCGCGCCGGAGAGATCGGGCGGCAGGTCGCCCGGATATTGCGTGCCGATGGCGATGCCGGCTCCAAAGGCGCGGCCCTCGCGGGCGAGGTTTTCGAGATGCGTCGAATGCGCGACGCGCCAGGCCTCGTCGAGCACGAGCAGCCGCGTGAGCTTGCGCGGCTGGGTGCGCCGCAGCAGCACGCCGTGCAGGCGGATGATGATCAGCTCGGCCAGCGCCGCCTTGATTTCATCGGTCGGCAGAGCGAACAGCGACAGCACCAGCCGCTCGTCGAGCATCGCCTCGAACGGCACCGGCAGCTTATCCGATTTCGGGAACAGCCCAAGCTCGAACAGCGGCGCGATGCGGTCGAGCAGGCTGATGGCTTGCGGGTTTTTCGCTTCCTTCTGCTCTTCGAGGATCGCAACGACATCGTCGAAATTCGGCGGCCGTACGCTGTCGGCATCGACCCAGGCTTGCGGATTGATGCCGCGCCGCTCGAAGGCCTCCTTCATGGCCTCGCGCAGCGTTGCGGTCTGCCGGTCGCCGAGCGCAAACACGCGCTTCAAAACGCCGGTGATCGTGAAAATGTGCTCGATGGGCTGCGCTTGCCCGTCGTCGCTTGGGCTCGGCATCAAGGGATTGAACGGAATGCCGTGCCGGCGCACATCGTGAACCTTCAGCCCGATGGCCTGCACGAAGCTGCGCTCGGAATAGTCGTTCTTGAAGTCGAAGATACAAACCGGGAAGCCCATCGCGGCAACGCCGTCGATCAGTACGTTGAGCGTTTGCGTCTTACCCGAGCCGGGGTCGCCGGTGACGAGGATGCCGAAATTCAAAAGCTTCGCTTCGGTCTCGAAGGGCGCCCAATGCACCTGGCCCCCATCCTCGTGGGCGCCGAGCATAACCGCTTGATTAGCGGGGGCGCGCCGGCGCGGCACTGGGGCGGGAGCCGGCGCTTGCTCGATCTCTGCGGCCTCGTCCTCTTCGGCGGCGGCCTTTACATAAGGGAACTGTACGATGTCGGCAAGCGCGCCGACTTTCGTAAGCGGGCGCGCCTCGCGCTGCCATGCCTCGAAGCCCGCGGCATCCTTGAAATTGCGGAAGAAGTGCCGCGCGGAATCGAGGCGCTCCCAAGCCAGCATCTCGATTTGCGGCACGATGATCGAGTGCATCTCCTCGGCGTCACGGATGAGCGGCGCGATGAAGCGCCCCGAGCGCGGAAGCCGGCCGCCGCGCGGGCGCACGAGAACGGGCCTTGCCCCGGAGACGCCGCGCAGAAACACGCGGATTTCCTCGGCGAGCGGGGCGCCGCGTGCCTCGTTGCAAAGCGCGATCTCGCGGCGCTCGACGCTTTGTCCATCCTTTTGGAAGTCGGCCTCTATGACGACGGTTCCAGCCCGGCCGCGCACGGTGCGCCGCGTCTTGATTGCGGTGATGCCCTCGATCTCGGCCGCTGCGGCCTGTACGGCCCATTCGAGGATCTCGGCCTGCTGAATGCCGTTGCCGATAGCGGGCTGAACGGTCCGCGACGTCAGCTCGCCATGCCATTTGTCGTCGAAATTGGTGGAGGAGACAGAAGGCGCGGCAGCGGCCGGCGCATCGCTCGTAATAGACGGCGGCGGCGGCATATCGTCCATTGACGGTATCGCGCCCATGCTCAAATAGACGCGCCTGAATTGCTGGATCAGCTCGAACACATAGCGCGAGGTTTGGCCGCCTAGCTCATCGATCATCCAAGCGGGGAATGGATAAAGAGGATCGGCCGCCTGGACCTTGGCTCCGCAGCGCTCGAAGAGCTCCGCGAGCCTGCGCCTCAGAAGCGCCTCAGCCTGCCTTCGCGCCAGCGGCTTTAGCCGCATGGGCATGGAGCCGAACCGTTCGATCCGGTCGCGGATCGAGCTGTCTATGCCTTCCGCGATCGTATCGTAAAGCGAGGGCAGGACCGCAAACGCCACGCAAAGCGGCGGCAGCGTCTCCGCCAGAAGCGCACCGCGGCCGAAAAGATGGCGCAGCCGCTGCTCCCAGCCTTGCACGCGGCTCTGCTCCAGTTGGTCGAAGGCGAGGAGCAGCGCCCCGCCTGTAGCGCCGATCACGTTCACAAGCGCGTCGATATGGCCGCGGGCGACGTGATCGCCGGTATCTTGTGTCAGGCGGACGCCGCCGATGCTGACATTCATCGGCTGCCCGCGCAAATAGCCAAACGCATCGTCGTCGCCCGCCGCAGCCCCGAGCAGCGCCGCAATGAAGGCCTCCGAGGGAACGGGGAGGTGCGACAGCTTTTGCAGCTGAGCGCGGATCGAGACGATCAGCGGACGCAGATCGAAGTCACGGTTGTCGCCGCCCTCGTCGAAAACCTCGCGCTGGAACGGCTGGGCGAGGTCGCGGTGGCCTTGAACGAGCACGGTCTGAGCGAGCCGGCTGAGCGGCGATGGCGCGCCCGCGGCCACGAGATAACGCTCCGACAGCCGCGACACTAGCGCCCGCAAGAGCCAGGCGTCGAGGTCCTTCTCGGCGACGAGATCGACCATCGGGAACAGGGCAGCGTAAACGCCGCCTTCTTGATGCATGCGCCGGATCGCGGTGAGAAGCGTGTGGGTTTTGCCCGTGCCGGTCGCGCCTTTGATCAACAGAATACGGGAGGCAGGATCGGGATTTTGACCGCGCGCCTGGGCGGCAATAGCGTTCAGCGCGTCGCCGGCCTCCGCTTCGATCTCGGGCACATCGAGCCGCTCCTCATCGGCCGCCCCCGCAAGCGAGGCCACGGCGCCAAAGACTCGGTCGAATTCCGGGCTTTCGAAAGCCTTGAGCCGCAAATCCATGTTCTAAAGACCTTAAATCCATTGATTGACGATAAAATGCCGTTCGTCGCGGCCTAACCTTAGCCGCGAACGCTCCTTGAGGCCGGCATCGAGGGGCCCCGTAATGTCGTAGCGCTCGAGATCGAGGAGCCCCTCGCGCGCGGCTTCGGCGAGATTGGCCTTGAACTCGTCGAGATTGCCAAGCGCCAAGCCCTCGGCGAGCCCGGCATCGTAAACCTGGGCGATGGCGACCCGGCCCGTATAAGGCTTCGTCTCGAGCCGGCCTGCAAGCTTGCGGACCGATTTTGCGAAGCTCTCCAGCTCGAAAGTTTGCGCAAATCCCGCGCCGCCCGCGGCCCGGGCCGATATCGCCGCCCGGATAATGGTTGCGGTGAGCGCTTGTACGGTATCCGCCGGGCCGCCGAGCCCCTTGGATAGCAAGGCCGCATCTGCTTGCAAAACCGTCCCCCGTTGCAGGCCGGCGAAAGAAAGATAGATGCGCCGGCTCATTTCATCGAACTTGAATGCCTTCAGGGGCGCCCTTGCGCATTCCCCGAAAACGCCGCCGAATGACGCGACGATACGAGAGAGAAGCGCGCAGCGAGCCTGCTGTGCAGCCGGCCAAGCCGGGAGATCATCGAGCGCAAAAACCTGCCGGAGCGCGAGGGCCGCAAGATCGCGCCTGTGCTTGCCTCCCGGTAAGGCCGGGCCATTAAGCGCGCGGACAGCCAGCGCCAGGAGCGCATCTTGCCCGCCAGAGCGGGGCGCCGCGGAACCTGCGCCCTGCGCCTTCGCAATCAAGAGGCCCGCATCGTCCAGTACGAGGCGGAGCCCGATCGCCTCGCCCAAGCTTTCCGCGAAGGGTAGGACGCCATCCAATGCCTTCACCGCAGCTTGCGCCGCACAGCATCCTTTCGGCTGCCCAGCCACCCACGCGGCCAGCACCTCAGGCGCCGTGAGCGGCTTGAGGCGGGCTAGGCCCGGCTGCGGCAAAGGCGATGCGCTGTTTTGCGGCGTGGTCATCGTGTTGCGGCCCGCTTCGTGGATGAGACTCTCCAATGCGTTAACAGCCGTTAAGCTACCTGATTCGAAGGAAACTTACACCCCAGCCGGGTAAAAGGCGGGATGGGGGAGCACACGCGGCAGCCGCGATTTGGCGGTGCCGCTGCACGAGAGGTAACCCTCTACCGGTCTTATCTTATACACGGCAGCTCATTTTTTGCGTACAGCTTGTCCACAGTTGTGTACGGAATAAGCCAGGCAATGGCTCCGTTATAGAGTTGAGGCAGGTTGCTAGCAAAGCAGCGGGGTGCCGGGAACCTGCCTCGGCACAGTATTAGCCATGTACGGTCTGCTTACGAGGTGCGTAATATGCACTCTATATTCGACGATCCGGAATACTGGAATATGCGCGCCGGCCAGGTTGTTACGCGCCTAGCGCAAGTTACGGGCAAGGCCGAGCGCGGCATGCTGCTTCGATTGCATGAGGACTACGTCAGACTGGCCAGCGCCGCCATGGTGCGCGCGCATGCTGCAGAGCGATTGCGCCCCGCCTGCTCGCTGGGCGAGCTCTTGCGCCTGAGAACGGCGCGGTAGCAAATAGCCTCAGCGCGAGGCATCGGCAAACGGATCACCCATAGTCATCGCGCGGCGCGGACGCTGTCCGCGCAAAAGCCGCGACGGGGGTAAATTGTGCGGCAGCTCGCGGCCGCGCATCGGCCAACTGGCGCTGAGCCGCGGAGCTTCTGCCGCTTGGGCTTCTATAGGAAGTGGATGAGTGGCGGGAGTGACGGAAGCTGACTAACTTAGTGAAATCATGGGGTTACTTTGGCTAACATCGGAGCTTTGTGGCACTGTTTCGTGATGGGCATTTCCAAGTTTGGCTAACTTTCCGTAATCGCGCGTCCGAATGGAATCGCCTATGGCTGCGCCGCCGGCTGCATTGCAGTATCGGTGCCGGGGGGCAAGCCGAAGGCGCGGATGAGGGCCATCGTGGCCAACGCGGTAGCAACGGATGGATCGGCGGGGGCGTTAGCGTCAGTTTGAGGAATAAGCGCGTTGCCGATCCTTGGCCCGGACGCGTTCAAGTCAGCGGCGTTCAGACCTCCGTAGGAGTTGAGCGCGTTGCCGATTGACGGGGCCGCCAGTTGGGCTTGCTGCGCGGAAAGGTTCAGCGCGTTCTTGGAAATCGCGGGCGGGGTGGGTACGCTCACATAAGCATAGGGGATGCTATCAAACGAGCCGATGGAGGCGGATGCTGTCTGTGGATCGTTTTGATCTAGCGGGTAGGTATTGTAGCCAAGTGCTGCACGAAGAACATCGGCATTATTTTTGTAGTTGTAAAAGCTTGAACCTGGCTTAGAGAAATCGGGAAACCAATATCGTAGACCTCCCGCCTCCTGCGTTAGCTTTTCCGGGCCGCGCACATAATATTGCGTGACCGCCGCCGCTTTTTGGTCCTCGGGCAGAAAATCCCACCCTGCTGGCGTCATGTGATATTTGTAAAACTGCGTTGCTTCTGACGCAAGCAAACCAGAAATATTGGCCGTAAGAGGATTGCCAGGGTCCTGAAGATCCCCAATGAATTGCGGCAAATTTCCGTTGTATCTGTTGAGGCCTAGGAAATCGGCGCCTCCCTGGTATTGAGAGTTATAATTGTCGAGGAGCGAAATTGCCGTGCGAAGTTTGATGTTCCCAGGCCCAACGTCGAACAGCATGGGATGCGTGACCGCGCTGGCGCCTGGATAAATGAGCGTTTCAGAATCGAGCTTGTTGGTCGCATCATACATTCTTCTGAGATACCAATCGCCAAGATACGGAAGTAGATAGCTCTCCGTCTGCCTAACAGGGTTTCCAACCACGCGCCTGGGCTGATACAGATAAATGTCGGATTCCAAGGTTTGCTCGCGCGCAATACCTGCGGCAGCCGACAATGGCGAGACGCCTAGAGAGCCAGCGACGAAGTTGATTTCGTTGGCGTGATCGCTCAAGTACTTCAGCGCTTGAGGAGAGTAACGCAGAGGGTATTCGGCCATACTTATACCTATCCGACACCATCATTGAAATGCGTCATGTAAACCGTCACTGCGCTGAGTGCGCATTGTAAAACTAGCATAAAGATGTAAATTTTGTTTGGTTGATAATCGGGCTTGTTAGTTAACAAACCTGAAATGCATTTTATGGCGATGATCGACCCAGACAAAACCGACGGAAAGCCTATGCTTACCAAGAACGGCAACAAAATAGCTGGTGGATATTTGGTAAAAGCAGGTGAATATAGAAATTCCAAGCTAAGAAATATTGAAATGAAAGCGATGAGCCCAGGAAATGAAACAGCTAAAAGTGTTGCCCTGAATAGTTGCCTACTGAGGAGATAAAAGACAACCAGTGCGATTACGGCACACTCCACCATGTGCCTGGCGTCCACTAGAAACAAAAACACGTCCCCAAACTGATCCGCGAGCATGTTCCCCAACCTCCTGATATGCGCCTTAATTTGAGAGCGGCCCAAGGCTTCTAACAAGTTTGCGGATGTGGCAAGCTAACCGGTAATGAGACCATAAACCAGCACAGATCGAAGTGGAGAAGATGGCACCGCCCCCGGCAGTGGCACGTCGATGATGCCCGCTTCGGGATCACCAATCCAAGCGGGATATGAGGCGGGCGCCCCAAGTGTTAGCCAATTGAGCCTGTAAGTCGTTGACCTGTATCAGATTTTTTGAGGAAAATGGCGGGAGTGACGGGACTCGAACCCGCAGCCTCCGGCGTGACAGGCCGGCGCTCTAACCGACTGAGCTACACCCCCGCAAAGGGAACAGACCGCAAGCTGCGGTCCATCCCCACTACATAACGCGGGCCGCCGCGCTACTCAAGCGCTAGTTTTCGAATTCTGCGGCAAGGCGTCCGCCAGAATCCTCGCCACGTGCACGGCCTTGCGGCCCGAGCCGTCGCGGATTTGATGCCGGCAAGAAAAGCCATCGGCGGCGATGACGTCGCCTGGCGCCGCAGCGCGCACCGCGGGCAGGAGCGAAAGCTCTGCCATCGCCTTCGAGATAGCGGCGGTTTCGGCCTTGTACCCGAATGCGCCTGCCATGCCGCAACAGCTCGACTCGATTACCTTGACCGTTAGGCCGGGCACGAGGCCGAGCGTTCGCTCCACGGCGCCCATGACACCGAACGATTTTTGATGGCAGTGCCCATGCATATGCACGCGGGCCTCCGCGCCTCCGAAGCTAAGGGCGAAGGCGCCCCGCTCCGCTTCGGCCGCGATGAATTCCTCGAACAGGAAGGTTTGCTTGGCAATACGGGCGGAGCGCTCGCCGGGCAGAACCGCTTGCAGCTCATCGCGGAAGGTGAGAAGGCAGGATGGCTCGATGCCCACGATCGCTGCGCCGTTTTGCAGATGCGGCTCCAGCGCATCGAGCGTGCGCTGCATCTCGGCCCGCGCCTCATCGACAAGGCCCGCGCTTAAGAATGTGCGGCCGCAGCAAAGCGGGCGCTTGCCTTGGGCGGGCGCGGCGTGGTGGACGCGATAGCCTGCCGCGGTTAGGACGGCCACCGCGGCTGTGAGGTTCTCCGGCTCGAAATAGCGGTTGAAGGTGTCGGCGAACAGCACAACGCGATCGCCGTCCGCCCTGCCCCCGGCACTTTGGCGAGGGGCAAAGATGTCACGGCGCCAAGCGGGAAGCTTGCGCTCCGCGCTGAATCCAAGCACAGCCTCCAACGCCCGGGACAGAACCCCAACATGGTTAGGCAGGTTGAACAGAAACGGCAGGCGCGAGGCGATGGGCGCATAATGCGGCAGATAGCCGATGAACCGGTCCGCGAGCCCGATCCCGTATTTGGCCGCCCGCTGAGCCAGAACCTCGATCTTCATCCGGGCCATGTCGACGCCCGCGGGGCATTCACGCCGGCAAGCCTTGCAAGACACGCAAAGCTCAAGGGCTTGCTCCACCTCGTCCGAAGTGAGCGCGTCAGGGCCGAGCTGGCCGGAAAGGGCGAGCCGCAGCGTGTTGGCGCGGCCGCGCGTGACATCCTTCTCGTCGCGCGTCACCCGATAAGACGGACACATGGCGCCGCCTTCGAGCTTGCGGCAGGCGCCATTGTTGTTGCACATCCCGGCCGCGCCCTGGAAGCCGCCGGCGCCGCCCGGATAGGCCTGCCAATCGAGAGCGGGCGTGAGCCCGGAGCGGCTATAACCGGGACCGGAGCGCAGCAGCTCTGGGGTATCGAAACGCGGCGCGCGCACGATGCGGCCGGGGTTGAACAAGCCCGCCGGATCGAACCGGTCCTTGACCTCCTCGAAAGCGCGCGCGAGGCGCGGCCCAAACATCGCCTCGTGAAATTCCGAGCGCGCGATCCCGTCCCCGTGCTCGCCCGAATGCGAGCCCTTGTATTCCCGCACCATGGCGAACGCTTCCCCGGCGATGGCGCGCATCGCGGCCCGGTCCTTATCGAGCTTTAGATTGAGGATTGGGCGCACGTGAAGGCAGCCGACGGAGGCGTGAGCGTACCAGGTGCCGCACGTACCATGGCGCTCGAAGACCTCGGTGAGACGCCGCGTATATTCGGCAAGGTGAGGAAGCGGCACGGCGCAATCCTCCACAAAGGAGACGGGCTTCCCCTCCTGTTTCATGGACATCATGATGTTGAGGCCGGATTTGCGCATCTCGGCCAGTGCCGCCTGCCAGCGTGAATCGAAAACCTCGACCACGCCACCCCATTTCCTCTGCGGCTTGTCCCAGCCGAAGCCGAGATCGCCCATCAACCCGCCAAGCCTCGCAATGCGGACGCGGTTCTCAGCCTCATCCTCGGCGAACTCGACAAGCAGAAGCGCCTCGGGATCGCCCCGGACCGTATCGGCGACCGTGGACTGGAAGATGGGAATTTCGCGCGCAAGCCCGATCATCGTCCGGTCGACAAGCTCGGCCGCAATCGGCCCGAGGCTCACCAAATGCTGGACCGCGTCCATCGCCTCGTAAAAGGAGCCGAAATGGCAAACGCCAACGGCGCGCGGCCCCATAACGGGCCAAAGCTTGATCTCGATGGCCTTGAAGAAAGCGAGCGTACCCTCCGACCCAGCGAGAATATGCGCGAAATTATTGCCCTTGTCCGTTGGCACGAGCGCGTCGAGATTATAGCCGCCGACGCGCCGCTGCACTTTTGGAAAGCGCGCCGCGATCTCATCCGCCTCGCGCCCTCCAATGGCGGCCAGATCGCGGAACAGCTGGCCTTGCCTTCCGGCCGCCTCCAGGGCTGAGGCCTTGGGCTGCGGCCCGAAATGCACAGTGCAGCCATCGGCAAGCAGCGCATCGATGGAAATAACGTTATCCCGCGTGGGCCCGTAGCGGAGCGAGCGGCCGCCGCAGGAGTTGTTGGCCGTCATGCCGCCAATGGTGGCACGGCTCGCGGTCGAGACATCGACCGGGAACCAAAGCCCGTGCGGTTTGAGCTGGCGGTTCAGCTCGTCGAGCACGATGCCCGGCTCGACAATGGCGCGGCGGTTTTCCGTATCGAGATGGAGAATACGGCTCAGGTGCTTGGACACATCGAGGATCACGCCCGAATTCACCGTTTGCCCGGCCTGGGACGTGCCCCCGCCCCGAGCGGTTACGCTCACGCCCTCATCGCGGCAGGCCATAACGGCCTCGCATGCAGCATCCATCGTGGGCGGGATGGCCACGGCCAGCGGCATGACCTGATAGGACGATGCATCGGTCGCGTAGCGTCCGCGGCCGGCCCGGCTGGTAATAATCTCGCAGCCGGCAATGCGGCGCAGCCGGCGTTCGAAGGAAGGCATCGCTAGAGCCATGGCGTATGCGCGCGATTATTCGTTTGAGGGGGCGACGTTTATGAAATATTGCATACCAGCTACAAGCGCGGAAGACAAACGAACGATTTCGAGAGGGAGAACGGTTATGGTCACGAACGCACCGCGCGCCGGCGGCCGCCATTTTTTGCAAATCCCCGGGCCGACTCCGGTTCCCGACCGTATTCTGCAGGCGATGGCGCGGCCTGTGATCGATCACCGCGGCCCGGAGTTTCAAAAGCTCGGCCGCCGCGTTCTCGACGGCATGAAGACGGTTTTCAAAACCGCTGGGCCGGTCATTATCTATCCCTCGTCCGGCACGGGCGCTTGGGAAGCGGCTCTGACGAATACGCTTTCCCCCAGCGACAAGGTGCTGATGTTCGAGACGGGGCAATTCGCAAGCCTTTGGCGGAACCTGGCGGAGCGCATCGGCCTCAAGCCCGAATTCATCGCCTCGGACTGGCGGGCCGGCGTGGATGCGGCCGCCATCGGAGTGCGGCTCGCCGAAGACCGCAACCGCGAAATCAAGGCGGTCTGCGTGGTACACAGCGAAACCTCGACCGGTTGCGTGTCGCCCATCGATGAAGTGCGCAGCGCCATCGACGCGGCCGGCCACCCTGCGCTGCTCATGGTGGATACCATCTCCTCTCTCGGCTCGATCGACTACCGCCATGACGAATGGCAGGCGGATGTCACGGTGGGCGGATCGCAAAAGGGGTTGATGCTGCCGCCAGGACTTTCCTTCACAGCCATCAGCGGCAAAGCGCTCGCGGCGTCGCAAACTTCGAAGCTTCCACGCAGCTATTGGGACTGGAAGGAGATGCTTTCGAACAACGAGCGCGGCTTCTTCCCTTACACGCCCGCGACGAGCCTTCTCTACGGCCTCGCTGAGGCCATCGATATGCTGCACGAGGAGGGCCTCGACGCGGTCTTCGCGCGCCACCGCCGCCTTGGCGAGGCGACGCGGCGCGCGGCCGAGGCCTGGGGGCTCGAAAATCTCTGCCGCGATCCGGACTACTACTCACCCATCGTAACGGCGGTGCTGGTGCCCGAGGGCCACAACGCCGACGGGCTCCGCGCCATTATTCTCGATCGCTTTAACATGTCGCTTGGGGCAGGGCTCGGTAAGGTGGCCGGCAAGGTGTTCCGCATAGGCCATCTCGGCGATACGAACGACCTTACCATCCTCGGCGCGCTGTCGGGCGTAGAAATGGGGCTTGAGCTTGCCGGTATTCCGCACCGGAAAGGCGGCGTGCAAGCGGCCATAGCGTTTTTGGCGCACGCCGCGCGGCAGCCGCACCTCGCCCCCTGAGAACTCGAATCGCCCGGCCCGGTAAACCGGTCAGCCGCCCGATCATTTGCGAAGCACCGCGAGTACGACCGGAAGGGCTGCCCGCCTGCTTCCGAATACCCAGCTCAAGAGCTTGAGCCGGCCTCTCTCTTCCGCCAGCTCCCATTTGCCGCATACATCCCGCCTGAAACCGGCAAGACTAATCCCTTGGCATGCGACAGGCCCTCCGTCGAGATTAAGGGCGAGTGTAAGTCCCAGAGGAGCGCTTGCGAGAAATGCTGCCAAATCATGAAGCGTGAAGAATGCGCCGGCCGTCGTGCCGAAGATAATGCACCTCTCGCGATCTTGACCCACGAAACTTCGGTTTGCGAGCCATCGGCTTTTCGTAATTTGTACTGGATCTGCTTGGCGGATGAGGAGTGGGTAGGAAATCATCGCGTTGCGGGCCTTTCCGAATGCCTGGGGCCAGCCGGTCTTCTCCAAATCAAGTACAGCAGTGAAATCGGCCGAGGAGACGAAAGCGCCGTGCTTCGCCGTGTAATCCTTAGGACCAAGCAGAGATCCCTCCGATTTCAAGGGCGTGTCCGGTTCTCCGCGCAATGAGAAATAGCTTCCATTAATCACCAGCGCGGCGCCAAGGCTCGTCATCCAGTCGCCCAGCTCCATGTCACCCGCGGGAGCATTGCGGACGGTGAAGCTGAACCGGCGAGGGTTGACGCGGGCCAGGTAAAGCCTGTCGGCTTCCCGGCCGGCCGCTATGACGGGCAACTCGGCGGCCTCAAAGCCGTCCTGGATCTGTTGCCACTCAAATTTGCCGGGCTCGGCTTGCGGCGGCGACTCACTCAAAGCCAGGCGCATCGACGGAGATAAACGGGCATCGTCTGGCTTCACAGTGAGCCAGATGGTTCCGCCATGCCTTAGCACGGCGTTGATGCCATAAAGTCCGGAATAGGCATATAAGCCAAGAAGAGCGGCGCAAGCGGCCACCACGGTTCCGATGATGACCGTACGAAATCGCCGTTGGCCCGGATACGAAGCCACCGTTAGTCTTTTCGCTCGCAGGCTCATAAGCGATAACCGCTAAGAATGTTTATGAACCGCGGGGATGGCAGGCGCTTGCGAGGGGCCGGCGCCGGCCCCGCCGTCTCTGGCCTACTTCAAGAAACCTTCGAACTTCTTCTTGAACTTGCTGACGCGGCCGCCGCGGTCCATGATCTGCTGGTTGCCGCCCGTCCAGGCGGGGTGGGTCTTCGGATCGATATCGAGGTTCAGCTTCTGGCCTGGCTCGCCATAGCAGGAATAGGTCTCGAACTGCGAACCGTCCGTCATCACAACGGTGATCTTGTGATAATCGGGATGAATATCCTTTTTCATCGTCTCGTCCTCTCGCACGCCGGCGTGCGCCTTGTATTTCTGGGATTGGTGTTGCTATACAGGACGAAGCGATACGATGACAAGATCAACCGTCATCGCGCCCAGCGCATTCGGCATTTTTTGTTGCGCAAACGCGGGGGGGCGATTGAGAGTGTAGCAAGTGACCGTTCAAGAAATCGGCGAACGCCATCCCAATCTTCCAGCCTCCAACATAGCAGCAAAGACCCAGCCATCCGCCAAGAGCGCGGATAGCGCGCGCCGCAGCTTGAAGCCGCTTGCGCTTTTGAGGCCCTACGTTCTGCGGCATAAGCAAGTGGCGCTGCTGGCGCTTTTGGGCCTCGTACTCTCCTCGGGCGCGATGCTCGCCCTGCCCTATGGCGTCCGCGAGATGATCGACCGGGGCTTCTCGCGCGAGACTCAGGGACTGATTAACATCTATTTCGGCGGGCTCTTCGCGGTGGGCGTAATGCTCGCCGCCGCAAGCGCGCTGCGGTTCTATTGTGTGGCGTGGCTTGGCGAGCGGGTCGTCGCCGAGCTTCGCGAGGACGTTTTCCGCCATCTCACGCAGCTGAGCCCGGCCTTTTACGAGAAGACGCATTCCGGCGAGATCATGTCGCGCCTGAACGCGGATACGACGCAAATCAAGGCCGCCGTGTCGACCTCGGTCAGCCAGGTGCTGCGAAATGGCGTGATGTTCACAGGCGCGGTCTCGGCCATGATCTTCACGAGCCTGAAGCTGAGCGCGCTCGTCGTCATCGTGATCCCGCTAATCGTGATGCCGCTCATCCTTTACGGCCGCACCGTCCGCCGGTATAGCCGGATCGCGCAGGATGAGGTTGCCGCCGCGTCGGCATTCGCGAGCGAGAACCTGTCCGCCACGCGCACCATGCAAGCGTTTACGTCCGAGGACTTCGTGGCGGCGCGGTTTGCCAAGGCCGTCGAGCGCTCTTTCGATGCCGCCGTGTCGAGGACCAAGCGCCGGGCCATGCTCACGGGCTCGGCCATATTCATGATCTTCGGCAGCATCGTCGGCGTGCTCTGGTACGGCGCCCACGATGTGAGCGCCGGGACCATGACCGGCGGCGCGCTCACCCAATTCGTTCTCTATTCCGTGCTCGCCGCGGCCTCGCTCGGCGAGTTCTCCGAAGTATGGGGCGAGATACAGGCGGCGGCAGGTGCCGCCGAGCGTCTTGCCGAGCTGATGGCCGTGGAGCCCGCTATCGCCGAGCCGGCCGAGCCGCGGCCGTTCCCCGCCCACGCAAAAGGCGAGGTCAGCTTCGAGAACGTATCCTTTACCTATCCCTTGCGCCCCGAGCAGCAGGCGCTGCATGGCGTCTCGTTCATCGTGCGGCCGGGCGAGCGGGTTGCCATTGTTGGGCCCTCGGGCGCAGGCAAAAGCACGATCTTCAACCTGATTTTGCGGTTCTACGACGCCCAAGCCGGCAAGGTCATCGCCGATCGCGTGCCAGTCGGGAAGGCCAGCCTCACGGCGCTCCGCAAACGTATCGCGCTCGTCTCGCAAGATACGATTATCTTCGCGGAATCGGTGATCGACAATATCCGCTACGGAACGCCCGATGCAACGGAGGAGCAGGTCAAGGCGGCGGCCCGGGCGGCGTTTGCCAACACCTTCATCGAGCAGCTTCCGCAAGGCTACAATACCGTTCTCGGCGAGCGCGGCGTCGTGCTGTCGGGCGGACAGCGCCAGCGCATCGCGATTGCGCGCGCGATCCTGAAGAATGCTCCGATCCTGCTCCTCGACGAGGCGACGAGCGCGCTCGACCAGGAGAGCGAAAAGCTCGTGCAGACGGCGCTGGAGCGCGTCATGCGCGGGCGCACCACGCTTGTGATCGCGCACCGGCTCGCCACCGTCATCAATGCCGACCGCATCTTGGTGATCGACGGCGGCCGGCTCGTCGAGGAAGGCACGCACGCCTCGCTGATCAATGCTGGCGGCGTTTATTCAAGGCTCGCAGGGCTTCAGCTCGCAGCGCCCGAGGGTGCGGCGCTCGCGTCTTGACGCTGGGATTTAGCTTTCGCCGAACAGGGCTGACAGATCGCGCGCGCCATGCAGGACGCGGACGATTTCGATCCCGCTATCTCTTGGAATGTAGAAAATAAGGTATTTACGAAAATCCTGGACGCTATGCGATCTCATTCCGGTCAGCTCCGGACGTGCGAAATCTCGCGCTGCGCCAATACCTGGTGTCTTCAGCAACAGCTCTTCAGTTAGACGCACTGCATCGATAAACCGGAGCGCCGCCCCGGCGTTTTCCATCGCGATGTATTTTGCGGCTTCGAGCACATCACGGCGGGCAAGCGGGCGCCGCGTGATCTTCGCGCTCATCGGGTGGAGACAGTCTCGCGAACTTCGGCCTTGAGCGCGTCCCAATAGCCATCGGTCGCTTCTTCCGCCGCGCCGGAGCGAACGCCCTCAAGAAGCAAAAGCTCTAGCTCTGCTTTGGCCTGCCGTTCCCGGTCTTCGCGGATCAATGTCCGCACAAAGTCGCTCGCATTGGCGAACCCGCCTTCCGCCACGCGCTTTTGAACGTGATCGCGGAGAAGCTCGGGTAGCGAGATGTTCATAGTGACTGTCATGGAGGGATAATACGCTGGCGCATATCGCGTGGCAAGCTTTGCCAACTTTGTAGACCATTGACCGCGCGGGCGACGAAGCCCTTCTCCGCGCCCAGCGCTTTTTGTCCGGCGGACGAGAGCCGCAGCTCGTTGCGGCAGGCGTCGAACACGACGTAATGGGTCGCCTGCGGCGCTTGGCGGGAAAGCTTTTCGATCACGTCGCTCTGCTCGAAGGCATTGGTCCAAAGATTGGGGTCGTTGGCGCCGGCGATGCCGGCCGGCACCAGATAGTTAATCCCCGTGTCGGGATTGGCGACGCCGTGGCCGGAGTAATAGAAGAAGCCGATCGCGCCGGGGCCGGCCTTGCGCAGCCCGGCAACATGGCGTTTTAGCGCGCCGGCCATGTCGCGGTAGCTCGCCTCTTTCACCACGGTGACCGTGAAGCCGAGCCGCTGCAGCGCCGCCTCGATCAGCGCCACGTCGCTATGCGGGTTCTTCAGCGGGCCGACCTTCTCCGCGTAGTTCTGGTTGCCGATGAGAAGCGCGATGCGCGCCTCCTCCGCGTTCGCCGCCGCGCCGCCGCAGAGGACCATCATCGCGCCAAAAAGATCGCCCGGACCCGTGCCACAACAAGGCTCCCGCTTACGTTTCCTCACCCATACACTTTCCTGGATGGAAGCGCCAAGCGCAACTTGCATGGTTCATCGCGAGGCGGCGCTTGCCGCCGCGGCGATCCAGGAGCGGCTACCGCCACGCTCGAATGTGCCGCTCTCGATTGCTTCGTTTTGCTCGCAATGACGGGCTTGTGCATTTGTTTCGAACTTTATCCAGCGTTGCCCTTTCGCCAAGCCCCGGATGCGACTAAGTGTGGGGCATCACACGGGGGACCCGGCGATGGAAAAGAAACATCAGTTTAACCTCACCTACCTTTTTGTAGCTCTCGGCCTTTTGCTCATGTTCCAGATGTTCTGGGTGGGCTACACGCAAGTGGAGACGATCCCTTACAGCAAGTTCCAGGATCTCGTTAAGGACAAGCAGATCGAAAGGGTGGTGGTCGGCCCCTCGCAAATCCAAGGCGAGTTCAAGACGCCGCAGGACGGCAAAAAGTATTTCACCACGACCCGCGTCGACCCCGCTGTCGCCGCTGAGTTGCAAAAAACCGGTGTCGATTATACCGGTAGCACAGGCGATAACTTTCTCCGGGACATTCTGTCCTGGGTTTTGCCCATCGTTATTTTCTTCGCGATTTGGGCCTTTTTCTTCCGCCGCATGGCCGAGAAGCAGGGGATCGGCGGCCTGATGAGCGTAGGCCGCAGCCGCGCCAAAATCTATGTCGAGACGAAAACGGGCGTGACCTTCGCCGACGTTGCGGGCGCCGACGAGGCCAAGGACGAGCTGAAGGAGGTCGTAGATTTCCTTAAGAACCCGGAGCAGTACGGCCGGCTTGGCGCGCGCGTACCGAAGGGTATTCTGCTGGTTGGCCCACCCGGCATCGGCAAGACGCTGCTCGCGCGCGCGGTCGCGGGCGAAGCGGGCGTGCCGTTCTTCTCGATCTCGGGCTCGGAATTTGTGGAAATGTTCGTCGGGGTCGGCGCGGCCCGCGTCCGCGACCTCTTCGAGCAAGCGCGCAAAATGAAGCCCTGTATCATCTTCATCGACGAGCTCGACAGCCTCGGCCGCACGCGCGCCGCGGGCATCATGGGCGGCGGCAACGACGAGAAGGAGCAGACGCTCAATCAGCTGCTCGCGGAGCTGGACGGATTCGATCCGCGCGAGGGCATAGTGCTGCTCGCCGCGACGAACCGGCCTGAAATCCTGGATCCAGCCTTGACGCGCGCTGGACGCTTCGACCGGCAAATCGCGCTCGACCGGCCCGACAGGCCGGCCCGTATCGCGATCCTCAAGGTTCATATCAAGCACATCAAATCGGCGCCAGGGCTCGATCTCGACGCAATC
>Ga0074046_10001574_pt1 | contig 20415 bp, 19 predicted proteins | sample BogForMeECP23OM3_FD_94441 | JGI IMG/M metagenome (GOLD analysis project Ga0074046, IMG submission 94441) | Bog forest soil microbial communities from Calvert Island, British Columbia, Canada - Bog Forest MetaG ECP23OM3 | ecosystem: Environmental > Terrestrial > Soil > Wetlands ... | reverse complement strand
ATTTCCGATCCCGGATCATGCGGGCGCTGCATGGCGATCCGCCATCCTTGCTCTTTTACTTTTACCGCTGCTACCGGGCAATGCTGCGCGCGCGCCTTTCGATTGCGCATCTGTTGGCGCCCAAGCCGCGGACGCCGGAGAAATGGCGCCCGCAAGCGCTCGCGTATCTGCGGATCGCGGCGGCGGATGCGAGGCGCCTTGAGACTGCGGTTAGAAGACAAGCAGATCGGAAAGCAGCTTATCCTCATGCAAGCGGCGTATGGTCTCCGCCAGAAGGGGCGCACAAGACAGGACCTGGACCTTGCCGCGCATCGGGCCGGGCTTTACGCGGAACGGCGGTACGCTATCGGTGGTGATGAGCCGGCCGATCGCTGGATCCGCAACCGCTGCCTCTGAGCCTTCCATGAACAAGCCATGCGCGACAAGCGCCAGGACCTCGTTAGCGCCTGCCCGCCGGGCCGCCTGCGCTGCTCTGAGCAAGGTAGTCCCGGAGCTGATCAAATCGTCGACGATAAGGGCTGTAGCACCCTTGACGTCGCCAACGAAGAGTTCGCCGGAGACAACGCCTGCGCTGCGGTGCTTATCCGCAAAGGCTTTGCCAATAGGGCACTTGAGCGTCTGTTCGAGCGCTTCGCGGAATAGCTCGGCACGTTTCGCCCCTCCAGTGTCAGGGGAGACAACACAGAGGCCGGCAAGCCCAATCGATTTGACGTGCTCAACGAAAATCGGCGCAGCCGTCAGCGTGACGGTGCGGCAGCGGAATGCATTCTCGAAGGCCGCCGGATTGTGTACCTCTAGCGTCACGACGGTGTCGGTCCCAACGGCTTCGAACATGCTTGCCACATAGCGCGTCGTGACAGGGTCGGAGCTCTTTGTCCGGCGGTCCTTGCGCGAGTAGCACAGGTAAGGCGCCACAGCGGTAACGCGCCGAGCTCCGGCATCTTTGAGCGCACCGATGAAAAACAGGAGGCGGCACAACTTGTCATCCGGGCTTTGAATAGGGCCGCCGTAAAGACTATGAACCACGTAGACATCGGCGCCAGCTACCGGTTCAAGCGGCCGGACCTTATGCTCGCCGTCCTCAAAGCTGCGTTCCTCATGGGCCGCCAATCGCTCGCCGAGGCTGCCGGCAATAGACGCGCCGAGATCCTCGCTCCCGCCGAGCGCGAAGAGCTTCAGCGGTTTCCACGGACCATTGCGCTCATGGCCCCGGATGTCTTGACCGTGTTCCATATGCTAAAGCTACTCCACCCGTACCTGAGACGGCCTTGACAGCTATCAAAGAAAACAGCCGTTCAGGCGCTTAGCCTGACACGGCAATGATAAGGCTGTTCCTCGCAGGCGATGTGATGACGGGACGGGGGATCGATCAAATCCTTCCGAACCCCTGCGACCCTCAGATATACGAGAACCATTTGGGGTCCGCGCTGGACTATGTCGCGCTTGCGGAGCGCGCCCACGGTGCGATCCAAAAGCCGGCTACTTTCGATTACATTTGGGGCGGCGCGCTTGAGGAACTGTCCCGGCGCAAGCCGCACGCCGGTATTGTCAACCTTGAGACAGCGGTTACGAAAAGCGGCAAGGCAGAGCCGAAAGGCATCAACTACAGGATGAACCCGGCCAATGTCCCGGTTCTCACGGCGGCTGGAATCGATTGCTGCGTGCTGTCGAATAATCATGTGCTGGATTGGGGTGAAGCGGGTTTGCTCGACACCTTGGCTGCGGTAAAGGGAGCTGGCATTCTGACTGCCGGCGCTGGATGCAACCTCCTGGAAGCCTCCAGGCCCGCTATTATCGAAGCCGGCCGTTTCAGCCGGGTTCTCGTTTTCGGCCTCGGCCTTGAGAGCAGCGGGATTCCGGCTCACTGGGCAGCGGGACCGGATCGCGCCGGCGTTAAGCTTCTCCCCAATCTGTCGCATGAAACAGCGCAAATGCTCGCCTCCGAGGTACTTCCGCAGAGGCAGCCGGGCGACATAATCGTCTTCTCGATCCACTGGGGATCGAATTGGGGTTACAAAATTACAGCGGCTCAGGAAGCTTTCGCGCACACGGTCATCGATCTCGGGGCTTGCGACATTGTGCACGGCCATTCTTCGCACCATGTGCGCCCCATCGAAATGTATAGGCAAAAACTCATTTTGTATGGCTGCGGAGACTTCATCAACGATTATGAAGGCATCCCGGGCTACGAAGAATACAGGGGCGATCTTGCCCCGATGTATTTGCCTGAGCTGGATGAAGCCAATGGCACCCTTTCAGCGTTAACGATCGTTCTTTTCCGGATGCGCCGTTTTCGCCTGAGCCGCGCTTTCCTGAGCGACGTCCGGTGGTTTCAATCCACGATGAATAGCTTCGCCCAGGAACCTGCGGTGCGGCTCTTATTGAACCGCGACGCAAGCCTTAGCTTGGGGCCGCCGCGATGCTGAACTGGAACTCGCGCCAGCCCGCCGTTCCGGCGATTGTCTGCGCCCTCATTGACAGCCATAGCACACTCAAGCATTGTCAGTAGCCGGAGGGGCTCTTACTAGCCCCAGCGGGCGGCGCGTTATGAAAAATTTGAGCTTGGGAGCTGAGCACGGATTTTCCCATTGCGGCGCCCAGAGTAATGGCATGTCAGCCGGCGCCAATCATCCACGGACGATTCAAGAGCTGGTTCAGCAACTTTCGCGCTTCGGCGAGATACCGGCACTCATTACCGCTGGGGCCGAGATAAAAACACTAACATTCATAGAGCTAGCCGCTCGCGCCGCGAGCATAGCCAACGAGCTTTGCAAGAGAGGGGTGGGTGTTGGTGAGCCCGTCGGTATAGTTGCACCCAATAGTGCAGACTGGGCCGCTGCATGCCTCGGCATACTCGCGGCCGGTGCCGCGGCCGTCCCCCTCGATTTCCAGCAGAGCGATACCGAGCGTGCCCGCCTGATCGCCTCAGCCGGCTGCCGCTTTCTGTTCAGTGCCGGTCATGATGACCGCGGAACAGGCTCTGCTGCCATCCGGAATGGGAGCGCCAGCCTTTCCCGCATCGAGGGTCCCGGAGCCCTCGTCCTCCTTTCTCTTTGCGAGACATCCCCCGGAAAACACCCAACCGCTCCCTCTGCGCCGTTGGCCGGTCCCGGCGATGTGGCTCTGATCGTCCACACCTCAGGCACGACAGGTACACCGAAGGCCGTCCCCTTAAGCCACACCAATGTTCTGACGAACATCTCGGCGCTTATTGCGGCAGGGGTAGCGAACCCCAGCGAGCGCGCGCTTTTGCCCTTGCCACTCCATCATATCTATCCGCTGGTGGTTGGGCTCCTAATGCCTCTGAGCGCGGGTGCTTCGGTGGTGCTGCCCAACGGCATAAGCGGTCCCGAGCTTGCGCGCGCCTTGCGTCTTGGCGGGGCGACCGTGTTGATTGGAGTGCCCCGCCTCTATGAATCGCTGCTCGCCGCGATCATGACGCAAGCCGATGCGCAAGGAGGATTGACCGCAGCGCTGTTCCACCGCCTCCTCAATCTTTCGGTTGAGCTTGCACGCCGGGGCGAACGGCGTTTCGGGCGGTTCGCTTTCAGAAGCCTGCGCCGCAATTTAGCACCCGCTCTTTACCGCATGGTCGCGGGCGGTGCGGCGCTTGACGAAAAAACGGAATTGACGCTGCTCGGCCTCGGCTACGATGTGCTCACCGGTTATGGACTAAGCGAGACCGCGCCGATCCTTGCCTTTGCCCGGCCAGGCCGGGCGCACCTTGGCACAGCGGGCGAGCCCTTGCCGGGTGTCGAGTTGCGGATCGCCAAGCCTGAGCCAGACGGCATAGGCGAGATCGAGGCACGCGGGCCCAATGTTTTCGCCGGCTACCGTAACGATCCTGCCGCGACAAAGGCTGCGTTTACTGCCGATGGCTGGTTCCGGACCGGCGATCGTGGCCGGATCGACGCAGACGGCTACCTCCACATCTCTGGCCGCTCAAGTGAGACGCTCGTCTTGCCCGGCGGCGAGAAGCTCAACCCCGAAACCGTCGAAGCCTGCTATGCGAGCCCCGCCATAGCAGAGATAGCAATACTAGCCGATGGAGGAAGACTCGTAGGTCTCGCCGTCCCCTCACCATCGGTGCGCGCGGGCGGCGACCCAGCTTCGGCGGAAGCCGCGGTTCGCGCCGCGCTCGCAAGCGCTGCCGCCACGCTGCCGAGCTATATGCAGCTATCCGGTTTCGCTCTTGCCTCGGAGCCGCTCCCGCGCACTCAGGTTGGAAAATTGCGGCGTCATTTGCTGCCCCAGCTTTACCGGGAGGCAAAAATCCGGGCTGAAAGCCGCGCCGCTGCAGTGGCGATGCCCGCCGCCAGCCGAGCTCTCCTTGCGGATCCTGCGGCCCAGCGCGTGTGGGAGTGGCTTGAGGCCCGCTTTCCGGGACGGCATCTTTCACTGGACATGAACCCGAAGCTGGACCTTGGCATCGATTCTTTGGGTTGGGTGACGATTACGATGGAACTTGAGCGGGCGCAGGGGATCGTCCTTGACGAAGCTGCCCTGTCCCAAGTCCACACGCTTCGTGACCTAATTGACGCCGCGGCAAAGGCCGGACCGCCAACGGCCCCACAACTCGAGGAGGTTTCGCTTCCGGAGCCAGGCTTTTTCGCTCGCAGCGGCTGGTACGCGTTCAATGCGCTGGATCGTCTCGTCATACGCTCGCTGTTCGGGCTACGCGTCGAGGGAACCGGGCATCTGCCCCAGCGTGGGCCCTATGTGCTATGCCCAAATCATACAAGCTATCTAGACCCCTTGGCGCTTGACGCCGCTCTCCCCTGGCCAGTCTTGCGGCAAGTTTATTGGGCTGGGGCCGCAGATATCCTGTTTACGAGCGGCTGGCGCAGGGCCTTTAGCCGGACAGTACGCGTTCTCCAGGTCGATCCCGTGCTCGGCATCCGCGCGGGACTTGCGCTTAGCGCCACGATCTTGCGGCGCGGCAATGTCCTTGTTTGGTTCCCGGAAGGATGGCGTAGCCAAGACGGCAATTTGCAACCCTTTCTTCCTGGCATAGGCGCGCTCATGCTGAGATCTCCGGCACCGGTTATTCCCGTCTATATTTCTGGCGCCTTCGACGCTTGGCCACGTGACCGCCGCTTTCCGCGCCTCCATCCATTGACCGTGCGTTTCGGAAGCCCGCTCGATCCAAAACAATGGCAGGGCTTGGCGGCTGGCGGGGAGGCTGAGGAGCAGATTGCGCTTTCGATCAAGAATGCTGTGGCCGCTCTGGGAACCAAAGAACCTTGATCGCTCATTGACAGGAGTCAAAGCCATAAAGGCCTGCATCTATACAATTTTGCGGATGTATTTGTCAGAAGTGCTGCAAGCCCCTCTCGCCGGAGCCGTCCGCATCTATTCGATTGCTGCTGGAAACTGACTGGGATTCATAAGCGCGCGCATCACTTCAACAGGAGGACCGCATGGAAGCTTATCCGGTGGATCTGGAGGCCCGTCAAATCGTGCGCTGGCTGATTGAGGAGCAGCGGCGAGGCACCTTGCAGCTCAACGTTCTTGCCACCCGTTCTTACGTTGTGGAAGGGTTGGAGGAGCAGGAGTCGCAACGCCTGGGCGAAGAGGACGAGGATTTGAACGACGTCCTTGCCGTAGGCTTGCTAGAGATTCGCCCTCCCGCCGCGAAAGATGGCTGGGTGCTCCGGATACGCGTCGAGGACAGGATCGGACCGCGATTGCCCGAGGACGAGGATGCGCCCGAAGGGGAAGAGGAAATCGATCTAGCAACATTCGAAGCGGAGTTTTTCCAGCCAGAACGCGGAACGGCCGAGGTGTTACTTGACGCCGAGGATGCGCAAGCCAAGGCGCGATTTACAAGACTTCTCAAACAGATGTTAATTGACAAGCACCGGACGCCGGCCGGACGCTGATCGTTGGGTATTGTTGGATTGCGATCGTTCCGCCCCATTTTTCTCGCTCTTCGGGCCTTCGGAGGGGGGACACGTTTTCCGGCTTTCGAAGTGAAAGCTGCAACGAAGGGGCGCTCTGCGCAATCGTCAGCCGCTCGTCTGCGTTTGGGAAGCGGTATCATCTAGTATTGTCTGCGGCGCCTCGACCAAGAGCACAGGAATGCGGCGCACCAGGCCGGCCGGCAACGCGGCTTCGTGCGCCGCGGCGCTACGTGTCAGGACCAGCAACTGGCCCTTCAGCTGATCGAGAAGAGGAAAGAGCGAAGCTGGGCTCGACAGCAGGTTCTCGCGAGCCCCAACAGTTTTGATCCTCAGGCCAGATTGTTCCGCCAGCTCGCGGACGGTATCGCCCGCATCCCGCGGCCAAGCCTGGACAATGACGAGTTCCTCTTTTGCCGCGATGGCTATGGCGGCTGCCGTCTGAATGACCGGATCGTTTGGGTTCACCGCAATCGCGATAATGGGACCCATCCTTCGCACAGTCTGCGGCGGTACAAGCATTACGGCAGAGGCCCACCGGAAGGCGGCCTCGACAGACCACGGAAATTGCCTAGTGGCGTGCTCTACAGGGCTCGCGGGCTGTACAACCATAACGATGTCGCCGGTGCGGGAGACGGACTCGAGAGTCTCGCTCGTAAGTCCCCGGATCACCTCGAATTGCCATTTCGTTGGAAGCCGTCTCGCCGCGTTTGCGAACAACCGCTCGGCATTTCTAGCTGCAAGTTCGAAATCCCGCGACAGCCGGTCAAGCTCGATCGGTTGCCAGCCGCCCCCAAAAAGTTTGAACTCGCGGGCAAAAGGACTGCCGGCCAGCTCGTGAAGCCGCACGTCTTCGAGGAAGAGGCCGAGCAATTCTAGATTGAGAAGACCGGCGAATTCGACAGCAGTCCTCATGGCGCGATCGGAAGCGCTGTGCTGAAGTCCCAGCACCAAGCGCTTAAAAGCGTGAGATTGCGTAGGCATGGTCATTCACCTGGTAGCCCGCTGCCGCCTGGTTTGTCGAAAGCCCTTCGAATGCTGGCGAAAGACCGCAGCCGGTCCTCGACTCGGCGATTGATGCTGCCAAGCGGATATGCTCCATCAGCGCCCCGCTCCCCTGCGGCGAGCCCGGTCAATAATGCTATTCCTTCGCTGGCCGAGGAAATGGGATAGACAGCGAAACGGCCGCCGCGGCAGGCATCGATCACGTCGTCACGAAGCATAAGATGCTGAGTGTTTGCCTGCGGAATAAGCACGCCTTGACTTCCGGTTAGGCCCCGGGCTTGACAGATATCGAAGAAGCCCTCGATCTTTTCGTTGACGCCGCCAATAGCCTGTATTTTGCCGTGCTGATTGACCGACCCCGTGACAGCCAGATCCTGCCGTAACGGAACTTCCGCCAACGCCGATAGCAGGGCGTACAGTTCGGCCAACGATGCGCTGTCGCCTTCGACGCCACCATAAGATTGTTCGAACACAAGGCTCGCGAATAGCGACATCGGCGTGTCCAGCGCGTAACGGCCCGCAAGAAAACCGGATAGAATCAAGACGCCCTTGGAGTGGATGGGTCCTCCGAGTGCAACTTCGCGCTCGATATCGACGACCTTCCCGCTTCCTGGCCGCACCTGACAGGTGATCCGGACCGGCCGCCCGAATGCAAAACCGCCAAGCTCGGTGACGCTAAGGCCGTTTATTTGCCCAACATGCGACCCGGCCGTATCGATGAGCGCCACCTTTTCGAGGATTGCCTCCTGCTCGCGATCCCTCAGGCGTGCAGCGCGCTGGATTCGAGATGCCACGGCGTGATCGACATCTACATAGGAGATTAAGCTACGCTTGGCCTCGCTTGCGCAAAAATCGGCCTCGATCAAGATTTCGCGAAGCTGTTCCACGGCCAAAGTGAGCTTGCCGGCATGGCCGGCCAGGCGCGCAGCCTGTTCGAGCACGCGCGCCACCGCTTCGCGATCCAGGGCTTTCAATCCGTCGCGCTGAGCGAGGGACGCTATAAGCCGCGCAAGCACGGCCTCGTTTTCGGGCGACCGCGAGAGATCGTTTTCAAAGTCGGCAAGCACTTTAAAATGCTTTGATAACTCAGGGTCTAGTGCATCGAGAAGGAAATACAGTAGGCGGTCGCCGAACAGAACCACCTTCACCTTGAGCGGGATCGGATCGGGCTCAAGAGATACGGTGCTGCTCAGACCCAAGAAACGCGTGATGTCTTCGATGGCGATTTCGCCCTTGCGCAGTGTGCGCTTAAGCGCAGGCCACGTGAAGGGCTCCATAAGCACACTGCGAGCGTCGAGCAGCAGACAGCCGCCATTTGCGCGGTGGATTGCACCGGCCTTGATGAGGCGGAAATTGGTCACGAGCATGCCGTGCAGCGAGACATATTCTATACGGCCAGTGAGATTGCCGAGCGTGGGGTGCAATTCCTCGATGACGGGTGCGCCTTGACCATGACCGTCCTGGGTTATCAGAACATTGACTTCGTAGCGATCGAATGGATTTCCCGCCCTCCCGTCTCCTGGCTCTTTTTCGCCATCCTCGCTCTTGGCGACAAGCATTTCGACGTTTTCAATCAGATCGGCGCGCACCGCTTCGATGTGCTGGATGATCCTTGGAATATCGCTGAACGGAGCGACCGCTTCGTCGATCAGCTGACCGGCAGCATATTTCGCGGTTTCCCGGTTGAGCTCACGCATCTCGTCCCGCCGTTGTTTCTCCCACAGCGGAATCTGGTGGATGATGTGCTCCAGGTCTTTTTCTAAAGCCTCGATGGCGGCCTGGAGCTTAACGCGCTCGGGTTCTGGCCAGGCATCGAATTCGTCCGGCGGGATGACTTGGCCGTTTTTGCCCGGCGCCATCGCGAATCCGAGCGGCGTGCGCAAAATGACGATTCCTTTTGCTGCGGCCTTCTCACGCAATGCAGAAAAACTCTCTGCCTGCTTTTTCTGAAATGCCTCGTCGAGAGCGCCCCGCCGCGTCTGATAATCCTCGCTTTGAAAGACTGCCGGAAGCGCGCTCTGAAGATCGTCGATCAGTTTTTTCATCGCATCTTCGAATTTGCGGGCGCGGCCGGCAGGAAGATCGATGGCGATGGGCTTCGCCGCGTTGGCAAAATTGTTCACATAGATCCAGTCGGAAGGGCTGGGTTTCGCCTGCGCCTCGGCAGCCAGGACCGTTTTGACGGCGTCTTGCATCTGCGCGCCATGAGGGCCGATCACGAAGAGGTTAAAACCCGCCTTATCCACCTGCGTTCCAAACCGGATCGCTTCGAGCGCGCGCGTTTGTCCGGCAAGCCCGTCCATCGGTTCAAGGTCTGCGGTGGTGGAAAAACTGAGCTTCGAAAGATTGGCCGGACGGCTGAGGCGATCGGCCGGCAGCGGCTGAGAAGTCTGGCGCTCAGCGGTAATGGCGTTGTCCACGTCATGGCCCTCCCTGTCGCTCGCAATTTCAACCAGACCAAGACGCCGGTCCTTGATACGCATCAAAGCCGGTTGAGGGCACAAGGAACAATCACCCGGTGGATTAGCACTCGTTTGTGAGCAGAGGCACGAATGGCGAGACCGTCAAAGAATGTTTTGGCGATAAAATCGGCATTCACGGCGTGTCTGCGCAAGAGGAAGCTTACAGTAAAAAGAATAGTTGTAAGCTTCCCCTTTTTTTGTCAGCCCGCGCGGACGCTGATCTTTTTTTCAGCCTTCTGAGAGCCCGGTTTCTTTGGGAGCGAAATGGTCAACACGCCGTTCTTGAAATGGGCGTCGATCTTATCGCTCTCAACGCTTTCGGGGACTTGGAACGAGCGCTCAAAGGAACCGAACTGGCGCTCGGAGATATAAAAATCCTTCTTCTTCTCTTCTTTGTGCTCTTCACGTTCGCCTTTTATGGTCAGAATGCCGCCAGACAATTTGACCTCGATGTTTTTCTCGTCAACACCAGGAAGATCGGCGGTGAATTCAAACGCGTCGTCCTTTTCAACGATATCGACAGAGGGCGTCAAAGCAAAGGACAGTCTCGGCATGCGGAAGGGTTCTAAGCCTACTCCCCTCCACCGCGCGGGCAATCCCCATGATCCTCTATCGAAATCCTCGAAGACCCGTTCGACCTCATCGCGAAGGCTCCCGAAAAAGTCTCTTTCTCTCGGCCGCGCAGGTACTTGAGATGACTGTGGTTGCGTTTTGGCAGGTGTTTTCGTTGAAGATTCGGCCATGGAAGAATTCCTCCTTCGTAAAAGGGAAGCCTTTAACAGAAACAATATAGGCAAATAGGGATTGGGTCACTTTGACCGTTGTCAACGGCTAAATTGCTGGCCGAAGGCGCATGCGAACGCTGTGAGGACAAGACTCCAGAAGAAGCCGTGCCCGATCATAGCTTGTTGGAGCGCAAGTGCACTTCGTACTTGGCTATCAGGCCAAATAACCGAAATAGCTCAAAGCCAGGCCGATGGTGAGGTTGATCACGGAAGCGCCGAAGAAGTATCCTTGGTGCTCCAGAAGCTTTGAGCCGATTGCCACGATTTCTTGCGGCCTGAAGATGGTGACCACAGCACGAACAATCGTAAGCCATCCGATAAGGGTAATGATAAGCCGCCAGTCGCGCACCCAAACATTATGCGTCAACACCAAGGCCAAGCCACCCAGTAAACCAAGAAAGCCCGCTAAATAAAGCAACGCTTGGCTGCGGATAAACTCCTGCAATATGCCCCGCAACATTTGCACCTTAAACAGCGAGGCGACTCCGGTTACAATAAAAATCGGGCCCAAAAGCTCAGCGATAAAGATCGATGCCGGCATGTCTGTCCCCGTTCTGCACCCTAAGCGCTCGTGCCTCTTGCGATAAGGCCGCTCATCATTTCTTATGCCCGGACACCCGCTTTCTGAGCCAATTATAGCCGGCGGCCAGCGGCAAAATGACGATTCCGAACAAGCGGGCATTCTCGATCGATTTTAAAACGAAAGCAACGTGAAGTTGCCAATTCGTTTGCTCCCCCTCCGCGATTGGCCTGACATCGGGTGCAAACAGGGCGATGCTGCCATGCTTCAAGCGCTGCTTTCCAGGCGCCTCCCCGCCAAAAGTCAGCTCCAGGGCTCGCACCTGCGCTCTCGCCGCTTAGACGGCCTGGCGCCGCCGGCGCTCGAGGCACACCTGAATGGCATAACCTCCGTAAAGTCTTTCCGCCGTTGCCGTGAACCCCAGTTCCTCTGCCAGCACGCCAATCTCGCTCTCAAATGCAGGGATCGGCACAACGGAGAAGCGATTGAGCCAGGCTAGCTGCGCGCGCTGCACGAGCGCTGGATACCGCTCAAAATCGCCGAAGTCGATTATGAGCAATTTTCCTCCCGGCGCCACGCAAGCCGCTGCGCGTCTGACCGCGTCCCGCCACGCCGGGATCATAGACAGCGAATAGGAAATGAAGACGCGATCGAAGCTTTGGAGCCCGAAAAGCCCGGTGGGATCGAACCCCGCGGCATCGCCCTTGCCAAGAACGATGCGCGCTTCCAAACCGCACCGCGCAACCGACGCGCGGGCCGTCTGGAGCATCGCTTCGGAAACATCCAGACCGTAAAAGCGTGTCTCGCGGTATAAGCGGGCGGCGCAAATCAGATTGCGGGCCGTACCGCACCCGGCCTCCAGTACAGAGCCTCCGGGCCGCGCCTGGAGGCTCGCTATCAATCGATCGCGGCCGAGAAGATAGTAGCGCCGCGTCGCGTCGTAGACGAAGCGCTGACGGCGGTAGATGGTATCCATCTTTTCCGCTGCCGAAGCGGTGACCGGCATCTGCGTCATGGCTTCAACATATAGAGGTGGAAGCCGCCGTAAATCGCGGACCGGTCCTTCAAGGTCAGCGCGCGGGAGACCTCAGCTGCATAATGCCAGCGGGAAAGGATTTCCTCAGGCACGCGCCCAGGGAGGATAGTCGGCTCCGCGGCAGTCCGGAATATGACGCGGGCTCCGGGGCGTGCCGTTCGAGTGATTTCACGCCAGAGCTGCGCTAACGCCGCATCGCCCATCCAATCCTGGGCATCGAGCAGCACATAGCGATCGAAGCTGCCGTCCGGAGCACCGGCGAGATAACCGGTGAAAGAAGCGTGATGAACCGAGACACGCGGCGCGTTTTCGCGCACCAGCGAAAAATTCGCCGGGTCGAGATAGGGCGGCAAAGGGCCGCCTGACGAAGCGTACCGGCGTCCAAAAGCCTGCCAGGCGAAATAGTTCTCCGATAGTGGAAAGCCGCAGGCGAGACGTTCGAGGCGCTTGCGCAGGACGTCCGCCATGCTGCCGTCGATCTCGCCAGCCAGCGCCTTGTACTGCGCCGGCGGGATACCGAGCCCGTAGAGCGAAGCAGGACGGTTGACCAGCCAGCGCACCGCGCGCTTGTTGAACAGCGGCGCAAATTCCTGGTCGAAAATGTCACGCTGCTCCTCCAGCGTGCGCGCCTTTAGGAGCACGCGCGGGTTGACGCCGTTCAACCTCGCAACGAAGTGGCTTGCTCCGATGAAGCTGCCTAGGAGGCCGGCGCGGTAGAAATTACTGGTAAAGCGCCGGATCCGGCGCCTGCGGCGCAGTCCGTGACGGCCGTGCCAGTAGCTCGCCGTCTGCTGATCGAGATGCGGCAGAATATGATGTTTGAAAGCCGCAACATTGGCGGCCGTGTCGGCTGCCCCGAAGAAGCGGTAGAAGGCGTCATAGCCGGGCAGGTAACGGGCCGCGGCAAGCTTGAGCCGGTTGAGTGCAACGTGCGCCGCGTTGATGTCCACCGCCGTGATATGGGCCGGCCCCGCGGTAAGATAGCTGAGCACATTGCAGCCGCCCGATGCGATCGTGATGACGCGGCTGGTGCCGTCGAGCGCTAGGGCTTCGAGGTCGACCGCCGGATCCTCCCAGATCTGCGAATAAACCAGCTTCGAAAATGCAAGTGCGAAAACCCGCTCCCGCAAGCCCTCGGCCGAAAGAGGCTTGTTCCGGTACACGGCTGCACCGATCATGGCGGCACTATTTGAACTCTTTACTTTTGCGGCGTTAGCCAATCAACCCTCCTTTGCCCCATTTAACGGAAGCCAAGTCTTCGCGCATGCGACCCGTTACATCCGCTGGCGGGGTACCCTCCACTGCCGGATCGTCAGCGGCACCGCTAGCGGTATGCGCTCCGATACACCTTCGTCGGCGAAGAGTCCAATTGGTGTGCCCTTGCAAGCCGCCCTGGGGTTCGCACGCTACGATGTAAGCTCGCCTTGTGTCACGCGCGCGCCGCAAAGGCGATGACTTGCACAACTTACGGCTCACATCCTTGCGGTTCATGGCTAAAATTCTAAACCCGCTAGACCGCTTTGATGACAGGAATGTGAAGCCCAGCACTCGCCCGCATGAGCACTCACCAGCTTGGACTGGAGAGCTAATTTGCGTTTTTTTTGGGGAAGGTATCGCCGCTCAGTTGCAGCACCGGGACGCGGCCGGTGTTGCCGGAGCGTCGATTCAGCTCAACTCGAATTCCACGGAATATGGCTGCGGCTGATCCAATAAATGCACAATTTGTCTGGTGCCCGAGCAGGGCGCCGCAAGTGCTTTAGGGAGGCGGGAATGGCTGCTGGAGCTGCCGCCGCGGCTGCAAATGCGCGGGAAGAGGAAGAAGAAATGACCCCATACAGCTCGAAGGATTTGGCGGAGGGATGGGAATTCAAAATTTTGCGCAACACCACCGGCAGGTTTAGCGATCCCTTTTGGCTCCGGTCCGTGCTGGAAGAAGAGGGCCGTGCCGGTTGGGTGTTTATCGAAAAATTCGACAATTACCGCGTGCGCTTGAAACGTCCCGTTAGCGCCCGCGCAAACGACGCGTCGCTCGGGTTCGATCCCTACCGGACCTGGGTTGGGATCGGCCAAGCCCGGTTCGCCATCCTTCTCGTTGCGGGTATCACTTTGGGAGTAGCCCTCTTCACCGGCGCACTTGTAGCGCTCCTCACTCACTTCGGTGCCGCGCATTGAACGGAGCTCAGTTTAACCGGTACTGCTCACCCCGCGCCGTGCAACGTCCTCAGCGCCTCTGCCTCAGCCGCTCAAGCACTCCGTCCCAGAGCTGGCGGCGCTGGCGCACGGCAGCCAGTGCCGCGTTCAACAGATCGAGCTGCGAGGCCTCATCTTTCACCAGCTCTTGGATGATGCCCTCGGCCAGCGGCCCGTGCCGCTCCGAGTCGAGTTGGATATGCCGCTCAAGATAAAACACGAACACCGGCGCTTTGTCGCTGCCGATCTTCCACCGCTCCAGAAGCCGCCGGAACATATGCGGGATGACGTTCTCACGGCCGTAAAAGAAGCTGCCCAGCACCTGCGGCAGGCTGCCGTTGAGAGCCGTGCCGATCGTCGCGGTGACGAAGCGTGCCACAGCCGGATCGGCGCCCGCCTTATCCAGCGCAACCTCGATGCTTTCGCCGCCGCGCAGCAAATCCATGAGCTTTTCGATTGCTGCCGGATTCGCGCCAACCTCGCGCATGGACTCCACGTACAGTTCGTAGTGGCTCATATGCCGGCCGCCGGGCGCGTCGTCGGTTTCCTCGCCCAGCACGATTTCGTTGATATGCCTGGCGGCGACAACGCTCGGCGGCGGCGTCCAGGGCAGCGTCATCGTGGTCAGCTCGCGCTGGAGCCGCTTCAAGAGCGACATGAAGTCCCAGACGGCGAACACGTGCCGCTCCATGAAGATGTGCAGGTCCTCAATGGTCTCCAGCGAGTCGAAGACGGGGTGGCTGCTCACCGCCGCGTATTCCTCGGCAATTTGTGCTTTCAGGGTTTCTATCGTGCCGGTCATGGTATCTCTGTTAAGGGTCTCGATGGCTTCAGGAAGCGGGTGGAACCGCGCGATGCGATCCGGTGGGGAGATTGCAATGCATGAGAAGCGTGGTGAAAACAAGGGCTTTTCGCTGAAGCCGCAAAGAGAGGTTACCTTGGCAGTCTTGGATGAGGCCTCAAGACCGGGCGCGGCCCCTGGCGGCCCATTCAGGGAAGGCCGCCATGCACGCAGGCGGCGTTTATCCGTTCGGCGCCCTACGCGCTATAAACGATGAACTCAAGCAGCGATCCGTCGGGATCGCGGAAGTAAAGGCTTGTTCCCTTGCCTCTCGCCCCATTCCGCGGAACGGGGCCTTCCTCGACCGCCACTCCGTGGTTGTGAAGATGTTGCGCGGCCTCCTCGATTGAACCGTGCCATTCGAAACAGAGGTCGCTCCCGCCGGGCATGACCGGGAGCGCCGCCCTCGGTGTTCCCACTTGGTTTGGGCCGTGTACGTTGAGCTGGACATTCCCAAAACGGAAGTACGCGCCGGCGCCGTTAGGAATTATTCCGGCTCCAAGGACGTCGCGATAAAACGCAATCGACCGTTCCCAATTCCCAGCATGAATGACGCAGTGATCGAAGGTGATGTTGACCATGGCAGGCTCTAGCCTTGTGAAATCGCGTGCCAGATTATAGGCGGAATTGAAATCTGCGGAAATTCATGACCGGAATCGCCGTCATCGCGAGCGCAGCGAAGCAATCCAGGCTCAAGCCGCTGACGCCACTCTGGATCGCCACGGCGGCAAAGGCCGCCTCGCGATGACAGTGCGCCCGGTTAAGTGCACCATACTCTAAAGGCCGCTTCGTGCGATGCTCACACCTTCAGCCTCAACTTTAAAGCTTCTGGGCTGCTCGCCTCGCTGCCAGATCTCCCACATCTGCAGATAGGCCGCTTCGAGGTGGCACCGGAAGCGGCCAGTATCGAACAACGGATGCGTCAGACGGTTCGTGCTCAGCCGGTTCCGATAGCCTTCGAGAAGGACAGGCTCCCTCGCCAGCCGCAACGCCAGCGCTTCGTATTCCGCAAGGCTGTGCGTTACAAGCTCCGGCAATCCGATCGCATTGAGCAGGCTGGCCGCCACACGCCCCGCGAATGCTTCGCCCGCCCGTGTCACGACTGGCACTCCCGCCCATAGCGCGTCGCTTGCCGTCGTGTGTGCGTTACAGGGCAGCGTGTCGAGGAACAGGTCTGCCAGACGGTGGCGCGCGAGGTGCTCTTCGAGCGGCAGCCTGCCCGCGAAGATAAGCCGCGCCGGGTCGATCCCGCGCGCCTGCGCTTCGTTACGAAGGTTCCGTTCCGTACCGGCGTCATCGTGTATCAGCCACAACACGCTGCCGGCGGCCGCGTGCAAGAGCCGCATCCACACATCGAACAGGTCCGGTGCGATCTTCCAGTTTTGGTTGAAGCAGCAGAAGACGAAGCCTTCTTCTGGCAGCCCGGCCTCCCGCCGCGTGGGCGTTCGCTGGGCGATGCTCCTCTTGCTGTCGTTGACCTGATAACAATCGGGCAGATGGACAATCTTTTCGGTATAGAACGCTTGGTGCTCGAACGGCGCAACCGTTTCGTCGGCTATGATGTAGTCGATAAACGAAGCCCCCATCGTGCCAGGATAGCCGAGGTAGCTTGCTTGGACCGGCGCCGGACGATAGGCTAGGATACCAGGCCGCGAATCCTGAGTATGTCCTTTCAGATCGATAGCAACGCTGGCTTCTAACCCGTGCAGCAGCTTGGCGGCCTCCTCGTCGCTCTTTTCGCGGATGTCGATAAATCGATCGAACGCCGCGGCGAGCCGCTTGCGCACCGCGCTCCCGTCATCGATGCCGAACGAGACGGCTACGATCTCGAACTGCGAGCGATCGTGCAGCTCGAACAGCTCCGCCATGAGATGGGCCGTCGCATGCTCGCGAAAATCCGCTGAAAGATAGGCGATGCGTATCTTTTCATTACGCCACTTTTCGCCGGTCCAAAGTGGCGCAGGGGCCGGCGGCAATGTGCCGGCGGTAAAGTTTCTGGCGCATTGCAATTGCAGCAACGGATCGCTAGACCAGCCCAACAACGTGAACGGGGAAACTATCGACTTTTGCCCAGCGATATGCGCGGTCAGCTCGCTTGCGAGAGCCGTTCTGCGCCCCCAGTCGCAGAGGCTGTTGACGCACCGGATCATCCCGCTGAAGGCGTGGGCATGATCCGGTTGCAGCGCCAGCGCCTTCTCGTAGCATGCCAGGGCCTCTTCGAGCCGGTTCAGCTCCTGTAGCACGGTGCCGCTATTGTAGAAGGCCTCCGCGTGGCCGGGCTCAAGCGCCAGCGCCTTGCCGTAGCATGCCAGCGCCGCGTCCAGTTGCCATAGCTCCCGCAACGCGAGGCCGCGATTGCTATATGCGTCTGCAAAATCGGGCTTGAGTGCCAGCGCTTTGTCGAAGCTGTCCAGTGCCGCGCTGGGCTGCCTCAGGCCCCGCAGCGCCAGGCCGCGATTGTTGAAGGCCTCCGCATAGCCTGGATAAAGCGCCAGGGCGTTGTTGTAGCTGGCGAACGCCTCGCCGAACCGTTTCAGTTCCGCCAACGCGTTACCGAGATTGTAAAGAGCGTTTGGAAAATCCGGCTTGAGCGCCAGCGCCTTCCTATAGTTTGCCACGGCCTCCTCGAACCGTTTCAGCGCATGCAGCGTATTACCCCGGTTGTTGAGAGCCTCCGGATAACCGGGCTGGAACTCCAACGCCTTGCCGTAGCTCGCCAGCGCCTCGTCGAACCGTTTCAGCTCCTGGAGCGCGTTACCCCGATTGTAGAAGGCGTCAGCGTAATCGGGCTTGAGCGCCAGTGCCTTGCCGTAACTGGCCAGCGCCTCGTCGAACCTTTTCAGCGCTAGCAGCGCGTTCCCGAGATTGGAAAAATAAAATGGATTCCGTTTATTCAGTTTTATAGCCTGGCCGATCAATTCGGCGGATAAACCGGCGCGCCCTGTCTGAGCCGCAACGATCCCCAGCAGGTGGAAGGCGTCCGCATGGCCGGGGTGGGCCGCCAGCGCGCGCCGGTAGCAGGCCTCGGCCTCCGCCAATCGTCCCGCTTGGTGATGTTTGAGGCCAACCTCCAACAGTTCGGCGGCCTCTGGTGCCATCGGCTTGGTTGCGGCCTCTCTAAGGGGATTGCCCGTAGCCTGACCGGATTTCGCGGCCGCGCGGCGCTGTTTGCGGTTCATAGGAGCTGCCTCCGGTTGCTGACTCAGTTTTCCGCGAACGATAGGTGAGGTGCTGCGGGTTCTGCCGCCGCGTAAGGTGGCGGATCGCAATAGGCCTCGCCCTGAATGCAGCCGTCAAGACCGGAATTCGGGCTCTCGCGCCGTAAAAATCTGCACCGGCTCATTATCTCAGTCATCTAGACAAGTGGCCGGCGAAGTGTTAACCGGGGCTCTATAACTTACATATGAGGGCAGGCGCCCGTAAGGCGGTGCTACCTATGCCAACCAAGCCCGTTTCTGCCCAGCTTGGGCTTTCGCGCTACCGGAAAATCGCTGAGACGCTCGAGAGCGAGATCCGCAAAGCTTACAGCGTCGGCGACCGGCTGCCGGGCGAGCACGAGCTTGCCGGACGTTTCGAGGTCAACCGTCACACCGTTCGCCATGCCATCGACACGCTGATCGACGCCGGCATCGTCGCGCGCCGGCACGGTGCTGGCACCTATGTCGCCGGCAAGCCGCTGCGCTATCCGGTCGGTGCCGGGACGCGATTCTCCGAAAGCCTCGCAAAATCCGGCCACAGCACCGGGAGCATCTTGCTCCGCAAGGAGGTTCGGGAGGCGCGCGGCGGCGTTTCGGCGCGCCTCGGGCTTTCGGATGGCGACAGGGTTTACGCATTCGAAACGCTGCGCTCGGTCGACGGCGGGCCGTTCTGCGTCGCCTCTCATTTCCTGCCGGCCTCCATCGGCGAGGCGGTTTTCGCAAATTATGAGCACGGTTCGCTGCACGGCCTCATTTACGAGCTGACCGGGCGCAGGCTGAAGCGGGTGCAAAGCATTATCACGGCCACACCTGTTTTGCCCGAGGACGCGGCATTGCTCGCCATTCCAAGCAACCAGTGGATATTGCGCGTGAAGAGCGTCAACGTCGATGCAGAAACGCAGTGTCCGCTCGAATACTGCGTGACACGGTTCCGGGCAGACCGTGCCGAGCTTTCGGTCGAATTCACCTGATGAAAACGGTCCGCGCAACATGTCTAGACATGTGGGCGGGGTTACGCTATAAGCGCGCCGGCGGAAGCGGAAGGAAGCCCGGTCATGCTTTGCGAGGTTCTGCCCCGGTCTCAATGGATCCGCGCTCTCTGCGCGGCGGATGAGCGCCGCGTTCTCGATCTAGCGGAGCGGCTTTCAAGAGACCTCGACGCTCAGCCAACATCCAACCCATGCGCGGGGCTACAGCTCTTGCGGCTGCGCGAGAGCGTTACTCTCGACACCTTCTATATCGGCGAGATCGCCGTCACATCGGCGTCCGTTCAATTGCGCACACCCGGCGGGAACCGCGTCGAAGGCGGCGCGATCGTCATGGATGACCGGATAGAGCTGGCCAGCGCTCTGGCTGTGCTCGACGGCGTGCTTGCATTCAACCTGCCGGGCGCGAAGGAAGCAGACCGCCTGCTTCAAGAGGGTCAAGAGGCGCTGGACCGAAAGGACCGTATTCGCGCGGCGATGCTTTCCCGGACGAAAGCCGGCTTCTCTCTGATGGCCGAGGCCGGCAATGATTGAGGTTCCCGCAGTCTTCCAGCCCCGCAACCAGCAGAGGGTTTTCCGGCTCTTGCTCGATGCCATGGCCCGGCCGGGCACGCAGGCAGACCTTTCACCTTGGACCGGCAGCAAGCCCGCCTATCTTGCAATTCTTGCCTCGCTGTGCGACGGGGGCACCACACTCGCCGATCCTGACGGCCTGCTGAGTGCGGAAGATTTACGCTTTCTAGCCTGCCCGCAAACCGATGCGGCTTCTGCCGCGTTCATCGCCGCGCGCGGAGACGCAGCCCCCGGGCCCCGCTTTCAGCCGCCGCTTGGAACCCTCACGGCGCCCGAGCTTGGGGCAACGATCCTGCTTTGCATCGAAACGCTGGCCGCTAGGGGCAGAGACAGGCTTCAGGCGATCCTATCGGGGCCCGGCATCGAGGAGGAAAAGCGTTGCGAACTGGGCACGCTCCATCCCGCATGGATGGAACGCCGCGCCGGATGGGTGAGCTTTTTTCCCTTAGGCGCTGACTTCATCGTTTGCGATCGATCGAGAGCCGTCGCTCTGCCGCGCACCACGCGCGCTGTAATCTGCGGGGGCCGGGCATGAGCTATGTTGCAATCCGCGGCGGCTTGGACGCCATCGGGCAAGCCAGCAAACTCTTGGACGCCTTGCGGGCTCTTGGCGGGGACACAGATCCGCTCGATGTCGCAACGATCGAGCGGCAGCTGCCCTTGCTGCATAGCCGCGTGCTCTCCGAAGGCGGTCTCTACCATCCGATGCTCGCAGCGCTCGCTTTGAAGCAGTGCCTCGGCGATCCGCTCGAAGCCGCTTTTACGCTTCGCGCGTACCGTTCAACCCAGCCGAGGCTCGGCATAACGCCGCCGCACGAAACCTCGCGGATGCGCCTCATCCGGCGGATTTCCGCTGCGTTCAAGGACATCCCCGGCGGTCAAATGCTTGGGCCTACGTCCGACTATCTCCAGCGCCTCTT
>Ga0074046_10001571_pt1 | contig 20438 bp, 22 predicted proteins | sample BogForMeECP23OM3_FD_94441 | JGI IMG/M metagenome (GOLD analysis project Ga0074046, IMG submission 94441) | Bog forest soil microbial communities from Calvert Island, British Columbia, Canada - Bog Forest MetaG ECP23OM3 | ecosystem: Environmental > Terrestrial > Soil > Wetlands ... | reverse complement strand
CCGACCGCGCACGACATGATGCGCGAATATCGCGTGCTCAAGGCTCTGCAGGGCACCGCCGTACCGGTGCCGCGCGTGTACGCCGTGTGCGACGATCCGTCGTACATCGGCGCGCCGTTTTACCTGATGGAGTATGTGCGCGGCGACGTCGTGCGCGCCGACAACAAGCATTTCGCACAGACACCCGAGCTTCGCCAACGAGTCAGCGAGCAGATGGTGGACGTGCTCGTCGCGCTGCAGGAGGTCGATTGGCGCGCGGCAGGTCTCGAGGGTTTCGGGCGGCCTGACGGCTATCTGGAACGACAGCTCAAGCGATGGACCGATCAGCTCGAGCGCACGGTACCGCACACGCGCCCGCTGCCCGTGATGGAGAAAGTGAAAGAGTGGCTCCGCGCGCGCATCCCTGAGTCGCCGGCGCCGACGATTGTCCACGGCGACTACAAGCTCGACAACGTGATGTTTGATCCGAACAGCGCGCGCGCGATCGCCGTGCTGGATTGGGAGATGTCCACGATCGGCGACCCGCTCGCGGACTTCGGCTGGATGCTGACCTACTGGCCCGACCCGACCGACCGCGCGTCGGGCGGCGTGATCGCCAGCATGCAGGCTGCCGAAGGATGGCTGACCCGGCGCGAGATGATCGATCGATACGAGCACCGCACCGGGCGCGCGATGCGCGACTTCCCATTCTACCAGGCATTCGCGCTGTTCAAGCTCGCGATTATCATGGAGGGCAGCTACGCGCGATTCGTGCTCGGACAGGCCGACGATCCGCTGTTTGCTGGCAGCAAGGAGCGGGTGCCGGCGCTTGCCGACGCGGCGTGGTCGGTGTGCAACTCGGCGTCACGTCGCTAGCGAGTGGCGGCGCGGAAGATCGATCGCAACCAGGCGCGCGCTTCGGGATACTGCTCGACGTCGAGCACGAATTCCTGGCCGGGATAGGCGGACTGCAAGCGCATATAGATCTCGCTGTCCGTCCAGCGGCTCGGATTCGAGTGATAGGTGAGGGGAGGGCGCCCGCGCGGCTCGAACCATCGCGGCAGCCGCCACACCGAACATCGCATGTCGGTCTCAGTGAGAATCAGCTCTGGTGCGACTCGCTCGAAGATCCCGCCCCCAACGGCATCGACGCCAATTGACGAGAGACGGTCGCTCGCGAAATAGAGGGTGTTGCTTTTGTACTCGATCTTGCGCGGCGCGAGATGCGGATGTCCGGCGGCCCACGGCTTTTCGGCGGCTGGGCCGCTAGTGGCTCCGGCCACGCACCCGACTTGGAGCCATCCGAAGATGACGTGAAGTATCCGCGCATTGCGGACGAAGCGGAACGTGCCGCCTACCTGCTCGGCTTGTCGAAAGCATCCGAAGAAGAGGAACAGATCGCCGCGGCTTATTTTCTGGTTCGCGAGATGACCCTGCGCGGCCGCGGCCTGGCCGAAGATCGGGCGCCATCCCGGGGCGCGCGCTATCGCGTCGCGGCGCAAATCCGGATCGAGATGCGCGCCGTCGCCCCGCCTGACTCGGCCGCGGGTCAGGCCTTCAACAATCTGCGCGATTGGCGAACCGCTAAATGGAGAGATTTCCGCGTAGGCCGTCGGCGCGCCGGGATCCGGAATGGGAAGCGAGCACAGGCGGTCATCCAGGATTGGGCTCGGGCATCCGCCATGCGCCGAGTCGAATCCCTTGCGGCTAAAGATAAGCTTCATCGGAGTCGTATCGCGCCGCCATGCTATATTTCTCGACGAACTCCCGCGACAAGGAAAATTACCGATGCCTGATTCTGATCTGCTCGCCGAACTGGCGCGCTTTGTTGAACGCATAACCGCGATCGCGCGGACCGGGCTTGCGTTCAAGCCCGACGGCTTCGACTCTGAACGCTACGAGGAATTGCTCAAAGAGGCCGCGCGAATGCATTCGGTCGTCGCAGGCGGGAGCGACGCCGACGCGGAAACATTGCGGCGCCGATGGCGCGAGCAGGTGATCGCCGGCTACGAGGGATACGTCACAGCGGCGGTGGGATGCGGCGTGAGCGTTCAACGAGCGCGACGAAATTCTTATGATCCAGCGGCCGGCCGGTAAATGGTGGTATCCCACCGGGTTCTGCGATGTCGGCGTATCGCCTGCCGAGAACGTTGCCAAGGAAGCGCGCGAAGAGACCGGGCTTGTCATTGCGCCCGAACGTTTGATCGCTGTTATCGACAACAAGAAGTACGGCTCGCCCGCGCGCCATATCTACTCGATGCTTTTCTATTGCCGAATCCTCGGTGGTGAGCTGAAGGCGAATCCGCTCGAGGCTATGGCCGCCGGTTTCTTCCCGCTCAACGATCTGCCGGAGCCGCTGCACGGGATCGATCGCAAGTGGATTGCGCTGGCCCGGGAGTTTCACTTCGGCGGCCGCGTCGCGCCGTATTTCGATCCGCTGTGAAGTGCTAGTGAGTATTCGCTTCGGCCGGGGTGCCGACTACCTGGGCTTGCATCGGCGGCGATACGCCGCCCGTGCTTGCGCCGATTGAGATGATCATCATCCCCTGCTCGTAGCGCGGGCCACCGACGATCAACGTCCCGTTATTCTTGAGCTTGAGGTCGGTGGTCATCATCGGGCGCGTGCCGTCGAACAGCACGATCTCCATCGCGATCATGTCGTTGTCGATTGCGCGCGGTTGCACGTGAAGAATCTTGCCGCCCGGCAGCGTGAACGCGATCATCTTGCCGCAATCGGTCTGCCCCTCGTTGTGACCGATCAGGCTGTAGGTCGAGAAGCCGAACAGGCCGCGCAGCTTCTTATCCATCGGGCCTAGCCGCGGGTCGGTGCCCTCGTTGGTGTCCGCCGCCATGACCGAGTCGATGTAGACGAACACCTGCTTCGGCGCCGGCTGTGCATACGAAAGGCCCGGCGTTCCAAAGGCCGTTATCGCGATAATCAGGAAGGTGAGGCTACCGGGGCGCAGCGTCATGGCGACCTAAGGCTGATCCGGCAACCAGATGACCGTAGTGTCCCGGCGCGGCTCGCTCCAAACTGCAACCGAATGGTTCTCCGACTCGAGCCGCGAGATGTCGGCGTGAGAATCGTTATCCGCCATCGTAGGCTCGTTGGCCGTCGCTTGCGCCACCTGATTTGCCGCCGGCGCGGCTTCGTGTTCCGCCGTCGCGATCGCTGTGGTCGAGTTCGCGCCTCGATTCGCGAACTGCCGAGCATACGGGGTCATCAAAATTATCGTCATGACGGCGACCGCCGCTACTGCGCCGCTCCACGCGAAGCCGGTACCGACAGAATCCGCCTGCCGCCTGAGGAAGCGCGCGATTCTCGTGAACACCGGCTGCGGCAGCCGATCGACGCGAGCGATCACCGCGCTCGAGAAGCCGGCCAGCGAAGGCTCGGCCGCAATCGATCTGAGGTCTCGTCCGAGCGTCGAGTAATCGGCGAGGATGCCCGTGCAGGATTCGCATCGCGCCAGGTGGAACGCGACTTCCTGCATCTCGTTGGGTTCGAGTTCTGAGTCCTCGAACGCGCCGAGCATCATACTTATTTCACCGCATTCAGCCATTTTCGCTCAGCTCCCGGCCACGTCCTTCAGGATGTTCCGCAGGTGCGTTCGCGCATAGTGCAACCTGCTCATGACCGTTCCTCTTGGGCACTGCAAAACGTCGCTAATTTCGTCGTACGACATTCCTTCGACTTCGCGTAGAAGTATCACTGCACGATGTTCTGGCGTCAACTTCTCCAGCGCTTGCTTTAGGCGCGCTGACAGTTCACTGCGGCTGACTTCCTTGAATGAGTCTCCCGAGGTGGTCGGCAACTTGCCGATTTCGGTTTCGGCATCTTCTCCGTGAAGGACCACGTGGCGTCCCTCGCGGCGCCAGAAATCGATCGCGAGGTTGGCCGCGATTCGATAGAGCCAGGTTGAGAAGCTCGATCGCGATTCGAACTTCGACAGGTTTTCATAGGCGCGAACAAAGGTTTCTTGCGCCAGTTCAATCGCGTCATCCTGATTGTGCACCACCGCCAGCGCGACGCCGACCACTCGTCGCTGGTATCGTTCCACCAAAACGCCGAATGCCGCCGAATCGCCCTTACGGGAGCGTTCGATAAGTTCGGCTTCATCACCGTCCTGGCGGCCTGGTGTTCTCAACTTGAGTAGACGCAGGGGCGGGCGACTAAATTCAGCGAATTTTTCACGCCGCGCCGCTCATCTCGGCCCAGTTTGGACCGGATTTCAGCTCCACCTTGAGTGGAATTTTGAGTTCGGCGACCCCCTCCATTTCGCGTTTTGCCAGCGCCGCCGCCTCCACCCACTCCTCTTTTGGCGCTTCCAGCAGCAATTCGTCATGCACTTGCAGGATCATCCGCGCGCCGAGTCCGCGCTCTCGCAGCCCTCTGTCCAGCCGTATCATAGCGAGTTTTATCAGGTCTGCCGCCGTGCCCTGGATGGGTGTGTTGATGGCGATTCGCTCCGCCTGCGCCCTGGCGCCGCCCGGCTGCGCGTTCAGCTCGGGCAGGTAGCGCCGCCGCCCGTACATCGTCGTTACGTAACCCGTCGTGCGCGCGATGCGAACCGTTTCGTCGAGCCAAGCGCGCACTCCGGGCAGCCGCTCGAAGTAGCGCTTGATGTAGTCGGAAGCTTCCGCCAGCGCAATCCCGAGCTCGCCCGCCAGCCGTTGCGGACCCATGCCGTAAATGATTCCGAAGTTTATCACCTTGGCCAGCCGCCGCGCCTCGGCATTGACTTTGTCGGGTGTGACTCCCAGCACCTCGGTCGCGGTCCGCACGTGGATGTCCTCGCCGGTCTTGAACGCATCGACGAGAGTCTTGTCGCCTGAGAGATGAGCCATCACGCGCAGATCGATCTGTGAATAGTCGGCGGACACGAAGACGCATCCCGGCTTCGGCACGAACGCGCGGCGAATCCTGCGGCCTTCGACGCTGCGAGTTGGGATGTTTTGCAGATTCGGATCGCTCGAGCTGATGCGTCCTGTCGGCACCAGCGCCTGATGCCACGTCGTGTGGATTCGGCCGGTGCCAGAGCGAATCACCTCGGACAGCGCGTCGGCATAGGTGGATTTCAGTTTCGAGATCGTGCGGTATTCGATCAGCTTGCGCGGTAGCGGATGCACCGCGGCCAGCTTTTCGAGCGTATCGGCGTCGGTCGAAAATCCGCTCTTGGTTTTTTTCAGGCCCTTGGCCGACAGCTTGAGCTCGGTAAACAGAATCTCGCGAAGCTGGATGGGCGAGTTGAGGTTGAACTCGCGGCCCGCCAGCTCATAGCACTCGTGCTCGAGCCGATTCATCTGCTCGGCAAATTCCTTCGAAATGATCTTGAGCGCGTCGCCGTCGATGCCGATTCCAACAGCCTCCATCTCAGCCAGTATCGGCGCGATCGGCATCTCGATCTCGTTGTACATCGAAGTGAGGCCGTCGGCTTCCAGACGCGTCGCCAGCGCTTCGCGAAGATTTCTCACCAGCGCCGCATTGGTGCCCGGCGGACTGCTGGCGCCCAGCGGCGCGAGGTACTCGTGATAAAGATCGGTGAGCGACGGCTCCCCTTGTCCTGAATTGATGAGAAATCCCGCGAGCATCGTATCGAAATCGACGCCTTTTAGAGCGATTCCATGACGCGCGAACGCTGCGATTTGATTTTTGAGATCGTGGCACGATTTGGGCGGTCGCTCGGAGCTGAGCAAGGACGCTGCGCTTGCAATCCCGTCATGCTCGACGACGACTGTTGTGTCGGCGCTCGCGAGTTGCAAAGCCTCCTGACCGCCCCCAGATGCGGTGAGATCAACTGCGATTCGTGGCGTGCTGGCGAGAGTCTTGAGCGCTTCCGCGAGATCGGTTCCGCTGACGGTCGCTGCTGGCTTCGCATTCGCTTCCAGGCCGGGAAGGTCGACCTGCGACGGCGAGATCTCGCGCAGGATCGAATGGAACTCCAGCTCGCGCAGCAGGTCGGCGGCCGCATGCTCGTCCACCCCCTGCCACGCGAACTCGTCGGGCTCGACTTTGAGCGGCACATCCGTTTCGATGCGCACCAATTTTCGCGCGAGGTCCACCGCCGCGCGATGCTCAGCGAGCAGGCCAGCGATTTTCTTCGCCCCGCGAATTCCAGCTTCCTCGATATGGTCCAGGTTCTCGTAGATCCCCTTCACTCCGCCGAACTTCTGAACTAGCGCCGCGGCCGTCTTCTCGCCGACGCCCGGCACGCCTTTGATATTGTCAATTGTGTCTCCCGTCAGTGCCTGGATATCGATTAGCGCCGCCGGCTCGACGCCGAAGCGCTCGCGCACCTCGCGCGCGCCGATCCGCCGATCGCGCATCGTGTCCCAGAGCGTCACGTGCGGCCCGACCAATTGCATGAAGTCCTTGTCCGCCGTGATCAACGTCACGACGAAGTCCTCTTCCGCCGCGCGCTTGGCGAGCGTGCCGATCACGTCGTCAGCCTCGAAGCCCTCGATCATCAGCGACTTGATCCGAAACGCATCGACCGCGCGATGGATATACGGAATCTGCACGATCAGATCGTTCGGTGCCTCGCTGCGGTTGGCCTTGTATTCGGCGAACAGGTCATCGCGAAAAGTTTTTTTCGGCGAGTCGAAAACGATCGCGATATGCGACGGGCGCACGTCCTTCAGCAGCTTCAGCAGCATCCTGATGAAGCCGTAAACCGCCTGGGTCGGCAGTCCGCGCGACGTATTCATCGGCGGCAGCGCATGAAACGCGCGGAAGATGTAGCCGGAGCCATCGACCAGAATCAGTTGCTTGCGTTCCGCGGCCATTAGTCGAAACTATCCGATACGGTTCGCAAAGCAAAAGCATCGCGAAAGCAAGTCGAAAAACATCGCCTGCCGAAGATCGTCGTATTGACAGTTTGGCGTGGCGTGTTTAATTAGTCGGTTGCCCTGTGGTTGATCGAATTGCCGTGCGGGTCACTTCGTCAATTTACTGGAAACAGATGCGCCATCTCGGCGGCTCTGGAATCGGACGACCTGAATGATTGAGGTTAAAAACCTAACTAAAGCCTACGGCAACTTTGTCGCGGTAAGAGACGTATCGTTCAAAGCCGAGAACGGTTCGATCCTCGGCTTTCTCGGCCCCAACGGCGCCGGCAAGACCACGACGATGCGCATCATCACCGGCTATATGCCGGCGACGGCGGGCACCGTGCTGATTGACGGGCTCGATATCTTTTCGCAGTCGCTTGAGGCGCGCCGCAAAATTGGCTACCTGCCCGAAAATCCTCCGCTGTATCCCGACATGCGCGTCGAGGCCTATCTCCGGTTCGTCGCGAAACTCCGCGATATCCCGCGCGCGAAGATCGAGTCGGCGCTCGAGCACGTGCTCGACGTTTGCGGACTGACTGATATGTCGCATCGGATTTGCGGCCAGCTCTCCAAGGGCTATCGGCAGCGCGTTGGCCTGGCACAGGCGTTGATTCACGATCCGCCGGTGCTGGTGCTCGACGAGCCGACGATCGGCCTCGACCCGCGCCAGATCCACGAAATTCGCGCGCTGATTCACAATCTCGCCGGCAACCGGACGGTCGTGCTCTCGACGCACATCCTGCCCGAGGTCTCGCAGATATGCGACAAGGTCGTGATAATCGCCGACGGCCGCGTGGTGCTCGAGGAATACCTGAAGAAGCTCCCGGCCGGAACTTCGCTCGAAGATATTTTCCTGAACGCGATCACCAAGGAGCGTCACGACGACGGCGCGACGGCCGAGGAAACGCTGGAGGAGGTTGGAGCGGGGCATACCTAGGCAACCCGTGCCGCTCGAATGAAAACTTCTCTGACAATCGCGGGCAAGGAGCTCTCGGGCTATTTCCTGCAGCCGGTCGCCTACGTCGTGATGACGGTGTTCCTGCTGCTGGGCGGCTTCTTTTTCTTCGCGCTGCTGCGTTACTTCGAAGTGACGCTGACGGCCTACGCCGCGATGCAAAATCCCGAAGTTTTGCAGAAACTCAATCTCAACGAGCGCGTGATCGAGCCGATGCTACACAACCTCGCGATCGTGCTCGTCATCCTGGTGCCGGCGATCACGATGCGGAGTTTTGCCGAGGAGAAGCGAACCGGCACCTACGAGCTTTTGTTGACCGCGCCGATCCGCACCGGCGAGATAGTCGCAGGAAAGTTTATCGCGGCCGCGGCCTTCATGCTGATCATGATCGGCTTGGCCGGGATGTTTCCGCTGATCCTGGTAGCCTTCGGCAATCCGGAAATCGGCGTGATGTTCTCCGGCTATCTGGGGCTGGCGTTCCTGGCGATCTCCTTCGTCTCGATCGGACTGTTCACCAGCTCGCTCACCCAGAATCAGATCATCGCGGCGATCAGTTGCTTCGGCCTGCTGCTGTTGCTGTTCGTCATATCGTGGCCGGCGCAAGCGGGCGGGTCGTCGTTTTCGGGCTTGCTGCGCTATCTCTCGCTGCCGGACCATTTCGCGCAGATGGTCACCGGCATCATCGACACGCGCGACATCATTTATTTCCTGAGTCTCATCTTCGTGGCGCTGTTCTTGACCCAACGCTCGGTCGAGTCGGCGCGCTGGCGATAAGGTAGGGGGCGGATGCGGCGATCGGCGGCGCTTTACGGAATTCTCGGCCTGGTTCTGCTCTCGTTCGGGCTGGTTGACTATTTTGTTTCGAGCGGCTTCCGGCTGTTCGTGTGGGTCAATTTGGCCGGTGGCATCTTCGCGATAGTCCTGTGGATCACCTCGAGCCGCTCCGAGCTTGCTTCGATCACGACCGGGCGCTCGGCGCGCTACGGCGCCAACGCCGCCGTCTATTCGGTTGCGTTCATCGGGTTGCTGGTCGCGATTAACTATATCTCGTCGCTCCATCATACTCGGCTCGACCTGACAACCGAGAAGGTTTACAGCCTTTCGAGCCAGTCGGTGAACGTGGTCAAAGGTCTGCAGAAGCCGCTGAAACTTTACGGCTTCTTCCAGGGTGGCGAGAATCCCGCCGCGCGCGAACTCTACGAGACGTTTGCGTACTACTCGCCCAAGCTCACTTACGAGCTGGTCGATCCCGACAAGCATCCCGAGCTCGCCGAGCGTTTCAAGGTGTCGGCAATGGGCACCACCCATCTGCAGTACGGCGGGACCGACAGCGGCGAGGGCACCAACGTCACCGAGCTTACGGAGGAATCTCTGACCAACGCGATCATCCGCGCGACCAGGAGCAGCAAGAAGGTGATCGAGTTCCTCGACGGGCACGGCGAGGCGGATCCCGACGATGCGGAAACCCAGGGGGGGTACGGCACTATCAAGAAAGATTTGGAAGGCGAGGGTTACGAGGTTCGCAAGCTCGAGCTCGCGCAATTGCCCAAGGTGCCTGACGACGCGAACCTGGTCGTCGTCGCGGGACCGATCAAGCCGATTGGCCAGCATGAGATCGACGCGCTGAATGACTACCTGAAGCATGGCGGGCGCATGATAGCGATGTATCGGCCACAGCGCCCCGACAATCCAATCGACGAAGACGCGATGGTGAAGCTGGCGGGCGACTGGGGCGTCAAGGTCGGCAACGATATCGTGGTGGACCAGGTGGTGCGGCTGTTCGAAGGTCCCGCGCTCGGGCTCAATCCTTTCGTGCAAAACTACGGCGACCACCCGATTACGAAGGACTTCAAGCAGCGCACGATGTTCCCGATGGCACGATCGCTTACCGCTGAACCAAATCTGAAAGCGGGGCTGACCGTGACGCCGATCGCGAACACCAGCGATACGTCGTGGGCGGAGGTCGATCTCGACACGCTGTTCCGGCAGCAGAAGGCCGAACTCACCGCCAAGGACACGCGCGGACCGATCGCGGTGGTGATGGCGGTGGACGGCAATCTCGAGCAACTCGGCTTTGGTAAAGGCGATGCGCGCGTCGTGGCGTACGGCAGCACCGAGTTTGCCGACAATCAATACGTGACGCAGTTTTTCAATCGCGATTTTTTCATCAACAGCGCCGACTGGCTGACCGGCGAGGAAAATTCAATCTCGATCAGGCCGCGCTCGATTCGCGCGTCGCGCTTTCGCTTGACCGAGGGGCAGTTCTCGATCGTGTTCGCTTTCGCTGTGCTGCTGCTGCCCGAGATGCTGCTGATTGCCGGGATCGTTGTGTGGTGGGAACGGCGCAATTGAGGAGTCCCGCGACTGCAACCTGAGCTCCGATGCGGCTGCGCAACACCATTATCGTTCTCGTCCTGTTCGCGATTGTAGGCGGCTACGCCTTTATCGTCGGCCGTTATTCCCAAACGGAGGCGACGCAGAAACTGCTCGACGTCAAGCAGGACGATATCGCGAAAATTGAGCTCAAGTATTCCGACCGCGACATTGTGCTCGAGCGCGACAAGGGCAAGCCGTGGCGGATCGTAAAGCCAATCGGCGCGGATGCCGATCAGGCGCAAGCCGGCAACCTCGCGCGTGCGATCGCCGATGGCGTGCTGGTTCGCACCGTGGATGACAAGCCGGCGGACCTCGCCCCCTTCGGGCTCAAGCCCCCGACTACGACCGTCACGGTCACGACCTTCGACAACAAAACCCCGCCCTCGATCGAAGTCGGAAAGTCTACGCCGATTGGATTCAACACTTACGTCCGGCTCTCCAACAGTCCGGCGGTGCTGCTGACGGAGGGCGCGTTCTCGGCCGGGATGAACAAGACGGTCAACGATTTGCGCGTGCGCGACCTGATGGCGTTCAAGCTCGACGACGTTCAGAAGCTGACAATCGCGCGCGACAACGGGCAAGCTGTGGAAATCGATCGCGACGGCGACAACTGGAAGATCGTCAAGCCCGCGGCGTACGGGGCCGACGACACCGCGGTCCGGATGGCGCTCAGCACGCTGGTCAATGCGCGAGCGTCGGACTTCATTTCCGATGCGCCCGCCAACGTCAATCAATACGGCCTTGAAAAACCGCATCTGACGGCGACAGTGGTGCTCAAGAACGGCGAGCAGCAATCGATGCTGTTCGGCTTCAAACAGAACGAGCAGGGCAAGAGCGGAATCTACGTGCGTCGTGGAGAGCGCGCTCCGGTTTACGCCGTGGCCGAATACGTGATGACGAGCCTGGATAAGTCGCCGCTGGATTTTCGCGACAAGACTATCGTGAAGTTCGATCCCGAGTCGGTCGAGACCGTCAAGGTCAAAAACAGCGACGGCGAGTTCACGCTAAAGCGGGCCGCTGGCGGCAAGTGGGACGTGATAGTTGGCGGCAAGACGTCGGAGGGTGATATTCCGGTGGTCGAGCGGTTGCTCAATCAGTTCCGCGATCTGAAGGGCGAATCGATAGTCGCCGATCCGATGCCGAGCGCGCAGCCATTCGGTCTCGACAATCCAGCGCTCGAAATCACGTTGACAGGCAAGGACGGCAGAGAACTCGGCACAGTCAGGCTCGCGAAGATCAGCGTTAAGCCAACCGTCCCGGCAATCCCTGGCGAACCCCCGCAGCGGACCGAGTACTACGCGAATTCAAGTGGAAGCAAAGCCGTGTACTCGCTGAGCGATTTCAGCTTCGCGCAACTCAACAAGCCCGCGCCGCTGTACATGGCCAACGCGCCAGCATCGGCGGCACCGCAAGCGGCGGCGTCTCCGGCGAAGTAGAGACTGTTAAGATTCGGCGATTACGTGGGCGATAGCCTGGGCGGCGGTGTGCGTGATGCTCAGGTGAAAGCGCGTGATTTGTTTTCTTTGCGCAAAGGCGGCGGCCTTGCCCGACAGCGCGATGGTCGGCGCTTTACCGCGCTCGCGCACGACTTCGATTTCGCTCCATCCGACGTTGCGGTTCCATCCCGTGCCCATCGCTTTCATCGTCGCTTCCTTGGCGGCGAAGCGCGCGGCGTAGCTCTGGTAGCGGGGACGGCCGCGCGACTCGCAGTAATTGATCTCGCCGGGGGTGAAGACGCGGGCGCGAAAGCGCTCTCCCGTGGCGGGCCGCGTGAGTGCGCGCTCGATGCGTTCGACCTCGATGACGTCGATTCCGGTGCCTGCGATTTGGCTCATCGCGAACGAGTATTAGCCGCGCCGCGCGCGGTTTCAATTGTGCCCGATTGAATCAATCAAATACTTGCGGCGCGATAAGTGCGGATTCTATTGTTCATTCAGAATTCGGAGGTAGCGATGGCGAAGCTTTCGATCACGGTGAACAAGGTTCGTTGCATCGGCAGCGGCGACTGCGTGGAAACGGCGCCGGCCGTGTTTCAACTCGACGCGGAGGGCAAGTCCGAAGTCGTCAACGCGGCGGGGGCCGGCGACTCGATAATCGTCTCGGCGGCGCGTTCGTGTCCGGTCAAGGCAATCACGGTGGTGGACGAAGCGGGCGTTCAGCTTTTTCCGCCGCCGAAGAAGTAGGTATCGGACTCCTCTTGGCGATACGCAAGCATCGCGCAGGTGAACTTGTAATCGAGCAGACTCGCGATTTCGGGGTGGTGCGGGCGATGCTGGCGCGCGGCGGCCTGATGACCGACGGAATTGAGTGGCCGGCCGCGTGTTACATCGTTGCGTATGTCGGCGATGCGGCGGTCGGAGTGATTGGCGTCGAGTCGAAGATCGACGCGGCGCTGATACGCTCGCTGTACGTGAATGAATCGATGCGCCGGCGCGGAATCGGCGGCGCGCTGCTGGCGGCGGCGCGCAAAGCCGCGCACACGCGCGGCGCGCGTCATCTGTATTTGTTCAGCATCGGCGCCGGTGAGTTTTTCGAGCGGCACGGTTTCAAGATGGTGGCCGTCGACGAAGTTATCGTGGCAATTCCCGGCATACCGCAGGTCGAGTATTATCGCGCGCGGCCTGAAGAGCTCGCGCGCGAGGCCGCTTATCATCTGGATGTTTCAGGCGATGGCGTGATCGAACGGTAAAGCTCAGTCTCTGGGGATATAGCGGCCTAGATATTTGCCCTTCGCAGTCGTCACCATCATATAAGGATTCGACTTCAGCAGTTTCACCCCGAGGTGCGGCGTCATGTCGGGGCGGATTGTTTGCGGTTTGGGGTTCATCGCATCAAGCGCGCGCGGCGCGGAGTTGGATTGTTCGATTGTGCCGAGCAGGACACCATCGGAGTCGAGCACGACGGCGCGCGGCGTTGGCGAATCGGGAGAACCTGGCGGGACGGAGTCTTCGGGGCCGAGGCGTAAGAGGTCATCGCGAGAGAACTCGGCGACGCGCACGCGGCCTGTGTAGTGAATCCAGAATTCGCGCAGGCCAGGCGCCAGGTTGTTCACGAAATACGGAAGCGCGCTTATCCGCTCTGAGAGCGGAGCATAGGGATCTGTGGGCATCCCGCGGACGATCCAGTCGGCCTTACCGCGGAGGTAGTGGCGGACGTCGGTGAATCCAAGCAGTTCGAGCTGCGCCGCAGCTCGGGCGCTAAGGTCTCACAACGAGTCTCGGCAGTAGACGACGACCGGGCGCGTGCGGTCGAGCGAGTTTGGCGCGTCGCGCAGGATGTGGCCGAGCGGAATCTGTACCGCGCCCTTGATGTGGGCGGCGTTGTACTCGTGCGAGGGCAACACGTCGACGATCTGCGCATCGCCGGACGCGAGCATACGGGCTAGCTCGCGATGTTGAATTTCGCGCACTGCTACGGTCAGCACCGCTGCGGGCGCATCGCAGCCAGAGCGGAGAGGGCGGCGTCCACGATCGTTTCGCCGCTGCCGGCGGCAATTCGCGCGGTATCGACTTCGTAGCCACCCTCAGCGTACGCGGCGCTTGTGGGGATGTAGCCGATCAGATCGTTGCAGTAGCCGGCCACAAAAGTTTGCGCGAAGTGCGGGTTTGCTTTTATCGCGAGGCCGAGCTCGATGAAGAGTTCGCCCGGGATGCCGACGATCGCGACGTTGCCGACAGCGACGATGGTCATCGCGGTCGCAAGTTCGCGGCGCGCCAGGTCGACGCGGCGGTCGCGGCGATTTTGCTCCTCGAGTGCTTCCAGAGCGCTCAGCGCCGACAGCGATTGTGCATGATGGTCGCGCAGGCGCTTCAACTGGTAGCCATCGCCGCCGCGATGGATGTCGAGCGAGGCCTGCGTCTCGGCGGCGCAATCGCGCGCGATGGAGAGGTCGGCGCTGAAATCTTTGAGCTTGAGATTCAGGGCGATTCTGCGGACGCCGATCTTAACGTCGCCTTGCGAGGGCGCGTGCTCGAGCGCGTCGAACGCGGCGCGGCCCATCGCGCGGCCCTGTTGTTCGGCGACTTCGAAGTTGCCGCGGCTGCGTGGATCGATGTTGCCGGTGGCACCCTGGAGGAAGATCGATATTGGGCGTTGGCCGCCACTGGCTACGGCCGCGCTTTCGATTTCGTCCATCGCGAAGCCGGGCCAGTCGCGCGAGTAGAGCAGGTTGTCCTCGCACAGCACGACGCCGTGGCATGGGTAGTTCATCAGGTACGCGATCCGAGTTCCGTTCGGGCGATACGCTGCGAGAACTTGCACTTCTGCGTCCGCAGGGCCGGAACGGTTGGCGGCAAGTTGGATCTGCCGATGAGGGCGCTTCAGGCGGCGATTGATTCCGAGCGCGAACGGCGCCGTAGCGGTGCGAAGCGTCGCAGGTTCCAGATTTTCGTTTGCATGAATGATCGCGGACGCGATCTTTGCGGGCAGTGCGCGCTCCCAATCGAGGTTGCGGCCTTCGGCCGGCTTCATGTCGGCGCGCGGCGTCGCGAAGATGTTGAAGGCGGGCGCGGAATGTGTGTGCGTCGCGCAGACCAGGATCGAAGCGGCGGGGATGCCGGTACTTTCGGCGACGCGCTCGCGAATGTCGTCGGCGATGCGAGCCCCCAGCGCGAGCAGATCAACGCCGGCGATGGCGATCTTGTTGGCGCCGTCGGATAACACGAGTGCTTGCGCGGCGAGGTCGTCGTGCACGCCCGTGTTGCGGCCGACGCGATTGCCGTAGCCGAGCATCGCGAGTCCGACGGGCGGATCGAGCTTTACGCGCGCGGCACCGGCGAAGAGGGGACTCATTGCAACCTGGCTGTGGCCAGCTCGGTGGCTCTGGAAGCCACTTTTGCGGATGCGGCGATGATGTCGTCAACGTCGCGGTCGTCGCCAAGCAGGCATTCGTGCGGTATCGAGACGATCGCGTGTTCGAACAGGCGTTCGGCGCCGGGACAATCGATCGCGGCGCTGTCGGGGTTTGCGCCGGCGAGCTCGCAGGCTTTGCGATAAGCGGCAGACTCGCGCGGGAAGAGTGCGGATCGATAGACAGGATCGTTGGCGACGCCGCACGGAATGCCCTCGGCGCGAAGGGCGCGGACGAATCGATTGCGCGACACGCCTAGCGCGGATTCGTCGACGAGAAATACAAATGCGTAGATGACTTCGCGCGTGACGCGTGGATCGCGCGCGACGGGAGCCAGCCCCTTGATGGCGCCGAGTCCTTCGCGCAGGCGGGCGGCGGCGCGGCTCTTGTGCTCGATCTGTTCGGGCAGGCGCGCGAGTTGCGCGAGCAGAATTCCGCATTGCCATTCCGTCATCCGGTAGTTCGCGCCCATCAGCGGGCCCTCGAAAGTGTCGCCGGGGCGGCGGCGTCCGCAATTGATCAGCGACTGACATCGCTGCTCGAGGTCGGGATCGCCGGTCACAATCATTCCTCCTTCGCCCGCGGTCATCGGCTTGGAGGACTGGAAACTAAAGCATCCGAGAGCGCCATAGGTGCCGACGCCGCGCTCGCGGAATCGAGCACCGGGGACGTGCGCGCAGTCTTCGACCAGTGGAATAGAATACGCGCGCGAAATTTCGGCGAGCGCGTCGAGGTCGGCGAGCGATGCGCCGTAGTGGACCGGAATGATGGCCTTGGTGCGGCGGGTGATGTGGCGCTCGACGGATTGGGGATCGATGCATGCGTTGACGGCGCTGATGTCGGCGAAGACCGGACGCGCCATGCACGCGATCGCGGCGTAGGGAGTCGCGGCGAAAGTGATCGCGGGGACGATGACCTCGTCGCCGGCGCCGATGCCGAGCGCTTTGAGGGCGACCTCAAGGGCGCTGGTGCCTGATGTCGTCGGGATTGCGAAGTGCGCGCCTTGATACGCGGCGAAGGCGGCGGCGAATTCGGCGGCCTTGCGATTGGGACTGGGATAACCGCCCCAGCTCGACGAGGTGAGGACGTCTTCGAGTTGCGCGCGTTCGCGGGCGTCGAAGACGGGCCACGCCGGGAAGGAGCGCGTGCGAAGGGGTTTGCCGCCGAGAATTGCGAGGGTGGAAGGCATTGGGGTTAATCTAAACTATTACTTTAAGTATATAATTGGTCCGCTAAGCTCTCCCCGACCTTGCTGAGACTCGCGTTTCGCTCGAGTCGCAGAACCCTCACCTAACCTCTCCCGTGAAATAACGGGCGAGGGATCAGGCGGGAACCTAATCCCCGCACGGGAACCACCAAGGGGAACCGGAATACGTGAAGATCAGGCGCGCATCGGCGCAACTCAGACCATCGAATAAAGCCGGAACGGGCGATTCCATACCATATGTTGTGATTTCGGGACGGCACGGCTCTATCGGTAGCTTCGTTCCGTCAGAAATTGTTTTTGGTGGAAACCGGCGTCGCCCGATTTCGGGCGACGCCGGGGTATGCTGACAAAGGCTCATACCTTAGAGGTAGCACAGAAAATCCGCCGGCGTCAGGCTGAACAGTTCATCCCGAAACGCTCTCGGCGTAGATGCTATTTGCGGGCGACTTCGGCAAGCACCGCAATCTCGGGGCGGCCGGCGAGCAGGGCGCCGATCTTGCCGCCGAATTTTTTCATGTGATCGGTCTTGCCGTGCGCGTCGAGCGCGGCTTGATCCTGGTAGACCTCGTAGTAGGTGAATTCGGTCGGGTCCTTGGTGTTCTTGTGCAGGATGTAGGCGAGGGTGCCGGGCTCGGCGGTTTTCACCGTCGCGATCATTTCCTTGCCGGCGGCTTCGAACTCGGCTTCCTTGCCGGGCTGCACTTTCAGTTTCGCAATCACAGTAATCGGCATCGTGGGTCTCCTTGAGAGTTCAAACTCAACTACCCTCGTATCCACATGCGCGCGGTTTTTCAAGGCGAAGCAGTGCATCCAATTCTGATCGAGGACGGCGGCGATGATAAGCGGAGCGCGCGAAGCGCGCGATCCAGGAGACCGGAACCGGGTTCGCGTGGCGCGAACCTGTCCGAGATCCGTTCCTCCCGTCGCTGGCGCTCCCTTCGTCAGGATGACAAAAGAGAGCGCGTCGCTGGCGCTCCCTCGTCAGGATGACAAAAGCAAGCGCCTGTTGCTGGGCTGGTCGGGTCTTTCATTGCGGGCCGCGGTCGATTAACGGTTGAAAGCCGTCTTTATCGGCGCGAGGATCAGCAGGGGAGAAGACCATCACATGCTGGGTTTTGATTTGACCGACGAACAGCGCGAGCTGAAAGAGCTGGCGCATAAGTTTGCCGAGCAGGAAATAATTCCACGCGCGCGCGAATACGACGAGAAAGAAATTTTTCCGGTGGACGTGTGCGAGAAAGCATTCGCGGCGGGGCTGATGAACTTCGGAGTGCCGAAGGAGATGGGCGGGCCGGGACTCGGCGTGCTCGACACCAGCCTGATCGTCGAGGAGCTGAACTACGGATGTGCGGGAATCTCGAACGCGGTGGGAGCCAACGACCTGGCGACGCTGCCGATTCTGATCGCGGGCAACGACGAGCAGAAGCGCACCTACCTCTGGCAGCTGGTGAAGAAGCTGACGTTCTGCGCGTTCGCGATAACGGAGCCGGGCGCGGGCTCGGACGTCGCCGCGATGAGCACGACGTATCGGCGCGAGGGCGACGAGTTCATCCTCAACGGCACCAAGCATTTCATCTCGAACGGCTCGCGCGCGGACTGGTACGTCACGTTTGCGACCTCAGACAAGCGGCTCAAGCACAAGGGCATCTCGTGCTTCGTGTTTCCGTCGAGCGTGCCGGGGATCACGCGCAACCGGATGCACGGAAAGCTCGGGCAGCGCGCGGCCGACACCGGCGAAATTTTTTACGAGGACGTGCGAATTCCGGCCAGCGCACTGGTCGGGCGCGAGGGCGAGGGCTTCAAGTACGCTATGGCGACGTTCGATCACAGCCGGCCGGAGATTGGCGCGATCGCGATCGGGATTGCGCAGCGCGCGCTCGACGAATGCCTCAAGTACTCGAAGCAGCGCAACGCGTTCGGGCAGCCGATCGCGAACTTCCAGGCGATTCAGTTCATGATGGCTGACATGGCGATTCAAATCGAAGCGATGCGGCTGCTGACGTACAAGGCGGCGTGGCTGGTCGATCGCGGCGAGGGCGCCAACACGATTTCGGCGTATGCGAAGGCATTCAGCGCCGACGCGACGATGGAGATCACGACTAACGCGGTGCAGATATTCGGCGGCTACGGCTACATGAAGGAGTACCCGGTCGAGAAGCTGATGCGCGATGCCAAGCTGCTGCAGATTTACGAGGGCACGTCGCAGATCCAGCGCGTCGTGATCGCGCGCAACCTGCTGAAGGAGTGAGCGGTAGGACTACGAAAGAACTTAATTGAAATGAAACCCACCGTGGGTTTCAAACTTCCTTGGGCAGGGGTGACCCCTGCACCCAATGCCAAGAGAAGATGCGGGAATCGTCCCTGTTAGAACTGGGTGACGAGAGAGCGTCAGTCCGCGGGGGTTGCGACGGGATGCGGAATTGGGGGGTCCTGGTCGGCGGGTTCGTTGCCGGTGACGGAGCCGACGTAACCGCCCTGGTGATAGACGTCGACCTGGCCGGTGGTCGGATCCGGCAGCAGGTTCCATTCGTCGGGCGGCGGCTGTCCGGGATTGGGCGGCATATAAACGATGGGCGCGGGGGCAGGTGGCGGAGGAGGCGGCGTCGCGGAGCATGCGGCGATCGCGAGCGATAGAAGCAAGGGAAACGCAGCTTGCGAAATCTTCCGATTCATGATGCGGCGCGGATTCGCGCGGACAAGACTCAAATTATCTTGTCGGGAGAATCCAGCAATCGCAAGCGGCGCGGCGAGAGGGCGTGCTACTTTCGCGGGATGCCGAGAACTTCGCGGAAGTGCGCGATTGATTTTTCGAGGCCGGGGCGGAGTGCGGTGTGCGGCTCCCATCCGAGGACTTTTTTCGCGAGCTCGATGTTTGGTTTGCGGCGTACGGGATCGTCGGCGCGCGGCGGCTTGATCACCACCTTAGATGAGCTGCCCGTGAGTTCGATGGCGAGTTTGGCGAGTTGCTCGATTGTAAATTCGTCGGGGTTGCCGATGTTCACCGGCCCGATGTGCGCGTCCTGATTCATCATGCGCACGAGCGCGTCGATGATGTCGTCAACGTAAGCGAACGATCGCGTCGAATTGCCGTCGCCATAAATTTCGAGATCTTCGCCGCGCAACGCTGCCACGCAGAAGTTCGAGACCACGCGGCCGTCGTTAATTGCCATCCGCGGGCCATAGGTGTTGAAGATGCGCACGATGCGGGTGTCGACGTTGTTCTGCCGGTGATAGTCCATCATGAGGCATTCGGCGACGCGCTTGCCCTCGTCGTAGCAGGAGCGCACGCCGATCGGATTGACGTGGCCCCAGTACGATTCGGTTTGCGGATGCTCCTCGGGATCGCCGTAAACTTCGCTGGTCGAAGTGAGCAGGATGCGCGCGCGCACGCGCTTGGCGAGGCCAAGCATGTTGATCGTGCCCATCACGGAGGTCTTGATGGTCTTCACCGGGTTGTACTGGTAATGCACGGGCGACGCGGGGCACGCGAGGCTGAAGATGCGATCGACTTCGAGCAGAATTGGCTCGACGACGTCGTGGCGGATGAATTCGAAATTGCGGTTGCCGAGCAGGTGCATGATGTTGGCGCGCTTGCCGCTGAAGAAGTTGTCGAGGCAAATGACCTCGTGCCCGTCGTTGAGCAGGCGCTCGCATAGATGAGAGCCGAGGAATCCCGCGCCGCCGGTTACCAGTGTCCGCACAGTTGTTCTCCCGTGTCAGCGGCGGTTTTCGCGCGCGATGGCGCGAACGGTTTCGATCACGTAGGCGACGTCGTCGTCGGTCATCGCGGCGTAGATGGGGAGCGACAGGCAGCGGCTGAAGATGTCCTCGGCGACGGGAAAATCGCCGTCGCGATAGCCGTACATGCGCTGGTAGTAATGCATCGTGTGCAACGGGATGCAGTGCACGGAGCATCCGACGCCGCGCTCGCGCAGCATCTCGACGAACTGATTGCGGCCGAGCTTGAGCCGCTCGGGGCGGAGGCGCAGCACGTAGAGATGCCAGGCGTGCTCGATGCCGGGCTCGGAGTACGCGGGCTGCAGCGCGTCGTCGCCGCGGAAGGCCTCGTTGTAGGCGCGCGCGATTTCGCCGCGGCGTCGCATGAAGTCGTCGGCGCGCTTGAGCTGGGCCAAGCCGATGGCGGCGTGCACGTCGGACAGGTTGTACTTGAAGCCCATGTCGTGGATTTCGTAGTACCACGAGCCGCTCTTGTCGTAGCGCTTCCACGCGTCCTTGTTCAT
>Ga0074046_10001570_pt1 | contig 20445 bp, 21 predicted proteins | sample BogForMeECP23OM3_FD_94441 | JGI IMG/M metagenome (GOLD analysis project Ga0074046, IMG submission 94441) | Bog forest soil microbial communities from Calvert Island, British Columbia, Canada - Bog Forest MetaG ECP23OM3 | ecosystem: Environmental > Terrestrial > Soil > Wetlands ... | reverse complement strand
CAACCTTGACGAGCTTCGTCGTCTTCCCCGCCTGGCCCGACCTCCTCGAAGCCCTCGCCACCTTCACCATCCCGCCCCACCTCCTCTCGGTCCAAAAAATCCAATGAGAACCAAGCCACAGGGAATCGCTGGGCAGTAAGGCTGACCCTGGCGGGGGGTGTTTAGGCGTGGTAGGCGGCGCATATGCTCGAAGGCCTGCCGCCCAACAACGCCGCCCATCGCCTGACGCTCGTGACCGACGAGCGCCGGGCGCGCGCGGTCGCGGACCTCATCGTCGAGAGCTTTGAGCCGGCCGAGGCGGCCTCGGCCGCGTTCGAGACGGAGGACGCTTGGCCGGGCGGCGGCAAGGCGTGGCTGGTCGAGGCCTATTTCGGCGTCACACCGGACGAGGACGACATCCGCGCCCTGATCGCCGTCGCCGCCGACGAGGAGACCGCGGCCGCGGCGACGTTCGGCCTCACGGAGAAACAAGACTGGGTCGCCAACGCGCTCGCCGGCCTCACGCCCGTGCGCGCCGGGCGCTTTCTGGTCCACGGGAGCCATGACCGGGCGAAGGTCCATTCCAACGACATCGGCATCGAGATCGAGGCGGGCCTCGCCTTTGGCACCGGCCATCACGGCACGACGCGCGGCTGCCTCATGCATTTCGACCGGCTCATCAAGCGCCGCCGCCCTGAGCGCGTTCTCGACGTCGGCTGCGGCGCCGGCGTGCTGGCGATCGCCGCGGCCAAAATCTTGCGGCGAAAAATCTGGCTCGGCGATATCGACCCCGTCGCCGTCGCCGTCGCCAACGCAAACGCGCGCCTGAACGGCGTCGGCGAATATTGCAAGGCCGTCGTCTCGCGCGGCGTGGAGAGCCGGTCCTTGAGCGAAGGCGCGCCGTATGACGTGGTCTTCGCCAACATTCTCGCCAAACCGTTGCGCCTGCTCGCGCCCTCGCTCGCCGCCGTGACCGCACCGGACGGCGACTCCATCGTCTCCGGCCTGCTGCTGGCGGACGTCCCCGGCGTGCTCGCCGGATGGCGGGCGCAGGGTTTTTATCTCGCCGAGCGCATCGACCTCGAAGGCTGGGCGAGCCTGAGGCTCAGGCGCGCTCTGTAGCTCGGACGAGCGCGCCTACAGAGCCGAGCGCGGCGACCCCGCCAGTCCGAGAAAGACGATCATCGCCCGGTTCAACCGAACCATGTCCTCATCGTCGAGCCTGCCGAGTTTCCGACCCACTTTGGATCTCGGCACGGTCGTGATCTTGTCGATCATGAGCTGAGACGGCGCCAGAAGTCCGTTGCGCTCGTTCGGCTCGATCGACAGGCGGAACAACGGCGCCTCCGTCCGATCGGTCGTGAAGGCGCAAAGCGTTATCGAGTTGGTTGCGTCGAATCTGTCGTCCTGGACGACGACTGCGGGCCGAGGCTTGCTTGTGTAATCCTTGCCGCCCGCGACAGTCCACACTTCGCCGCGCCTCATTCATCGCCCCGGTCCGAAATCGAGTCGATGAAGTCTTGGTCGTCGGCCGCGTGCGCGCTCTGGGCGACGGCGAGCGACTGGCGATGGGCTTCCTCCGCAAAAGCCTGCGCGCGGACGTCGGGGACCCAAATCTGGATCGGACGCAACCCTTGCGCGCGGAGCCGCTCGCGGTACGTTCGTACCTTTTCGCGCGAATTCGTGGGGCGGGCGGGGGCCATGGCTCATCTCCGTTGTTACATGGAACTAGGGCGGTTGGTTCGCTTGCGCAAGGACCGCACGTCCGCTGGGAGCGAGTGGGCGCGCGGTTCGTTGGGCGGACCACAACGAGGGTCGGGCGAGCCTGCGTGTATAGCACTTCAGCCTTGCCGCCGCCGCGCTCCTGTCGCACGACTGTCACGCAACGCCCGGCAGAGTGGGCGGCCGAGAGGGATGACGGGAGAGGCGCGATGTCCAAAATACCGGCCGGAGTCGGTCCAAAATTGCCGCAGATCGTCGTTTTGTTCGGCGCCACGGGCGACCTGTCGCAGCGCAAGCTCCTGCCCGGGCTTTTTCACCTCATCACGGCGGGCTTCATCCCCAGGTGCCGAATCATCGGCGTCTCGCTCGACGACATCACGACGGACGACTTCCGCGCGCTCGCCCGCAAGGCGACCGCCATGCATCACGACCACCCGCCGGCCGAAAGCGATTGGCCGGCGCTCGACGCGGCGCTCGACTACGTCCCGATCAAAGAGGGCGCCAAGGCTCTCGCCGCGGCGGTCGAGCGGGCGGCGTCCGCGCTCGGCGGGAAATTTCAGCTGATCCACTATCTCAGCGTGCCGCCAAGCGCGGCGCTGCCGGCGCTCAGGATGGTGCAGGAGGCCGGTCTCGCCTCCGGCTCCCGCATCATCATGGAGAAGCCGTTCGGCCACGACCTCGAAAGCGCGGTCGCGCTCAACGCCGAGCTGCACAATGTCTTTTCCGAGGACCAGATCTTCCGCATCGACCATTTCCTCGGCAAGGAGCCGGCGCAGAACATCCTCGCCTTCCGCTTCGCCAACGGCCTGTTCGAGCCGATCTGGAACCGCAACTTCATCGACCACGTCCAGATCGACGTTCCCGAGACGCTCGAGATCGGCAATCGCATCGGCTTCTACGAGCAAACCGGCGCCTATCGCGACATGGTCGTGACCCACCTGTTTCAGATCCTCGGCTTCGTCGCGATGGAGCCGCCGACCTCGCTGGCGCCGGACCCGATCAGCGAGGAAAAGAACAAGGTGTTCCGCTCGCTGATGCCGATCGACCCGGCCCATGTCGTGCGCGGGCAGTACATCGGCTACCGCAAGGAAAAGGGCGTCGATCCGGAATCGGACTCGGAGACCTTCATCGCCCTCAAGTGCCGGATCGACAATTGGCGCTGGGCGGGCGTCCCCTTCTACCTGCGCACCGGCAAGCGCATGGCGCAGGGCCAGCGGATCATCTCGATCGCCTTCAAGGAGCCGCCGCGCAGCATGTTTCCGGAGGATTCCGGCCTCGGCTTCCAGGGACCGGACCACCTGACCTTCGATCTCGCCGACCAGTCGCGCGTGTCGCTGTCTTTCTATGGCAAGAAGCCGGGTCCGGGCATGCGGCTCGCCAAGCAGAGCCTGCAATTCCACTTGCACGACACCGGGCTTGGCGACGACGTGCTGGAGGCCTACGAGCGGCTCATCCTCGACGCGATGCGCGGCGATCACACGCTGTTCTGCACCGCCGACGGCATCGAGCGCCTGTGGGCCGTCTCGACCCGCCTGCTCGACAATCCGCCGCCGGTCCGCGTCTACGCGCCGGGCTCCTGGGGGCCGCAGTCGATCTATCAGCTGATCGCGCCGCACTCCTGGCGCATGCCGTTCGAGCGCGAGTGGCGCGACCCCGATGAGTTCGGCGCCTGACGGGGATGACCGATCCTCGCGCCGCGTGGTAGAGGCGGCGCGATGTCCGATCTCTCCCTCCTGCTTGAACCCGAAACGCCTGACGACGCCGCAGCCATCGAGCATCTCAACGAGCGCGTGTTTGGCCCCGGCCGCTTCGCCCGCTCCGCCTATCGAGTCCGTGAGCAGGCGGACCCCGATCCCGCGCTCTGCTTCGTCGCGCGGGTCGGCACGCTGCTGGTCGGCGCGAACGCCATGACGCCGATCACCATCGGCAGCCAGCCTGCGCTTCTGCTGGGGCCGCTGATCGTCGAGCCGGTCTTCCGTAGTCAGGGCATCGGGGAGGCCCTCGTCACGCGCTCGCTGGAGGCGGCGAAGTGCGCGGGCTGGAAGCTGGTCATTCTGGTCGGCGACGAGCCTTATTATGCGCGCATGGGCTTCAAGCCGGTCCCGCCTGGCCGCGTCACCCTGCCGGGGCCGGTCGACCCGGCGCGCCTCCTCTATTGCGAGCTCGAACCTGACGCCCTGGAGCAGGCGCAAGGCGAGGCGCGCGGCGGCTGAACCAGGAGCGATGCGAACGAATCGCGTCTCGCTGACCTATCGGGGCGTAATCTTGACTATTTTGATAGAAAAACTCTCAAGCGCCGTTTCGCCGCATTGTCGCGGCCGAGAATCAATGATTTTGTGAACTCCGAGTCGGGGACGCTTACCTCGAGCCTCCCCGAGCGCGGAGCGGGATTTGGACATTGTCGAATTGCCGCCCCTCGGCCGCCGGGTCGAGGGGCCGACGATTGCGCTGGCGATCGTCATCTACGGGTGGTGGGGTCTGACGACCTGGTTCTGGCGGGACTTGCCGGTCTGGGCGCTCGTCCCGCTCGGCGCCTGGGTCATCGCCTGGCAGATGAACCTGCAGCATGAGGTGATTCACGGCCACCCGACGCCGTGGCGCGCGGTCAATGAGGCGATCGGCGTCTGGCCGCTCTCGCTCTGGCTGCCCTTCTCCAACTACCGAGCAACCCATGTCCGCCATCATCAGGACGCCAACCTGACCGATCCGTTCGAGGACCCCGAAAGCTACTACTGGACCCTGACGGGACTGCGCGACCTCGGGTCGGCAGGGCGCGCGCTTGTCTCAGCGCAATCGACGCTCGTCGGGCGAATTCTTCTCGGTCCGGCCTGGATGATTGGGCGCTTCGTCTTCGACCTCCTCCGCGACGCCTGGCTCGGCCGGAACGACGCGCGGCGCGTAATTCTCCGGCACGCCGTCCAGTGCGTTCCCGTGCTTGTCTGGGTGATCGGCGTCTGCCGCATGCCGCTCTGGCTCTATGTCGCGGCCTTCGTCTATCCCGGCATGAGTCTCGCGATGGTCCGCTCCTTTGCCGAGCACCGCGCCGCGGGCGAGCCGGAGAAGCGCACCGCGATCGTCGAGAACGCTCCCGTTCTCGGGCTCCTGTTCCTCAACAACAATTTGCACGTCGCCCATCACCTGCGCGGCGGGCTGCCGTGGTATCAGATCCCGGCGTTCTACCGGCTGAACCGCGAGGCGCTGATCCAGCGCAACGGCGGGCTCGTCTACGACGGCTATCTCGACGTCTTCCGGCGGTACGGGCACACTCCGCACGACCGTCTCGTTCATCCCGACTGGACCGGCCGGGCCGTATGAGCGGGAGCGCGCCGGTCGCGGCGCTGCCGATGTACGACTTCCCCGAGATTGCCGCCGCCAACGACGCGCTGTGGCGGCGGATCTCGGCGGGCCTGCGGTCCCGGGGGGTGGAGGCGCCGGCGGCGCTCGCGCGCGGGCGCGACCTGACGGACCTGTGGCGCGACCCCGGCCTGGTGTTCGGCCAGACTTGCGGCTACCCGTATACGACGGCGCTCCGCGGCGCCGTCGTCCTGGTCGCGACGCCTGAATACGCCTTTCCCGGTTGCGACGGCGCTGACCATCGCAGCTTTATCGTCCGCGCGGCCAATGATCCGCGCCGTGCGCTTCAGGACTTTCGCGGCGCGGTTGCGGCAGTCAATTCGCGGGACAGCAACAGCGGCATGAACCTGTTCCGAGCCACGATCGCCCCGCTCGCGAATGGGCGTCTGTTCTTCTCCGACGTCATCGTCACCGGCGCGCATGAGGCGAGTCTCGCGGCGGTGGCCCAAGGACGCGCGGACCTGGCCGCTGTCGACTGCGTCACCTTCGGCCTTCTCGCGCGCTTTCGACCGCAGCTTGTCGCAAGCGTCGCCATCGTGGCCGAAAGCCTACCGTCTCCCGGCTTGCCGTTCATCTTGAGCGCGCGCTTGCCCGATTCGACGCTCGCCGCCGTGCGCGCCGTCTTGTTCGATGCGCTGGCCGACCCGGGACTCGCCGACGCACGCGCCACGCTGGGACTCAAGGCGGCGCACGTCCTAACAGCGCAGGACTACGAGCGCGTGCTCGACTACGAGCGGGGAGCGACGGCGGCGCTGTATTCGAACCTCGCCTGATCTCTTCGTCTACGACAGCTACGCCCGCCACGCGAAGCTGGGAGGCAGGCGAGGGGCTGCCCCGAACGCTTCAAAAAATGCGCGAGACAGTCCCATCCGTCTGCTTTGCGCCGCCTTTGCGACTGGGACTAGTAGCCGCAACGAGCACTCTGCCTGGCTCTGCAACCGTCGAGGATACCGTCACCTCCCGAGGCCTTTCGTGATCAGGTTCGAAAGCGCCTGGTACGATTGAACCCGATCGCCGCGATCGGTCATTATCAGCCGTCCGCAGCGAGTTCTGTACGCAGCACGACGTCATGTCGCAGCAAATTTACCGGCGGGCCAAGGATCCGCTGTCAGCGGGCGCGACACGACATCACGACGGTGACGGCGGGGTTCATGTGCGCCCGCCATAATGCCGAATTCGAAGGCAAAGGCCCTGGGCGAAGGCAATCGCGACTATGCCGAGTAAGCCCCGCGTCGCCGACGATCGGAGAGTCGTCGTCGAGAACGCCTATGGCGTGCCTCAATCGACCAACTGCGGCTGCTTGAGCCCGAGGGCCTTCGCCACCCCGGCCCCGTATGCCGGATCGGCGCGCGTGCAATTGTCGACGTGCCGCTGCTTGATGTGCAGCTCGGCGTCACCCATCGCCCGCGCCGTGTTCTCGAACAGCATCTGCCGCTGTTGCGCCGTCATCTTCCGAAACAGATTTCCGGGCTGTTCCCAATGGTCGTCGTCAACGCGGTGATCCCAATGCCCTGCGGCCCCCTCTATCGGCAACATAGGCTCGAGGAAATGCGGTTGGTCTGCCCACAGGCCCTCGCTGTTGGGATGATAGCTGAGCGCGCCGCCGAGATTGCCATCGACTCGCATCTTGCCGTCGCGATGATAACTTTGAAACGGACATTTGGGAGCGTTCACAGGGATCTGGTTGAAATTGACTCCAAGCCGATACCGCTGCGTATCACCGTAGGAGAACAAGCGCCCTTGCAGCACCTTGTCGGGCGAAAAGCCAATTCCCGGCACGACGTTGGCCGGCGAGAAGGCTGCCTGCTCCACCTCGGCGAAATAGTTGGCTGGATAGCGGTTCAGCTCCATCACTCCGACCTCGATCAACGGATAGTCGGCCTTAGGCCAAACCTTTGTGAGATCGAACGGATTGTGCTTATGGCTTCGCGCTTGATCCTCGGTCATGACCTGAATGAAAAGCGTCCAGCGGGGAAAGTCGCCTGAATCGATGGCTGTGAGTAGATCCCGCCCATGGCTCTCGCGGTCCGAGGCGATAAGAGATTCCGCTTCCGCGTCCGTCAGATTCTGGATTCCTTGTTGCGTGCGGAAATGGAATTTGACCCACACACGCGCATTGTCGGCATTGATCATCGAGAACGTGTGGCTGCCGAACAAGTGCATGTGGCGGAACGATTTTGGAATGCCGCGGTCGGACATGACAATGGTCACCTGATGCAGCGCCTCCGGCAGGAGGCTCCAAAAATCCCAATTGTTGTTCGCGCTTCGGAGTCCAGTCCGCGGGTCGCGCTTGATGGCATGGTTCAGATCCGGAAATCTCAGGGGATCGCGGAAGAAGAACACCGGAGTGTTGTTGCCCACGATGTCCCAGTTGCCCTCCTCGGTGTAGAACTTGATGGCGGTTCCCCGAATGTCTCGCTCGGCATCGGCGGCGCCGCGCTCGCCGGCGACGGTCGAGAAGCGTACGAACATCGGCGTCTTCTTACCGACCTCATTAAATATCTTCGCCCGGGTGTAGCGCGTAATGTTCCGGGTGACCGTGAAGGTCCCGTGCGCGCCCCAACCCTTTGCATGCATGCGGCGTTCCGGAATGACTTCGCGGTCGAACTGCGCCAGCTTCTCAATCAGCCAGATGTCTTGGAGCAGTGAAGGGCCGCGCGGGCCAGCGGTCTGAATGTTGGTGTTGTCGGCGACAGGGGCGCCGGTGGCGTTGGTGAATTTCGAATCGGTGGACATGATGAGCTCCGAAGTTTTGGATGGACGGCGTTGTTTTGTGCGCTCAACTGCTCAAGCGGCCTGACGCCTTGGCGACGCGGGTCGGGCGCGCCTGCCGTCACCCCTGCCACGCGGATTCACGGATCACGCTGCAAAAGTTGCGTCGTTTGAAGCTCGGATCTTTGTCTGCGAGCACGTCCGCGTTGACGGTGCCAAATGTCGTTTCTGGCTTGTGCCCGAAACCATCGTAGAAGGCCTGGATGATGTCTTCCTTGAAGCTAGCGCTGCGCGGGTGGGCATGGACGACCGCCTCGCGCTCCGCTTGGGTGTAATCGGCATAGGCGAATCCCAGCACGTCCATTTCGACACCCGCGGTGACCAGCGCGACGACCGGGTGCATATGGGGCGGAATCCCAGGCGTGGTGTGCAGCGCGATCGCTGTCCAAACCGTGTCGACGTCCTGCTGGGGGATGCCTCGGCTACGCAAGAAGTCGCGCGCGGCGTTGGCGCCGTCGACCTCGAAGCGATCGTGCTCGCTGCGGTGCTGGTGAGTGAGACCCATGTCATGAAACATCGCTCCCGCGTAGAGCAGCTCAGGATCGAACCGTAGCCCCTTACGCCTGCCCGCCAGCGCGCCCCAGTGGTAAACGCGGCTTGAATGATGAAAGAGAAGCGGAGATTCCGTGTCCCTCACCAGCTCGGTTATTTCACGAGCAATCTTGCTGTCGGGGATGGAAACCTCGTTCACTGCGGTCGCCATTGGGTGTTCTCCTGTTGGACGATTCCTCAAGTCAGCTTCGATTCGCTCGATAGTCTGGTCGCTTCTTGGATAATGGTCCTGCAAACCGGAAACGACTTCATCGGTCAGGTCTAGAGGAAGTAACTTGTATTGTCGGTCAGTATTACTGCCCGTTCCTACACGATATCTTTAGTGTGAGCAAACCAAGACTTCCGGCAAGACAAGGTAGGATTTGAACATAAATTGGTTCTTAGCACCCTATACCTTGGTATAGCGGCGACGAAAACGCCATAGGCGACATGTTCGCCTGAGATAGGGCGAGCCGTCTCACAGTATGCAGGCTAATCGAGCGCCGGGGGTTCCGCCGCCGACCCTCATGCATAGGAGACGGGTCTTGGACAAAGCTGTCACATATATCGATCTTGACGTGCACAAGGACACGATCACGGTCGCGCTTGCCGAGGCGGGTGGGCATAAGGACGTGACCCACACATGCCGCGATCCGTCCTGATGCAGCATCATGCCGCGCATCGGCCGGCGCGGCCGCTTCTTGCGGTGCGCGGAGCGCTTGGGCGCGGGCCTGACCAGACCCGCCCGGTGCAGATGCAGCTTCGTCACCGTGTCGCCGAGCGTGTAACTGTGCCGCTTGGTCAGCACGGGTCCGGCAGCCTCAGGGCGGGCCGAAGACGATCGCAGCGGCGTCGGAAGTTCACCGCGTTTCCGGCGCGGATGGTCTCGTAAGAGGCCAGACGCCGAGGCCCAGCGTCGGACTGTGTGGTAATTACCTACTGCCGGGGCCCACGGAACTGCGCTATGGTGGGGCGGAAGCGGCGCGGTCACGGGGGGGTGCGGCCGGCCGAGCTCGCCCCAAAGCCGGGCGCCGGGAGGAACGATGGTCGAAATCTTCTCGCGCGGCGATGGCCCGCGCCCCCAGGACGTTCGACTGAAAGCGCTTCTCGACCAGAACCGCCCCACGATTGAGAAAATCGCGGACCACTTGACGCAGGGCGGCTATTCCGCCCGCAAGAGAGTGAAGGCGCCCGCGCCGAGGCTCTCGGAGAAGACGATCGTTCATGCGGTCGGCGGGTTCAGTTCCGGTGGGACAGTCGAGCCGCGACCCGTCGTCCGCGCCACCCTGAACGGCCGCGTCGTTGTCGTCGACGACAACTCCGGGCGGCAGCTTCACCACCTCGGCGAAATTCGACGGCGCCCCAGCGAGATCGTCTTTTGTCTCGCCAGCTCCGAGAACGGCTTCTCCGCTCCGTTGCCGGACGAGATTCTCGACACGCTCGCCGACCTCGACCAGGCGCTGCTCGCGTCGGACGGCGGCGAGGAAGCCCTCGTCGGCGAACTTGCTTCGCGCTTGGGATTCGAATGATCGCGCCGCACGGCCGTTGCGGGGCGGAGGACTCGTGCGGGGCGGAGGACGCGTGAACGCTAAGACACAGCAAGACCACGAACGACCGGGGCTCCCGGTCTCGATCCATGAACCGCCCGATCCGGCCGCCGCATGACGCGACCAGCCTTCGGGCCCGGGGTCCAGCAAATGTCTTACGATGAACATTCGACAATGGACGCCTGGGAGGATTTCGTCGGCGGAGGATCCGGGCGTCGAGGCGCGGCGGTTCGCTCGGTCATCGAGAGCTCCTGGCGCCGCAGCCTCGATGGCGGAATCGACGCGAACGGATCGGCCGCGCCCATCAACCAGGACCGCGAGCAGATTGGCGATCTCATTCGCAAGAACGCTGATTTGATCGCCGCCGCGCGCCCCTGCTTCACGACAGTCGCTAAAATGGTGGAAGGCACCGCCGCGATGATCGTGCTGACCGACGGCGAAGGCGTGCTCGTGGAAGCCCTCGGCGACAGGGCGACCTTGCATGCCGGAGCCGACATCCATCTGACCGTGGGCGGCATGTGGGGCGAGGGCGCGGCCGGGACGAACGGCATCGGCACCGCCCTTGCGGCGGGCGAGCCGGTCTTCGTACACGCGGCGGAGCACTTCTGCGCCGGAATCAAAGGCTGGACCTGCGCTGGCGCCCCGATTCGGGACCCGCTCGATGGTTCGGTGATCGGCGTGTTCGACCTTTCCGGCCATTCGGGGATCTTCAGACCTCACAACACGATATTCGTCGCGGCGATCGCGCGCGAGATCGAGCAGGAGCTTGCCCAGAGGCAGCGTGAGGAGCGCACCCGCCTTCTCGAGGCGTTCATTGCGAATGCTCCCGGATATGGCGGTCGCGACGGCCTGGTCATCGTCGACAGGCGCGGCCGCGCGACCTATGTGAACAACATGCCGGCCCCGACGGTCGAACGGGGCGAAAAGCGGCCGCTCGTCGCCTGCGGAGACAAGATTCTCGAAGGGCCCCTGACGGACCTCATGAAGGCGCAAGGAAGCGCCTTCCCCGACGCGCTGTTACGCCTCTGCCATTTCCGTCCGCTTCGACTCGACGGCGAGATCCGGGGCGCGGCGCTGGTGTTCCCGTCCAGTCCTCGGCCGCGCGGCCGACCCGGCCGGTCTCCGCTCCTCGGCGGCTGGAAAAGGCCGCGGACGGCATCGTCGGCGAATGCGACGCCTTGCGCGCGGCGATCGACGTCGCTCGCCGCGTCGCGCGCTCCGAACCGGAAATCGCGCTCCTGATCGAGGGCGAGACGGGCGTCGGCAAGGAGCTGTTCGCCCGCCTCGTCCATCATGAGAGCGACCGCAGGCAAGGACCGTTCGTCGCGCTCAATTGCGGCGCGATTACGCGCGAACTGTTCGGCAGCGAAATCTTCGGCCACGTTGGCGGCGCCTTCACGGGGTCGTCGAAGGAGGGCAAGGCAGGCGTGTTCGAACTGGCCAACGGAGGGGTGCTCAGTCTCGACGAGATCGGCGAGATGCCGCTCGACATTCAGCCGTTCCTGTTGCGCGTCCTCGAGGAACGGATGGTGCGGCGGATCGGCGACACGCGCGAGCGGCCGGTCGATGTTCGGCTGATCGCGTCCACTAACCGCGACCTGCTGAAGGAGGTCGAGGCCGGACGGTTCCGCAGCGATCTTTTCTACCGGATCAGCATGGTGTCGATTCAGGTTCCGCCGCTCAGGGAGCGCCGCGACGACATCCCGCTCCTCGTCGCCTACTACAACGAGAAACTCGCCGCACAGACGGGCCGACCGGCGCTCGAGTTCACCGCCGACGCGATCGGCGCGCTCAAGGCCTACCGGTGGCCGGGTAACGTGCGGGAGCTGAGAAATCTCGTGTCGCGCCTGTGCCTTCTCGCGAGCGCGCCGCTCGTCCGCCTGGAGGACCTCCCTCAGGACGTCCGCGGCGAGCCGCTGCCGCCCTGTGTCATCGGCGGGGCCTGCCCGATGGAGGACGGCAAGCCCACAATGGGCCTCGGCAAGGCGGAGCGCCAGGCGGTCATGGAGGCGCTCGCGGCCGAACGCGGAAACCTGAGCAAGGTCGCGCAGAGGCTGGGCATCTCGAGGCCGACCCTCTACCGCAAGATCCAGCTTTACGGCATCCAAACCCAGCGCAGCTTCAGCTGAGGGCCGCCGCCCGCGTGCGGCCCGGCGAGGGCGAACGCTGGAGCGTTCGAGACGGCAAGCCCAGCCCCGCTGGCGCCACAGTCCAACAAGAACGGCGGGCCCCATAAAAGCTAGACAAGGACAGAGGCTGCGTCCCACATCAGTTTGGCGTCGATCAGGAACGTGAGGACGAGAATGATCGCATAGAAACGGTCGCTTGAAACGCGAGGGACGAGCCATACCCCACAAAGCGCCGAGACAATCGCAACGGGCGTCAATCCAGTGGAGGCGATCAGATTTTGTCGGCTGAAGGTCGACGCGGCGATCCAGGGGAACGAGGGGCGGGCCTCACGTTCTGCTGGATCGCCACGCCGCTGCACGGCTCGCGACGACGCCTCCGTGGGCGCCCAATTTAGCTTTAGCAGTTACCGAGCCCGTCGCCTGAGACGCCGCCCTTGCCTGCCCTATCCTTAGGGCCGGCCGAGCTTCTCGGCGCCGCCGCCGCGCGACGGACCCGCGGTCGGATCTTCCGCTTCGGTGAAGTCGCCGACCAGCGTCTCGGTGGTCAGAATCAGGGTCGCGACCGAGGCCGCGTTGGCCAGCGCCGTCGACGTCACGCGCACCGGGTCCACGACGCCGGCCTCGAACATGTCCTGGAACCGGCCAATCGCGGCGTTGTAGCCTGTTCCCTCGGGAAGGCGGCTCGCCTCGGCGACGACGGAGTCGCCGTCGGCGCCGGCGTTGGTCACGATTCTCCATAAGGGGCGCTTCAACGCCAGTTGCACCAGGCGCGCGCCTTCGGCGACGTCGCTCTTGGCGTCTGCGATCACCGGCTCGAGCGTGGGGGCGACATGGGCGAGCGCGGCGCCGCCGCCCGCCACGACCCCGTCCTCCGCCGCAGCGCGCACGGCGTGAAGCGCGTCTTCGATCAGTTGGGCGGTCCGCTTCTGCTCGACCGGCGTGACGCCGCCCGCGTAGACCACAGCGGCGCCGCCCGACAGCTTCGCCAAGCGCTCACGCAGCTTGTCCTGCTCAATGTTGGGCGGGGCGTTCTCGAACAGGCGCTCGACCTGGACGCGCCGCGCGCGGATCGCCGCAGCGTCGCCTTCGCCCTGCAGAATCGTGGTATGGCTTGCGCTCGTCTTCACCCGCGCCGCGCCGCCGAGGTCGGCTTCCGTGACGGCCTCGACCCGTCCGCCGAGATCCCGCGATGACCCGGCCGCCGGTCAGAATGGCCAGGTCCTCGAGCAGCGCCTTGCGCCAATGGCCGTATTCCGGCGGATGAACGATGAGGTAGCGGCCGGCCGCTCCGCCGCCGAGCAGGTTCGCCACGACCTCGGGCGAGACTTCCTCGGCGATCACGAGCAGGGGGCGCCCCGCGCGGCTCGCGATCGCGCGCGCCGGCTCCAGCGACGCCGGATCCTTGATCTTGAGGTCCGTCATCAGGATCAGCGGGCGCTCGAGCACCGCCGTCATCGTCTCCTGATCGGTCACCATGTGGTGCGAAAGGTATCCGCGGTCGAACGACATCCCCTCGACGACGTCGAGCGTCGTCTCCGTCGTGAGGCCGAACTCGGTCGTGATCACGCCCTTGTCGCCGACCAGCGAAAAGGCCTTGGCGACCAGCGCGCCGAGCTTCGGATCCGTCGCGGCGACGGTCGCGACCGAGGCCAGCGTCGCCTCGTCGCTCGCCGGCCGCGCCGCCGCCTTGAGGCCGGCGAGCGCCTTCGCGACGGCGAGGTCGATGCCCCGGCAGAGGTCGATCGGCTTCACGCCGCGATCAAGAGCCTCGACGCCACCCTGAACCAGCGCGTTCGCCAGAACGATCGCCGTGGTCGTTCCGTCGCCGGCCACCGCGTTGGTCTGCATGGACACTTCGCGCACGACCTGCGCGCCCATGTTCTCGAAGCGCTCGGGCAGCTCGATCTCGGCCGCGATCGACACGCCGTCGCGGGTGACGATCGGCGTGCCGATTGGCCGGTCGATCATCGCATTCATCCCCTTGGGGCCGAGCGTCGGCTCGACCGCGGCGGCGAGCCGCGCCACGCCGCGCGCGAGCGCCTGACGAGCCGCCGAATTGTGAAGCAGGACCTTGGGCATGGCGTCTCCATCGCCTCTCGCGAGGCCGTTCGGTTTTCAACATAAAACAGGCTTGCGCCAGAGAACCCTCACCCTGCGGCCTTCGGCCGCTTCCCTCTCCCCGCGAGAGAGGGGAATCCCTTCCCCCTCGGGGGAAGGTAGCCCGAAGGGCCGGATGAGGGCCTGCCGCGCGTCTCGATCGAGCGTCCTCTCGTTTCAGCTTTGAGCGGCTCGGCGCCGTTCCAGAGCGGAAGCGTCAGGGCGCGGCTCGGCGGGAATGAAATCGACAAGCGTCAGTTCGCCGTCGGCCGCCGCCTTCTCGCGATAGCGCGCCTGCTTCAGGCCCCGGCAGAGCGCGCCGTTGAACTCCATGTTGATGCGGACGGCGCGCAGCTTGCCGAGATAATCCGGCAGTTCAGCCGCGCTGAGCGGGGCGCCCTCCCAGGCGACGAACGCCGCAGCATCGTCCGCGGCTCGCGGGAAGCGGGCCCGCATCGCGTCGAGATAGCGCGTGAGCCGGACCGTCAGCTCCGGTCCGACACTCGCCTTGTCCAACGTCCCGCAGTCGAGCGCCAAAATGTCGTCGTCCGCCCAGCCCGCTTCGCGGAAACCCACGAGAGCCGCCTCCTGCCGTCGCTGGAACGCCTTCCGGAGAAAGGTCTCGCGCAGTTGAGCGAGGTCGTCGAGCGGCGACAGGGAGTCGAAGATCTCGGCGAAGGGCTTCCCCTCGGCGATCCCCTTGTTCACCTCGTCGGCGAACAGGTGATCGTGCAGCGTGATATGGAACCGCGGGCGCCAGGGCAGCGATTCCAGCGCCTCGCGCAAGCCGTCCAGCATCAGGAACGCGAAGTTCGGCGAGCACCAGTAGGTCGGCAAGCGGAAGTCGAGCTCGACCGAACCGTCGTCCGCGACCTCGATTTTCTCGACAAACCCCATGTCGGTGACCGGTTCGTCGAGCTCGGGATCGTGCACCCGGGCGACGACGCGCCATACTTCCGCGGTCCGACCGCTCCTGACGCTGAACGGCTCCATGGGCCTACTCCGCCGCGAGCGCGACCGGCGACTTGGCGAGCGCGGCCTTTTTCTTGGCGACGTCGATGTTGTAGAGCTTTGCGGCGTTGAGTCCGAGGATCTTCTCCTTGACCTCGGCGTTCAGCTCGACGCCGCGCTCCTTGCGGATGTCGTCGGGAAGCTCGAAGGCCCAGAACTCCTCGACGAGCCAGCGCGGCGTCCAGATCGCATAGTCGGAACCGAACAGGATCTTGTCGGGGCCGATCCAATACAAGAGCTCCGCGATCACCTCGGCGAAATAACGCGGCCGGTTGTGGATGAACGGCAACGCCACGGCGAGGCCGCCATAGACATTGGTCTCCTGCACCGCGACCCAGCAGAAGTCGTCGAGGCGCGGCAACCCGCAGTGCTCGACGATCCAGTTGAGATTCTGGAAGTCGGTCGCCGCATGGTCGACGTCGTGGACGTCGAAAGCGTCCTTGTTCAAGGGGATGATCGTCGGCCCCTTGTGCACGTGCACGTTCTTGATGCCGAGCTTCTCGCACAGCTCGAAGCAGCGATAGGCGTCGGGGTCGTTCAGCCGCCAGCCCTTGGACGCGCCGTTCCACTCGGCCGTGTAGAGCTTCACGCCTTTGATGTCGTAGGTTTCCTTCATGTAGTGGATGTATTCGAGCGCCTTCTCGCCGTCGCGGGGATCGAAGGCGCCGTTGACGATGAACCGCTCAGGATAGCGCTTGGCGACGCTGGCGTTGCGCTCGATGGTGTTGAAGCCGTTCTTGTAGAAGTCGCTAAGGTAGGTCGACTGCAGGATCGCGACGTCATCCGGCCCGTCGACGAACAGGTCGTGATAGAGATTGTCGGCGCTGTACTTTTCGAACTTTTCCTTCGCCCAGTACTGCTCCTTGGGGCTCAGGAACGTGTGATACCCGTAGAAGCACTCGATGAACTGTTTGCCGTGGATGTTGCTCTGGTTTTCCGGGCTGCCGTCCCAGAAGTGGGTGTGGCCATCGACGACGAAAATCTCTTTGCCTTGCGGCGTCTTGAACATGGTTTCCTCCAGCTGCTTTGAGGCGATGAGGCCCGCCGGGCGGAGTGGCGGCGGCTCGCGCCGCCCGGCGGATTTGCGGCGCCGCCGCCTAGATGTATTCGAAGACGTCCTCCATGTTGCCGAACAGAACCACGGTGTTGTCGTCGACGCGAACCATGCGGCCGTAGTGGGTCGAGGTGTTCACTTCGAAGATCGAGGCCGTCATCTCGCGGCCGAGGTATTCGGAAATCTCGTCCATCTTGAAAACGAGCTTGCCTTCGCCGTCGATGCGGATCAGCGCCGGTTGATAGGTGACGCTGACGTCGTCTTTCTTGCCCATGAACTCGGCGATCGCTCGCGCCTCGACCGAATCGTTCATGGTCACCCCGCACTGGTGAGAGATGGTGTCGTTGAAGTCGAGATCCTTCATCGCCTTGAAGATGTTTTGATGATGCGAGGCGTCGCGCGCGCTCGTGGTCGTGGCGGTCATTGGCTTTTCTCCCTTATTGCCTGAGGCCCAGTTCGCTCAGGATCTGACCGAAGCGCTCGTGCGACTTCGACCGCGCGTCCTGGAACGAGACCGGTTTTGAATGCGGCTTCGACCACAGCGGCTGAAGCTGGCTCGCCGCCTTCTCGGCGAGATCGGCGTGCTTGCTGAGCCAGCGCTGGAACAGCGCGCGGTTCTCGTTGGCGTGGGACGGATCGTTGGCGAGCAGGTAGATCAGGTCGACGGTGTTGGCGAGGTTGCGCTCGTAGTCCGCCTCCGCAGCCGAAATGACGGAGGGCGTCATTGAGTCCTTGTTTGCCGAACCGACCGGAATGAAGAAGCCGGAACGGACGAGCTCGCCGATCAGCGGCTCGAACGCGACGTTGATGGCGAAATACTGCTCGAGATAGTCGGTGGCGCCCATGATCGTTTCGACCGCGGTCCGCACGCCCTGCCAGATCGGATCCTCGAGCCAGGTTGTCTTGCCCGCCTCGTCCTTCCAACCCGGGATGTCGAGACCGATCTCGGCGAGATAGAGCGTGAGGTCCTGAGCGAGCCTGAGCTTGTAGGACGAGTTCGTCAGCGTGGCGTTGTTGATCATCTGGGTGTAGCCGTAGCGCTGCGCCTGCATGAGCGCGGTGCCCGGGCCGAACTCCGCATGCTTCCAGGCGCCGAGGTCGTTCTGGAGGACGGCGACCCAGGCTTTGTCGAAGGCTTTCGGGACGCCGGCCCTGCGGCCGTTGGCGATCACGCCCTGCACCATCGTCTCGATCTTCGATTGGCGCTGGTAGTGGGTGCGCTCCCATTCCTGATCCGGCGCGCGGAAGGCGTGCCAGTTCGAGCTCTTCGCCTCTGTCGCGTCCTTGACATACGCGCCCTTGCCGTCGGCGAAATTGATGATCCAGCTCTGGATGAGATAGCGCTCGGGATCCGGCTGCACGTCGACGGTCACGTCCTCGTAATGCGTCGCCCTCTGGCCGCGGGGCTCGAAATAGCGGAACCGACGGCTGTCGGAATCGGAGAATGTCGCGGCGCCCGCGGCGCCGGAACCGACTGAACTCGAAGTAGCGACCATCGCATCAACTCCCTTTCTCTTGTTTTGCCTCGGGTTGCTCTCTTTGGGGCTCTCTCCGAAAACTCCGTCAGGGACTGGACGAAGCGCCGGCAGAGGTCGTGAATCGGTCGAAGAAGACGCGCTCGGATTCGAACCCGTTCATGAACAGAACGGGCTGCAGCGCGTCGATCATGGGGGGCGGCCCGCAGGCGTAGACGTCGCCCTGGCCGTCGATGGCGAGCTCCCTCAGCCGCGCGTTGACGCGCTCGTGCACGAAGCCGCGCTCGCCCTGCCAGCTCGCGTCGTCGTCGGCGTGCGAGAGCACGGGAACGAACTCGATCTCCGGATGCGCCGCTTTGAGCGCGTCGATCTCGTCGAGATAGAAGAGATCGTCCTTCGTCCGCGCGCCGTAGAAGAAATAGATTGGCCGCTTCTCGCCGCTGACGAGGTGATCGTTGAGGATCGACCAGACCGGCGACATGCCCGAGCCGGCGCCGACCAGGATTATCGGTCCTTCTCGGTTCTCCCGTCGGAAGCAGGCGCCGTAGGGTCCGACGACCTTGACCTCGGCGCCGATTTTGATTCCTCCGGAGTCGAGCTCTCCGGAGAATTTTCCTTCAGGGTATTTCTTGATGATGAATTCGAGTTTTTGGGTTTCGAGCGGCGAATTTGCCATGGAAAACGAGCGCGTAATCGTCTCCCCCGCTTCGGTCGTGACGGTGATGTCGACATATTGCCCCGCCCAGAACTTGATGGGGGACTCGAGTTCGATCTCGATGTGGCGGATGTCATGGGTGAGGCTGTCGATGCGGGTCACGCGTCCCTTGAACGTCTTCACCGCGATCGCCCGCGCGAGCAACTCCTCGTCGTAGTTGAGGAGCTCGACCTCGATGTCGGAGAATGCGCGCGCGCGGCAGAGCAGAATGTGGCCGCTCTCCTTCTCGCTGTCGTTGAGCGCGAAGGTCGAGTAGCGCAACATCTCGACCTCGCCGTCGGTGAGAATGCATTTGCACGCCGAGCATTGGCCTTCCTTGCAGCCGTGCGGCAGCGCGATGCCCTGACGGAACGCCGCGCCGAGCACGGTTTCGTCGGGCTCGACCTCGAATTCCACGCCGACCGGCTCGAGTCGGACTCTATGTGCGCACATTCAGCTCACACCTCTCCGGCGAATTGACGCGGCAAACATCGTTCGCTGCCGCCGACAGGCGTCGTTGCGCCAGATTGATTGGAGGGATTGGGAGAACGCGGCGGCCTTCAAGCCGCCGCGCCGCGCCGTCTCAGTTGCAGGGGTTGATGGTGAAGCCCTGCCGGTATTCGGCCAGATGCGCCTCGCGCGCCTCGGGCGACATCTCGCGCAGGATCGTCAGGGGCGAGAGGAGGGTGTGGCCGCGCACGTCGTCGAGGGTCCACATGTCCTTGTCGTCGAAGCGCAGATGCGGCTGCGGAACGAGCGTCTTGCCGTCGGACCGGACGAAGTTGAGGTCCTTGATCGCGTCGGCGAGGTCCCAGCCGTGGTATACCGTTTCCCACTCGCGCTTGCCGCCGAAGCGGCCCATCGCAGGCGTCGGCCGGCCCTGGTATTCGCCGGCGAAGGCCTCGACGACGGTCCAGCGATCGAGCTCGTGGGCGAAGGTGTAGAGCTGCCCGTCGATCTCGTCCGTCACCATGTCCTCTCGGATCAGGCAGGGCACGAGGCACGACCAGCAGCGGTGCGGATAGACATAGCCGACGTCCGAGTTGAAGGTGATCACCTTCTGGCCGGGACGGCTCAGCTTGTCGTACCACTTCCAGAAGTCGCCGAACTGGGCGTACCAGCCGGGATACTTGTGCTCGAACCACTCGAAGTCCTTGTCGCGCTGGGCCTCGATGCGCCAGAAGTTCACCGGCCAGCCCACCGCGAAGAACTGCGCGACCTTGTGCACGTAGAACTTCTTGGTGAGGCGGTTCCAGGCTTCGTGGACGTCGTCGTGATGCACCTTCACGCCGTACTTCTCGAGCGGAAGCATGTAGGTGCGGTAGTAGTCCTCGAAGATCCAGCGGTGCCACATCTCCGCGTAGGACTCTTTGTTCTTGTCGCGGTTGGTGGTGCCGTATTCGATGAAGGTGCCGATCGCCGCGTCGACGATGGCGTGGTTCTGCCAGAAGGCGTAGCGCAGGTCGCGCTCGAGCAGAAGGTGGTTCTCCGGCTCTTTCAGCGCCGCCATCAGGAGCGAATGGCCGTTGCCGATGTGCCGGCTCTCGTCGGACTGCACCGAGAGGAACACCGTCGGCAGCGCATAGTCGCCGTTGCGCGCGGCTTCCGACGGCATCGCGACGAACAGCGTGTTGGTGAACGCCGTCTCGGCCACGACGGTCAGGTACATGCAGGCGGCCGTCATCGTGTCGCCGGTGATGAAGCCTTCGCCGAACTGGCGCCCGATCGTGGTCGCGTAGCACTTGCCGAAGGCCTCTTCGGTGATGTCGAAGCCGGCCGGATCGATGTAGTTCTCCATGTACCACTTCTTCAGATTCATCTGGATCGTGGAGTGGCGGAACTCATCGACCATCTGCATGGTGAAGCCGGTGCGCAGGTCCTCGCCGGGCGCAAGCCGCGCCACCATCGCCATCGACCGCGCCGCCGAAATCTCGGGGAACGGAATGATGGCGAGGAAGAGTGTCGCGCTGCACTTAAACGTGAGACGCCGGGTTCAATGTTTTCAAGTGCTTGCATTTGGAGTTAAATTGAGACTCTGCAGTTAAATATGAGACTCGGCCTGCCGTACTGTACTTAAATT
>Ga0074046_10001569_pt1 | contig 20462 bp, 19 predicted proteins | sample BogForMeECP23OM3_FD_94441 | JGI IMG/M metagenome (GOLD analysis project Ga0074046, IMG submission 94441) | Bog forest soil microbial communities from Calvert Island, British Columbia, Canada - Bog Forest MetaG ECP23OM3 | ecosystem: Environmental > Terrestrial > Soil > Wetlands ... | reverse complement strand
CACGCCGCACCCCATCACAGCCGGCTAACAGTCATCAAGACGACACGCCGAGCCGGCTCGTGTAACTCTCACAGCACGCCAGCACCCAGCCGCACCATCCATCACTCAGGCTGAATAGCTACGGCTGGAGCGATCGCCTCAGGCCGGGCAGTAAACCACGAAACACTCGCCAGCTCCGCGCACGTCGGATATGACACTGCCGCTAAACTCGTCGATTACCTTGGCCCGCTGATCAAAGACCGACGCGAGCATGGTGATGAGCTCAAGATGACCCCCGAGGTCGTTTACCGGTGGTGCGGTGAACATGCGCGTTATATCTTGAGCTGGTGTCGGCGTAATGGTTATAGCGACATCGCGACGCGGGTCACCGCGACCGTGGTGTCATGAGCTGACCCGCCTCCGGCTGATGCCGCGGCCCTGGCTGGAGCATGCAAGTTCTTGCATGGATGAAACAGGTTCTCGCAAGGATCAGCCCGATACCCCATCGGTGGAGCCTGACGTTGGTTTTCTGGAGATAATTTGTGTCGTCCGAAGCTGGTTCAGACAGAGCAGTTACGGCGCTCCGGCGCACAAACGGCGGTGTACCTCCGGCACCGCTGAAATCAGTCGCTGAAGCGGTGCGAGACGGCCGGTCGCCGCTCGCGGAAGATCTCGCCGAACAGCCGACGAGGGCGAAGGGGGGCGCCCTTGGTCCGCTGGCCGCAGCAGGCTGGTTGCGGGTCGGCGTCGGCCCGGGTAGCCCTGTGGCTATGGCCCTACGGGCTACCCGGGCCGGTGGACTCCCCGAACCGGGGGGCAAACCATAAAAGCTGGCGGCAATTGAGACCATCGTCACGATAGCTGTCATCTCCGGGTCGTTGGCCGCCTGCCTCGTCGGTGTTATCGTCAGGTGATAACGGACACGCTGCTGCAGGCCCCAGATCCTGGAGCTGCAGACCTTTCTGAGGCACGGTTGCGGCATTTGCGGAGGCGCTCAATCGGGTCGAGCCGATCGACGAGCGGGTCTTCGATGGCTCGCCTCGCCGGGGAGCTCGGTGCCCGGCTCGGTCGTCCCGCGGCTCGGATCGGCGTTCTCGTCGATGACCTCGCCGGTCGCGCTGGTCCTGGACGACGTGCATATGCTGCGGAACCGGGAATGCCAGGCGGCGCTGTCGGTGCTGGCCGATCATGTGCCTGGCGGCTGCCGGCTGGCGGTGGCCGGGCGGGCCCAGCCTCCGCTGCGCGTGGCGCGGCTGCGCGCCGAGGGAAGAATCCTGGAGATCGGCCCGGGCGACCTGTCGCTCGACTGCGACGAGGCGTCGTCGCTGCTACGCAACGCGGACATCGCGGTCGGCGAGGACGATGTGACGGAGCTTCACCGACGGACTGAGGGGTGGCCGGCCGGGCTGTACCTGGCGGCGCTGTACCTGCGGGAGGGCGGCTCGTTCGCGAGCGCGGCGGTGTCCTTCGGCGGGGACGACCGGCTGGTGAGTGAGTACATGGAGGCGGAGTTCCTGGCGCGGATCTCGCACCGGCACCGGGTGTTCCTGACCCGGACCGCGGTGCTGGAGCGGATGTCCGGGCCGTTGTGCGATGCGGTGCTGGAGCTGCCCGGGTCGGCCGCGATCCTGGCCGGGCTGGAGCGGTCGAACTTGCTGCTGGTGCCGCTGGACCGGCGCGGCCACTGGTACCGCTACCACCACCTGTGCCGCGACATGCTCCTGGCCGATCTGCACCGCCAGGAGCCCGACCTGATACCCGTCCTTCATCGGCGGGCCGCACAGTGGCACGAGCGCAACGGGGAGCCTGGCGAGGCACTGGAGTACTGGATGAAGGCGGGCGAGGCGGATTCAGCGGGCCGCCTGGTCGGCACGCTGGCGTTTCCCGCCTACCAGCAAGGCAGGGTCGCTACGGCCGAGCGATGGTTCGGGTGGCTGGAAGACCATGGGCCCAGCGAAACCTACCCGGCGGCCGCCGTCTTGGCGGCCATGATCTCCGCCTTGACCGGAAAACCGGGCGACGCCGAACGCTGGGCGGCGGTCGCCGAGCGGGGAGCCGTCGTGGCCAGCCTGCCAGACGGGAGCCCCTCCATCGAGCCGTGGCTCGCGCTGCTCCGGGCGCTGCTGTGCCGCGGCGGGGTAGAACAGATGCGGGCCGACGCCGAACTCGCCGCCAGGACCATGGCCGCCGGTAGTTTCTGGCGGACCGCGGCGATCGTATACCTGGGAGAGGCGCACCTGATGGCCGGCGATTCGGGCCGGGCCGATGTCCTGTTCCAGGACGCGGCCGCCGGAGGCCGGGTTGGCGGGGCAACCGTCGGTGCCTGCGTCGCGCTGGCCGAACGATCGCTGCTGGCGATCGCCGGGGGCGCCTGGGAGGCAGGCGAGCGGCACCTGTCCGAAGCCTGGTCGCTGGCCCGTGACGCCAACTTCGAGGACTACCCCCCTGTCACGATCCTGCATGCGGCGACCGCCCGGATAGCGCTGCACCAGGGCGACCGGCCGCGCGCCATTGCGGAACTAACCAGGGCACAGCGCCTCCGGGCGGGCCTGACCTACGCTCTGCCGCACCTGGCCGTCCAGGCGAGGCTCGAGCTCGCCAGGTGCCACCTCGCGCTGTCCGACTTCGCCGCGGCGCGGATCCTTCTCCAAGAGGTAACCGAAGTCCTCACCCGGCGCCCCGGCCTAGGCGTCTTCCCCGGGCAGGCCGCGGAACTCCAAGCGGAACTTTCCCAGGCCCGCGGTTCATTCTCGCTGGGAGCCTCGGCCCTGACCGCCGCCGAGCTCCGCCTGCTGCCGATGCTCTCCACCCACCTGTCGTTCCCCGAGATCGCCGAGGAGATGTTCCTGTCCCCCAACACCATCAAGTCGGAGGCGATGTCCATCTACCGCAAGCTCGGCGCCTCCTCACGCCACCAGGCGGTCACCCGGTCCCGCGAGCTGGGGCTGCTGGAGAGGTAAGGACCGGGCCCGCCCCTGGTCGGCTCAGTCCCAGAGGATGGCTCCGCAGGCGGCGCAGGTGCCGGTCTCATAATCCCGGGCGTCGGCTGGGTGCGAGCACTCCGGCTCGGTCGCTGGCGCCGGCGCAGCAGGCACGGACTCGCTGCCCACCGGCGAGACAGCCGGGTCGGACGCCCTGACAGGAGGGGCCGGGGACCCGGCCGCCGCGCGCGACGGCGATTGGCTGGGCGACACCGACCCAGCGGCGGGCCGCGTAGAGACGCGAGCCTGGCCAGGATCCGGTCCTGGGCCCTCTCCCACGTAGTACCGCAGGGCCGACCGGAGTATCTCCCGGCACCACTCAGCGCGGGTCCACCCGGCGAACTCAGGCCGCGCCAGCACCTGGTCTATCCGCGCGGCGTCAGCTTCTGAGACCTCCAGCCCGATGAGGACCCGGGCTGAATCGGGCCGCCTGGGACGTGCCATGCGTTCAAAGGTACCCAGAACGGGCAGTCTGGACCGCGAGCGCTGCGCTGACGGCGGTACCCGCTGCTCTTAGGCGAGCAGATTGGGATCCACTTGGGCGTCGGCGTGGAGGGACCGGCCTCGGTGCAGCAGGAACGGCGTGCTGACGATGACGATCATCCCGAACGCCATCACCGCGACGTAAGCGACGGTTCCCGACACCGACAGGTGGCTCGCAGGGATGAACCCGAGGAAGAAGGTGAAGAGCGCGCCAACAATCCCGGCCCCGACAACCAGCGCGAGTCCCAGTGTCCCGCCAGGGATCTTGAATGGGCGCGGGGCATCTGGCTTGGTGATGCGCAGCCGTATGACCGAGATGTACATGAGGAAGTACATGATGAGGAAGGTCTGGGCGACCAACGCGGTCAGCATCCAGTAGTAGGTGTTGATGTTGTTGACGAATATCATCGCCAGAGTCAGCAGCGAACCGAGCGTGGCCTGCAGGATAAGGACCATGGTGGGGGCGCCGCGGCGGTTGGTCCGGCCCCACCATGGGCTCAGGTGACCGTCCGCGGCCACCCGGCGCATCCCCTCCGCGGGGCCCATGCTCCATGACGCCAGGCCGCACAATACGCCGATGATCACGAGCACTCCGAAGGGCCGTATCGCCGACGCGATGCCGAGCTTGGCGAAGAAGATCGACACCGCCTGCATGATTCCGCCTGCGAGCTGGATCTGCTTGGCCGGCACGACCATCGCGATCGCCACGCTGCCCAGGATGGACAGCGACGCCACCGTGACCGCGGCCACGAGGACTGACCTGGGGTAGGTGCGTTTGACGTTCCTGGTCACGTGCGAGTAGAAGCCCCCTATCTCCATCCCGGCGAACGCGACGACGATGCCGGCCGCGTACACCAGGCTGGCTAGGCCGTGCCAGGCTGGCAAGATCGCGCTGGCGTGGTAGGGGATCTCCGAGTGCTTGCCGCTGCCGACCCACCACAGGCCCAGGGCGATGATCGCCAGGGTCGGGATGGCGGTCCCGATCACCACGCCCACGCCTGTCCAGCGGGCCGACTTCAGGGATCCGAAGAGCGACGAGAGCGTCACGGCCCAGAAGATCACGAGCATGACGGGCACGAGGAACGCCTTGTTCTGCGACAGATTCGGGTTGATCACGTACGCGGCCGTCGTGGCCAGGAACACCAGCACGGTGGGGAACCACACGATGTTCTCCGACCAGTCGCACCACACGGCCAGGAAGCCCCACCGTGAACCGAACGCCTCCCGTACCCACCGGTATATGCCGCCGCCGACGGTCGTGGCCAGCTCGGCCGAGCACAGTGCCACCGGCACCAGGTAGGTGACGACGGCGATGGTGTAGAAGAAGATCGCCGACCATCCGAACGTGGCGGTGGTGGGCAGGTTACGGATGCTGTCCATAGCCGCGATCAGCACGAGAGCGAGGCCGATCACACCGAGGCGCCGTGAGCTCGACCCGCCTGCCGGGGCCTCCACGACGGGCGTCGTGACCGGCCTGTCGATGGTGAGTGTTCCCGTGCCGCCGTCGAGGTGCTGGCCGCGCGTCAGATGCCATTGCCGGGTTGTCATGATACGGGTTCCTTCGGTCGGGGGTCGGCGGCAGGAGTCTTCGGCTTCATGAACCTGCCGACGAGAGGTAGCTCCGAGACGGACTCGGCTCGGGCGATGGCCAGGCTGGCTCTCGGCAGGTGAGCGCGGTCGTCAGCGACCGAATAACGGGGCCGCCACTCGGGGTAGTACTTCTTGTTGAAGTTCCAGAGGGACTCGATCTGCATGCTGTCGCTGAAGCGATGAAGCAGAGACTTCTCCGCCGAACGCCACGGTCCAGAGCCGGTCTCGCCGGCGACCACGGCGCGCATCGTGGCAAAGTTGAGGCCGAGGCCATTCAGTCCCCGCTCGGCCATCCAGTTGATCGTCTCGATGATCACGAAGTCGGTCAGGCCGTTCGGCGCGTCGGGGTTGCTCGTCCGTCGCATGAGGTCCAGGGAGTATCCGTTGACGTGGCTCGCGGGAATGTATTGGTTGAACGCCACCGGCTTGCCTTCTGGGTCCATGCAGACGGCCAGCAGGAGACCGTTGTCGCGCTCGTCGAACATCCGGCTCAGGGTCATCGAGAAGCCACGCTCCGCCTCGCCCTGGCGCGTCTGCGTCGCGAGGTCCTCCAGTTGCGTCCGCAGCTCCGCGTCGGCCTCGAGGGAGGACATGACGGCAACGTGGTAACCGGACTTGGACACCCGGTTGTGGGCGCCCCGCAGCGACTTCATCGACTTGCCCTTGAGCGAGAATGTCTGGCAGTCGACGATCGCCTCGTCGCCGATGTAGACCTCGGTCAGCCCGGCCGCCCGGTAGACCGGCAGCCAGGGCGCGGCCGCGCCGAGAACGCATATGTACCACCCGTTGATGTCGGCCAGATCCATCGCGTCGGACCAGGCATCGAGGCGTTCGTCGACCGGCCCGATCGGGTCGGGCGAGACGAGCATGATGCGGTTGATGACCGAGTAGGCGACCAGAGTGTTCCCGGAGAAAAGCCAGGACTTGTCGTCTCGCAGGGCGAAGTAGTCGAGTGTGTCGCCGCCGTAACGATCGAAGATCGCTCGCGCCCGGTCGAACGCCCTGGCCCGCTCTTCTCCCGTTCGCCGGTGCTCACGACCAGGTAGAGCCGTCGCGATGACGAGTATGGCCGTGCCGAGGATGGCTATCACGACGACGTCGCGGGTCTCGCGGCCGCTCAGGTAGGCGGCGCCCAGCCCGGCGGCCAGGGCGACCACCACCAAGCTGGTCATGATCACCCAGCCCAGGACACGGCGGAAGCCCGACGGGCTGACGCGGAAGTGACGGTGCTCGAGCAGCAGCCACAGGCCGATCAGGCAGGCGATGCCCGACCCTTCCAGCCCCACGTCTTGCGTCAGGCGGTAGACGGTGCTCGCCAGCAGGAGGATGAGAGCCGCCAGCCAGGCCCTGCGATAGCCGAGCCGCACCCCACGCGCCACGCCAGCCAGAGCCAGGCCGCCTATCACGGCGGTGACGCCGCTGACGGGATGAATGCCGAAGGGCAGCCAAACCTCGACCGGACGGGTCCAGCGGACCGGCCACAGGAGTGCGAAAACGACGTTCAGGAGCCCGGCGATGAGCAGCGCGAACGCGGCCACCCGCCGGACCCGGCGACGCCGGACCCACGGCATCAAGGCCCGCTCGCTGATCGGCCAGGTGGCTCCGTCGGGGAGATGGCCGACGACCTCGATCGTCTTGGGGCGGGCCCGCTCAGGCGCGAGAACCAGTCGCTCGAGGAGGGCAGGCTGACCGATGGGGTGTTCTTCTAGAGACAGTGAGACCGACAGCACCGGCCCGGACCCGGAGACCGTCAACTCGACCAGCGACAGCCGTCGCACGGCCAGGAAAGGCCCTGGCAGCCCGAACCTGGCTATTCGTTGTCGTACGACCTCGGTGGCGCATCCCGTGTTGGCGTAGAATCCATCGCCTACCTGGGAGATCTCGGGCTCGTGGGTGTGGCCGCTGATCAGGCCCGCGTACCCCGCGGCGATCAGCCGCGCGGCCTCGGCCCGGGCGTCAGCGTTGTGGGCCGCCGCGTCGCCCCGCTCGCTGACCGAGGCGTCGGCCAGGGCGCGGTTGACCCGCAGCATGGTGGCGATTCCCACCACGGCGGCGATGATCGCGATCGCGACGACCAGGATGCCGAACCAGACTAGCCACCGTTCGGCGTGATGGCTCAGCAGCGGCTTGACTCCCGGCGCGAAGGACAGGAAGCGCAGTACCAGCGCCGCCGCGAACGGCACCGCCAGCCACCACAGCCATCCCGCCACCATGCGGTACAGCAGGCGTGATCCCAGGAAAGCGGACGGATCCCCGTCGCACCACCGGACCCCCTCCAGCAGCGAGCCGGGCTGGTCACGGGACGCGAGCTTGGGGAGCACCTGCCGCACGATGTGGTGGCCCAGCGGCGTGTCGACGGGCGATCGTGGGTCCTCGAAGGCGTTGTACTGATCGAACTGGTTGCCGTGCACCACCCTGACCAGCTGGCTGCCATCCCCGGTCACCATCGCCAGGTCGCACGCGAGACCCACGTCGGTCACGCCGAGGCGTTCGGTGAGCACTGCGACCGACTCCTGGTCCCAGGCGAGCTGGCCGTCGTGGTTCCCGGGGATCAGCACGACGCGATGATGCTGATCCTCAGCGAAGCGCTTGACCGCGTCGGTGAACTGGGGATGGGCGTCCAGGATCCTGGCGATGTCAGGAGCCGCGGCGAGCATCTCGAACCCGTCACCGGCGATCACGAGAAGCCCGGGCTCGTGAAAGCCGTTCAGCAGCTCCGACAGCTCGTCGGCGGCACGGGTGGACACCTCCGACGCGGCTGGCCCGAGGTGCAGGTCGCTCACCACGACCACCCGGCCGCCCCGCCCCACCTCGAGCCGGATCAGATCGGGTACGAAGAAGGCGTCAGGGGCCCGGTCTGCGTCTGCCGTGCCGTCGGCGGCGCTATCCCGGCTCGCGTCGATGACCGGCCGGCCACCGTCGGATCCGGGCCCGGGGACGAGGGCAGAGAGGCCCTCGTCTGGCGCGGCCGGCGCCCTCAGGGCCTGGCTTAGCAACACATCGGTCATGACACTGCCTCCGGCCGCATGATGGGGAACAGGATGACGTCGCGGATCGCCGGGACCTCGGCGATAAGCATGATCAGCCGGTCGATGCCGATGCCGATGCCGGAGGTCGGCGGCAGCCCGAGCTCGAGCGCCCGCACGAAGGCGGTGTCGGCCGGGTGAGCCTCGACGTCCCCTCCGGCGGCCGCCGCCGCCTCGGCCCTGAACCGCTTCGCCTGCTCGTCGGGGTCGTTGAGCTCGCTGTATCCGTTGGCGAGCTCCCGGCCCCCGATCACGAGCTCGAAGCGGTCGGTGAGGGTGGGGTCCTCAAGGCACTGGCGGGCCAGCGGCGAGACCTCCGTGGGGTAGTGGTAGATGAACACCGGGCCCACGGTCTGGCTCATCAAGACCTTGTCGTAGAGCTCGAAGATCAGCTTTCCCGAGCCCCACGACGGCACGTAGGGGACTCCGTTGGCGTCGCTGATCTTGCGCAGGTCCCCCACCGGCATGGATGGATGCACCCGCTGGCCGAGCCGCTCTTGGAGCAGGTCGAGGAGGTCGTGGCGCGGCCACGGCGGCGTCAGGTCGACGTGCTGGCCCGCGGAGTCGAATCCGAGCCGGCCAGCGGCACCTCGAGCGGCCTCGACGATCAGGTGCTCGGTGAGGTCCATCCCGTCGTGGAAGTCGCCGAAGGCGCGGTACGCCTCGAGCGAGGTGAATTCCGGGCTGTGCCGGGTGTCGATCCCCTCGTTGCGGAAGTTGCGGGCTATTTCGAACACCCGCTCGTAGCCTCCGACTACCAGCCGCTTGAGGTAGAGCTCCGGCGCGATGCGCAGGCTGAACTCGGTGTCCAGGGCATTGGCGTGGGTAAAGAACGGACGGGCCAGGGCGCCGCCGGCCTGCGGTTGCAGGATGGGGGTCTCGACCTCCACGAAGTCCTGCGCCTCGAGTCGCTCCCGCAGGATGGAAAGAGTCTTGAAGCGGATGTCGAAGACCCGCCGGCTCTCCTTGTTGGCCAGCAGGTCCACCTCGCGCTGGCGGTATCTGGTCTCTGCCTCGTTGAGTCCGTGCCACTTGTCGGGCAGCGGCCGGAGCGCCTTGGCCAGGATCTCCAGGCCGCTCACGTCCACCGAGAGCTCTCCTCTGCGACTGGTTATCACCTCGCCGGAGGCGCCCACCCAGTCGCCCAGGTCGAGGAGCGCCTCGACGGCAGCCGCGTCGTCCGGAAGGTGGTCGGCCTGGAACATCAGCTGAACGGCGCCGCTTGCGTCCTCGATGCTGACGAACCGGAGCTTGCCGTGACCCCGGATGGACACCACACGCCCGGCGACCCTCGCCACCTCGCCCGTTCGCGTGTCCGGCTCCAGCCCGGAGTAGGCAGAGTGCAGCTCGGCCAGCGTCGCGCTGCGGTCGAATCGGGTGGGATAGGGGTTGTTGCCCCGGGCCTGCAGCGCATCGCGCTTGGCCCGGCGTTCAGCTGTCTGGGCGGCCAGCCCCCCCCAGGGCGGCCGGCTCGACAGACTCCAGCTCTACAGGCTTCAAGCGCTGATCCTCTCCACCATCTGGCCCCCGCGCAGGTGCCCGTCCGTGGTGTGCTGGCTCGTGGTGTAGGACTGGGCTGCTCATCGTGAATGTCTCTTTCTCGACTCAGTTGCTTCGTGTGGATGGATCCACTGTCGGCTGGGCCGAGACCACAGTCCCTAGAGAAACTCCCTAGTTCGCCTCCCTAGGAAGGCTCCCTAGCCCGTATCTGGGGCAGGGCAGGCGGCGCAACCGGCTCCGCCCGGGACCGGTTAGACTGCTGCCGGCTGACGCCACTGCTGGACGAAGCGCCGCAGCTGTTGCCGTCCCTGCACGCCGCACTTGGCGTAGATGTTGCCCAGGTGGTACTCCACGGCCTTGCGGCTGATGAACAGCTCGGCCGCGACCTCGGGATTAGACAGTCCCTTCCCGGCTTGGCCTGAGCCGAGCAGGCCCTCGGCCAGCAATGGTCGCCACAGCACCGCGTACATCCCGCTGCGGCCGAACGGCACCCCACCCCATGTCGGCGCGTCCGGGTCCAGCAGCGAGGGCGGAGCGCCGCGGATACGGCTAGGGAGCCTTCCTGGGGAGGCGAACTAGGGAGTTTCTCTAGGGACTGTGGTCTCGGCCCGGCCGACAGTGGATCCATCCACGCGGAGCAACTGAGTCGAGAGAGACACACCCACGATGAGCACCCAGACCGACACCACGAACCAGCAGACCACCAGCCCGTCCCGGCCCCGGCGTTGGGTCCTGGCTGTCTGCGCGGCGGTAGCCGTGGCCGTCGCCGCCCTGGCCCTAGCCCTAGCCCTGGGGCAGGTAAATGTAGGCAACACTTCGATCGTCGCTGGCTGGCTCCCGGTCTTTTTGTTCTGGGTCACGGTCGCGGTCTGCGTGATAGCGGTGGTTCTCCGCCGGGATGTGCTAAAGGAGTTCGCGATCGGCATTCCGATCGGCATCGTCTTCATCGTCCTCCTCTTCGTGGGGCTTCACCTCACGCAGGCGATTCCGACATGCGCGCCCCAATCCCTCTACGTATGGCTGACTGCGGCCTGCCTGATGGCCGGCCTGGTCCTGGCCGGATGGCACCGAGCCCATTGGCCCCGCCGCATCTCCGGCATAGCCGCGGTTGTCCTCGCCGTGGTGTCGGCGGGCAGCGCAGTAAACCAGACGTTCCAGTACTACCCGACCTTCGACCGCCTGCTCGGCAAGAGCGCCAACCACTTCCTTGACAATGCGGAGCTCACCTCCATGCGCGACCAGGTGGCCAAGACCGGCCAGCTCCCCGATCACGGTGCCACCCTGAGCGTTCCCATCCCTGGAAAGAACCTGAAATTCACGCCTCGGCCGGCGTTCGTCTGGGTGCCCCCGGTGTGGTTCGCGCGCAACCATACCCAGTTGCCGGTCGTCGAGCTGCTGCACGGCACTCCCGGCGACCCTTCTGACTGGACTCGCGCGATCTACGCCGATGCGACATCGCTGGCCTTCGCCGAGCAGCACAAGGGGATGGCGCCGATCCTAGTCATGCCGGACATCAACGGATCGTTCAACGGGGACACCGAATGCGTCAACAGCACGATGTTCGGGGACGTCGAGACGTACCTGACCAAGACCGTGCCGCAGTTCATGCAGAAGAACTTCAACGCCAGCACGGCTCAGGGATCACTCGCGGTAGCGGGACTTTCGGAGGGAGGTCTCTGCTCCGTGACCTTGGCCCTGAACAACTCCAAGGAGCTCCCCATCTTCGCCGACTACTCCGGCGACGAGTCGCCCACCTATCAGTACGTCAGCAAGCAGCAGACCATTCAAACCTTGTTCGGCGGCTCAGAAGCCAACTACTACGCCCACAATCCGCCCTACCTGCTGACGCAGCGGCGTTACCCCGGCATGGCGGGCTGGTTCGAGGCCGGAGCCCAGGACTCCCAGAGCTTGCAGGCCGCCCACGCGCTGCAAGGACTGGCCTCGAACGCGGGGATCGACACCTGCATAGCGACGCCGCCGGGTCAACACAATTTCGATTTCTGGAAGCAGGCCTTCTCCGATTCGCTGCCGTGGCTGTCCTGGAAGCTGAAGCTCACGCCGGAGCCGCCGTCCATTCCCGCCCACTGCGTCCCCGGGAAGAGCTAACGGACCCGCGACGATGCTCGTAGCGATTGTCTTCGCCACCCTGTCCGCACTGTCGAATGCATGCAGCGCCGTCCTGCAGCGGCTCGCCGTCGTGGACCGCACGTCCGAGGCGAGGTCCGTCTGGCGGACCGCGCTCGATCTCGTGCGCCAACCGGTCTGGCTCCTCGGAGGCCTTTTCCTCATCGGTACGTTCGGGTTCCAGGCGCTCGCCCTGTACTTCGGTCCCCTGTCGGTGGTGCAGCCGGTCCTCGTGCTGGAGCTGATCTTCACGCTGGGCTTGCGCGTCTTCCTCCTCCGCGACGACATCGCCTCGCGGACATGGTCAGCCGCCCTCATGATCTGCGTGGGGCTCGCCGCCTTCCTCGTCGTAGCCTCGCCGAGTGAGGGCACTCATGTCCCGAACGCCGGACAGTGGGTACTGGCGGTCAGCACCCGAGGTCTGGCCGTGTTGGTGCTGCTCCTGCTCGGCCGTTACGGCTCGCCTGCCCGTCGCGCCGCCCTCTTCGGGGCGGCCACGGCCGTCGTGTGGTCCGTAGACGCTGCGTTTGTGAAGCAGACGGTGGACGTACTGGCCCACAGCGGCGTGCTGGGGCTGCTCACGCACTGGCCGCTCTACGCCATGATCGCGACGGGAGTGCTGGGCACGATCCTTTTGCAGGGCGCGTACGCGGTCGGGCCGCTGGCCGCTTCCCAGGCGAGCCTGCTCACCGTCGACCCCCTGGTGAGCATCGCGCTGGGAATCGAGCTCTTCCACGAGCAACTGCGCACCGGGCCCGGATACGTGTTCGGTGCTGTCATGTCGCTCGCCGCGCTCGGGGCGGGTGTCGTCATGCTGTCGATCTGGGCTCCCCCGGTGATGACAGCCGAGGAGCTCGCCCGGCTTCCTGGCCATGCGTGCCCTGGCGAGGGTGTGGCGGCCTTCCGGGAGCAGCGGTGACGAGCCCGACGGTATCAGCTCCGACGTCCGTAGCGATCCGTAGGCCCCCCGCGCCCCGAGCACGTCTAGCCTGGTCTCGGGTGTGGTCAACGGACGCGGCCATGCGGGCGCTGAGAGCGACTCTCGTCGTCCCTGGTCTCTTCGCCGTCGCCGATCAGCTCCTCGGCAATCGCCAGGTGGCCACGTATGCGCCTTCGGCGGTGTTGGCGACCTTGGTCATGTCCAGCTTCGGTGGCACACGTCGGGACAAGGCGGTAGCCCACCTGGGCTTGGCGCTCCCCGGGACTGCCCTGATTGTGATCGGCACCCTGGTGTCCTCCTCGGCCCTCCTCGCATCCCTCGTGACATTGCCCGTTGCCTTCGTGATCCTTTAGTCGACGATCGCGTCACCCTGGAAGGGGCCCTCCCCTCGGTTTCCGGCCTGTTCGATCCGATGTCGGGTGTCGCGATTCCCACCCGGGCGATGTGGATCGGGGAGCGCCTGAGCGACCTGCGCTATCACCTGGCGGACACGATCGGTCCGGCGCTGGAGCTGTCCGCATTGCGCCACCGACCATGGTGGCGCTGAGCGTAACGGACCCTTTACATGTATTCGGCTCCCGATACAAGCGGCCCGCAGCGTCAGGGAATGAGATCACTCCCTGACTGGCCGCGATTCTCCGGCGGCGCGTTGGTCTCGGTGGCCGTCGCCGCCGTCGTGATCCCGAAATCCTCGGGTGTGAGCGGCGCTGACCGGTGCAGCCCTACCGCGATGAGGGGGTACACCAGGACCGAGAGCACGCCCGCGCCGACTAGGGCGGCGGCAGTGGCGGGGAGCATGATCCCGTCCTGTTCGCCGATCTCGGCCAGGGCGATCAGCAGCGGCAATGTGGTCGCCGTGATGAACGTCATCTCCACCCGTTGCCGGGGCGCGAGGGCCCGCCGGTAGATCAGCAGCGAGGGCAGACCGCGGACGATCAGCAGCAACGCGAAGAAGATGAGCAGGCGCAGCGGGTCCTGGCTGATCGCCTTCAGGTCCAGGGTCATCCCCGAGGAGATGAAGAAGATCGGGATGAAGATCCCGTAGCCGACCGCGTCGAACTTGCGCTCAAGCCCGGTGGTGTCCATGTTGAACCGACGGGTCCAGGCGCGCAAGACCATCCCGGCCAGCATGGCGCCGAGCACGACATCCAGGCCGAACCGGCTTGCGATGGCGAGCAGCACGAACAGCAGCACCACGGCCCAGCGCAGCGTGGTCTGCCCGGTCGCGTCCTGGCCCTCCCGGATGATCCGCTGTACCGCGCTGCTCCGGACCAGCCACGGCACGGCGGACAGAGCGAGAGCGAGCACCCCGACTAGGACCACAGAGGCAAGCGCCACGAAATGACCCCGCTGCGTGAGGAAGACCGCGATGATCACGATAGGGAATAGTTCCCCGACGGCACCTGCCGCGTACACGTACCGGCCGAACTGGCCGGCCAGCATGCCGTTGTCCCGCAGGATGGGCAGCAGCGTACCCAGCGCCGTGGTGGTCAGCGCCAACCCGACCGGCACGTAGTCCTTGATGTAACCTGCCGCGGCTAGCCCCGCCGCCACCCCGACGACGATCACGGCCGAGATCAGCCAGCCACCGATCGCCAGCTTGCCCGGCTGTTGCCGCAGCAGCAGCGGATCCAGCTCGTACCCGGCCAGCAGGAACAAGAAGCCCAGCCCGATATTGGACAGCAGGGCAATGTTGGACGTCTCGGCCAGGCCCAGCACATGCGGGCCGATCAGGACGCCGCCGAGCAGGAAGATGACCACCTGCGGGATGCGCGGTCTGGGCAAGGCGGCAACTACGAGCGGTGCAAGCGCGGCCACCAGCGCCACGGCTACCAGGTCATCCAGCCCCCGGTTAAGGTCCATGACGGCTGCTCAGCCCGGCGTGACTTTGGTCATTCCGCACCTCCGAGCGGCGATCAATCAGACAGTACCCAAGCCGATAGCTTCTTAAGATTTGGAGCGGGATGTTTCACGCCAGCACTGATCCGATGCCCCCAAACGACTTGCCGGCTTGCTGCCCGTCGGCGCCCGTGGCATGGCTGTTGTACTGCTCCCCGCCAGCGCCGACGAAGACGCCATACAGATCGTTACCGGCGGGCTGATCATCAGCGGCTCGCTCGCCTCCGTCGAGATCCCCGCCGAGACGGCCGGGCCGAGCCAAGGCGCGGCCTGAATGGGCGTCTGTGCGGTTACCCCCGGATTCGCCGCAACATTCACTTAGGCTCACGTGGCGCGTGGTCGCACGCTAGCGTTGGCGTGAAAAGGTATATGACCGTGGCGGGCTGCATGGCAATGAAGGAGAACCTATGTCTGAACTCATCGTGATCGGCTACGACGACCAGGCCACGGCCACCCAGGCCTACAATCAGGTCCTGGCGCTGAACAAGGACTTCGTGGTCAAGCTCACCGGCCTGGCCATCGTCAACGTCGACGCGGAGGGCAAGAGCCACGTCGAGACCCCGCAGAAGATCGTCGGGGTGTCAGCGGCCTCTGGGGCTTTGTGGGGAATGCTGATCGGCCTGCTGTTCTTCATCCCGGGCGTGGGACTCCTGCTCGGCGGCGCCATGGGTGCGCTGTTCGGCAAGCTGGGCAAGACCGGGATCAACGACCAGTTCAGGTCCCAGGTGCAGGACATGCTCAAGCCGGGCAACAGCGCCGTCGTGATCATGGCTGACAAGATCACCGAGGACAAGTTCGCCGACGCGATGAAGCCGTACAGCGGCCAGGTGCTCAAGACCTCGCTGTCCGAAGAGGACGAGAAGGAACTAGCCCACGACCTTGGCGGCAGCAGCTGAACCCATTCCCTGTCGCGGCTGGCGTCCGACTTCGATGGGCTCAGCTGAAGCAGTAGGTTCAGACCGAACTGAAGGCCGACCGCCAGGTCGCGAACACCTTCACAGAGTTGATCATCGGCGGCTCACTCGCCTCTACTGAGGTAACGGACCAGGTGAGGCGCGGCGATCCAGGCGAGACGGCGTAAGCCGAGCCTGGCTAGCAAACCCACATGCCGGAGGCCCTCTCTCTGTTCGAGAGAGGGCCTCTGGCCTTGTCAGCGGGGGCGAGATTGAACCCGCCACCTCTGGCCGACGTCCGTCTCCGCCGTCTCAGACAGTCTCCAGCTACCACGCGGCCGCATCTCCCGAATCTGGCGCCTTCGGGCTCGGACGGCGCAGGCGCGCCGGGCGGGCCTCCCAGAGGCAGAGCCCGGCGCGGGGAACACCGGACGCGGCGCCGCAGGCGCCGCCTTGATCAAGCCGTCCATGGTGCAGAACTGGCGGAACTATGCGGCCTACTACGTCATTCCCTATATCGGACAGCGGGACGTACAGGACATAGACGGGGCGGTGCGCGATGGATAACCGCGTTGACCCCGGTCCAGATCCGCGCGTTCGACCTGCTCGGATCAGCCGTCCCGGTCAGGCTCACGTAGCCAGAAGCCACATCCCCGGTCCGGCGCGTTCCAGCAGGTCAACCATAGGATCGACGATGGGAACACGACGTAAGTTCGGATTAAGGACTATTCGCGCCGAACTTTAAGTCGCCAGATCCGATGTCAAGTGCTTAGTGCCGTTCTTTTCGGGATGCCTGGCGTTCGTTCGGGACTTCGGGCCTGGTTACCGGGATTACCGTCACAAGATGGTCCAGGCCCGCGAAATCATCGGGGTTCGTCGTGTACAGCGGCAGCTCGGCGGCGATCGCCGTCGCGGCGATCATGAGGTCGACGGCTCGGCGGCGAGGCTTCCTACCTGCTGCGATCACGGCCGCTGTGACCCGGCCGTAAGCACGGGCGGCGTCCGCGTCAAAGGGGATCGGGTCGAACTCGTGCTCCGCCCGCTGCAGCACATCCAGCCGACGAGCCCGCTCAGCCGCCTCGAGGTAAACGTCCTGTTCATGGTCGGGCTGTACTTCGTGCGGTCCGGCGGAGAGCTCGGCAAGGGTGACAGCGCTGATGGCCATCTCATCGGGTAGCTCGTCGGGAGCAATCCGGCTCCGGAGGATCATGATGTTGGTGTCCAGCAGGCCGCACCGCGCTGGCTCAGCGGTCATAGATACTTCCGGCCTGATCGGCGGCTGCGTCCTGGTCGGCCCGGAACGCATCCGCGTCGATGGCCGGGGCGGTGCGCGACATCGCGGCGAACTCGGCCCGGGAAACGAAACGGCGGTGCTCGCGCAGCGGCACGAGCTCGCCGATGCGGTGACCATCACGGGTTACCGTGAAGGCTTGCCCGCGCTCGACGGCATCCATGATCTCCTTGGACCTCATCCGCAGGTCGCGCTGGGTGATCTCGGGCTGAGTGCTCATGACAGCAGCGTAGCACCGGTTGCTACGGCGTGCCTTGACCTAACGGACCAGTGCTACCCCGCCGCGGTTCTGTTTGACAGGCACGCCCCGCACATTTACCGCTACCTTGCCCGGCGTGCTGGCCGCCAGGTTGCCGATGACCTGGTCGCCGAGACGTTCCTGGCGCTTTCGCCAAGCGGGACCGGTATGACCTCGGCCACGCGGATGCCCGGCCCTGGCTGTACGGGATCGCCACCAACCTGGTCGGCCAGCATCGCAGGGACGAGGCCCGCCAATACCGGATCAGGCGGGCCGCCGCGGCCGAGCCTGAGGTTCCTGGTCACGCCGAACGGGTGGCTGCCGATGTCACGGCCCAGGCGATGCGCACGCTGCTGGCCGAGGCGCTGGCCGCGCTGTCGGCCGGTGACCGGGATGTGCTGCTGCTCACCACCTGGAGCAGCTGACCTATCAGCCGTGACTTTTGCGTGTACGTTCATCACCAAGCGCCTTCCGCCCTGTGCTCGTTGCCCTTATGGGTGCGGTCACAGTCACGCTTGAGGCTGGAGGGGCGGACACGTACACTCAGCGGGCCACCCCCGGGCCTGAGCCCAGGCAGGACTCCTGCACCTTCCGCCCGATGTGACCCCTGACCCTCAGCATGCTTCTGATGGTTTCAACGCTGTGCCCGGGTTCCGGCACCCACCCGCATGCTTGGTATATTTATCACATTAAGCCCCGAGGATTTGCGGCGCTAGTTTTATCAAGCGATACTCGGGCCCATGGACACTACCCTCGTTCCGTATCGGATCGCTCTTCGATCAGGACACCGGGTGCTGGTCCGGGCACTGCGCCCCGATGACGCCCCCGGCCTGGCCGAGGCGTTCGAGCAACTCAGCGAGACCTCACGCTACCGGCGGTTCTTCACCGCCAAACCACACCTGTCCGAGCAGACCCTGGCCTTCCTCACCGACGTCGACCACCACGACCACGAAGCTCTGGTCGCGGTGGCGCCCGACTCCGGGCAGCTGGTAGGAGTGGCCCGGTTCATCCGCATCCCCGGGGAGCCGGACCTCGCCGAGGTGGCCGTCACCGTCACCGACTCCTGGCAGCGGCGCGGCCTGGGCACCGCCCTGCTGCGCGAACTGGCCCAGCGAGCCGCGGAGGAGGGCATCCGGCACTTCGCCGCGGAGATGCTGGCCGAGAACAAGCCCATGCTCACTCTGGCCCGCCGGCTCGGGGACGCCGAGACCACCTGCCACGGCAGCACGGTGTCGGCCCGGATCGACCTCACTGCGGCGACGGAGCAGGCGGGCACCTCCAGCTACGACTGCTATGACCTGCTGCGAGCCGCGGCACGCGGCGAGTTCATCGGCCTGCCCGCCGTGCTGCGGGGGTGGCTGGACCTCTCGGAGAAGGTCATCGCGACCCTGCTGGTGCCGGTCAGCGCGTTCTGTGACACCTCCCGGCAGGCCGCGCCCGCGGCCACGGCACCCGGACGAGCGCAAGACCCCGGCCATCACCGGCCGGACGCCGCCTCGATCTAACCAGCTGACAGGCCAAGCGTCCAGTCGATGAGCCGTGCTGATCACTGGCAGGCACCTGCATGCAGCGGCCCGGCGCGCGTCGGCCGGGGTCTCCCAAGGCCAGAGGCCGACGCTGGCGCCGGGCCAGCGGCGGAGCGCGCCGCGCTTGATTTCTTTCTATGGGGTAGTTCGGCGACGGGCGTGATGTCAGCGTTCATCGGGTCCGGTAGAGGTCCAGGCGGTGGCCGATGTCGACGATGGTGACGACATGAGCCTTGTCGTCGATCCGGTAGATGACGTGGTAGGTTCCGCGTCGTGCGCTGAACCTGTCATCTCCCCCGTCCCGACCTGGGCCTCCTGGCCTAAGGTGAGCAAGCATCCGGCGCCGGTGGCGTGGATCGTCCGCACGGCGCTGAACGCCAACGTCTCCAGGTGGCGGCGTCGCCGCCGGGAAGTATTGGTGGCCGACCCGGCCGCGGTCGCGGACTTGCCCGCGGCGCAGGGGGTTACCTGCGTTTCCGTCGACCCGCAGATCATGGCGGCCCTGATGCGGCTTCCGGCCCGGCAGCGGCAGGTGGTGGCGCCGCGGCTGTTCCTGGACCTGGATATCATCCGCACCGCTGAGGTGCTCGGCATCGCGTCGGGCACGGTCCAGTCTCATCAGGGCCGCGCCATAGCGGCGCTGCGCGGTGATCTCATAAGCAATGCGGGCCTTTGATCACCCCGGTCGGATAAGGAGCCACGCAATGAGCATGAATGTACCTGGCTGGATACCCGGAGCCCCGGCGATGGGCCGGCCGTACACCACCGTCGCGTACATTCGGGCCATTCGCGGGGCGGCAGGTGACTTGTGCCCCCGCCCAGCTCAGCGCCGGGGCCAATCCTGTAACGAGTGCTTCAAGACAGTTAGCGGTTCCCGACGTGAAGGTGAGGTCAAGATGGCAAGCTATAATGTGCTGCCCTGGATACCCAGAGCTCCGATCAAAGACGATGTACCGGTGTGTGGACGCTGTGGCCATCATGCTAGTGCACACCACGATGCCCACTACCTGCTCCGTCCGGGGCCCCTGGTGGCGGCGCTGCAGGTGCAGCGGCTATACCAGGATCGATCCAGCCAACCCGACGGCGCCTGGACCCCGGTCGCCCGTTGACCGCGACCGTTAGCGGGTGGCCCGAAGCGACCTGGTCTGGTGCCATCTTCCTGATAGCTGCCCAGGGCCTTGTAAGCGGTGACGGGGCAAGCCTCGTTAGCAAACTACATGCCGACTCATCCCGCGAATGTCCCGCGCGGGGAAACTTGATGGCCAGGCTCATCGACACGCACGAGGCCCTGCTGGCGTTTCGCTTCTCGGCATCCTGGTCGCTCTATCCGCTGGGGTGATCGATGTTCACCGGCGGCAGGTTCTCTACCTGCTGCTTGGTGATGTTGAGCTGGACGCCGTCCACGACCCCGGCAACGGCGCCGATCGGGATGGCCACTTCCCTGCGGCCAAACAAATGCCCCTCTTGTAGCAGCACGTGGCTCACGTGGTGGTTGCCAGGATCGATGACAAGCCCCTCGACTCGCCCGATCTCGCCGTCGGTGGCATAGACGCTCTCCTCGCGGCGCACCCCGACCTCGCCCGGGGGCAGGGAGCCGTAGGCGCCGGCCGGCTCTTCTTCTCGGGTCTGGGGCATATCATCGCCTACGACCCGGCTGTAGTACGGCAACATGAGCATCTGTTCCGCGCTGTAGCCTGCGTACTGGTCCAGGCTGGTCCCCGGCGCGAAATGCGCATCCTCGACGAAGCCGAGCTCGTCGAACTCCGCCCGAGTGCAGCGCAGCCGGACCTCTTTCGGTGTCGCGGCAGCGACAAGATCGAGAGGGACAAGCCGGCCCAGGCCGGGCCAGTGCTTCGGTTGGACCACCAGATCCCGGGTTCCGCAGTTGATCGGTGTCCTAGGCCGCGTTTCGGGATGAATAAGCAGGTAAGGGTATCCCCTGGTGCTCAGCGATGCAAGATTCATAGATACATGCATTGACACAATCAGGCT
>Ga0074046_10001567_pt1 | contig 20483 bp, 23 predicted proteins | sample BogForMeECP23OM3_FD_94441 | JGI IMG/M metagenome (GOLD analysis project Ga0074046, IMG submission 94441) | Bog forest soil microbial communities from Calvert Island, British Columbia, Canada - Bog Forest MetaG ECP23OM3 | ecosystem: Environmental > Terrestrial > Soil > Wetlands ... | reverse complement strand
GCCGGGGCTTCCGCCGCATATGCCTATGTCACCCATGGTGTGCTGTCGGGTGGAGCTGTTTCGCGTGTGGTCGCCTCGCCGATCGAGATGTTGGTCATCACCGACAGCATCGTCGCGACCGAGCCGGTTCGCGCCGCCCATAACATTCGCCAGGTGACGATCGCGCCGCTGATGGGCGAGGCAATCCGGCGGATCAGCGAGGAGCGGTCGGTCTCCAGCCTGTTCAATTAAATTCCGCGGTTCCCAGTATCGCGAGAAACTCAGCGGCCCGCCGCGTTATTGGCGCGCGCCCGTCTGCAAGACTTGAATCGGCCGACGATGCCAGCCACGTTGCAAGCAAAGGAGCGACAGTCGATGCCCGAGATTACGACCTTGAGCGCTGAGCGGCGCGCACGGGCCGGGAAAGGCGCTACCCGGGCCACTCGACGCATGGGCCGCGTCCCCGGGATCATCTATGGCGGCAATCAGGAACCGATAATGATCAGCCTGGACCCGCGCGAACTAGCGCGCGCTCTGGCCAAACGCGGCTTCCTCGCGAGCCTTGTCGACGTCAGGCTGGATGATACCCTCCATCGCGCGCTGCCGCGCGACGTGCAATACGATCCGGCGACCGATGCGCCCCTGCACGTCGATTTCATGCGCGTCGGGGCCGATACCTGGGTCACCGTGACCGTTCCAGTCGTCTTCATCAACCCTGAGATGTCGGCCGGGCTGCGCCGCGGTGGGATTCTCAATATCGTCCGTCACGGAGTGGAGCTGAGGTGCGCGGTGGACGATATTCCCGACCGGTTGATTGCTGATCTCACCGGGCTCGACATTGGCGATAGCATCCATATCAGCAAGGTGACGCTTCCGGCGGGTTCGAGCGCGACAATAACCGACCGCGATTTTACGATCGCCAGCATCGCCGCGTCCTCGGCCGTGCGCGAGGAAGCCGCCGCCGCTGCCTCAGCCCCTCCCGCCGCGCCGGAGCAGCCCGCTGCGATCTGAGCCCTTTGGTCCGGAGCTTGGCGGCATCTGCGAGCCCAGGGTAATGCGCCTCGTCGTCGGCCTCGGCAATCCGGGCTCTCGCTACGCCCGGAACCGACACAATATCGGCTTTATGGCGGTCGAGGCGATCGCTCGGCGGCACGGTATTCCGAGCTTTCGCAGCCGGTTCAAGGGCGAGCTCGCGGAGGGCCCGATCGGCGGGGAGCGACGGCTGCTGCTGAAGCCGCAAACCTTCATGAACGACTCAGGGGAGTCGGTTGCCGAAACGGCACGGTTTTACAAGATTTCGCCATCGGAGATCGTGGTGATCCATGACGAGCTCGACCTGCGGCCGGGCAAGCTTCGGGTGAAATGCGGCGGCGGGACTGCCGGCCATAACGGCTTGCGCTCGATCGACGCGCTGCTCGGGCCGGACTTCTGGCGCGTGCGGATCGGCGTCGGGCATCCCGGGATCAAGGAGCTCGTTCTTCCCTATGTCTTGCAGAATTTTCCGGGCGAAGAGGTGAGCCTCTGGGTGGCACCGCTGCTCGACGCGGTGGCGGAGGCGATCGGACTCCTGTTGTCCGGTGCGCCCGATGCCTTCATGAGCGAGGTGGCGCGCTGCGTCGCGCCACCTGATCTCGATGCGGCGGGTGTTTCCGGCCAGTCCTAGATCAATCGCGCTGATCCATGGGATTCACTTGCGGCATCGTCGGCTTGCCGAATGTCGGCAAATCGACCCTGTTCAACGCCCTCACCGCGACCGCTGCCGCAGAGGCGGCGAATTATCCGTTCTGCACGATCGAGCCGAATGTCGGGCGCGTCGCCGTGCCCGACGAGCGGCTCACAATCTGCGCCCGCCTCGCGAAATCGGCTGAGATCGTCCCGACCCAGCTCGAATTCGTCGACATCGCCGGGCTTGTCCGCGGCGCCGCGCGCGGCGAAGGGCTCGGCAACCAGTTCCTTTCTCATATTCGTGAGGTCGATGCGATCGCGCAGGTCTTGCGCTGCTTTGCCGATGGCAACGTCACCCATATCGAGGGTTCGGTCGACCCGATCCGCGACGCCGAGACGGTTGAGACGGAGCTGATGCTGGCCGATCTCGAAAGCATCGAGCGGCGCGCGTTGCACTTGGTCAAGCGTGCACGCGGCGGCGACAAGGAGGCAAAGGAGCAACTCAGGGTCGTTGATCCGGTGCTGGCCGCGCTGCGCGAGGGCAAGCCCGCGCGCGATGTGCTGGTCGGCGCCGAGCAGCAAAAGACCCTGAGGGCGCTTCAGCTCTTGAGCAGCAAGCCGGTTCTCTACATTGCCAACATCGACGAGGCGAGTGCCGCCTCGGGCAATGCCGAGAGCGACCGGGTCGCTGAATATGCCGCTGCGCGAGGCGCCCGCTCGGTGATGATCTCCGCCGCAATCGAATCGGAATTGGCACAACTCGCCGATGCGGCGGAAAAGGGCGAATTCCTCGCTTCGCTCGGGGTCGAGGAGACCGGTCTCGCCCGCGTCATTCGCGCCGGCTATGTGCTGCTCCGCCTAGTCACCTTCTTCACCGCCGGCCCGAAAGAGGCGCATGCCTGGACCGTCGAGCAAGGAACCAAGGCGCCGCAGGCGGCCGGCAAGATCCACACCGATTTCGAGAGGGGTTTCATCCGCGCCGAGACCATCGCCTATGCCGATTTCACCGCATATGGTGGCGAGCAGGGGGCGAGAGATGCCGGCCGCATGCGCCTCGAAGGCGCCGATTACGTCGTGCAGGACGGCGACGTCATGCGCTTCCGGTTCAACGTGTAGACGGGCGGGCCGCTAGTCCCGGGATGGCACTGTCCACCGGCTGTCCCTTTCCCCCGAGTTCGGGCCTGTTTATCGGTGGTCGGGGAACAGTTTCAGCAGGCCCGCGCGCGAGGCCGGACAGACGCCGCGCTCGGTGATCAGCCCCGTCACGAGCCTCGCCGGCGTCACGTCGAAGCCATAGTTTACCGCCGGGCTGTTGTTTGGTGTGAGCCGCACGGCGATGCGCCGACCGTCGTCGGTCCACCCTTCGACGTGGGTGACCTCGCGGCTGTCGCGGCGCTCGATCGGGATCGTCGCGCCGCACTCGATCTCCCAATCGATGGTCGGCGAGGGGAGCGCGACGTAGAACGGGATGTTATTGTCGCGGGCCGCCAACGCCTTCGTGTAGGTGCCGATCTTGTTCGCGACGTCGCCGCCGGCGGTCGTTCGATCAGTGCCGACGATGCAGAGATCGACGAGGCCCTCTCGCATCACGTGACCCGCGGCATTGTCGACGATGACCGTGTGCGCAACCCCGTGCTCGCCGAGCTCCCAAGCGGTAAGGCCGGCGCCTTGATTGCGCGGCCGCGTCTCGTCGACCCAGACATGGATCGGGATGCCATCCTCATGGGCACGATAGATGGGGGCGAGGGCTGTACCCCAATCGACGGCGGCGAGCCAGCCGGCATTGCAGTGAGTGAGGACGTCGACCCGCCCTACTCCATCCTTGCGGCGCCAGGCCTCGGCGATCAGGTTCACGCCATGATCGCCTATGGCGCGGTTGATCGCGACATCCGCCTCGGCGATCTCGTCCGCCCGCGCCAAGGCCGCGGCGGGCCGACGATCTTCTGGCACACCCTGAAGCGCGTGCTTCATCTCCGCGAGTGCCCAACGCAGGTTGACCGCGGTCGGCCGGGTGGCGGCGAGTTTCGATATCGCGGCAACGAGCCCAGCATCAGACGGATCCTCGGCCATCGCCAGAGCCACTCCGTAAGCTGCCGTGGCGCCGATCAGCGGCGCGCCACGAACCTGCATCGTGCTGATCGCGCGCGCCGCATCATCCAGCCTCACCAGCCCGACGATCACGACCTCGTGGGGCAACCTCGTCTGATCGATGATCTCGACCGTGCGCCCGTCCGAGGCCAGCCAGATGGTGCGCATCGGGCGGCCCCGGACGTTCATGCGTCCGCCCCGGGATCCGACCGCCGGAGCACGCGGCCCGCAACCGCATCCAGGCGAGCCAAGACCTCCGGATCGCGCCGGTCAGGCGCGGTGATCAGCGCCTGATCGAGAGCATGCCGGCAACCCTGCGGGCACGGCCCAACATCTACCGACAATAACGGAATCACGCTCCGGATCAGTGCTTTGGCCTTTTCCGCGTTGGCGAGGAGAAAGCCAACGACCATGTCGACCGTAACGGCGTCGTGACCGGGATGCCAGCAATCGTAATCGGTGACCATCGCGACGGTCGCGTAGCAGATCTCGGCCTCACGGGCGAGCTTGGCCTCGGGCATGTTGGTCATTCCGATTACGTCGCACTTCCACGAGCGGTAGAGCTCGCTTTCGGCGAGGCTGGAGAATTGCGGCCCTTCCATGACGAGATAGGTGCCGCCGCGCTTCGGCGCCATACCCGCGTCTATCCCGGCCGCGATCAGCGCGTCGCCGATCCTGCCACAGACCGGATGGGCCATCGACACATGCGCAACGCAGCCCTTGCCGAAAAAACTCTTCGCCCGCGCAAAGGTGCGGTCGATGAACTGGTCGATGACGACAAAATCGCCGGGCGCGAGGTCCTCACGCAGGCTGCCGACGGCGGAGAGCGATACGATATCGGTCACCCCGCAACGCTTTAGCGCATCGATATTGGCGCGAAAGTCGATCTCTGAGGGCGGCAGCACGTGACCCCGCCCATGGCGAGGCACGAAGACAACGGGCTGGCCGTCGAGCGATCCAAAGCAGAACTCGTCCGAGGTCCGGCCGAACGGGCTTTCAATCCGCCGCCACTCGACATCGGCGAGCCCGTCGATCTCATAGAGTCCGCTGCCCCCGATGATGCCGATGACGTGCTCAGCCATCCGCGCTTCAGTGGATGGAGGCCCAGATCTTGCGCTTGGCCGCGTAGAACACGCCGGCTGCGACGACCAGGAACAGGATCACTTTGAGCCCGGTACGGTGCCGATCATCGAGGTTGGGCTCGGCCGCCCAGGTCAGGAAGCTGACGACATCGTGCGCCATTTGCGGCACCGTAGCCGGCGTGCCGTCGGCAAAAGTGACAGCGCCGTCACTGAGCGGCGGTGGCATCGCAATCTGATGCCCCGGAAAGTATTCGCTGTAGTTCATTCCCTCGAGCATCTTGAAGCCCGTCGGCGCTTCCTTGTAGCCGGTCAAGATCCCGTAAACATAATTCGGACCGCCTGGTCGAGCCTTGACGATCATCGAAAGGTCAGGCGGCAGGGCGCCGTTATTCGCGGCGCGCGCCGCCTGGTCGTTCGGGAACGGTCCGGGGATCGGGTCGGAGGGCCGGCCCGCGCGCTGGTACATCTGGCCCTCGTCGTTCGGTCCGTCGGTCACTTGATAGCCGGCGGCGATCGCCTTCACCTCGTCCTCGCTGTAGCCGATCTCCGCGAGGTCCCGGAAATAGAGATGCTTGACCGGATGACAGACCGAACAGACCTCCTTGTAGACCTGGAAACCACGCTGCAACGAAGCCGGGTCGTAGGTGCCAAAGACGCCGTAAAATGACCACTCCTGATGCGGCAAGGGCGGGGTCTCGTCTGCAGCGCAGGCGAGCGCAGGAGCTAATATGGCGGCGCTCAGCACCGCGGCAGCAAGAACGTGCTTTAGCATTTCAGGGTTTCGCCATCGGCGCTCCTGCGCTCCCGAGCCGCGCCCCGCCGCTCAGCACGGCGGCGCTGATGCTGCTCGGCAATGGCCGCGGCCGCTCCAGCTTGCCGATCAGCGGGAACAGGATCAGCATATGGATGAAATAGTAAAATGTGGCGATCTGGCCGATGGTCACGACGATCCCTTCGGGCGGGTTGGCGCCGACCCAGCCGAGTGCGACGACATCGATCACCAGGAGCCAGAACACCCATTTATAGATCGGCCGGAAGCGGGCGCTGCGCACCGGCGACGTGTCGAGCCACGGTAGGAAGAACAATATGAAGATCGACGAGAATGCCAATATTACTCCGGCTAGTTTGCTTGAGACAAACAGAATCGGGAACGTAATCGAGCGGAGGATCGCATAGTAGGGCAGTAGATACCATTCAGGCACGATGTGGTTCGGCGTCTGCATCGGGTTCGCCGGGATGTAGTTGTCGGGCTCACCCAGGAAGTTCGGCGCATAGAACACGAAGAAGGCATAGATCAGCAGGAAAACAGTCAACCCAAACAAGTCCTTGATCGTATAATAGGGATGAAATGGTATGGTATCTTGCGGCCCTTTGTGATCGATTCCGAGCGGGTTGTTGGAGCCGTGGCGGTGTAGCGCAACAAGATGAAGAAGGACTACCGCAACAATGACGAAGGGCAGGAGATAGTGCAGCGCATAGAAGCGGTGCAGCGTCGGATCGCCGACGGCAAAGCCGCCCCACAAAAACGTTACGATTCCCGGCCCGATGATAGGAATTGCCGAGAACAAGTTGGTGATGACCGTGGCGGCCCAATAGCTCATCTGGCCCCACGGCAAGACATAGCCCATAAAAGCCGTGGCGATCAACAACAGCAGGATGATGACCCCGAGAATCCAGAGCAGCTCGCGCGGGGTCTTGTACGATCCGTAATAAAGGCCGCGGAACAAATGGATATAGACGATAGCGAAAAACATCGACCCGCCGTTCATATGGACATAGCGAACGAGCCAGCCATAGTTCACATCGCGCATTATTCGCTCAACCGAATCAAAAGCGAGATCGGAACTCGGCGTGTATTGCGTGGCGAGAATGATGCCGGTGACGATCATGATCACCAGCACGATTCCGGAGAGCGAGCCGTAGTTCCACCAATAACTAAGATTTCGCGGGGTCGGATATTCATTCAGCTCGTGATTCAAGAACTGAACAAAAGGCAACCGATAATCGATCCAGCGGATGATTCGGGCTGTTGCACCCGGGCGAGTGTCGGCCATGGCGCTCTCCTAGCCGATGGTTATGGCGCTGTCGCTGGTGAATTTGTAAAGCGCCTTGCTCGCCAGCTCGACTTCACCCGGCAGCCACAAATTTAGTGGCGCCGGGCCCTGGCGGATCCGTCCCGAGGTATCATAGACCGAGCCGTGGCACGGGCAGAACCAGCCGCCGTACGGACCGCGGTCGTCTCCGGTCTTCTGACCGAGCGGGATACAGCCGAGATGCGTGCAGATGCCGACGATGATCAGCCATTCCGGTTTCTGGACACGGTCCGAATCCTTCTGCGGATCACGCAGCTCCGATATGTCGACGTCTTCAGCGGCTTTGATCTCCTCCGGCGTGCGGTGGGCGATAAAGACGGGTTTGCCGCGCCATTTGACGGTCAGACGCTGCCCGACCTGGACCGGTGCGAGATCAACCTCGGTGGTGGATTCCGCGAGGGTGTCACGCGCTGGGTTCAGGGTGTCGATGAACGGCCAGATCGTCGCGGCGACCCCGACGCCGCCGATCGCTCCGGTTGTGAGCAACAGGAAGTCGCGCCGTGTTTCACCCGGATGCGCCTGGTTGACGTTCTGCTGTGCGACATCGGCCATTCAAAACCTCATACCGGGGCAGCCGTTCATCCGGTGCGAACCGCTGCCGGAAGCTATACTGTTGATAAAAGCGAACTATGCGACAGACTGCCGCAGAATTAGGCGACCAAGGGAATATTGATGATACCGATATGATGCGATTGACCACGCCTTGCCGCGCGGGCTTGGAGGTTGTTTGCGCCTCGCATTGTTCGAGCCGGATATACCACAGAACACTGGTGCCCTATTGCGGCTTGCCGCTTGTCTCGGGGTCGAAGTCGATCTGATAGAGACTTGCGGCGTCGTCTTGGACGACCGGCGCCTCAAGCGAGTCGCCCTCGATTACCTGACAAACCTTTCGCTCCAGCGGCATTCCTCGTGGAAAGCCTTTCTAGCCGATCGTAATCCTAGGTCGCGCTTGGTTCTGATGACGACCGCGGGGTCGGTCGCGCTCCACCGTTTTGTCTTTGCGGCCGACGATACGATCGTCCTCGGCCGGGAGAGCGCGGGCGTGCCCGAAGCGGTGCATTGCGCCGCCGCCGCCCGCCTTGTGATTCCATTGCGCCGAGCCGCCCGATCGCTCAACGTTGCCCTCGCCGGCGCGATCGCGCTGGCCGAGGCGCTGCGTCAAACCGCACTGTTCCCAGGGCAATGACCGAAGCTCCCTCTGCCTTCCCCGCTGATCGTCCTCTCTGCGGCCGGGTCGAGACCTGGTTCGCCGGGTTGCGCGACCGGATCTGCACGGCATTCGAGGCGATCGAGGACGAATTCGCCCAGGATCGTCCTGCGGAAGCAACAGCCGGACGTTTCGAGCGCACCGAGTGGCAGCGTCCGGGGGGCGGCGGCGGGACGATGTCGATCATGCGCGGGCGTGTCTTCGAGAAGGTCGGCGTCAACATATCGACGGTGTCCGGCGAATTCTCTCCCGAGTTCCGCAACGAGATCCCGGGGGCGTCGGAGGATCCGCGCTTCTGGGCGAGCGGGATTTCGCTCGTCGCTCATATGTGCTCGCCGTTGGTTCCGGCGGTTCATCTGAATACGCGTCACATCGTCACCACCAGAGCCTGGTTCGGCGGCGGCGCCGACCTCACCCCGATTTACCCGGACGCGGCTGCCGTCGATAAATTCCATGCTGCCCTCGCCGACGCCTGCGCCGCCTACGACAGCGATAGCTATACCCGCTTCAAGGCGTGGTGCGACGAATACTTCTTCTTGAAGCACCGGGGCGAGCCGCGCGGCGCCGGCGGGATTTTTTTTGACTACCTCAACAGCGGCGATTGGGAACGCGACTTTGCCTTTCTTCGCTCGATCGGCGAAGCCTTCCTGACGGTTTATCCGGCCATCGTGCGGCAGCGGATGCGGCTTTCCTGGACGACCGAGCAGCGGCGCCATCAGCTCGTCCGCCGTGGTCGCTACGTCGAGTTCAATCTGCTTTACGACCGCGGGACGATATTCGGCTTGAAGACCGGCGGCAATGTCGAGGCGATCCTGATGTCGCTGCCCCCCGAGGCGGCATGGCCGTAACGCGGTGCTGTCAGACCTGTTGAATCGCTGAAAGCAGCCACTGGCCGCCCCGCCGGCGGACAAAAGTCCAAACTTCCTCGGCCTCGACCGGCGTGCGCGGATTGCCGCTAACGACGTAGTCCGAGTCGCCAGGTGAACGCCCGAGACGAATGACATAGTCGAGAGCGCGCCATCGCAGATAGGGGGTGGCGTATTGCAGGTCGCCCTCTTCCCAGCTTTCGGTCAGCTCGCCTTTGATGAGCTGCACATCGGAGATGATATTCTGCACGCCCTGGCTGGAATTGCGGGTCAGTTCTTCCGAGAAGTAGCTCAGCATCTCGGGAGTCATCAACCGACGAAGATGTCCGATATCACCCGCGCTCCAGGCCTCCTGAACGGTGGCGTGTATTGCCTGAAACGAGCTGAGGTCGGCATCGGACAGGTTGATGTCGCGCCCGCGATCGCGCCGCGCCGGGGCCGCAGCCGCCCCCGCCGAACGCGGCGTCGAGAAGGGCGACCCGCCGGGCCCTCCGTTGGAAAACGCGCGGCCACGGAACCATCGCACAGCGAGATAGATCAGCAGACCGATGACCAAGAACTCCAGCAACATCCCGAACGCCGAACCTGTCGAGGTGCCGTCTGCGGCGTAGCCGCTGTGGTCGAACAGCCAGGAACCAAGAAATCCACCTGCCAGCCCGGTCAAGAACGGATGCCGCTGGAAGAAGCTGCTGGTTCCGTAAACAGGCGACCGGATGGGAGGGGTAAGACCGGGTTGTGCTGGCGTCTGTGGCAGCGGCGTCACGCTGCGGTTCAACGGCTGCGCATTGTTGTTCTCGTAGGTTCGTAACCCCCGGCTACCCATGCCCGACGAGCGGCCGCCGTAAGAGCTGCCAGCGCGTGCCTCGGCGATGGCCGGCGCGAGTGCGAGGCTCGCGCAAAACAACAGCGCCAGGATGATGCGCCAGTTGAGCAGTCGTCTCGACATCGCTACGCTCGCCAGACAGCCCGAGGTGAAGTGATGGGGAAGGATATGGTGTGCGGCCCGACTGGCGGAAGCGCGGCCCGTCGGAATATCGCCCTCGGTCGCATGGACTGGACGCAAGTGCCTCTGAACCGGCACGTCAAGCCAGCTCGTGATCGGACCGTTCGCTTGATTGGCCAACCACCCGCGCCCAAATAACCCCCCGTAAATCTCGTTCGCGATCGGGCGCCGCTCGCGGGTCCGGTACGCAACTCTCGCTCATCGACGAGGAGAAACAATGTCACGACTGTCGCTGTTCAATTCGCCCCTGCTCTTGGGGTTCGACCACTTCGAGCGGGCGCTCGACCGTGTCAGCAAGATTTCGAGCGACGGATATCCTCCCTACAATATCGAGCAGCTCGGCGAGAACGTTTTGCGGATCACCCTGGCGGTAGCCGGCTTCACGATGGGCGATCTCAGCATCACGATCGAAGACAATCAGCTCGTCGTTCGTGGCAAACAGGCGGACGATACGGAGCGCGTCTATCTGCACCGCGGTATTGCCGCGCGTCAGTTCCAGCGATCCTTCGTCCTGGCCGAAGGCATCGAGGTCAGTGGCGCGCGGTTGGATAACGGGCTTCTTCACATCGAGCTGATCCGCCCCGAGGTTGAGAGCCGGATACGTACTGTCGAGATTAAGGCGGGCTCCGCCGGCTCTGCCGTAGGCGCGCCGGATGGGTCGCGGTCATCGGGCTGAGCCGGGGGCTCTGATCGCGGCCAGGAGAATGAGATGAACAAGATCGAAAGAGTTCGGCAAATGTCGGCGCGGGAGCTGACCTTGCTCGGGATGCAGGACATCGCCTATGTCAAGCGCGCCGTCGTCAACGATGTGCCGGGCTATTCCGTCCACGCCGCAGACGGCACGCAGATTGCGGCGTTCGTCGACCGCGACGTCGCGTTCGCGACGGTTCGGCAGCACGACCTCGAGCCGCTGAGCGTGCACTGAACGCGGCGCCACATCGTCGCGCAGGCGTCACGCCGCATGGCTCGGCGCGCGATCGATGAGGAGGGCGTAAAGGGCGTCTGCACTGTCCGTGCCCCGCAGCTTCTCGCAAACAGTGCGATCCCGCAACAAGCGGGATACTCGGGCGAGCGCTTTGAGATGGTCCGCTCCTGCACTTTCCGGAGCCAGTAGCAGGAAGATCAAGTCGACCGGTTGGTCGTCGATCGCATCGAACGCGACCGGCCGATCGAGCCGGGCGAAAATGCCGCAGAGCTTGCCGAGCCCGGGAAGCCTGCCGTGCGGGATTGCGATACCCATTCCGATCCCGGTCGTACCGAGCCGCTCGCGCTCGATCAAGACATCATAGATCGTGCGCTCCTGAATCCCGGTGATCACAGCAGCTCGCTTCGCAAGCTCCTGGAGGGCCTGCTTTTTGTTCGTGGCGCGCAGCTGAGCGACCACACTACGCGGCGTGATCAGATCGGCAATCTCCATCACCAATCGCGGAGGTCAGGTCTCGCGGTGGCGCGTCCGTCGGGCAGGGTCGAGTTCCGGATCGATCCACCCGATATTGCCGTCCGTCCGCCGATAGACCAGGTTGAGCTCGCCATGTGAGCGGTTGCGGAACAGCAACACCGGCGCATCCGCGAGATCCATCCGCATCACGGCCTCGCCAACGGTCAGGTTTGGCAGGTTGGTGCTCATCTCGGCAACGACCGCTGGTCCACCACCGCCATCCTCCTCCGCCTCTTCGGCGAACGGCGCTAAAACATAGTCCCTAGCGCGCTCGTCCGACTCGGAGAATTCGCGCGCCTTTGCGTGGTGGTCGCGTAAGCGACGTTTGTAGCGGCGCATCTGTTTGGCAATCCGCTCGGCCGCGGTATCAAAGGCCGCAAAAGGCGCGGCGGCCGCCGCGCCCGCATTAACTACAATCCCACGCCCGATATGGACGGAAACCTCGACCCGGCTCAGATGAGCCTCTTTCGAGAAGACCACGTGCGCTTCGATCGCGGTCTTAAAATATTTCCCGAGGATCGACCCGAGACTCGTTTCAACATACCGGCGCACCGCACCACCGGTGTCGATCTGCTTGCCCGTGACGGTCAGTTGCATGGATTCGATTACCTCTTCCCGCCGAAGCTGGGATGAGATCAAGGCCCCGGGGATCGAAGGTGGGAACGCGCGGACAAGCGGTCAAGTTTAATACGATATGCATCCCCCGTTTTCTCGTCAAGCGGCGGCTGCCACTATGCCATCGCTCCCTTCAAAGTGCGAGGAGCTTCTCCCGGCGGCGTTGCACCGAAGAGGGGATGCGCATCGACTCGCGGTATTTCGCAACCGTGCGGCGGGCAATGTCGACGCCTTCGTGCTGCAGCAGTTCGACGATGCTCTCGTCGGAGAGCGTGCCGTCTGGGGATTCGCGGTCGATCAACGCGCGTATACGATAGCGGACTGCTTCCGCCGAATGGGCGCCGCTTCCGCCTGAAGCAGGGATCGCAGAAGTAAAGAAGTATTTGAGCTCATAAAGACCACGTGGCGTGGCCATGTACTTGTTGCTGGTCACCCTGCTTATCGTGCTCTCGTGCATACGGATCGCGTCGGCGATGTCGCGCAGGATCAGCGGTCGCAACGATGGCACGCCGTGACGAAAGAAGGCTTCCTGCTGACGCACAATCTCGGCGGCGACCTTGAGAATAGTGGTAGCGCGTTGGTGCAGCGATTTGACCAGCCAATTCGCCGCGTGCAACCGCTCGGTCAGGTAATCCTTCTCAGCCTTGCTGCGCGTCGATTGACGCACCCGGGCGTAATACCTGTTGTTGACGAGGACGCGGGGAAGGGTTTCTGCGTTGAGTTCCACGATCCAGCCGCCCTCGGGCTGCGCTCGCATCAGGATATCGGGCACGACTGGCTGTGCGAGCGGCGGATCGAAGGCCAGCCCCGGCCGGGGATCGAGCGATTTGATCTCGGCGATCATATCGGCCACATCCGCAGCATCGACGCGGCATACTCGGATTAGTGCGGCGATATTGCGGGCTGCAAGCAACGGTAGGTGGTCGAGCAAGGCCTGGATCGCCGGATCGAACCGGTTCCGGTCGCGTAGCTGCAGAGCCAAGCATTCCTTGAGGTCGCGAGCAAAAACGCCAGCCGGATCGAATTGCTGGAGGCGGGCCAAAACGGTCTCGACCCGGTCGATATCGCAACCAAGTAACAGCGCAACCGCGTCGAGCCCAGCGCGAAGATAACCAGCCTCGTCGAGCAGATCCAGAAGATGCAGCGCGATCACGCGGTCGCCCTGGTCACCGAGGTCGGTCCCAATCTGCTCGAGCAGATGCTCGCGTAGGGTGCGCGGCCGGTTCGCGGTCTGGTCGAGCCCGGGACGGCCGTCTGCATCGAATGCTGCGGTGCGACCGTGCCACGGCTGGGGTTCTCCGCCAAAATCGAGTGGGCGGTCACCGTCCTCCCATTCGGGTTGCCAATGCTCGACCGCATCGGGTGTGGGGTCGCCCGTGAGCACCTCCGGTACAGCCGCAGGCGACGGCCTCTCTCCGGCGGCGTCGCGCGCAGTTTCCCCGAGCCCCTGCTCGCGCCGCTCCAGCAACGGGTTCTGTTGGATCTCGCTATCGATGAAGTCGGTCAGCTCGAGGTTCGAGAGTTGCAGCATTTTGATCGCCTGCTGCAGCTGAGGCGTCATGATTAGCGTCTGCGACTGGCGCAGCTCAAGCCGCTGCGAAATACTCGTCCGATTCACATCCCGCTCCGTTCGGAGCGGCTTATAGGCTAAACCTGTCTCCTAGGTAAACGCGTCTCACATCAACGTCGGCGACGATTTCGGCGGGCTTGCCCTCCATAAGCACTTGGCCTTCATGCAGAATATAGGCGCGATCGACGATCTCGAGGGTCTCGCGCACGTTGTGGTCGGTGATCAGCACCCCGATTCCGCGGTCCTTGAGATGAGCAACAAGATCACGAATTTCGCCGACGGCGATCGGATCTATGCCGGCCAGCGGCTCGTCGAGCAGAATGAAATGGGGCTGAGTCGCGAGTGCCCGGGCGATCTCGCACCGTCGTCGCTCGCCACCCGAAAGCGCCATTGCCGGTGCGCGCCGCAAATGGGTTATCGAGAACTCGGCCATCAACGCCTCAAGCATCGCCGCACGCGTGTCCGGCACCGGCTCGGCGATCTCGAGGATCGCTCGAATGTTCTGCTCGACCGTGAGACCTCGGAAGATCGATGCCTCTTGCGGCAGGTAGCCGATGCCGAGCCGGGCACGACGATACATCGGGAGATCCGTGATGTCGCGACCATCGAGGCTGACGAGCCCGGTATCGGCCGCGATCAGCCCGGTTATGATGTAAAAACAGGTCGTTTTGCCCGCGCCGTTGGGCCCGAGCAGCCCTACTGCCTCACCGCGCTGCACCGACACGTTGACGTTGCGCAGCACCGGCCGGCGCTTGAAGCTCTTTCCGAGCCCGTGGCCCATCAGGCCACGATTGTCGGCCACGAGCCGCGGCTTCATTTCGGCGGCGGCTCGGTAAGGGCGAGATCGCGGCGTGGCCGCTGTCACGGCTTTTGCGCGCTTCCAGGAGGGAAACCGGCGGTCGCGTTCGAGCTTCGGCCGGTCGGCACTCCCGATTGGTCGCCACGGACGAAGAGGCCTTCGACGCGCGATGCCGGCGATCCCGACTTCTCTGCCGTGGGCATCATGCGGCTGACATTGTTGTTCATATCGACGACGGCGTATTGGCCTCTGATGGCATTGTCTCCCCGCGTAATCGTGACATTATCGAGCAGGGTGACGATGCCGGTAGCGGCATTGTAGACGCCATAATCACCGCGGCCGATGTCGGTCGCGGTCGAGACCAGAACATTGCCCTGCGCATCGAGGCGGCTGATCCGGGAGCTCTCGTCGCTCGCACCGGTCAACCCCGTCGCAGCACCCGGCCTTGCCGCCGCCACCGGTGGCGCAGGTTTTGCCGGTTGTGCCTCGGGTTTGGTCTCGACCGACTTCGCCTTGTCCTTCGTCATATGAGCGGTCAGCACGTCGGCACGGATTCGCTTCACATTTTCTCTCACCGCGACCGCATCGCCTCGGGCGACCGCGACCTGCTTCTGGTCGTACCATTCGAGGCTGTCGCGCGCGGTCACCACATCCGTCGCCGTGGTCAGTTTCAGCGCCTTGCCGGTGACGATGCCCGTCTGCTGGTCGACATCCCAAACGGCTTGGTCGCCGACGACGGTCTGTGTTTCGCCCTTGATCGTGACATGACCGTCGGCGTCGAGACGGTAGATCTCGGTGTCGCTACCTGCGGTCTTGCTGGGACGGTAATGCGCGGTCAGCATATCGGCGTACACTTCTGTTGTCCCGCGCTTGGCCACGGCGTTGCCGCGAGCGATGTAGACTTGCGCCTCCTGTTGCCACTCGATCCCCGAGGTGGCCGAGATCGCGACCGGTTGATCCTCCGAGATGGCGCCAGGACTCAACCCCTGGGCGGCTGCAGGCAGCGCGGCGGACCATGAGCAGACCAGCGGCAGAGCAAAGCCAAGCCCGCTCCAACGCCGCGGAAATGCGGACCAGGACGGGCTATTCAACATCAGCCGGGCCAAGATCCGACCGTTGGCGAAATGGTCAGCCGGCATTGTGTTTGACCTTGGTCACGGCGGATTTGTTGCTCGACGGCATCTTGGCGGCCTGCTTCGCAACCAGCGGGGGTTTCGCGGCGGCGTGAGGCCTTGCGGGCGGCTTGCTGCGGGCCGACTTTGCCATGATGCCGCTGGGAGGAGGCGGTGTTGGCATCGCGACGGGAGAAGCGATTGCCGAAGCCTCGATCTGCGCGGCCGCTTTTTCGACTTGGCCCGGCAGCGCTGGGGGGGCGGCGGCGGTCGCGCTCGGGTTGGTTCCCTTGAGTAGGAGGTTGGATCGACCGGTGAAGATGATCGTGTCGCCTTTCGACAGAACCCTAAAGCCTTCGCCGGCGATGTCGCCCGAAGGTCCGTGGCCTTCGATCGGGTCGTGGCCTTCAGCAGTGTTGTCGGATAGGTTGAGATGCGCGCGCTGGGTCACGAACCGTGTACCGTCTTCGTGAACCAAGTTGACGTCTTCGAACAGATCCAGCAATTGTGCTTGCGATTGGTATATCCCGGTGGCAGCCGTCACCACGACGGACGCGCCGCCATGCACCTTCATTTCCGCCTTGGGTCGCTCTAGAGCCATCACATCGTTTCGGTTGGGCACCTGTCGGCCGATTGCCGCCTTCACGACATAAGGCCGGTCGTACCTATCAAGTCCGGCATAACGGGGATTGGTCATCCGCAGCTCGCGCGCCTCGCGCAGGTCAATGGCGGGAAAGTCGAGCCGCACACTTTCTAAGAGAGGCGCAAACCGCGGCCAGCCGGCGACCAGCAACAAGAGCGTCAGCCCGATCGCCGGCAACACGAGCTTCAAGAACGCGACGCGCCGGCTGTAGCGGTCGTCCCGGACGGGTGCTTCCGAACGCCTGACGGGCCGGTATGGCCTCGCCAAAGCGGCCCGGCGCTGTACCTCCAATGGCTGCAGCGCCCTCATCCGCGCGCGCATTGTTCTCGTCTCAAGCAACCCCCGCCCGCAGGCAATCGTGCATGTGAAGAAAGCCGATCGGTCGGTCGTCCTTGTCGAAGACGAAGAGCGAGGTGATGGCGAAGCGATTCATCAGCCCCAATGCGTCCGCGGCCAGCGCGGTGGCCGCGATGGTCCTCGGGTTGCGGTGCATGACTTCCGCCACGGTACGCGCGAGCAACGACCGGTCCATGTGCCGGCGCAAATCGCCGTCGGTGATGACCCCGACCAACCGGCCTCCCGAATCGCACACGCCGACGCAGCCGAAGCTCTTTGCCGTCATCACCAGGATCGCCTCGGACATGGGCGCACCGGGCGATATGAGCGGAGTCTCATGACCCGTATGCATAATATCGCGAACCCGCAGCAAACGTCGTCCGAGCCTTCCGCCGGGATGAAACAGCCGAAAATCGGTCGAGGAGAATCCCTTACGCTCAAGTAAGGCAATCGCGAGCGCATCTCCCAGGGTCATCATCATCGTTGCCGAAGTCGTCGGCGCCAGCCCCATCGGGCAGGCTTCGGCTGCCGATGGCAGCAACAGCACAATGTCGGCTGCCCCCGCGAGGGTCGATCCGGCGCCTCCTGTGATCGCGATCAGCCGGATCTCAAAGCGCCGCGAATAAGCGACGATGTCGGCGAGCTCGCTGGTCTCGCCGGAGTTGGATAGAGCGAGGATTGCGTCGTCGGACCCGATCATGCCGAGATCGCCGTGGCTTGCCTCCACGGGGTGAACGAACTGCGCCGGAGTGCCGGTCGAAGCCAGGGTGGCCGCGATCTTGCGGCCGACGTGACCGCTCTTGCCGACCCCGGTGACGACGATCCGTCCACCCACCGCGGCGCAGGCGTCGACGGCGGTCTCGAACGAGCCATCGAGCGATACGGCCAAGCCTTCGAGGCCGTTGATTTCGGCCCGTATGACTCGACGCGCGACTTCGAGACCAGTCTCGCCGCCCGACTGTCGGTCGAGAGCCGCAAGTTGCGGTGCCGCGACAACCGAACTCCGGTCAACCGGCATCGGAAAAGACCCCCCTTGCCTCAATGGCGCGGCTAGTGCGCGAAGATGTCTTGCTCCGGCCAGCCTTCGAGATCAAGCAGAACGCGATGAGGCAGGAATTCGAAGCAGGCGCGGGCCAATGCCTCGCGCCCCTCGCGGGCCAGCATCGCGTCGAGTCGGGCCCGCAGAGCATGGAGATGGAGCACGTCCGAAGCGGCATAGCGGAGTTGTTCTTCGCTCAGGCTAGCCGCTCCCCAATCCGAGCTCTGCTGCTGTTTCGACAGATCGATATTCAGAAGATCCTTGCACAGATCGCGCAGCCCGTGGCGGTCGGTGAAGGTGCGCACCAGCCGCGAGGCGATCTTGGTGCAGTAGATCGGCGCCGCCATGACACCCAGGTAGCGGTAGAGCATGGCGAGATCGAAGCGCGCGAAGTGGAACAGCTTGGTCACGCCGGGGTCGAGGAGAAGGCACCGGAGCCGCGTCGCCGTGTAGGCACCGGGTGCGAACTGCACGAGATGCGCGTGCCCGTCTCCTGCCGAGAGCTGTACCAGGCACAACCTGTCGCGATGCGGGTTGAGCCCCATCGCCTCGGTGTCGACGGCGACGGCCGAGCCGAACTCGACGCTCTCGGGCAGGTCGCCCCAATGCAGCTGGTGGGTCATCTTACTCCGATGATGGGGCGCTGCGCGCGTATCGGCCCCATCCACCCCCCAAGCCTGGTGCGCCCGAGTGGAGTCGAACCACCACTCCTTTCGGAACACGGACCTGAACCGTGCGCGTCTGCCAATTCCGCCACGGGCGCGCTCTTGGGCATCCGGAGCGGCTGGAGATAAGCCCGGCCCCAGGCGGTGTCAACGGAAACGCTCTCTGTCCGGGCGTCACGGCACCGCCTTGACCACGACCTTGATCGCGTCCTCGATTCGCTCGCGGGCGTATGCGAGAGCGGTCGGGAGCTCGGTGAGAGGAAAGGTATGCGTGTGGATCAGCCTGGCATCGAAGCGCTTCTGCTTCATCAGCGCCATGGCCCGGTGCGTGGCGCTCTGGCCCTCGCCGCGAATCCCGAAGACATAGATGTTGTTGCGTACCAGATGGGCGAGATCCACCGGAACCGGGTCTTGCGGAAATGCAGCGAGGCAGATGCGGCCGCCGCGGTTGACCATTTGCGCCGCCTCGTTGAGCGCTTCGGGCGCCCCCGAACATTCGACCACGAAATGAACGCCTCTGCCTGCGGTGATGCGCTTGACCGCGGCGACGGCGTCCTCCCGTCGGGCGTTGATCACGTGATCGGCGCCGAGCTTCTTGCCGAGCTCGAGCCGCGTGTCGCGGGTACCGGTGAGAACCACCGGATCGGCACCGAGCGCTTTGGCCACCGCGACGCCGAGCAAGCCGATCGCGCCCGGACCGGTCACCACCACCCCTTCGCCGGCGATCAGACCGCCGAGCACGTCGAGCCCATAAATCGAGGTCCCCGCGGTGACGACGAGGGTGGCTTCCTCGTCGGTCATGTCGTCCGGCACGTGGACGAGCGTGTTGACGTGGTTGACGGCGTATTCGGCAAAGCCGCCATCCGTCGTGAAACCGTTGGCGCGATGCCCTTTCGCTACATCTCCATAGTTGAGACATGACGTGTACATGCCCTGCCGGCAACGCTCGCAGCGGCCGCAGCCGGCATGGACCTCGACAGTGACGCGATCGCCTACGCCAAACTCGTCGACCGCCGGCCCGAGCCTGACCACGGTCCCCATATATTCGTGGCCGATCGTGAAGTTCTTGTGGAACGGCAGGCCGCCCTCGACCATGGCGGGGACGCCGTGGCGCAGGATTTCGAGGTCGGTGGCACATATCGCCACGGCGTCGATCCGCACCAGGACTTCGGCGGCGCCCGGCTGGGGGACCGGCTTGTCGACCAGAAAAATCTCCTCGGGTCCGCCCAGCACCCAGGCCTTCATTCGGTCCGGGACAGGGAATTCGTTGGTGAGAAAAGACTGATTTGACATCGCTCGTTCCTTGGGTCGTCGCCGGTGCTGGGTTATAGAGTGCGGCCATTCAGCGCGCCAGCGGGCTGCGCCTAACGGGGGAGGACATGAGGAATCACCGGACCGCGGTGCTCGGCGGGTCGGGCTTCATCGGCCGCTATATCGTCAAGCGGCTCGCCGCCGGCGCCGACGTCGTCGCGGTGGGTTGCCGCAATGCCGAAGCAGCCAAATTCCTGAAGCCGATGGGCGATGTCGGGCAGGTCGTCCCGTTGAACGTCGCGATCGGCGACGAGGCGCTGCTGCCCGCCTTCCTCGCCGGCAATGATGCGCTGGTCAACTGCGTCGGTATCCTGCGGGAAAGCGGATCGCAAACCTTCGATCTGGTCCACCATACCGGCCCGGCCCGGCTCGCGCGCTTCGCTCGGGAGGCCGGGGTCGAGCGCTTCGTCCATATTTCGGCGGTCGGCGCCGATCCTCGTTCGTCCTCGGCCTATGCCCGAACCAAGGCGGCCGGCGAGCAGGCGGTGCGCGATGCCTTTCCGACCGTCACGATCCTGCGCCCGTCGGTCGTGTTCGGTCCCGAGGATCAATTCTTCAACCGCTTTGCGGCGATGGCGATGATCTCCCCGGTGCTGCCGCTGATCGGCGGCGGCAAAACCCGGTTTCAGCCGGTCTATGTCGGCGACGTTGCCGACTCCGTAGTCAAATGCCTCGAAGATCCGGCGACGGTCGGGCGCGTCTACGAGCTCGGTGGCCCGAAGGTCTATACCTTCCGCGAGATCCTCGAGCTGCTGCTGAGCGAAATCCATCGCAAGCGCTGGCGAATCGACCTCCCGTTCGGTCTTGCCGCCTTTCAGGCGCGGCTGACGTCGATGCTCCCGAACCCGCCGCTGACGCCGGACCAGGTGGAGCTCTTGAAGAGCGACAACATCGTGTCCTCCGGAGCGATGAACCTGGCGAGCCTCGGCATCGCGCCGACAGCCGCCGAGGTGGTTCTGCCGACTTATCTAG
>Ga0074046_10001566_pt1 | contig 20489 bp, 23 predicted proteins | sample BogForMeECP23OM3_FD_94441 | JGI IMG/M metagenome (GOLD analysis project Ga0074046, IMG submission 94441) | Bog forest soil microbial communities from Calvert Island, British Columbia, Canada - Bog Forest MetaG ECP23OM3 | ecosystem: Environmental > Terrestrial > Soil > Wetlands ... | reverse complement strand
GCCGCCGCCGGTCAAGCAGAAGCTGGTACTGCGCGGAGTGCATTTCGATTTCAACAAGTCGAGGATCCGGCCCGGTGATGCCGCCGTTCTGGATGAAGCCGCATCGACTCTCAAGGCCAATCCAAACGTGACGGTCAACGTCAATGGATACTGCGATGCGATCGGCGGTGAGGAATACAACCTGAAGCTGTCGGATCGGCGTTCAGATGCCGTCGTCGATTACCTGGTGAAAGCCGGGATCCCGTCGAGCCAGTTGATTCCGCACGGCTACGGCAAGACCGACTTCGTTGCGACCAACGACACGGCTGAGGGCCGCGCTCAGAACCGTCGCGTCGAGCTGGTGCCTAACGATTAAGCCGGGCGAAGATTGAAACGTCCGCAACCGGCCGCAGTCCCGTCGAGGGGCTGCGGCCTTCTTTTGTGCAGAACCGCTGTTCGTGGGAGGCTGACGATGGCGCGGATTTTTGCTATAGAAACCATCGCTATGATGTCTATACGAACTGTAGCAATCGGAGTCGTCGCGGCGTTCGCATTCGCGGCGCTGTTGGTGGCGTCGCCGGCTCGGGCACAATCGCAAGCGGCGGCGGCGGAGGCATCGCCGGCACCGCCCGCCCTGGCCGCGGAAGGCGCGGCCATTCCGGGCGCGTCCGCTTCACCGGCGGCGAAGAAGACGCTGCAGCAACAGGTCAACACGCTGATTGCGAGGATCACGCCCGAGCGACTAAAGCGCGATATAGAGTTCAAGAAGGCGTCCGCGCTGTTCCCCGGATTCTGCAAGCATTGGGAAGAAGATCTGCGCGAGCGCGAGATTGACAATCTCCAGAAGCTCAGATTTTTCCAGAAAGACGGGTACGAGACCGCGACCTATACCGGCTACGGCAAGGTCGGCCAATGCGAGTCGCATCAATCCAAGGACGGCTACTCGATCGGAAAAATCAGCTACGAGGAATTCATCTACTACATCGTCGGCAAGTCCGAGGACGACGCCCGGCACGCAGCGCCGAAGACTGTCAGCGATACACACACTACCGAGATTTTCCGCTGGGACAACGGCAAGTGGTTCTACTAGCCAGCTAGGAAACTGTTACTGAAAAACTAGTTCAATTCCTTGCTGCTGTAGTTCAGGATTCGGCGCCCGATAATTATCATGTTGATCTGCTGCGTGCCCTCGAAGATATCGTTGATCTTCGCGTCGCGCATCCACTTCTCGACCAGGATTTTGCGCGAGTAGCCCAGCGGCCCCAGCAATTCGACCGCCTTCTGCGTGATCAGCGTGACCGCCAGGCCCGCCTTCGCCTTGGCCATCGACGCTTCGAGACTGTTGCGCTTGCCGGTGTCGAGCATCCACGCGGCTCGCCAGGTGAGCAGTCGCGCAGCCTGCAGTTGCACTTCCATCTCCATGAAATCGCGCTCGACGGCGGTCAGGCGCCGCGGCGAGACACCGTAGCGCACCGGTACGTTCTGCTGCTTCAGGAACTCGCGCACGAAGTCGAGCGCCGCGCGCCCCACTCCGATCGCCATGGCGGCGACTATTGGCCGGGTCGCGTCGAAGGTCGCCATCACGTCCTTGAAGCCGCCTTCCTTGCGAACCTCGGCGCTGCCAAGCAGATGGTCGAGGGGAATCCGGCAGTTGTCGAAAACGATCGCGGCGGTGTCGGAGGCGCGGATACCGAGCTTGTTCTCGACGCGCACGACCTGCATGCCGGACGTGTTGTGCTCGACGACGAACGGCTTGATTCCGGGGCGTCCCGCGCTCTTGTCGACCGTGGCCCACACGACGACGAAGCCTTCGGACTTCTCGGCCGCCATCTCGCCGGCGGTGCAGAAAATTTTGGTGCCGTTGATCACCCAATGGTCGCCGTCGCGCGTCGCGGTGGTCGTGACCGCCGACGAATCGGAACCGAAGCCGGGCTCGGTGATCGCCATCGCGCCCCACTTCGGCTTGCCTTCCTTGAAGCGCTTGAGGAACCGCTCCTTCTGCTCGGGCGTTCCCGCCGCCATCACGGCCGCGCCGCCGAGTCCCGAGTTGGGCGTCGAGAGATACAGGCCGGCGTCGCCCCAGCAGAGTTCTTCGGTGCTGAGCACGGACAGAAGATTGGCGCGTCGAGGCGCTGCGGCGCCCGCGTCGGGCTTCTTGCTCTTGTCGTTGCCGACCTGGATATCGGACGCGGCGGACGCCGACCACATCGACTCGTAAAACTGGGTCGGCTTGGTGTGCTCGTGCTCGTCGCAGTCGCGCGAAATCGGGCGCATCATGTGCTCCGAAACCGCGTGGTACATCTGCAGGCGGCTCAGGACCTGTGGTTCAAGTTCAAAATCGATCATGATTCTCTCTCCGTCGCGGACAGCTCACACCGTCGCGATTCCTTCGATTGCGGCAAAGCCGCGCGCGTTGCGCAGCCACATCTCGACCGGATGCTCGCGGATGTAACCGTGGCCGCCGAGCACCTGCACGCCGTTGTCCGTGACCTTGAGCGCGCTCTGCGCGACATAATTCTTCGCCAGGTAACTCGCCTTCAGCGCATCGCGGCCCTTGTCGAGCTCGTAAGCCGCTTCCCACAGCAGCAGGCGCGCCGCGTCGATTTCAATCGCCATATCGGCGAGGATGAACGCGATCGCCTGCTTGGTCGCGATCGGCACGCCGAACGCCTTGCGCTCCTTGGCATAGTCGCGCGCGTACTCGAACGCGGCGTTCATGACGCCGACGCCCATGGCGGCAAGCGCGACCCGCGACTCGCTCATCAGGCGCGAGAAGTCGATCCCCCTGTCACCGCCCAAGCGCGCGTCGGCACCGACGCGGCAGTCTTTCAGCGTCAATTCGTACGTCGCGAGCGGCTTAAGCCCCATGTTCTTCTCGCGCTCGGAAATCGTCACGCCCGCGGCGCCGCGCGGAACGATGAAACCGTCCACGCCCGCAAACCCTTTGCTCGCATCGGTCGCCGCATAAATCAGAATGGAATCGGACTCGGCTGCCAGCGGCACATAACACTTGCCGCCGTTCAGGATGTATCCCGCGCCGTCGCGCTTGGCCGAGACTTGCTGCGCGGAAAGATCGAAATCGAAGCGTGGCTCCATGACGGCCGCGGTCGCGGCGGCAAAGTCGGCGCCAGCGAATCGCTTCAGATATTTCGCGCGCTGCTCGTCGGTGCCCATCTCGAGGATCGGAAAGGCGAACAGCCGCGGCGCGAGCACGTGGAGCCCGATCGAGACATCGCCAAAGCCCAGCTCTTCCGCGACGATCGCGCCGGTCACGGCCGAGCGCGCATCGCCACCGCCGCCGAATTTCTCAGGGATGGCGCCGCTGACAAATCCGAATTGCCACGCCTTGGCGATCAGCGCGGCGGGGATTGCCCCGCTTTCGTCGGCGGGCCGCGCCGCGGGACGAATCTCCTCGCGCGCGAACGCTCCGACGCTGTCGCGGATCATCTGCTGTTCTTCGCTGAGTTCAAAGTCGATCATGGAATGGAAGGCATCCTCGATTAAAGTAACGCTCTAAGTTCTAATTTGCACCGAACCGCCTGTGCGGGCCGACTGATACGCCGCCTCCACGATCCGCTGAGCTGCCACTCCCGCCGCAAATTCGGGATCCGGCTCGCACGCGCCCTTGAGCGCGGCGATGAAGGTTGCATCCTCGGCGGCGTACGGAATCATGAGCCGATCCTTAATAGGCGCGAGGTACGGCCGCTCGCGCAGGATTTGTTTTGTGAATCTCGCCATCACTTGGTCGGCAGCTATCGTCTCCTCTTGAGCGCCGGAGCCGCGCTGAAAAACGATCGGCCCGAGCGTATCGGCGTCGGACGCGGCAAACAAGTTCTCGGCGAAGACTTCAAGCCTCCGGTTACTCGCGCGCGCGATCATGCGATGCCAAATCGATGTGAGCTGGCCGTGCCATCCGCCGGCAAATTCCATCGCGGTCGCGCCGAAGTCCTCGACTCCTTCGGCGCCGTTCACATTGCGCGTGCGGCAGTACAGGCTCGTGACGGGACCGAACATCCACGTCAGCAAATCGAAGTCGTGAACGCTGTGCTCAATCAGCGTACCGCCGGCGGTGAGAGACGGATCGTTGCGCCATGCGCTCGCATGCGCGCCGCGGGTCGGAAAATCCTGGTCGTCGCGCATCGTGACGCTGAGCAATTTGCCGACGCCCTGTTCTTCGAACATCGCTTTAATCACGTTGTACACGGGCGAAAATCGCAGCACGAGGCCGACCTGGCTCGTCACGCCTGAAGCTTTGATCGCGGCCGCCATCTCGGAGGCTTCCGCCGCGGTCATCGCGAGCGGTTTCTCGCAGAAAATATGTTTGCCCGCGCGCGCGGCGGCAACACAGATTTGGCGATGCATCGCGGTCGGCGTGCAGATCCACACCGCGTCGATCGACGGGTCGGCGATTATCTCTTCGGCCGACTCGAACGCCCGTGCGCCCTGCCATCTGGCCGCGAGCTGTTCCGCCGCTCGATGCGAAACGTCGGCAACCGACACGACGCGCACGCTCTGCTCGGTGCGGTCGGCGACGTAGCGGAGCATCATCGAGTGCAACTGGCCGATGAGGCCGGCACCGACAAGTCCGACTCGAATCTGTCCGCTGACGGGAGTTGGCATCAGGAGTTCCCGGATTTTTCCTCGCGGCGAAGCTTCTCGAGCTCGCGCTCGCGCTTGTACTTGGTCGGATCTTCGATCGTTTTAGACGGCGGCGCCATCGGCTTGCGGATTTTCGCGATCAATTCGCCCGCACGATGCTTCTTTGGTTTGCGTTGCGGCATCTTGCGGAACTGGTTCAGCCTGCCGAGGCGGCAAACTTGCACGATTCTGATTGATTCAGTTCGGTTGGAAAGAACCCTTTCATACCATATGTTGTGCTTTGGGAAGATTATCGTCTATCGGTAGTTTCGTTCCGTCGAAAAACTGGTTTTTGCTCGCTCATGGCGTCGCGGGAACCTCACCCCTAACCCCTTCCCGAGCGGGAAGGGGAACGAGACTTGGAGGAGCGTCGTGGCGGTGGTCCATGATCTATGGGTAGCACAGAAAATCCGGTCCGGGCAGGCTCAATAGTTCATCCCCGTTTCGGTGAAAGCGAACCAGTGCCCATATTGCTACGCGGCGAAGCCGACGAAGCTCATCTGAAGTCCGGTGGTCGTGCCGGCTGCGGCGCGCCGCGAGAAAAAGCGGTCGGATGCGCATCGAGTGCAGGGGCCGACGCTCGTGATGTTCGCAGGCGCGAGTCCAGCACGTTCGAGCTGATCGCGCACGACGGCGCGCAAGTCGATGAACGCCTTGCCGGGACGCCCTATCCTTGTATGGTTTTCCGCTCCCGCTATCTCACGGCCGAAGCGATCACCAAGCTCGGCGTCAACTTCGAAACAACATTGGCCGATCGACGGACCCATCGCAGCGCGAATGTCGGACCCTCGGGCGCCGAGCTTGAGCATCGCGCGGACGCCGGCGTCGGCGATATCCGCGATAACGCCGCGCCATCCGGCATGGAGCGCGCCGGCTACTTTGCATCTCGAATCAACCATCAATAGCGGCACACAGTCGGCCGTGAATATTCCCAGCATGACGCCAGGCTCGGCAGTGACGAGACCGTCACCCGCGGGCCGCAGCGCGGCGGTGTCGCGAGTCGCGGCGTGAACGACGTTGCCATGCACCTGGTTCAGCCTCGCGACCAGGTTCAGGCCGGGCGCCTCGCGACGGATGCGCTCCCAGTTCGCATCGACGGCGCTTTCGTCGTCACCGACCCAATAGGAAAGATTCATCGAGGCGAACGCGCCTGTGCTGACGCCGCCCGCGCGGCCGATGAAGCCGTGGCAGATCGCCGCTTCGGGCCATACGCGCAGGATTTCGAGGCTCGATTCGGTCGATGATTCAGTTCGGATATCCACATCAGAGCGTTCGGCGGCGAGGCGCCGGGTTGTTCGCTCGTCGCAGGATAACCTATAATTCTGATCTTTGGAATTGGAGGTTTTAGCGCCTATGAATGGCTACGAATATCTGGTGGCGCGAAATCGCCTGATGCAGCGGCTCGAAGAGGAACTGGCGCGGCTGGCACCGCTGCCGGTTGCCGAACGCGAGGCCGAGACGCGGCGAATCCTGGCGAAGTTCGACGTCCAGCTTGCCGAGCTGTACGCAAAAGTGGCCGACGAATATCCGGGCGAGCGCAAGAAAAAGGCGCACCCGATCGCAGACCCTCGGTAGGCCCCCCAAGGGCTGGAGCAAGCTTGGATCGCTCAATCAGTATCCGGGGCGCGCGCACTCATAACCTGGCTGATATTTCGCTCGAAATTCCCCGCGAAAAGCTCACCGTCGTGACCGGAGTGTCAGGCTCCGGCAAGTCGAGTCTCGTTTTCGACACAGTTTACGCCGAGGGTCAGCGGCGCTACGTGCAGAGCCTTTCGACCTACGCGCGGCTGTTTTTGGAGCGGATGGAGCGGCCTGACGTCGACTCAATTTCCGAGATTCCGCCGGCGCTCGCGCTGCGCCAGAAAAACACGATCAAGAATGCGCGGTCGACGGTCGGCACCGTCACTGAAATCAGCGACTACCTGCGCCTGCTGTTCGCGACGGTCGGGCGCACCGTCTGTCCGAAATGCGGCGGCGAGGTGAGCCGCGACAGCGTCGAGAGCGCCGGTGCGCAAATCCTCGACGCGCCCGGGCTCTACGTCATCCTGGCGCCGTTCGAGGCGGGTTCGCGATCGCTTCCGGACGCGGCGGGCTACCTGATTCAGAACGGGTACCATCGCCTGTACGCCAACGACGCGATCACCGAGACCGCGGAGTTTGCCGCGCGCGCAATCGCGACCGAAGCGCAGAACGGGGCCGGGCCGAAGACGGACCGTACGATGATGGTGGTCGTCGATCGTATTTCGGTAACCGGCGAAGGCGAAATCGAACGCGTGCGCGAGGCGCTGGAGAAAGCGTTCTACCTGGGTGCCGGACGCGCGCGGGCGGTACGCGTCGAGCGCGACAATGGCAATACGCATAGCGTCGGCGCGATCGATTTCGACCGGCGCTTCAACTGCTCGCGTTGCGCGACCGCGTTTGCCGAGCCGACCACCGCGCTGTTTTCGTCGAACAGCCCGATCGGCGCGTGTCCCGAATGCGAAGGCTTCGGCCGCACGGTCGAACTCGACCTCGATAAAGTACTTCCGAATCCGAACCTGTCGATGCGCAATGGACTCGTCGCGCCGTGGCGCACGCCGGCGTATCGCGAGATGAACGAGTGGATGCTGAAGCTGGCGCGGCGCAGAAAAATCCGGACCTCCGCGCCGTTTCGCGAGATGACCGGCGAAGAGCGCGCCTGGCTGCTCGACGGCGACGAGGGGCCGCGCGCGAAGTGGGACGAAGACAAGTGGCCGGGCGTGCACGGCTTCTTCAAGTGGCTCGAAGGGCGGCGCTACAAGACTCACGTGCGGATTCTGCTCGCGAAGTATCGGCGCTTCGTCACCTGCCCCGCGTGCGGCGGCGCCAAGCTGAAGGCCGAGGCGCTCAACGTGCTGGTGGACGGCCAGTCAATCGCCGACGTCGGGCGGCTCTCGATTCGCGACCTCGTCGCGTGGCTCGACAAGATTCAATCGATCCCCGAAGTCGGCACGCGCGCGGCGGTCGTGATGCGCGAGCTGCGCAATCGCGTCGGCTACCTGCTCGAAGTCGGCCTCGGCTACCTGACGGTCGAGCGGCAGGCGCGCACACTGTCGGGCGGCGAGGCGCAGCGGATACATCTGGCGAGCGCACTCGGCAGCGTGCTGGTCGGGACGTTGTATGCGCTCGACGAGCCGACGGTGGGACTGCACGCGGCGGACGCGCGGCGGCTGCTCGCGGTGCTGTACAGCCTGCGCGACTTCGGCAACACGGTGGTGGTCGTCGAGCACGATCCCGCGATGATCGCGGGCGCCGATCACGTCGTGGAGCTTGGCCCCGGCGGCGGCAGCGAGGGCGGCGAGCTCACGTACTCGGGACCGCCGGCGAAGGCGACGCTCGACAGCATGGCGTCGTCGCCGGGGCGGGTGCTGCTGATGCGTGCACTGGCGAAGCGGCGCAAATTCAACAAGCGCGATGCGGCAATTCGAATCGTCGGCGCGCGCGAGCACAATCTCGCGGGCCTCGACGTAGCGATCCCGGCCGGGCGGATGGTTTGCGTGACGGGAGTTTCAGGATCGGGAAAATCGACGCTGGTCGAAGATGTGCTCTACAAGAACTATCTGCGCCGCTCGGGCGATACGTCTGCGGAGCCGGGTGAGTGCGACCATATCGACGGCCTCGAGTTGATCGGCGAGATGGTGCACATGGGGCAGGAGTTGCCGACGCGATCGATGCGCTCGAATCCCGCGACCTATCTGAAAATCTACGACGAAATCCGCAAGCTGTTCGCCGCGAGCCCCGAGGCGCGGCGGCTGGGCGTGCAGGCGCGGCATTTTTCGTTCAACGTCACGGGCGGGCGATGCGAGAAGTGCAGCGGCACAGGCACCGTCACAATCGAGATGCATTTCATGGCGGACCTCGAGGTGAAATGCGACGCGTGCGACGGCCGCCGCTTCCAGAGCCATATTCTCGCGATCAAGCTGCGCAATTACAGCATCAACCAGGTGCTCGATCTCACCGTAGAAGACGCGCGCGCGTTTTTCATTCATCACCCAGCGATCATCAAGCGGCTCGACGCACTCATCGCAGTCGGCCTCGGTTACATCCGGCTGGGGCAGACTACCTCGACGCTTTCGGGCGGCGAGGCGCAGCGGCTCAAGCTCGCGCGCTTTCTGCTGGCCGATCTCGAACCGGCGCCGGCGGGCGAAGACGGGAAGCATCTGCCGCGGATGTTCATCCTGGACGAGCCGACGACCGGGCTCAGCTCGACCGACATCAAGCGCCTGATCAAAGTGCTCAACCGGCTGGTGACCGAAGGCAACACGCTGGTCGTGATCGAGCACAACCTCGAGTTCATCGCGAACGCAGACTATGTGATCGATCTCGGACCCGGCGGCGGCGACGAGGGCGGACGCGTCGTGGCAACGGGTTCTCCGCTCGATGTCGCGGCGTGCGACATGTCGGAGACCGGACGCGAGTTGCGGCACTTGTTCGGACTGCCCGAGCGAGGCGGGCGCCAAGTCCGCTCGGCTTTGCGCACAGCCACGGGAGTATAGTGTTGAGGCGGCAAGGAGGAAGAATGCGGAGATTCAATCGACTGGCGCGCGGCGCGACGCAACTCGGCTTCGTGGATATTCTCACGGCTGCAATCCTGCTCGGGATTCTGCTGTACGCCGCGACCCTGCAATTTTCCGTGTACAACCGCCCGCCCGCCGCGCCGACTCCGACCGGCACCGCATCGAGCCAGTAATTACTTGTCCGACGCAGCAAAAGAACGCCTCGATCATTACCTCGTGCGGACGGGGTTTGCGCCGTCGCGGCGGGTTGCGCAGGAGCTGGTCGAACGCGGGATGGTGCGGATCAACGGGCGGCGCTCGAGGAAGAGTGAAATCGTCGGCTCTGAGGATAGAGTCGAAGTTGCCGCGACAAATCGCCGCGCGGTAATCGAGCCGAATGCCGATCTCCCGCTCGAAGTCATCCATGAAGACGCGGCGGTGATCGTCGTGAACAAACCCGGTGGCATGCCATGTCATCCGCTGAATGCCGGAGAGCGCGACACCGTGATGAATGCGGTGGTCGCGCGTTTCCCGGAGATTGCGACCGTTGGCGAGAAGCCGCTCGAAGGCGGATTGGTGCATCGGCTGGACAACGGCACCTCGGGCGCGCTGCTGATCGCGCGCAATCGGGGCGCGTTTGAAAAACTGCGCGACGCGATTCGCGCGGGGCGAATCGCGCGGCGGTATGAGGCGCTCGTCGCCGGCTCAATCGAGCGCAAGACTGAGATCGATGCGCCGATCGCGCATCATGCGAAGAACGCGCGCAAGATGGTCGTTGGCGACCGGTCGAGTGCGAATCCGAAACGCGCCGGCCGCGCCGCGAGCACGGTGGTCGAGCCGATCCGGCAGGTCGGCGAGTTCACGCTGCTGTCAGTCGCGCCGAAGACCGGCAGCCGTCATCAGATTCGCGTACATCTGGCGAGCCTCGGGCATCCTATTATTGGCGACACACTTTACGGCGGCCCTGCCAACGAGGCGCTCGCACACGGGCGCGTCTGGCTGCACCTGTGCGACGTGGCGTTCGACTCGCCGGCGGTCGGTCACGTCAAGGCAACTGCTCCTCTCCCGCCGGATTTGAAGAAACTTCTCGGCTAGCCCGCTTCAGTTGCAAGCGCATCGCGTGCATTCGGTGGTCAGCGGGGTTACCTGCGAGCGTTGCAGGAGGAAAGATTGTCCCACCGAGGTTGCCACCTGCGCGCGCTGCGTGAACGCGGTGCCGTTGTAGATCTGCGGTCTCTGCTGGTTCAGCGTGGAACCCTCGGGCGGTGTGTACGCCGACGGCGCGTTCGCGTTCAGGAGGTAGTTGGCGCACTGTCCGCGCGCCGACTGGTTCGCGAGAATATAGCTCGAGGACGAGACGATGCCCGCCCACTCGGTCCAGGTTCCCGGCGCCGAACAGGTGCATCGGAATGCGCGCGGTGTCGGCGCCGCGCTCGCGGCCGCGAGCGGCACGGTCCCCGGCGCCGGCGCGAGTGACGGCAGCGCTCCGATCGTTGAGAAGGCTTGCGGCTGACCGGGAGCCACCGGTGCAGTCAGTGGCACCGGCCCGGGCGCCGCGGTAACTTGCGCGAATGGCTGGCGCGAGAGCTTTGACTCGCTGAGCGCAAGCATGAGGATCGGGGACACGATGAGTACTGCAATTACCAGCCTGACAGCGCGCATAGCATCTCCAACAGTGACTTGCGAAAAAGTCGGGCCGAATTCGATACCGCAAGACAAGGCAGACGGCCTTGGCTATAATCGCGGGCTAATTGGCGCCGCGCAAGCTCTTTGCTTCGGTTCGGCACCGGCAAATCGTTCCCAACCGCTGAGTCGAATCGTGCAACCGGCGTGTGCGGTAGTGGCGGGCCATCGCCTTTGATGGCGACAGATACCAAGGAGGTTCCTTCGAATGTCGAGAAGTAAATCCGTCTCGTTGGCAATGCTGGCTACTTTCCTGCTGTTGATCGGAACCTCAGCCGGGTTCGCCCAGGACCAGCTCAAGGTCACCGGCTCGCTGCCCACTACGCCGCTGCCACCCCCGGATCTCACCGGACCGATCCAGATGCAGTCATTGCCGGTCGGGCCGCAGACGCCGCCGCACGCTAGCGTGCCGCCGAGCGCCTCGAACCAGTTCGAGCATCATGATGATTTGTTGAATCTGCCGCGCATCTTCGCGCATCAGTGGTCGTTGGGCAAAGAAATCTCGCCCGAAGACGTGATCAGCGAGCGTTACCTGCGCTCAGAAGATCCCAACGCGCGCGGCCTGACCCTCAAGGAAGCCATCTACATCGCGATGCAGAATAATCCGTCGCTGAAGGCCGCCCAGCTGGACCCGGTCGCTTCGATGGAAACCGTCAGGGAGGCCAATGGGACCTTCGATCCGAATCTTAGCGCGCAGGGCGATATCGAAAAGACCGTCGTGCCCGTCACCTCGGCTCTGCAGACCGGCGGCGCGGACGCGTTCGTGCAGAAATTTTACGATTGGAACTTCGGCCTCAACAAAGTTTCCTCGGTCACCAATGGCACCTGGGGAGTGACCTTCAACAACGATCGCTCGCTCTCAAATTCGCTCTTCTCGGGCGTCAATCCTTCTTACTTGCCCACGCTCGCACTCTCGCTCTCACAGCCGTTGCTGCAGAATTTCGGCTGGCAGTTCGCAACCATCAACGTCCGGATAGCAGAGTCGGGTCAGAAGCAGGCGCAATGGACTTACGGGCAGGCGCTGCAGGATTTCGTGCAGAAAATCGGCGGCGATTACTGGAACGTAGTTCTCTCTGAGGAAAATCTCGAAGTTGCGCGCGCCGCGCTGCGCTTCAATCTCGACCTGGTCCGGCAGAACGCCATCAGCGTCAAGGTCGGCACCCTGGCGCCTATTGATCTGCAGGAAGCGCAATCAGCGGCCGCCACTGCGGAGGCCAACGTCTATACCGCCGAAGCCAACCTGAAAAATTCGCGCACGCAACTGCGCCAGGACGTCATGCTGAATCCGTACGGCACCTTCCTGCCCGAGGAAATCCAGCCGCTCACGCGGCCCAATCCGCAGGAGCAGCTGGTCGTCGATGAAGAGCGCGCGCTCGAGCTGGCCGTGCAGTATGTGCCGTCGCTGGGCAGTATGCGCGAAGCGATTCGCGACGCGTTGCTGCAGGTGAAGTTCTCGGAGAACCAGGTCCTGCCGCAGCTCAACCTCGGCGCGCAATTCGGCCTGACTTCCACCTCCGGAACAACGCCTTGTCAGAAACCCTTCGGCACGCCGGTGATAGGGAGCGGGAATTGCACTCCTGCCGGTTTCCCTTCAGACTCGGGCAACAAACTCCCCTTCGGCGGAATCTACGGTGACGCGCTCGATCGCCTGTGGGGTTTCACTTACTACAACTACGCCGCAGTGCTGACGTTCCAGATGCCGCTGGATAACGCCGTGGCGCGCGCGGCGCTGGCGCAGGCTCGCGTGCAATACGAGCAGCAGCGCGTGCTATATCGCGCGGCGCTGTCGCAGGCGGTTGTTAACGTGGAGAGCTCGCTCGCCAATCTGTATGCGGACCAGAAACGCGCGTCCGCGACCGCGTCGGCCACCTACTACGCTCGCCAGTCGCTCCACGATGAGCAGGTGAGATTCCGCGTCGGCCTGGCGACTACGCATGACCTGCTACAATTCCAGGAAGAGGAAGTGAGCGCCGAGGGCAACCAGGTGCAGGCCGAGGTCGATCTCGAAAATGCCAAGCTCGCGCTCGCCCACTCCGACGGCACGCTGTTGCAGCAGTTCAATATCAATTGGGAAGTGCAGAATCCGCACGAAGTCCCGTGGTACGCGGCGTTCTGAGGCGGTAATCAACCAAATGAAAATGCGGCGCCGGATCGCGTCGCGATCCGGCGCCGCATTATTTTACGCGCGCTGAAGAGAACCTCACCTATGGCCGCCGCCACCGTGGCCGCCACCGGCGCCGTGAGAAACAGCGCCGCCGGCGTGGACGCCACCGCCGCCCTCATGCCCAACGCCGGCTCCACCACCGTGATAGAACTCCGTATGATGGCCGCCGTAGCCGTAGTGTCCTCCTTCCCACGGATGGTGAACGACGAAGACGGGATTATAGCCCCAGCCATTTCCCCAGCCCCCACCCCAACCATATGAGTATGGTGCATAGCCATACGCAGGGTAGCCGCCGCCGTAGCCATAGCCCTCATAGCAACCGCTCGCACCGCAGGCGATCGCTGCGAGCAATATGACGGCTCCGATCGTACGACCCGGGCTGAAATATCTTGCCTCTGAGCGCATGTCAGGGAACTCCCCACGCCGGCTTGCCGTCGTCCTTATAGAACGCCAAACCGGGTGTCTTGGCCGCTGGAACGTCCAGGCTGGTTCGCAGATGGCCGTTTGGACCGTAGAGACCGAATCCGGGTTCACCGGCATCCCCGAGCGCCATAGTCGCGCGTACCTTGCCGTCCTGATCGTAGAGGTCCAGACCGGGGGTACCGTTCGCGGCGAGGTCAAGAGTCAGGCGGGTGCGGCCGCTGGTGTCGGAGAGGTTGAGGCCCACCGCGCCGTCGGAGGTCACCCCTATCGCGCCACGCAACTTGCCGGTGCGGTCGCGCAGCAGAAACTGTTGCGCTTCCAGAGTATCGGGCACGGCGGAACTCGTCTGCGCCATCGTGATCAGCGCACCGCACAGCAGCATCATCGCGCCGGTCATCATCCGCAGATGCTTGTTGCTGCGCTGGAGTTTGGCCTGTTGTAATTCCAGCCGTGACAGCCGCTTGATCAGCTCACCCGTCGATTCATCCATAATTGATCCTCTATCTCACGTGACTCAAAATTCATCAAAGCGGATATTCGAGGCTAGATTTGCGAGTCTCAGTGATGCCCCAGGATCGTTACTTGACGGCTCGCAAAGCGCCATCCGGCCGGCGTCTTGCGCAGTTTGTCGGTGTAGTAGCCCACCGTCGATTGCTGCACCTTACCCTCCTTGCAGTGGTAGTAGAGCAGGTGGGCTGTGCCGGCGCCGATTGCGCCGTCAAGCTCGAACGCAGGGTTGGCGACGACGTGGAGCACCTGCGCGCCGCCGAGAGATTCTTTGTACAGCGCCGCAAATCGCTTGAGGCCGTCGCGTCCGCTGTGCTTGCCGAAGCGCGGGCTCTCGAAGGTGCCGTCCTCCGTGAAGCAATCGATCCATTCGTCGTAGCGGCCGAAGTCGATCGTCCAGCAATAGCGGGCGTTCAGCCCGCGAATGTCCTCGCGATCCTCGAGCGTCCCTGTTATCGCCATCGCATCATCTCCCCATGATTCAAATCACGTTGGCGTCGCGCAGCCGCGCGACATCGTCCCACGAGTAGCCCAGCATCTCGGTCAGCAGCAGCTCTGTATGCTCGCCGAGTTCCGGCGCATGGCCGCGCGGCTCGCCCGGCGTCGCGCTCAACTTAACCGGCATCCCGAGCAGCGTGAGGTTACCGAGCGCCGGGTGATCGTAATCGACGACGTAATCGTTGGCCCGGACCTGCGGATCCTCGGGCAGGTCGGACACCGAATTAACGATCGTGTAGATGAAATCACCGCGGCCCTTGAGGACTCGCATCCACTCATCGCGCGGGCGCGTCGCGAACACCTCGTCGAATATCGCGACCACCGCCGCCGAATTCTTGCCTCGAATTTTAACCTCGGCGAAGCGGGGGTCCTCAATCAGTTCCGGCTTTCCGATTACTTCGCAGAAATCCTTCCAGTAGCGATCGGGCTGCAGCATCGCCAGCGAGATCCATTTGTCGTCGGCGCATCGATAATGGTTCCACAGCGGGTTGTACGCGTTGGCGCGCGTGTTGCGCGGAAATTCCTTGCCCATAATGGTTCGTGCGACGACGTTGAGTCCCTGCAGCGCCATCATCGAGCCCAGGTGCGACGCGTCCACTTCCTGCCCGATTCCGGTCCGTTCGCGCGCGAACAACGCCGCGAGCACTCCGTAGGCAAGCATTATCGCGCCCATCTGATCGGCGATACCGCCGTAGACGTACGTAGGCGCCGTGCTGCCGGTCCCGACCGCGTTCATGATCCCCGAGCGTGCCTGCCCGAGGTAATCGAACGACGGCTCGCCGCTGTCGGGCCCCTCGGGCCCGTAGCCGGACGCGCTCGCGTAGATGAGCCGCGGGTTGTGCGCGGCAAGGTCCGCGTAGCCGAGTCCGAGCCGACTCGCGACGCCCTTGCGAAAATTCTGCACGAAGACGTCGCTCCGCGCCGCCAGTCGATGCATGATCTCGCGCGCCTCGGGCTGCTTCAGGTTCAGTGCGATACTTTTCTTGTGCTTGTTGTTGGCCTCGAAATAATAATTGCGCCCGCCCTTGTTGGTGGCGCTGCCCGCAACCGCCGTGATTCCCCGGCCGGGGTCGCCCCGCTCGCGCTCCTCGATCTTGATAACCTCGGCACCCAGGTCGGCGAGCATCTGCGTGGCGACTGGCCCCTGCTGCCAGATCGTCCAGTCGATGATTCGAATTCCTTCAAGCGGTCCGCCCATGCTTTTCTCTATACCACAACCCTCTTGAGTTTGGGCGCGGCCGGACGCATCAATCATATATGCCTGCGCTCGCCCAGGTTCTCGACTTTCTCTACCCGCCCCGATGCACTGCGTGCGGAACGGCGCTCGCGTCGGAACCCGGACGGCGCGTTTGCGCTCGATGCGTCGCGAGCGTCGAGCGGATGCCGGAACCGCGCTGCGAAGTCTGCGGAGGACCGCTCGAGTCCGCCGTCAGCGAGGCAATACGATGCGCCCGATGCCTTGCGCATCCGCCGCGCTATCGAACCGCACGGACTGTCGCGCGCTATCGAACCACGGCCGAAGATGAACCCGGCAGCCTGCCCGCGCTGATTCGCCGTCACAAGTACGGCCTGGATCAATCTGTCGGGCGCGCGCTGGTGGAATATATGGGCGACGAGCTGCCGGTGTCGGCCGGCGACTACGACGTCGTAATTCCGGTGCCGCTGCATTGGCGGCGCTTGTGGTGGCGCGGATTCAACCAGGCCGCGCTGCTGGCCGCCGAAGTCGCGCGGCGGCTCGATCTTCCGCTCGATACCACCGCGATTTCGCGCAAGCGATTTACGACACCGCAGACCGCGCGACATCACGACGAAAGAATCAGGAATGTGCGGCGCGCGTTCACGGTTACGCATCCTGAGCGCGTCAGGAATCGCAGCGTGCTGATCGTGGACGACGTGATGACGACAGGCGCCACCGTTGACGAATGCGCGCGCGTGCTGATCGCGGCGGGCGCGATATGCGTGGACGTATTCACGCTCGCGCGCGTGCTATGAGCGAGCCGCGGCGCGCCGAATGGGATGAGCGCCATCGCGACAAGCCGGCCGGCGAAGCTGAGCCGTTCCTGACCGCGATGCTCGCGCGAATTCCGCGCGGCGACGCGCTCGACGTCGCCGCAGGACGCGGGCGCAACGCACTCGCGCTCGCGCGGGCGGGTATGCGAGTGGTCGCGGTTGATTTCTCATCCGAAGCGATGCGTCTTCTTGCCGCGACTGCTAGGGCCGCACGCGTAGCCATCTGGCCCGTGGTCGCAAACTTGGATAGCTTTCATCTCAAGGATGAATCTCTCGACGCCATCGTGAATATAAATTTTCTCGACCGCGCGCTGTTCCCGAAGTTTGAGCGTGCTCTTCGGCCCGGCGGCGTTTTGCTCGTAGATACGTTTCTCATTGATCAAGCTGCGATCGGTCACCCGCGCGATCCCCGCTTTCTGCTCGCTCGCGGTGAGCTGCGTGCGTTGGCAGACAGATTCGAGATCGAGGAATACCGCGAAGGTCTGGTCACCAACTCGAACGGCGCGCGCGCTTTTCGCGCGTCGATGCTGGCGCGGCGGAGGAAATGTAACTGATGGCGCCCGGGATGACGTACAAAGCGACCGGCGTCGATATCGCGTTGAAGCAGAGCCTGATTCCGCTCTTCGGTTCAATCGCGAAAACCACTTCGGGCGCTCATGTCATCGGCGGAGTCGGCGGATTCGGAGCGCTGATCGGACTCAACGGTGCTCGCAAGATGCGCGCGCCAGTGCTGGTCGCGGGAACAGACAGCGTCGGCACCAAGCTGATGATCGCGTTCGAGACCGAGCGTCACGACACCGTCGGCATCGACTGCGTCGCGATGTGCGTGAACGACATCATCTGCCACGCGGCGCGTCCGCTGTTTTTTCTCGATTACATCGGGTCCGGCAAGCTCGAAAAGAAGATCGCGCTCGACCTCGTCAAAGGCGTCGCGCGCGGATGCGATCAGGCCGGCATCAGCCTGGTCGGCGGCGAGACCGCGCAGCTCAGCGGATTGTACAAGCCCGGCGAATACGACCTGGCGGGATTCGCGGTGGGAATCGTCGAGCGCGCGCGAATCCCCGAGCCGTCCAACGTGCGCGCGGGCGACTTGCTGATCGGACTCGCATCGAGCGGACTTCATTCCAACGGCTTCTCACTGGTGCGCCGCGTTCTGCGACATGCAAAACTCAGGCTCGGCGCGCACATCGACGAGCTCGGATGCACGCTCGGCGAGGAACTCCTCCGTCCAACGATCATCTTCGCGAAAGTTGTCGTCGAGCTGTTCGAGCGATTCAAAATAAACGGCCTTGCGAATATCACCGGCGGCGGCGTGCTCGAAAACGTGCCGCGCGTAATGCCCGCGAACGCCCGTGCAATCATCGAGCGGGGCAGCTGGCCGACTCCCCCGATTTTCGGCTTGATTCAGCGCCTCGGCAAAATTGCTCAGGCCGAGATGGATCGCACCTTCAATAACGGCCTGGGGATGGTCGCGATCGCGCCGGCGCGTGAGGCTGATCGCGTCGTCGCTCATTTGCGCCGCCGCGAATTGGCGGCCTATGTTGTCGGCGAAGTAGCGCGCGGCAAGCGCGGAGTGTCGATTCGCTGAGCCGCGACTAATCCGATGGCGGAAAATCCGACGGTCAAACTCGGCGTCCTGATTTCCGGTTCCGGCACCAATCTGCAAGCTATCATCGACGCGATTCTGCGCGGCGATCTCAAGGCCGAAATCCGCCTCGTCGTATCCAATCGCGCCGACGCGCAGGGTCTTGAGCGCGCCCGCCGCCGCGGAATCGAGACGGCGGTCATCGACCATCGCAAGTTTCCGTCGCGCGAGGACTTCGACCGCACTATCCTCGCCGCGCTGCGCGATCACTCTGTCGAACTTGTTGCACTGGCGGGCTTCATGCGCCTGCTGTCGTCCGTGATGCTCGACGCGTTTCCCGGCCGCATCATGAATATTCACAACAGCCTGCTGCCGTCGTTTCCCGGCATCCACGGGCCGAAGGATGCGATTGAATACGGGGTCAAGATCGCAGGATGCACCGTTTTCTTCGTCACGCCCGGCGTCGATGTCGGTCCGGTGATCGTGCAAGCCGCTGTGCCCGTGCTGCCGAGCGATGACGAACAACGCCTCGCAGCGCGCATCCTGCAGCAGGAGCATCGCATCTTTCCGCACGCGATCGCTTTGTTCCAGCAGGGACGTCTCGAAATTGAGGGGCGCCGCGTCATCATCAAGGGTGATTCGTCCACGCCGAATTCCTCGCCGTTGGTAAATCCTCCGGTGGATTGATTTCGCAAAAGTGAAAACTCTTTCGGTAGTCGTGCCGATGCTCAACGAGGCGGCCACGATCGCGAGCACGCTGGACGCGATCCGCCGCGGCGCTCCCGACGCGGAGATCGTCGTTGTGGACGGCGGCAGCATCGACGAGTGCGTCGCGACTGCGCGGCCGTTATGCGACACGGTGATCGGCGCGTCGCGCGGCCGGGCGCTGCAAATGAACGCCGGCGCACGCGCGTCGCATGGCGACGTATTGGTTTTCGTGCACGCTGATACGATCGTGCCATCGACCTTTGCGGCTGATATCGCGTCGGCGCTGTCGGATCCCGCGGTGGTCGGCGGACGCTTCGACGTGAAGCTCGACGCGGGCGCCCTGCCCTACCGGATTATCGGCGCGATGATCAGCCTGCGTTCGCGAATCAGCCGGACCGGCACGGGCGACCAGGCGATCTTCGTGCGGCGCGACGTCTTCGAGCGACTCGGTGAATTCCCCGAACTGGAGCTATGCGAAGACCTCGAATTCTCCCGACGCATGAAGCGCGCCGGACACGTCGCATGCCTGCGCGCGCGCGTGACGACCTCGGCACGGCGATGGAGTCGCGATGGACTCATGCGCACAGTCGCCAGGATGTGGCTGATTCGCGCGATGTACCTGATGGGCGTGCCCCCCGCTCGTCTCAAACGGATGTACGCCGACACCCGCTAGCAGATTGTACGCTGGACAGAGGTTCTCGCGCAGATAACAATGGCTCAAGCGAGGTGCGACGTGGCGAAAGTCGAGGTTTACACAACCACCTACTGCCCGTTCTGCACGCGGGCCAAGAGCCTGCTCAAGAGCAAAGGCGTCGCGTTCGATGAAGTCGACGTGACCGACGACGACGAGTTGCGCGCGAAGATGATCGAGATGTCCGGCGGACGGCGCACGGTGCCCGAAATTTTCATCAACGGCAAGATTGTCGGCGGCTTCGACGAATTGAAGGCGCTCAACGACTCGGGAAAGCTCGACGGCCTGCTCGCCGAATCGGCGCCCGCCTGAAACCTCACGACCCGGCATCAACGATAGCAAACAAAGACTGGCGCATCGCGGACTGGTTTGCCGCGACGCGCCCGTTTTCGATCTAACTTTATCGCGAGCCGCTAGTTGCCGGTCGGCGACGCGACCATTCCCTCGTTCATGTGATGCAGGGCTTCGCGGTCAACCGACGAGTCGTATTTGATCGCCTTCGCGGTAACCGTGATCTGTGAGCCGTCGGCCGACGTCGTCTGGTTCTCGTCGACTATCGCGTCTATCGTGTCAGGCCATTTTGCGAAGGCCATCGCCTTCAGCTTGTCGCTGATCTTCGCCTCGTCGATCGCGTCAGGCGTGAACGGCTCCGTATAAGTCAGTTCGCCAAGCTCCGAGTATGGTTTGCCGGCCGCCGGCGCTTCGGTGGTGACCCAGATGTGCGCCATGTCGACCCGATGCTCGAACACCTGCTGTTTTTGTACTTCCTGCTGACGAGCAGCTTCCATGGCGCCGCAGGCGGAAAGCCCCAGCGCCAACCCAATCGCCAACAATGTTAGAATTTTCGATGAACGCATGTTCTTTCCCCGTAGGTCCCCATCTATCTGATTTCAATTATAACCACGCCGCCGCAGATGTCTAATCGTGGCCTGCCGCGTCCCCGGCTCGCATTTTATTTCACCGAATGGCGCGCCGGGGCAAGCAATACGGTGACTCCCGGACGGCGGGTGTTCGTTGTTCGCCGCGATCGGTAGTATTCCGGCGTGACCAGATTTGCCGCCTGCTTCATCCTCGTCTTCGGAGAACTCG
>Ga0074046_10001565_pt1 | contig 20490 bp, 20 predicted proteins | sample BogForMeECP23OM3_FD_94441 | JGI IMG/M metagenome (GOLD analysis project Ga0074046, IMG submission 94441) | Bog forest soil microbial communities from Calvert Island, British Columbia, Canada - Bog Forest MetaG ECP23OM3 | ecosystem: Environmental > Terrestrial > Soil > Wetlands ... | reverse complement strand
GATCCGGATGTGATTCTGGTGGGCGAAATGCGCGATCTGGAAACGATCGGGACGGCGCTGCACGCGGCCGAAACCGGCCACATGGTTTTCTCCACGCTGCACACGCTGGATGCGGTGGAAAGCGTCAACCGCATCATCGCCATCTTTCCGCCGCCGGAGCAGAAACAGATCCGGCTGCAGTTGGCGGCAGTGTTGCGCGCGATCGTCAGCCAGCGCCTGGTGCGCCGGTCGGACGCCGAGGGCCGAGTGCCCGCCGTCGAAGTGATGGTGACGACCGCGTACATCCGGGAATGCATTCTGGTACCGGAGAAGACGCGCGCCATCCGCGACGCGATTTCGGCGGGCACGTCGCAATACGGCATGCAGACCTTCGACCAGTCGCTCTGGGATTTGTTCCAGGCTGGGTTGGTAAGTTACGAGACGGCGCTGGAGAGCGCGTCGAACGCGGATGAGTTCAAGCTGCGGATGCAGGGGATTGCGTCAACGGCGGACATCTCGCGGAATGCGATGCAGCAGACCGGCTTTGGACGCTGAGGTTGGGGACGAAATTGAGTTCGTCCTGCACCACCGGTTGTTTCTGAACCTTGTTCTTCCTGATCTTTGTTCCTCCTGACCTTTGTTCCTCCTGACCTGGGCGCGCTTCGGCGCGCCCTTTTTTCTTGTTCGTCTGTCCCGGCCAGGCGCAACACGCGGGCACGGCAGGTGAAGGACGCGCAGAGGTTTGCACAGTTCAGCGGGCAGGTGCGCAACAGTTTGCATGACGCCCCAATATTTCTTGAGGATGTGCTGGTTTCCGCTTGACTCGGAATAGTGGACGAGCTAACCTCGCGGCACTCTCAGACGCTGGGAAAGAAGATATCCCAGCGCGATCGCTTAATGGGCGGGGAACTCTCGATGAAAACTTCTCAGATCTGCGCGTTTGCATTGCTGCTGGTAATGGGATCGGCGGTAGCGTTCGCCGACGGGATCAACGATCCGAAAATCATCATTCACGGCGTCAATGGCACCAGCAGTCCGGTGACGTGTCCGCCCCAGGGATGTAGGAATGTCGGCATGAATTTCAACTTCGGCGTACCTGCGGGCGGAACAGGCACGTTATTTCTTACGAATACAAGCGGAGTGAACTGGACTTCGCTGACGCTAGTTGAACAAGGACACCAGGTGCCAGCTATCGACATCAGTTGCCACTCGAACCTGTTTATGAGCTGCACAGCAAAGGATTTGAAGAACGGTAATGTGGCGATTGTGCTGGCAGGCATCAAAGGCGGCGACAATCCAGACCGGGGGATTCTTAACGGGCAGAGCTTCTCCATTTCTTTCTCCTGCGTAGGGAATCATTGCTGGCCGGGCGGGTTGAAATTTGGCGGGCACGCGAACACGCTTTCTGCCCCCGAGCCTGGCACAATCGCATTGATGGTCACGGGATTAGGCGCGATCGTATCGCGTCGCAGAATGTGGAAGAACCGCGGGCAGGCTTAGTGGTTCTTTTTCGAAAACTGATTCACTAATTGTGAAAACTGGGGCAGGGCCTGGAGTTCCTGGAGTTCGGGATCGTTCCAGGCCTCCTGCGCAGAGTAACCCTTCTCCAGTGCCCGCCGCAGCGACTTCAGCGCCTCTTCGGGTTTTCCCACCATAGTCTTCACTTGGGCTTCCGAGTACATCAACTGGATATCGTTAGGATTAATGGAACGGGCTTGCTGGGTGTATTGCAGCGCGTTGGCGGCGTCGCCCTTCTTGGCATAGAGAAGACCAAGATCACTCATGATGGTGGCCGATCGCGGGTTGATCTGAAGCTCCTGGAAAGCAAGCGAGATAGCTTTGCCGTAGGCGCTGCCGGCCTGGGCGGAGTGGCCCGACCAGCGGTAAGCGTCGCCGAGGTTGCCGAGGAGTTGTTCGTCGTTCGGGGTCATTGCGACCGCTTTTTCGTACATCTTGGCGGCCTGGTCATAGTTCTTGAGGAAAAAGTAAGCGGTACCGAGGTTGGAGTAAGTTGGCGAGTCCGGAGCGAGCGCGAGAGCTTTCTGAAATTGAGGAATGGCTTCGCTCCATTGCCCTTGCCGCAGATAGACGGAGCCGACCCCTTCATAGCCCATGGGGTTGTCGCCGGCGATTTCGATCAGCTTCTGATACTCCGGGAGCGCTTTGGCACTATCGCCTTGTGCGAAGTAAGCATTGCCGAGAGCATTGTGATTCATCCAATAGTAGGAGTTGGCGGCGACCGCTTTTTGGTAGGCGCTAATGGCTTCATCACTTTGACCGCTGGCGTTGTAGGCGTCGCCCAGATTCCGAAAAGCCTCATCAGAGTTCGGCGCCAATTCCAAAGCGCGTTTCAGTTCGGCAACGGCCTGGGTATTCTTCCCGGTGGCGGAATAGACGCTGCCCAGTGAGAGATGAACTTCGGGCAGGTTATTGGAGAGCCGCTCAGCCTGCTGCGCGGCGAGGGTGGCCTTTTGGGCCCAAACGCCCTCCCTCGTTTCGCCATACATGCGAAGGCTGGAGTCGGCGAGCCCCGTGTAGGCGAGAGCGAAATTGGAATCTTTGTCGATGGCCTGTTCAAACAAAGCGGCGGCCTGACGAATACCGTCCTGGGTATGGCTGTTGCGCAAGGTGTTCCGCCCCTGCAGGTAGAGGTCGTAGGCCTTCAGGTTCTCAGTGGGGTGAGCGCCGACGCGGGCCTGCTCTTCGCCGGTCGGTTTGAGCTCAAGAGCGGTGGCGACAGTGGCGTAGATCTGGTCTTCAATCGCGAGCACGTCGCCGGGCGCTCCCGGAAACTCCTGGCTCCAGAGCCGGTTTCCGGTCGTGGCATCGTCCAAACTCAGGGTGACGCGGAGTTTGTCGCTATTGCCCTGGACCATGCCCTGCAACACCAGGTTGGCGCCCAATTCGCGGGCGAGCTTGGAGAGCGGCAGATTCCTGGCCGCCGCTTTTTCAACCGCGTCCGAGGATGCCAGGTGGATTTCCTTCAACTGAAACAGCTTGGCGGCGAGAGCTTCCTGAATGCCGTCGGCCACGTAGCCCAGCGCTTTCTCATCACCAATCTTCTTTAGCGGCAGGATCGCAACATACTTTCCCTGCTTAAGGGAGGGGATACCGCGCGCCATCTCGCCGGATGACGTTCCCGACCGATTCAGCAGCGTGCGTCCGGCAAAGGTTGCCAACACGACGATGAGAACAGCTCCGGCAATCCACATCCAGCTTTTGCCCGGAAGATCGAGGCTGAAGCGCGAACGGTGCACGATCGGATGCGCAATCATCTTCGACAGCATTTCGGGGCTGATGTCGGGGTTTGCTTCCCAAGTCGTCAATTGCTGCAACAGTTCGACCGCGGAGTGATAGCGGTTGGCGGGCTCGCGCTCCAGGCAGCGGGCGACAATGGCGCTCAGAGATTTAGGGACGGAGGCGTCGACGTCAGAAGCAGATTGGGCGTCCTCGCGCGTACGCTTCATGAGACTGGCAATGGCGGTATCGGCCTTGTAGGGAGCTTTTCCGGTGAGCAATTCGAAAAAGATCAGGCCTACGCTGAAAATGTCGGAGCGCTGGTCGAGCGTGGAGCCCAGGGCTTGCTCGGGCGACATGTATTCGAGGGTACCGACAACGGCGCCGGTCTGGGTCAAGCCGGAATCGCCGAGCGAGCGCGCCAGTCCGAAATCCATCACCACAATGCGGCCGTGTTGGTCGCGCATGATGTTCTGAGGCTTCAGGTCGCGATGGATCACTCCCTCGGAATGGGCGGCATCGAGGGCGCGGCAGACTTGCTCCACCACCGCAATCGCTTCCTTGGGCGGGAGCTTGCCGGCGTGGCGCAATAGAGTGCGCAGGTCCTGGCCATCGATGTATTCCATACTGATGAAGCGGATGCCATCGGCCTCGCCCAGGTCGTAGATGCGGACCACATTCTTGTGCGTGATGTTGCGGGCGAGAATGAGCTCTTGCTTGAAGCGCAGCAGGATCGCAGGATCGGTGGCCAGTTCGGGACGGATGACCTTGAGCGCGATGATGCGATCGAGTTCGCGGTCGCGGGCCTTGTAGACGGCACCCATGCCGCCCTGCCCGAGCACGTTCAGAATTTCGTAGCGTCCACCGAAAAGTACACCCGGCCGCAGACCTTGAAACGCGGAGATATTGCTGGTCGAAGGCGGAGCCGGACGGGCGGAGGGCAGAGCTGGCGACGCGCCCGGAAGCGGGGTGCCCTGTGGCAAGGTGGGAGCATCAGAGAGCGGTGCGTTGGAAAGAGGCGGAGGGGTTAGAGCTCCAGCGCCGACGCCATCCCCGGGCAGACGGGAACCGGGGATCGTCGGGCTATCGGGGTCATTGTCCCTGTAGTCGCGCTCATCCATTGGGATTGCCCGGGGTCGGAGAGCCAGCGAGGAGCGCATGCCTCTGTCCCGCGAGAAAGGCAACGTTTCGCCTGAGGTTGACGAGGGGAATTCGAGAACCCAGCACTCCGATACGCCAAGAGAGTATACCCCGGAAACGATCTTTGGGGAATGCGAGGAAACTCTTCGAGAAGTAGTGTTTCTGGGTCCTTTCCCGCTTCCGACAATGCTGCGGACGCCCTCCAAGCCAACCGGTCGGTATTCGAATTTCGTTGATTGCTGCCTGCCGTGCTTAAATGAAAAGTTGGGCGGCACTCTGCGCCATCCCCGCGCGCGGCATCCCAATCGTTCTCATTTACCATCCCGAGCTACCCTGCGCGCAGGCAAAGGGGACTCGATGGACCTTGTGTCTTCGGAGGATTCTTGGACTTTCAACTCAACGACGAGCAATTGCACCTGAAGAAGAGCGTGCGCCAGTTTGCCGAACGCGAGATTGCCCCGAACGTCATGAAGTGGGATGAAGCGAGCGAATTCCCGCTGGCCACCATCAAGGAACTGGGCAAGCTTGGCCTGCTGGGCATGATCTTTCCACCCGAATACGGCGGGGCGGGAATGGGTTACGTGGAGTACGTCACGGCGATCGCGGAACTTTCTCGGGTGGATGGATCGGTCGGCATCATCGTGGCGGCACACACTTCGTTATGCTCAAACCATATTTTTCTGGCGGGAAACGAAGCGCAGAAGAGGAAGTATGTGTCGAAGCTGGCGACTGGCGAGTTCATCGGCGCCTGGGGACTGACCGAGCCCTCGGCGGGGTCGGACGCGGGCAGTGCGCGCATGACGGCGACGCGGGCGAAGCGCGGGTGGGTGCTCAACGGCACCAAGACTTTCATCACCAACGGGCACTATGCGGACGTGGTTGTTGCGCTGGCCGTGACCGATCGCGCGGCACATACGCACGGGCTATCGGCCTTCGTGGTGGAGAAGAACACCAAGGGATTTTGGCCGGGAAAAAAGGAAAACAAACTTGGGCTGCGTGCCAGCGATACCTCCGAGCTGATCTTCGAAGATTGCTTTGTTCCGGAAGAAAACCTGCTGGGCAAGGAAGGCGACGGCTTTATCGACGCTATGCGGGTGCTCGACGGCGGGCGCATTTCGATTGCCGCACTCTCGCTCGGCATGGCCGAGGGCGCATACGGGGCAGCGCTGAAGTATTCGAAAGAGCGGCAGCAATTTGGGAGGCCGATCTCGGAATTTCAGGCGATCCAGTGGAAGCTGGCCGACATGGCGACGGAAATCGAGGCGGCAAAACTTCTGACGTTTCGCGCCGCCGCCATGAAAGATGCTGGCAAAAAGACCACGCTTGAATCATCGATGGCTAAGCTTTACGCGAGCGAGGTCGCCGTGAAGTGCGCCAATGAAGGGGTGCAGATCCACGGTGGGTATGGGTTCATCAAGGACTATCCGGCGGAGAAGTTTTATCGCGATGTGAAGCTGTGCACGATTGGCGAGGGGACGAGCGAGATCCAGCGGCTGGTGATTGCGCGGCAGTTGCTGAAGGATTAGGGTTTAGTTATTGCTTGAGCGGCTGACGACGGCCGTGCCGGATATGCAGGACGTACACCGTTTTGTCTTCAATCGTGAAGAGAATCCGATACACGTGCGGTGTGTGGCCATAGAGCAGATGGCGCACCTCAAATGGGAAGACAGCGTTCTCCGGAGCTAGCGGACAGCGCGCGGGAAATTCCGCAAGTGAGGCGATGGCATCTTGCAGTGCCAGGAACCACCGTATGCCGGCGTCTCCGGCGTGCTGGGACAGCAGCCAGTCAAGAACCGCATCCGCGTCTTGTTCGGCTGCTGCCGTCGTCTCAACGCGGAAGGCCATGCTTGCGGCTTAGGTCGAAGAGAAACTCGGTAGCGGGTCGGGTACGCCCGGCTTTCACATCCTCGTAGCCGCGGCGGACGCCCTCGACCGCTTCCGCGAAGTCTTGACGCTCCCACTCCAGGTAGGTAGACAGAGCATCGTCGAGGGCCGCGGCAGGGTCTTGGCCGCGCCGTTTGGCGTACTCTTCCAGTTGCGCCTTACGCTCCGGCTTGAGTGGAATCATATCCATGGCGGCCTTAGCTTCCTTCCATTTATCGTAAGGGTTTCGGCGGCTGAGGTCAAAAGCTATCTCTCAACGCGGTTAGCCCAACATTGGTTTTCCGCTCGCCCTGCCGCTGTTCTACACTGACAGTTTGAATCAGGACATCCAGACATGGATTGACCATCTTCGCTCGGGCGACCCGCGTGCGCTGGCTCGGGCCATCTCTACAGTTGAGAACCGCGCCGCGGGCTGGTCCGATCTGCTCAAGGCGCTCTTTCCGTTTACCGGCAAGGCCCGAGTCATCGGTCTGACGGGCGCTCCCGGATCGGGCAAGAGCACCCTGGTCGATCAGCTTGCCAAGCACTATCGCAATAAGAAAGAGAATCAGACCGTCGGCATTATTGCGGTCGATCCGACCAGCCCATACACGGGCGGGGCGATTCTGGGCGACCGTATCCGCATGCAGGATCACTACGGCGATCCGGGGATTTACATTCGCAGCATGGCCACGCGCGGATCGCTGGGAGGGCTGGCGCGCGCCACTGCCGATGCTGCTACGGTGCTCGATGCTTCGGGACGCGACTTGATCATGATCGAAACGGTGGGCGTGGGGCAGGACGAAGTCGACATTGTGCGGTTGGCGGATGTCACGATCGTGATTCTGGTGCCGGGCATGGGCGACGATGTGCAGACGATCAAAGCCGGGATTATGGAAATCGCCGACATTTTCGTGATCAACAAGAGCGACCACGAAGGTGCTGAGCGTGTGGAGCGCGAGATTCGCGCCATGCAATCGCTGGCCACGCGCAACGACCGCTGGACGCCTCCGATCGTGAAGACGGTCGCCAGCGAGGGCGTGGGAACCGAGGAGTTGGCGGACGCGATCGCCAACTATGAGGCCTATCTCAAGAAAGAGAATCTGGCCTTCAAGAAGAACGTCGAGAACTGGCAGGAGCGGTTGGTGGAGATGCTGCGCGATGCCCTGCTGGAACAGGCGCGCGGGCGTCTGGATGGCGGAAGCCTGGAGCGCTATGCGGCCGAGATCGCTGAGCACAAGCGTGATCCGTATTCGCTGGTGGAGGAGATTGTCGGGGCATTAGGAAACACGTAGGGGCGGACGCATTCGTCCGCCCCAGCGGAGCATAGGCGAGCTGCGCTCGCTTGCCCGGACGAATGCGTCCGGGCCTACGTGTTTCTTGCTTGAGATCCACGCACTTAAGGAGTTGCAGAATGTTCCAGATCGATCATCTTGGCATCGCAGTGAAGTCGCTGACGGCGGCGAAGGCCATTTACGAGAAGCTGGGGCTGAAGGTTTCTCCGGAAGAAATCGTGGAGCAGGAAAAAGTTCGGCTGGTGATGGTGCCGGTGGGCGAGAGCCGGCTGGAACTGCTGGAGGCAACTTCGGACGATTCAACCATCGCCCGATTCATCGCCAAGCATGGCGAGGGGCTGCATCATGTTTGCCTGCGCGTTCCGGACCTGGCGGCGGCGGTTGCAAATTTGAAGAGCGATGGGGTGCGCCTGGTATCGAATGAGATCAAGACGGGCGCCGGCGGGCATCGGTATGTGTTCGTGCATCCGCAGAGTGCGGGGGGCGTGCTGCTTGAGTTGGTGGAGAGCGCGTAATTCAGCTTATGCTTCTGCTCGCGGTTGACACTTCCGGGAAGAATGGCAGTCTGGCACTGGCCCGTGTGGGACCGCGCCCAACCGAAATCGACGTACTTGAAACTGTGCCTCTCACCGGCGGTGCATTTTCGGCGCAACTTGTCCCGCAGATTGCCGACCTGCTGGAAAAGCACGGACACAGCAAAAGCGATCTGGGAGGGTTTGTGGTCGCGAACGGTCCGGGGTCGTTCACGGGGCTGCGCGTGGGGCTGGCCGCTGTTAAGGCTCTGGCGGAGGCTTTGCAGAAACCAATCACCGCGGTTTCATTGCTGGAGGCGGTGGCGTCCAGCAGTTCAACGCGGGGCCGGGTTCTCGCAGCACTGGATGCGGGCCGGGGGGACGTGTATGCCGGCGACTACGAACTTGGGCCGAGGGTGTACATGCACAGTGAGCGTCTGCTGAGCCGGGAAGAATTTATTGCTGCAGCTGCCGGGAAGGCGGTGGTTACGCCGGATGGCGCGTTGGCAGCGATCGCTCGATCTGCCGGGGTCAAGGTTGAGCTGATTGAGTATCCGAACAGCGGGGTGATTGCGCGGTTGGGTTGGGAGCATCTCCAACGAGGTGAGACGATTCGTCCGGAAGAATTGGAAGCTAACTACATCCGGCATTCCGACGCTGAAATTTTCTCCAAGCCGGCGCACTGATAAGGTTGCGCAGCTCCTAAAGGGGCATCTCATTTGGGGGAATTTGCGGTATCGCTAAAGCGATACCCTGATACAAAACCTTGATACAGAACCTTGATACGAAACCGGAGTTATCCCTCCAGCCTGTTTAGGCTCCCTATGCCCTTGGCCATCCGCTCTGCTCGGTTAAACGATGTGCCGGCGCTTCTTGCCATCGAGCAGCAGGCGCCGGATGCAGCTCACTGGAGCTCCGAGCAGTACAACAAGTTGGTGGGTAGCGGAGTTGTTCTGGTGGGCGAGGAAGCAGGCATGCTCTGCGGATTTGTGTGCGCGCAGGCGGCCGCGGGCGAGTGGGAGATTGAGAACGTGGTGGTGGCCGCTGGCATGCTCCGCCGTGGTATCGCCGGTGAATTGGTGCGCGAGTTGATTCAGCGTGCGCGGAGTGAGGCTGCGCCGGCGATTCTGCTCGAAGTCCGCGAATCGAATTTACCCGCTCGCCGACTGTACGAAAAACATGGGTTTCGCGAGGTGGGGCGTCGCCGGGCTTATTACAGAGATCCGGTAGAGGATGCGATCCTGTATGCGCTTCGGTTTGAGCTCTGACCTGACCGGAAGCCACAATTTCCTGCACCATTTTGGGTTCAACTTTGGTACTCCGTGCCCCTGACTACGGTGGAAAGCTGGCTATGAAATCTCATTGAACGCCTACCGATTCCTGTGTTATTTTGTAACCTTGCAGTAATATAAAAAGCAGGAGGTCTAGCAAGGATGCTGACTCCGAGAGAGCAACTCCTGACCAGCCATGACGAGTTCCAGCGACTGGCTCAGGAGCACTCGCAATACTCCCAACGGCTGGAATCCCTCACCCAGAAGCGATACCTCACCGACGACGAAAAACTGGAAGAAGTACGGCTGAAGAAGCTGAAGCTGCGCCTCAAAGACCAGATGCTGATGCTGGAACAGAGGTACCAACGGCAGTCTGCCTAGGTGAGCAGGCCTGAGCAATCGGGCCGGAATCGTTAGGAAAACGAAAGGTCCCACTCGACCCATGCCATCGCACAGGGCGCTTCTAAGCGCCTTTTTTTATTGCAGTTATGTTGAATGTCACGACCTCGCTCTATAATCATTCTGAATTCCTATGGTTCGTGACGGCTACTTCTATGGGGCGGGGTGCCTGTTCGCTGCGGGCGTGATCGCATGGCTGGCGGCTTGGCCTTACTGCGTCCCGGTGTTGTTGCTGGCAGCTTTCTTCCTGTGGTTTTTCCGGGATCCGGAGCGCCAGATTCCGACGGTGCCCGGAGCGGTGGTTTCTCCGGGGGACGGCAAGGTGACGGATGTTTCGCTGGTGACCTCTGGCGGAATTTCGCGGAACCGGATCAGCATTTTTCTTAGCGTCTTCGATGTCCATGTGAACCGCTCGCCGATTGCGGGCGTGATTCGCGAGGTACGGTATCAGCGCGGCAAGTTTCTCAACGCCATGGGGGCGCATTCGGCGGAGGAGAACGAGCAGAATATCGTCACCGTGGAAGGCGATGGCCGTACCGTAGTATTCAAGCAGATCGCCGGCCTGATTGCGCGCCGCATTATTTTCAATTTCAAAGTGGGGGACCAGGTAGCTTGCGGCGAGCGGGTTGGGCTCATCAAGTTTGGCTCGCGCGTGGATGTTCTGTTTGACCGCGATGGGGCGATCCAGGTGAAGCCCGGCGATCGGGTTAAGGGCGGAGCGACGATCCTGGCGCTTCTGCCAGTTGCACAGCCGGTTTCTGCGGGCACGACCGTAGAGCGGGAGGCTCATTGAACATGGAAGAGGTAGCGCCGCAGCGTCGCGAATCGGATCGTGCGCGGGGAAAATTGCGCAAGGGCATGTATATACTGCCCTCGCTGTTCACCACGGCAAATATTGCGTTCGGGTTCTACGCGATTCTGCAAACCGTTCATGGCGTCACGGGCGAACCCTGGCACCTGGACTTTGCCGCGATGGCCATCGGCTTTGCCGTATTGTTTGACGGCCTGGACGGCCGCATCGCGCGCATGACCAATACCGCTAGCGATTTCGGCAGAGAACTCGATTCGCTGGCCGACGTGATCACCTTCGGCGTCGCCCCGGCGCTGCTCGCCTGGATGTGGGGCTTCCATTTGTTGCCGACAACCATTGCCCCCGACCTGCGCATGAAAATTACGGAACTGGGTTCGGTTGCCTGCTTCGCTTTCCTGATGGCGGGCGCGAGCCGCCTGGCGCGCTTCAACATTGCGAAGAATCCGGAACCTTCAAATCCGGGACGTCCGGGGAAGAAATATTTCGTGGGCATGCCGATTCCTGCCGGGGCGGGAGTGATTGCGGCGATCGTCCACTACTCCGCTGGAGTGCCCGTGAGTTCTTGGTGGACGGCGATGAGCTGGTTGATGATGGTGGTCGTGGTCGGTTACCTGATGGTCAGTACCTGGCGTTTCTACAGCTTCAAGGACATTGACTTTCGTACTCGCCGCCCCTTCCGGCTGATTGTGGTGATTGCCGTGGTGGTCGCATTGATCGCGCGATTTTCCCGGCCGACGCTTTTCGCCATCGCGATTCTGTACATGGCTTCCGGCGTCCTGTGGCGACTGCAGTGGATCTTCCGCCGCAAGACTCCGCCTACACCTCCGGCGTACCGGGAGGCAACGCCCGCTCCATGAGTCCCCTTTCGAAATCCGCCAACGCGCAGGCCGATCACCGGGGCACAAACCTTTATCGCGTGGCGATTGTGGGTGCGGCGTCGTTGAAGGGAAAAGAAATTGCCGACGTCTTGCACGAACGGAATTTTCCGGCTGTCGATATCCGGTTGCTCGATGACGACGAGTCTCTCGGCCAACTGGAAGCGGCCGGGGACGAGATGAGTTTTATTCAGAGCATCCGCTCGGAACAGTTCGAGCGCGTGGACTTTGCTTTTTTCGCTTCCGACCCACGCTCGACGCGCAATAACTGGAAGGCGGCGCGCGACCTGGGAGATACGATCGTGGATCTTTCGTTTGAGCTGGAAGACGAAGCGGGAGCGTCGGTGCGCTCGCCCTGGATCGAACGGCAGACCGGCCAGCCGATTGCTCCGGAGCTGCAACCGGGCCCGGTGGTGATGGCGCATCCGGCAGCAACGGTTCTGGCGCTGCTTGCTTTGCGCAGCGAGAAGGCTGGCAAAATCAAACGCATGGTTGCGACCGTGTTTGAACCGGCGTCGGAGAACGGACAGAAGGGAATGGATGAACTGCACGAGCAGACAGTGAATCTGCTCTCCTTCCAGGAACTGCCGAAAAATGTGTTCGATATACAGGTGGCCTTCAACCTGGCGGCCCGCTACGGGCAGAGATCGGATTTGTCGCTGGAAGGGGTGTCGCAAAGGATCCGGAAGCACTACCGGCAGATCGCCCGAGCGGCAGCCGAGCCCGCGCTACAGGTGCTGCACGCGCCAGTCTTCCACGGACACGCCTTTTCGGTGTACCTGGAGATGGAGAAGCCAGTCGCGCTCGCGGATCTATCCAAGGCCCTGGCAGGAGAGCACGTGGTCGTGAGCAGCAGCCCGGAAGATGCGCCGACCAGCGTGAGCGCCGCCGGTCAGGGGGACATCCTGGTCGAAATCACGCTCGACGCCAATCAGAAGAACGGCGTGTGGCTCTGGGCAACTTCCGACAACCTGCGCATTGCCGCATTGACCGCGGTGGAATGCGCCGAGTCGATGACCGCATCCCGGCCCCGGGGTCAGATTCAATGAGGGCAGAGGCAATGATTTGGTGGGCGGCGGCCGTGGTGCTTGGGGCAGGACTGGCTTTGACCTCGACCGGTTGCGGCTATCACAGGGCTGGGAATAAGGTCGAATTGCCGCAGAACATCCGCACCATCGCGATTCCCGGTTTCGTGAGCCACAGCCAGACGTTTCGCATCGAGCAACTGCTGACCGACGCCGTGGTGCGCGAGTTCAATGCGCGCACCCAGTACCACGTGATCCATGACACGAAGGGCGACGCGGATGCGGTGCTGAAAGCGACGGTCTTGTCAGCGTCGGCAACTCCTCTGGCTTACGACTCCCAAAGCGGGCGCGCGGCCAGTGCGCTGGTCACGGTGAGCGTGCAGGTGACGCTGACCGACCGCCAGGGCAAGATACTGTTCGAGAATCCTTCGTATCTGTTTCACGATCAGTACGAGCTTTCGCGCGATCTTCCCAGTTTTTTTCAGGAAGATTCTCCGGCGGTCGATCGATTGTCGCGGGATTTCGCACGGACGCTGGTGGCCAATATCCTGGAGGCTTACTGATGTTGGAGGGCTACTCTTGATGCGCGCGTTCAGTCAGGCCGACCGCTTCTTCTCCGAACTGGAGTCGCGCAAGCTGAAACCGGCTTATGTGCTGGTAGGCGATGAAGCGTTTTTTCGTAAGCGCTGCCGCGATGCCATTCTTGAACACCTGGTGGCGCCCGACTCGCGGGACTTCGGCTTGTTTGAGTTCGACCTGGGCGAGACTTCGCTGAATGAAGTTCTGGATCGTGCCCGTACGCCCTCACTGATGGCGCCGTTTCAGGTGTTCTTTGTGCGCGGGGTGAAGGCGTTGTTCGGGCGCGGCTCCAACGACGAGAAGATTGGGGCTATCGAAGCCTACTGCAAGAATCCGAATCCCGATGCGCTGCTGGTTTTTGTTGCCGATCACATCAGTATTCCGGCCGACGCCCGCCGCATGGAGATGACGGACAAGGACCGCTACCAGAAGATCCGCGAAGAGCTGGGTCCGTTCTGCGGCATTGTGGAACTGTCTCGCGTGCAAGAAGGGGAAGCCGTTCGTTGGATCAGCGAGTACTGCGCCACGCGCGCCGTCAAGATGGACGCCGACGGCGCCCGCGAACTGGTGGATGCGCTGGGCGGCGACATGATGATGGTGTCCAACGAACTGGAGAAGCTGATTCTTTACGTCGGCGAAAAGAAGAAAATCACGCTCGGCGATGTCGAGACCATGGTGCTGGCCGCGAAACAGCGATCGCTGTATGAGTTGACCGACGCGATTTCCTCCAAAGACCGCACGCGCGCCCTGGAAATTCTGGATGCGCTGCTTTCGACCGGTGACGGCGAAGAAGCGGCCATCGGCCATCTCTACATGCTGGCCAAGACTTTTCGCCAGATGCTGGTCATCCTGGAGCGTAACGTGCGCGACCAGCGCATGCTGTGGGCGGCCTTGTGGCAGGGCTTTCGCGTGCCGCCATTTGCGGCCGACGATATCATCCGGCAGGCGCGGCGTTACAAATCGAAGCGGGAGCTGACGCGCTCGATTCGGCTGGTGGCAAAAGCCGATCTGGCGCTGCGTTCGAATCCTCCTGGTAAGCGGCTGATCCTCGAGAAGCTGATCCTGGATCTTGCCAGCGAGCCTAAGGTTGAAGCCGCCGGCGGATGGGCGCAGGAAGAACTGCCGGTGTAAGAGAAAATCTATCCCATAAACCGAACTTTCCAGCAGCGGTATATTCGCTCATTCCTGGAGGCGACCTTGCGGTTGCATTGGAACGCCGACTATCTACTTCGCGCCCTGAACGCCCTGGGCTGGCTCCTTCTGTATTCTGCGGTGTTTCTGTATGAGGATCAGGAGGGCCAGATGCAGAACCGAATCGTGCGGTGGTGGGTTAGGGTGGATGACGCGCGAATTGTGGCTCACTCCCGGCTAGAAGCTTTCGTGCAGGGTGTGGCGCGGCTGACTGCCCGTGGGTTCGATCAGGTTCTGGGTGAAACGCTGATCTCGTTCCGCTTTGCTGGGGTGTCCCTCTGCCTATCCATTGTTTCCGGTCTCATGGCGCTCACCTTCGGCGCGATCCGTGCCCATCAGTCCGTGCGCGGCCCCCTCCTTATGTCCGTCGGCTTTGTCGCCGTTGCGCTGTTGCCGGCCTTCGAAACTGGCCGTTGGGTTCGCAGGTTCTGGGGGTTGATCTTGATCGTGGTGGTATTAGGACCTCTCGTCCCCTTCCTCTTCTTCCTTTATTCCCGCCGGGGCGCAGCATCTGCCGGGCACGCTGTGAGCTATGTAGCGCTCGCCTTCGGGGTGAGCTTCGTGTGCGACATTTGCTACGTGGGGCTTACCCGGTGGATGCTACGCAGGGTAGCCGTCAATAGTCGCGTGTCTGGAGTTGTCTTGATGGTGGCTATCAACCTGTTGCTTCTGACCATGCTGCTCCTCGGGCCGATCGAATTGGGTATCAAGCTCTTCACCTATTGGCCCGAGGGCGGCGAGGTCATCCTCTTTTCGTTTTTTCTTAATGCCATCGATTTTTTCGCGGGCTCGGCAGCTTTGTTCTTGGGCATCGCTCTGCTGGTTCACCGTTTGCTCTGGCCTGCCCTTGAGAAGCCGCTCTACGCGCTCCAGAGGTACCAAGCCATCAGCAACAAGAAGCTGCTCTGGGGACTGGGGCTATCGCTCGCGTTCTTACCGACGCACATGACCTTCGACGTCTTCAAAGCCCTGCTGGCAAAATTTGGATAGAGTGACAGAGCCGATTGCGGCTGTCCGTTAAGGCGTGCCTCAACCGTACTCGGCAGAAACGAGTCTCTACCCTTTGATCTCGGCCACTGCCCGTCGCAGTTGCTCGACATCCGGGAAATTCGGCTTGATCTTGACCACGCGGTCCAGTTGTTGCCGGGCGAGCGCGGCCTGGCCGGTCTTGGCGTAAGCGAGACCCAGATGGTAATTGAAGAGTGCGCTGTTCGGTTCCTTCTTTACCGCTTCCTTGAACAGGTTGATGGCGGAGGTGTAGACGTGCTTGTTGTAGAAAGCCCAGCCCAGGGTGTCTGCGACGCTCGGATTCTCCGGAAGCTTTTGCCGCGCGGTCTGCGCCATGGCGAAAGCAACGTCCACATTGCCGCCCTGCTGCAGCATCACGTAGGCTAGATTATTGGAAGCGATTGGATTTTCCGGCTGAATCTCAAGCACCTTCTGGTACTGCTGCTTGGCGTGATCCCAATCTTGCCGGTTCTCGTAGATACCACCCGCTAGCAGGTAAAAAGCGACCTCTTTGGGATTGATTTTGGCCCCATCCAGATAAGTTTGCAGCGCCTGATCCGACGCGCCCCGTTCGTTCTGCACCATGCCGAGCTTAACCATTGCCTCACTGTTCTTCTTATTGAGATCCGAGGCCTGTTTGAACTCCGCTTCCGCCCCCGCCAGATCCTTGTTCTGTTCCATCAGGAGCGCGCCCAGCATGATGTGAAACCCAGCGTTCCCGGGATATTTGGCCAACTGTGCCTTGGCCGTAGCGAGGGCTCGGTCCGGCTGCTTCTGCACCAGATCTACGTTGAGCACACCGCCCAGCGCGTCCGTCGAATTCGGATCCTGATCGAGCGCCTGCTGGTAGGCTTTTTGCGCTTCGGCCGGCTGGTTCTGCGCCATCCGCAGGTTGCCCAACTGCACATACGCGCCAGGATTGTTAGGCTCCTTTTCCAGAGACCGCTTGATATTTTCATCCGCGGTCGCGAATTGCTTGCGATCGATGTCGGCCACCGCGCGCAACAGGTATCCGTCGGGGGCGTTGGGCTGCAAGGCGATGATCTGGTCGGCTTCCTGCCCGAGTGCCCCGGCATCACTGCGGTGGATGGCCACGCCCGCCAACGCGCGGTGCGCTTCTACCATGTCAGGACGCAGTCGAACGGCATTGCGCCACTCGCCTTCTGCCCGGTTGGTGCTGCCCAGTTGGTCGAGAGCGAGGCCAAGCTGGAAATGCGCTACGGCGTTATCGGGATCGTTCTTGAGCGCGGCTTGCAACGTATTGACGGCGTCGTTGGTCTTGCCGTCATGAAGCTCTATCTCTGCCTTGTAAACCTGGGCGTCGGAGTCATCCGACTTTGCCTTCACAACTTCGTCATTCAATTTACGGGCATCGTCGAACCGGCCTTTCAAGATGAGCAGCTGAATGTAATTCTTCTTGACCGTCATGTCCCGGGCATGGTCCCGATACAGCGCGGCATACTCGGTGGTGGCTTTGTCGAGCTGGTTGTTGGCAAAATAGAAATCGCCGAGCATACGGTAGCCTACGGAATCATTCGGAAAATCCGGTTTGGATTGGCGCAGGAAATCCTCGGCTTGACCGGGCTTATTCTCAGCCATGTACAGGCTGGCAAGAGAAAGCCTGGGGCTGGGATCGTCCTTGGCGGAGTCGATTGCCCGCCGGAACAACTGCTCTGCCTCGGGGAATCGTCCGCGCGTCTGGTAAAAATTCCCCAGCGCGACCAGAGCATTTGTGGACTTGGGACCCAGTTCGACTGCTTTTTTGAAGCTTGCCTCTGCCGCGTCCCACTGTTGCCCGTGCATCTGGAGCACAGCCAGATTCAGATAGGAGTCGGAGCGGGCGGGATCCAGTTGCAGCGCCTTCTGCATGTCGGCCAGCGCCGCGGTGGTGTTATTCATACCGGCGTCGTAGTTAGCCTGTGCGATATAAACGTCGGGGTTATTGGGCTGTTTTTGCTCGAGCAGGTCGAGATGCTCCTTCGCGTCATTGAACTGCCGGCTGAGGATCAGCAGGTTAGCCATGTCAAGGTGCGCGGCATATTGGTCGGGCTGGAGTTGAACGGTGGTGGTCAGCTCCTGGAAAGCGGTTGGCCACTGCCCCAGCTTCATCGCCGCCTGCGCCAGCTTGTAGTGGGCATCGGCGAAACGCGAGTCCACCTGGATGGCGTTCTGGAACTGAATCGCGGCTTCGCGGTACTGACCTTTATCAAAGTAGCGCTGGCCGCTCTCCAGGTACTTCTGCTTGCGAACGTTCGGATCCCGCGAACAGCCCGTCAGCAACACTGTCAGCAAGCAAACCGCCACTACGACACAACGAAATCCTGCCCCATTAGCAATACGCATGTCTCTGAGCCTCTCACATCGCGCAAACTTTGTCTTATCAATGGCCTACTGCACCAAGGTACTCTCCGGGCACAGGTCAGAAAAGTTACTAGCCTTATTATCGCAAACCTGGGCTACTGGCAGGGCCCGATCGACCTAATCTAAGCATACGCCCGTGTACAGGCGCTTTCGTAATCTCGCTCAATGGGCCGGGGCGTGGCATAGTCCAATTGGCTATGACCCATTTCCCCCAATCCAATGTCAATCAGCGCTCACCCCGAGTCCAACTCCATGGATCGGTCGCGGCTGCAGTGATGGCCGAAGGCGGCGTGCGGGAGCGCGCAAAACTACAATCCATTTCGATCAACGGGGGATTGCTGCAGTTGCAGCACGAACTCTCCACCGGAGACTTTGTCGAAATTGCGTTCCACACCCGATCGGGCGCCATCCACGGCATGGCCGAAATGCTGCACCCGACGCGCAAGTTTCAGAGCGCGTGTTTGCAGCCCTTCCGCTTCATTGCCCTGGGAGACGATGACCACCGCAAGCTGCGCATGGCTCTGGATTCTGCTCTGGATCGCAGTTTTCTGGACCCGATTTCCGAAAAGGTGCGAACGCCTGGATTCTGAATAGCGGGTCTCAGCTGCCAGGTCTCAGCAAAAGCAAAATCAGCCGTGGTTTCCTGAGACCTGAGACCTGACACCTAAGACCTGACACCTGCTTTCCTTCGCTATACTGAACCCTCCGGGATGACGAACCAGACTATTACTCACTCCGCCGAGGAGACGATCGCTTTCGGCAGGTGTCTCGCGGCCGAACTGTCCCCCCCGCTCATCGTGCTGCTGCGCGGCGACCTCGGGGCGGGAAAGACGACGCTGGTGAAGGGGATCGCGGAAGGGTTCGAAGCCGCTCTCGCCGAGGACGTGACCAGCCCTACGTTTACGCTCATCCACGAATACCGCGGACCCCGCGCCACGCTCTACCACATTGACCTTTACCGCATCGATACCGAGCGGGATCTGGAAACTCTAGGCCTTGATGACCTGCTCGCGCCCAATTGCATCCTACTGATAGAGTGGGGAGAGAAGTTTCCTCGCTTCGAACGCGATCGGAACGTGGAAATCAGGCTGGAGCGAGTGGGGGAAACTGACCGCAGAATCTGGCGGACCACCCGTTGAATCTCAGGATTTACCAGGGCTGGCCTACTGCAGAATTGCGGAGTCTGTTTGCCGAGAATGGACTGCCAACAGTAGACTGCCAACATCGCCTCGGCGCGTCTCAATCAACTAAATCTGGAGCCATAACCAACTTGAAACTAGGCTATTCCGCACTTGTAGGCCTATTAACCGTGTCGATATTGTCCTCTGCGACTTTTTGCGCAGGTCAAAGCGCCCCACAGACTCAGGCGTCGGACCCAACCCAATCCGCCCAACCGCCCGCGACCAGTCTTCCGAAGCAGGACAAACCCGGAGACCAAAACAGCCCGGTCCAAGAAGACACAAAGAAGAACAAGAATGACCGGATGTTTTACGTGATGCCGAACTACTTGACGGTAGATGGTCAGTCGCAAGTGCCGCCGGTTTCCTGGAAAGAGAAGTTCGCCATGGCAGCGAAGGGCTCCTTCGACCCCTATGAATTCACGATAATCGGCATTGTGTCGGGCATCCGCCAGGCAAATAATTCCGATCCGGCGTTCGGACAGGGAATGAAGGGGTATGCAAAACGGTATGGAGTGGCTTTCGCCGATCAGGTGGATGGCAATATCATGGTGGGCGGCGTTTACCCCACGATCCTGAAAATAGATCCACGCTACTATCGATTGGGCAGGGGCCCCTTCGTGCACCGCTTTGGCTATGCCATCAGCCGTATTTTCGTTGCCCGAACAGACTCCGGCGCTCACATGTTCAACATTCCCGAGTTTGCGGGTAACGCAACCGCGATTGCCATTTCGAATGTCTATTATCCCGCCGATGATCGGAACTCTTGGGCAAATTTCAACAACTGGGGAATACAGATGGGCCTCGACGCCTTTGGGAATGAGCTGAAAGAATTTTGGCCCGATGTTCATGGCTATTTGCAGAGGAGACACGCTCGCCACCTGCAGAAACAAATCGATTGACCCTTTCCGATCCGGATTCACACTTACCGGTTTCTTGCCGCAGCATGCATCCAAACTCCGGTTAAAACAATCAAACTTTGTTTGGCAGGAAATGCTTGCAAGGCAAAACAAATAGGCCCGAAAGGGAAAATACGGATATGGGGGGAAGACTTGAAAACGATTCGATCGTTTTGCATGGCGGTAGCGCTGGCGGGGACACTGGGAACTGCGTGTGTCCAAGCCCAGGGGCCAACGAGCGCGCCAGAACAATCCCAAGAAGTGCCGGCACGCACCCAGGACCCTCAGCCAGCGAGCACAGCAACGGATGGAAAATCCTCTTTGCCAGACGCGCCGACACCGCAGAACAACCCCTCAGATCCAAGCAACCCCAATGATCAGTATGGTAAACAACCGAAGAGAATTCTGGGGATCATCCCAAATTACCGTGCGGTCAGCGCCAACACGCATTTGCCTCCGCAGAGTTTCAAGAACAATCTCTGGCTGGCAACCGAGGATACGTTCGACTACTCTGATTTCATTTTCGTGGGAGGGCTCGCTGGAATTGCGATGGCCGGCAAATCGCAGCCGTCTTTTGGGCAGGGCGGTGCAGGTTACGGCCGATACTACTGGCACACTTTTGCTGACGGCGGCATAGAGAACTATATGACGGAAGCGATCGTGCCAGAGGTGACGAAAGAAGACCCGAGATACTACACCCTGGGCAAAGGCGGATTCATCAAGCGGACCAGTTATGCAGCAAGTCGGCTGTTCATCACCAGGACGAACGCGGGAAAGAGCACCCTCAATTTGTCGGAGATCGTGGGGGCTGGAGCGGCCGCGGGCATCGGCAATCTGTATTATCCGGCAGAATACAACCCCTGGGTG
>Ga0074046_10001563_pt1 | contig 20500 bp, 19 predicted proteins | sample BogForMeECP23OM3_FD_94441 | JGI IMG/M metagenome (GOLD analysis project Ga0074046, IMG submission 94441) | Bog forest soil microbial communities from Calvert Island, British Columbia, Canada - Bog Forest MetaG ECP23OM3 | ecosystem: Environmental > Terrestrial > Soil > Wetlands ... | reverse complement strand
TTTGTCACCATCCAGAATAACCATTAACACCCTTCATCACCCATTCTTTTTAATGGATGCGTACGAGCGTGTTTGCCGGAATACTGTTGAAGTTGTCACGGACGATGACCTCCGGGTTCTTCTCACACAACCGCATAAAAGGGTCTATGCCGGGTACGAGCCAAGCGGCGAGATCCACCTTGGTCACCTGGTCACGATAAACAAGCTGGTGGACCTTCAGGCTGCCGGTTTCGAAGTCACCGTGTTGCTCGCCGACCTCCATGCGTTTCTCAACCGGAAAGGGACCATGGAAAAGGTAGGAGAACTGGCGGAGTACAACAAACGCTGCTTTGAGGGGCTGGGACTAAAGAACGTGAATTATGTCCTTGGTTCCGAGCTCCAGCTGAACCGGGCCTATGAACTGCTCGTACTCCAGCTCTCCCAACAGATAACCCTCAATCGTGCTACGCGGAGTATGGATGAAGTGGGCCGGCAGATGGATCACCCCACGGTTTCTCAGATGATCTACCCGATCATGCAGATGGCTGACATCGCCGTGCTCGGGGCAGATGCAGCGGTGGGGGGGATCGACCAGCGGAAGATCCATATGCTTGCGCGGGAGCACCTCGTCAACTTCGGCTACAAGGCCCCGGTCTGCATCCATACACCTATCCTGAACGGTCTTGACGGGAAGAAGATGTCCTCATCACAGGGTAATTTCATCTCCGTTGCCGACAGCGAGGAGGATATCCGGAAGAAATGCCAGAAGGCCTTCTGCCCGCCGGAAATTACGGATAACCCCATCCTTCAGGTATTCCAGCACCACATCTTCCCCCGTCTTTCGGAAATCACGATCAAACGACCGGAAAAATTCGGTGGCAACCGCACATTTTCCGGCTATGCTGAGCTTGAAACTGCGTACGGCAACAAAGAGGTTCATCCGCTCGATCTCAAGAAGACGTGCGGCGAATCCCTTGCCGGGATCCTTGCCCCGGTACGGGAGTATATACGGTGACTGGTACCATAACTGGATGATCACTGGTGGCACCTGCGTGAAAAACGGGAAAAGCATCGATAACAAACTCGACCAGTTCGACCAACGCCTCGAGGAGATGGGGGTCCGCATCAAGGATGCTGACCAGCTCAAGGTGAGGGAGGACGTCTTTGATGAGGTCACCCTCCTTGCGCTCTATAAGCTCGTGCACAAGAAGTGGCTCTCTGCTATCGGCGGATCAATAAGTACGGGAAAAGAGGCCAATGTCTTCTATGGTGAACGGGACGGTGGAGGCATTGCCATTAAGATCTACCGGATCAGGACCGCAAATTTCACCACGATGAGCTCGTACATCACCGGTGACCGGCGCTTCTCCCATGTCAAGAAGGCAAAAAAAGAGCTCATCTTTGCCTGGACAAAAAAGGAGTTTTCCAACCTTGCCCGGGCTCGGGAAGCAGGTCTTGCCGTTCCCGAACCCCTCGTCTGGGACCGGAATATTCTCATCATGTCGTTTCTGGGAGAGGGTGAGGTCCCCTACCCACAGCTCAGGAACGTGGAGATAGAAGATCCCGGGGAGGTATATGCCAGCATAATCCGGGATATCGATACACTCTACAACAAGGCCGAGCTTGTGCACGCGGACCTGAGCGAGTTCAATATATTGTACGGCGATCAACCATATCTCATCGATATGGGCCAGTCCGTCACCCGTGATCACCCCCGTGCCCTCTCCTTCCTCATGAGGGATATCCGCAACATCAACCGGTTCTTCAGGAGCCGGTGTGATGCTCGTAGTGATATCGATGTTTTCAATGAGGTGACCGGACTGGATGCAGCTGAGCCATGATGCCCTCGTATCGTGTACTGGAAAAAACGGTTGTTGGGACAGGTTGACAGATCTACCCAGAATACAAGGTGAACGAATATGATGCAGGAAGTAAAGATCGCAGGAAGCCGGGTCGGTGTGCTTATCGGAAAAGGCGGTGCAACAAAAAAAGAGCTCGAGACCAGAACGTGCACAACGATAACCATTGATAGTAAGGAGGGGCTTATCAAGGTCGAAGGTACTGAGGAGAACACTATCCTCCTCCTTCGGGCAGTCGAGATCATCAATGCCATTAACCGCGGTTTCTCTCCTGAGCGAGCATTCGAGATGATCGAAGACGAGGACCTCCTCCTCGAAGTAATCGATCTCTCCGGGATGGCAGAAGGTCCCCGGCAGCTTGACCGGCTCAGGGGAAGAATCATTGGCAAAGACGGGAGGGCGCGTGAACAGATCGAAGATATGACCGATGTAGAGATCTCGGTCTTTGGCAAAACCGTTGCGCTTATCGGGTACCCGGAACCGCTCAAGACAGCCCGGGCGGCAATCGATATGCTCATCGAAGGGGTCCCTCACGAGAACGTGTTCGCCTTCCTTGACCGGAAAAAGAAAGAGGCAAAACAGGATATGATAAGTTATTATTACTAGTGTTTCCGGATCCTCAAAATCGTGCACCAGAATATATATGTTTTGCTCCATTTCCCATGGAAAAGAATCGGTTATATAAGATAGATTTCACTAAACAGACAAAATTTGCAGCGAATTTCAGTGGAATTAATGGGGTTAAACAGAAGGTTCTGACATGCTGATCGAAAAGCTCCCTATTCCCAACAGTCTGAAACAGCAGTACCGGATGGGTGGCATCACAGAGCTCTACCCCCCTCAGGAAGAATGTGTCAGGAAGGGCATGCTTGACAGGAAAAACCTGCTCATGGCAATCCCCACCGCAAGCGGGAAAACCCTGGTCGCCGAGATGGCGATGCACATCCATATCGCGCAGAGAGGAAAATGCCTCTATATTGTTCCCCTCAAGGCACTTGCTTCCGAAAAATTCGACGAATTCAATAACAAAGGCGTCCGGGTCGGCATCGCAACCGGGGATTTTGACCGCCGTGACGACATGCTCGGCCGGAACGATATTATCGTTGCGACAAGCGAGAAGGTGGATTCCCTGCTACGCAACAATGCCCGCTGGATCGGCGAGATCACCCTCCTTGTCGTCGATGAGGTCCATCTGATCGATTCGGAGAGTCGGGGGCCGACCCTTGAAATGGTGATCGCCAAGATGCGGTACCGGAACCCTGCCATGCAGGTAATAGGGCTTTCAGCAACCATTGGCAATCCGCATGTCCTTGCCGGGTGGCTTGATGCAGAACTCGTGACCAGCACTTGGCGCCCGGTTGATCTCAGGCAGGGTGTGTTCTGCAAAGACCGGATCCATTTCCGTGAAGGGGAACGGGAGATCCGGCAGGTATCAAAAAATTACGATGACCTCAACCTCTGCCTCGACACCATCGCTGAAGGCGGGCAGTGCCTCGTCTTTGTCTCGTCGCGGCGGAATGCCGAGGCATTCGCGAGGAGGGCAGCGGGCGCCATAAAAAGCGAGGCCCCCGAACTCAAAGCCTGTGCGGAGAAGCTCGACAGTTCCGCGGAGACCGAGATGGTCAGGACACTTGCACTCTGCGTCTCGCAAGGGGCGGCCTTTCATCACGCCGGCCTGAGCCGGCAGGAACGGGCAGTGGTCGAAGAAGCGTTCCGGAAAGGTCACATCAAGTGCATATCATCTACACCTACCCTTGCTGCCGGGCTCAACCTGCCCGCACGACGGGTCATCATCCGAGATTACCTGCGGTTCTCCGCCGGAAAGGGCATGCTGCCTATCCCGGCAAGCGAATACCACCAGATGGCCGGTAGGGCCGGGCGCCCGCGCCTCGACCCGTACGGCGAGGCCGTACTCATTGCCAAAGACGAAGGTCAGGTCGAAGAGCTCTTCGAGTGCTACATTGAGGCCCCTGCAGAGGAGGTCCATTCGAGGATTGCTGAACCGACGGCCCTTTACACACATGTCCTGTCGCTCATCGCTTCGGGCTTTGCCGGGACAAGGGGCGAACTGATGTCATTCATGGACCGGAGCTTCTATGTCCATGAACACCGGCACGGGCGCCTGATGCAGAAAGCCGTGGATGCGGCGCTCAGGTTTCTCGTCAGCTCGGAGATGGTAATGGAGATTGGTGAGCATTTGGGATCAACCGAATTCGGTACCCTCGTCTCACGATTATACATTGACCCCCGGAGTGCAGCCCTCATCATAACGACCCTGAGAGAAAGGGAGGGGTATGCCGATATCGGCCTGCTCCAGCTAATCTGCAGCACTCCTGATATGCCACGCCTCTATGTCAGGAATACGGACCGGCCGGCGCTCGACCGCATGATCGAAGCCCACGAGAGCGAACTTTGGCTGCCATTGCCGCACGACGAGGACGAGATCGAAGAATACTACCGGGCGCTCAAGACTGCGATGCTCCTCACTGACTGGACCGACGAGCTTCCCGATGCCAAGATATGCGAACGCTACGGCGTCGGGCCGGGGGATATCTACGGCATGGTTGAGAGCATCAACTGGCTGTTGCACGCAAGTGCAGAGCTCTCCCGGATGTTTGCTGCAAGGTTCAATCCCAAGGTCCGCGAATACGAGATCTGCATGAAGAACGGTATCCGGCGCGAGTTGCTCCCGCTCGTGAAACTGCGGGGCATAGGTAGGGTGCGGGCCCGCCGCCTCTTCAACAACAGCATCACGACACCCGACGAGGTGCTCACTGCAGGCATGGATACCGTGACCCGGATCATCGGGCGGGGTATTGCAGAGCAGATCTTTTCCCAGCTTCGGAATACAAAAACTATCTCTGAGCAGAATACCGGAGAAGATACTATGGGCGGGCAGTCAACTCTTTCCCGGTTCCGGTGATCTCATGGATAGCCCGGGCCGCCCCTGTGAAATCCGCAAAACGCAATGTGCGATTCAGGAAAGGAATGCCTTTCTCAAGGAACTCCGGGAGATTTCCCGGCAGTACACTACCCATATCATCTGTTTCAATACCGATATGCTAGCCGGCAGGGCCCACGCACAGTCCGCAGTGGAACATGCGGTGCGCTCTTATCAGGAGGGGACTGCCATTTCGAACACCATCGAGATGGAATCCCTTCTGTACGCTGCGGGTTCACGCCAGTGCAATATCGCTTCCTCATTTGGGGTTCATGAGGGTGTGAACCATCTCTATGTCTGCTGGTATCCCGTTCCTGAAATGGATGTATGGGAATGCCTCACTCACCTCTTCCGATTCACCGGGGTGTGTGAAGATATCATTGATAGGGAAAAGAAGGTGCGCCTGATGCAGCTTTTTGATATTACGACAGAAGAGGTGGAGGCCGCCGGCAACAAAGACAGCATTGTGGATCTCGTGCTGGAACGTGTAGCTCTCCTGAATGTCATTCGATAATACTGGACCGGAATTGACAATTTGAATCCTGCATCCGGTTATGAGATAACTGCAATCTTCCAGATAGTGCTTGAGCCCGGTAGTTTTCCAATAAATTAGCTTATAATTTCAGATGGTTATGAGGAGGACCCCCCCTCAAGTCGAAGAACACTGACGAGTTCTTCTTATCCTCGAGGTCCTGATGAACCTCTTCGAAAATCGAAGAACCTGCTGGTCTTCTCAAGCATGCTCTTCCCTTCGGGAACAGCGGTTTCCCCAGGAGCGTCTACAACGGCTACCGATGATTTCTACAAAGCCAATTCTTGTATATCTGACAAATGAGAGTAAAAAATTCAACGGATTTTTTACGGTGTAATCAGGGAGAGATCGGAGATCCCATGGATCCTCCGTTTTTCTCCGATTGTGGACAAGAACAGTGTTATTGGAGAGCTTTTGCTGCGCAATGGAAAATTATAAAATGAATTCAACAAATTCTGCGTTTTTTATAATGGGATCTAAGAGAGCTCATGATTTTTTGGTAATTCAAACATCGGAAAATTTCTGATTTAATCTTCCGGGCAAATACAAGAGTCATATGGAGATTTCTCAAGAGCGAGGGCACGGCGGAACCCGATGACGGTCTGTGTCATTCCATAGTAAAACGTAATTTGCAGAACCCACATTTTCATTTATTGGCATGACTGATGATGTGGGCAATTTCCGGAATGATGAGCTCGGTTGTCGCAAGGGCTACTGCGGGTGTTGATCCGGGAATGCAGAATACCGCCTTTCCAGCGATCACACCAGCGAGAGCACGGGAAAGCATGGACGCCGTCCCGATCTGCTCGATACTTTTTGCGCGAAACATCTCCCCGAATCCATCAATCTTCTTGTCCAGGAGGGGTGAGATTGCTTCAATTGTACAGTCATCATCGGTGAGACCGGTCCCGCCGTTCAGAATGATGCAGTTCGTCTTTTTCAGAGCCATAAACAGTTCATTACGTATTGCTTCAATCCTATCCGGGACTATTGCATAATGATTGACGGGGATATTACTGTTGTTCAGAAGGATGCAGATGGTATTTCCACTGGTATCATTCTCAACGGTCCGGGTTGTCGAGATTGTGATGACTGCTGCATTAATTGGAAAAGACCTGATATGACTTTTATCCATAGTACAAGAGATGTTATGCAGTTATGTGTTAAGAGAATTCCGGGATATTCTTCTTGAAAATTGAAGGGAATGGAGACCCCATTGTTTCCTGTGGAGATGATTATTATATGTCCCCAGTTGTGAATTATATTTGATCTCGAAATTTGGAGTGAGATAACCTTTCAGCATTTTAAAATAATTAATTTTACAATAATTGCGGTTTATCAAATTAAAATTAAAATTTTTCCTGAAATTCCTCAAACTGAATATTAGGTACTTGTAAATGTTTTCACCGGATTCATTTCGATTTATTTATATATTATAAAGAATATATTATCTAATAGCTCTTTTGATCTAAACTTAAAAGACGTGATATCATCTTTTTACAGTTCCACACGAAATAAAGGGGTCCCCCCCTTTACTGTTATAGATCAATTGAATAATTACAAAGTATTCAAAATATTGGATAATAAAATATAACTTTTACAATATCTTTAACAAATTAATTCCATTTTTTGTCTATTTCCAAAATAAACCATAAATTGCATGCGCTCGACACGAAATAAAGGGGTTTATAATCCGGCCAAACCGATCGTTTTTTAGTCTCGTCTCACTAATCCTGAGCACCACAGTGTAACTATGCCCGAAACTGAAGACCCTTCAACAGGATTATTTAAAAAGTATCTCACCAATAACAGGATATTCCGGGATCGCGAGGTGCTCCGCCATTCGTATCGCCCCCAGATACTTCCCCACAGGAAACCGCAGATCGACGAAGTAGCATCAATATTAGCACCATCCCTCAGGAATGAAACCCCCTCCAATATCCTTATTTACGGAAAAACCGGCACCGGGAAGACAGCCTGCGTGAGATATGTCGGTTTTGAGCTTGAGAAAGCGAGCAGCAAGATGGGGACGGTGTGCAGACTTGTCCACCTCAACTGCGAAGTTATCGATACCCAGTACCGGGTGCTGGCGCAAATCGCCAAGTGTTTGGACGTCGTCGATGAATTGGGAAGCGATAAAACCCGCACCCATATCCCGATGACCGGGTGGCCCACCGATCAGGTGTATGCTGAGCTCAAGAACCAGCTCGAAGCGGGCGGGGGGGTACTGGTCATCGTTCTGGACGAGATCGATAAGCTGGTGAAAAAGAGCGGTGACGATACCCTGTATAACCTGACCCGGATAAATTCTGATCTCAAAAATTCAAAAGTCAGTATCATCGGTATCTCCAATGACCTGAGTTTCAAGGATTTCTTGGACCCGAGGGTATTGTCCTCGCTCTCTGAGGAAGAGATTGTCTTCCCGCCGTACAACGCGCCTCAGCTCGTGGATATCCTGACCCAGCGCGCTGAGGGTGCGTTTATTGTCGGGGCTGTTGCCGAGGAAGTCATCCCGCTCTGTGCGGCCCTTGCAGCCCAGGAACATGGGGACGCACGGCGTGCACTTGACCTGTTCCGGATCTCCGGGGAACTTGCCGATCGTGACGAGTCAGCACGGGTGACCGAAGAGCACGTCAAACAGGCTCAGGCAAAGATTGAGACCGACAGCATGATCGAGTGCATCGCCACGCTGCCCACCCAGAGCAAGCTGATTCTGTTCTCGATGCTGATTCTCGAACAGCTGGGACAGAATATCTTTACGAGCGGCGAAGTTTCACGTATATATCAGGATATCGCCCCGTCCATCGAGCTCGATGTCCTCACCCACCGCAGGATAACGGATCTCATATCCGAGCTGAACATGCTGGGTGTCATCAATACCCGGGTGGTAAGCCGCGGGCGTTATGGCAGGACAAAAGAGATGTGGTTTGACGCCAATACTGGCAAGATCCGCGAGGTCGTACTCAAGGACCCGCGTCTGAACGGGCTCAAGGACCTTGATGTGTCCCAGATGGAAGCAAAGTGGTTGAAAACCTGGTTCAGGTGATACAGGATGGATGAAAAAGATCTCGAACTCCTCCGTATTCTTGAGGAGAACAGCCGGCTCTCAGCAGATGAAATTGCGACCATGACCAGCCTCAGCACCGCCGATGTCCAGGAGCGGATACACACACTGGAAGCTGCGCAGGTCATCAAGCGCTACTCCACCGTCATCAACTGGGAGAAGGCAGGCAACGGCGAGGTTTCGGCCATCATCGAACTCAAGGTAAGCCCCGAGCGCGACTACGGATACGATCGGATTGCGGAGCGGCTTTCGCGGTTCAGGCAGGTCAAGACCCTGCGTCTCATCACCGGGACCTATGATCTCCAGCTCATCGTGACCGGCAAGAACATGCAGGAAGTGTCGCGGTTTGTGTCCGAGCACGTCGCCCCCATGGACCGGATCCGGGAAACGGCGACGCATATTGTCATGAAGTCGTACAAGGAGAATGGAAACACGTTCTTTGAACAGCAGGAAGCAGAGCGCCTCCCGTATTCTTTCTAAGGTGAAACTATGCGCAATTTTGTCTCAGGGCGTGCACGGGAGATCCCGCCATCGGGAATCAGGAAATTTTTCGATCTCGTCCTCACGATGGAGGGGGTCATATCGCTTGGCGTCGGGGAGCCGGATTTCCGCACCCCGTGGAATATCTGCGAATCCAGTATTTATTCTATCGAACAGGGAACGACATCCTACACGTCCAATAAAGGCCTCCAGTCCCTTCGCGTTGCCCTCTCGCGGTATCTCGCCCAGCACTACAACCTCACCTATTCCGGTGATGACGAGATAATCATAACGAGCGGTGTATCCGAGGCCCTTGACATCGCGATCCGCGCCATCGTGGACCCGGGGGAAGAGGTACTTATCGCACAGCCAGGTTATGTCTCGTATGCCCCCTGCGTGACACTTTCCGGGGGAAAGCCTGTCCCGGTCCGGTGCATGGAAAAGGACCATTTCAAACTGGACCCGGATACGCTGGCAGAACAGGTCACCTCCAGATCAAAGGCGCTGATCATCAATTTCCCGAACAACCCGACCGGAGCGGTCATGGGAAGAGAGGAGCTCAAAGCGGTTGCTGATATTGTGATCGATCACGATCTCCTGCTCATCAGCGATGAAGTCTATGCGGAGCTCACGTATGAAACACGCCATTGCGCTGCAGCGACCGTCAGCGATCTCCGGGAGCGGACGATCACCCTCAACGGTTTCTCGAAGGCTTATGCGATGACCGGCTGGCGTGTAGGGTACCTCTGCGCACCCAAGGAGCTCTGCGACGCTGCGCTGAAGATACACCAGTACGTGATGCTCTGCGCCCCGGTGATGGGACAGGTCGGGGCGCTTGAAGCGCTCCGCTCGGCAGAGGATGAGAAGAACAGCATGGTCAGCGAGTACCGGCTCAGGCGCAACATGTTCGTGGCCGGCCTCAACCGCATCGGGCTGTCGTGCCATGTGCCTGACGGTGCGTTCTATGCATTCCCCTCGGTAGAAAAGACCGGGCTCTCGGATGTGGAATTTGCCGAGCGCCTGTTGAAGGAGCAGAAGGTCGCCGTAGTGCCGGGCAGCGTCTTTGGCAGTGGCGGAGAAGGCCACCTCCGGTGTGCCTACGCCGTCTCAAGGAAAGAGCTCAATGATGCGCTCGGCAGAATGGAGGCCTTTATCAGCGGCCTCTGATTCAATCAATCCGCTTTTTTCATCCCGTTCACTTTCCTGACATTTCGTTCTGACTTTTAACAATATATCAGGGAGGACAGACCTGTGGGATACTTTATTGTCCAACTGGATCAATATTACATGAAACACAATGAGCTGTACAATCATCGTTGGTGGATTTTTTGGTGATGAAGGGAAGGGTAAAGTTGTTGCCCATATTGCCTATAAGGACAAACCCGCAATCATCTCCCGCGGCGGTGTGGGTCCGAATGCCGGACACACTGTCCAGGTCGGAGACCACAAATATGGTGTCCGTATGGTCCCGTCCGGTTTTGTTTACAAGGACGCAAAACTCTGCATTGGGAGCGGCGTACTGGTCGACCCCAGGGTCCTGAAGCAGGAAGTCGAAACTCTCGGAGTCAAAGGGCGTGTCTTCGTGGACAAACGCTGCGGTATCATTACCGAAGACCATATTGCCCGTGACAAGGGGAGCGCCCACCTTGCCAAGAAGATCGGGAGCACTGGTTCCGGGTGCGGGCCGGCCAATTCCGACCGGGTCATGAGGGTCTCCCCTCAGGCAAAGGACGTGCCGGAGCTTGCGGAGTACCTGCTCGATGTGCCTAAGGCCATTGACGACGAACTGAAAAAGAACAATACCGTGCTGCTTGAAGGCACCCAGGGCTTTGGCATCTCGCTGTACTACGGGACCTATCCCTTCGTGACGAGCAAGGATACATCAGCGTCCCAGATTGCCGCCGACAATGGTGTCGGCCCGACGAAGATCGATGACGTTGTCGTGGTCTTCAAGGCCTACCCGACACGTGTCGGGGAAGGCCCGTTCAGCACTGAGATGTCGGTGGAGAAGTCGGATGCAATGGGCATTCAGGAGTTCGGTACCGTCACCCATCGCCAGAGGCGCGTCGGCGGGTGGGACGGGGACATGGCACAGTATTCCGCCATGATCAATGGGTGCACCCAGGCAGCCATCACCGGGATCGATAATATCGATAAGGCCTGTTTTGGCATCACCGAATATTCCCGGCTTACCAGAAAAGCAAAAGACTTTCTCAAACAGGCAGAAGACGATATCGGGAGCCCGGTAACTCTCATCTCGACAGGACCGGAAATCACCCAGATCATTGACCTGAGGGACGAACTGGCATGAGACGCTCGCTCATGGATATCCTCTGCTGTCCGGTCTGCAAGGGAGACCTCACTCTTGCTGTCGAAAAGGAAGACGAAAAGGAGATCCTTGAGGGCGGGCTGCACTGCCCAGCGTGCAATGCGGATTATCCCATTCACGATGGAATTCCCAATCTGCTGCCTCCGTCCATGCAAGAGCACTAAGGTCCTGCCATGAACCTCCCGTTACCGATTTTTGCGTTGGTCTCCACTGGAACGGGTGGAAGCGGTGCAGGATTCGAAGTCCACCTCAACCGGAGCGGGATCAATTCTATCGATCTCCCCCGCGAGAAAGTCTCTGTCGAACCCGGCAGCGGACTGCGGCTCGTTTTCTCAAACCGCGGAGCGCCCATCCACATCACGGTCACTACCTCAAACGCCGGTATGTACACCGATTTTTTCCATGAAAACATGTACGTAGTCGATGAGTCGGTACTGCTCATACCGGTACGGAAGGACAGCGAAGAGGGATTTTTTGACCTCGAGATCATCTCAGGATACGGTGTCATGAAGACCCTGATGCGGGTGAATGTCGCCCATGCGCCGGCTCCACGGCCGGCCATTCAGGAGGAGTTCCCCCTCCAGCCGGTTGCCCACGGGCGCCCCCACCTCCTGATGGTCATGATGGGCATCGCTCTCATCCTGTATACCACTTGGCTCTATACGAAAACCGAGTTCCTCAATATCGCATCCTTCATTATCCTCATTGTCGGGGCACTCTATACATGGTACCGGCAGCAGTAACGCTTGGCGCTGTCGTGCTCCTTGCAGGGCTGGCCGTTGACCGGCTGATCGGAGACCCCCATACGCCCCTGCACCCGGTAGCCCTGCTCGGCAGGTTCATCAGATGGTGGGGAAGACCGGAATGCTATTCTCCGAAACTCCAGCGGGCAGTCGGTGTTGTCCTCTGGATTGTGACGGTTACCATCTTTACTCTTCCGTTTGTTGTATTTTCTGCTGTTGCCCCCTGGTATCTCTACCTGGTCCTTGCCCCGTTCCTGCTCAAATGCTGTTTTGCATGGCGTTCCCTTGAGGAGCACACTCTTGCTGTTGTCGAAGCGCTGAAAGAGGGGGTTGAAAACGGGCGCGGGCGTGTCAGCATGCTTGTCTCCCGCGACACGGCGGATCTCGACCGGGAACATATTCTCTCTGCAGGCTACGAGTCCATGACCGAGAACCTCACGGACAGCATCGTCTCACCGCTTGTCTATTTCTCTGTTTTCGGGCTTGCGGGCGCAGCAGTCTACCGTGCGGCAAACACGATGGATGCAATGCTCGGTTACCGGGACGAGCGGGAGAGGATAGGGTGGTGTGCAGCCAGGATGGACGACGTGCTCAATTATATTCCGGCACGGATCACTGCTGTGTTGCTCCTTTTGTACTTTGCCTGCAGGGGAAGGTTTGCCCCTGCGTGGGAGGTCATGCGCCGCGACCGGCATAACCGCCCGGGATTCAACGGAGGGATCGTCATGGCAGCAATGGCCGGGGGTACCGGAACCCGGTTTGAAAAGCCTGGTGTGTATACGATCGGAGATGGGGGAAAAAGCCTCGATGAAGCCGGCCCCGCGATCATATCGGCAACCCGCGCTGTCACCCTGGTGCTGGCAATAGTTGCCGGTAGTACATTGTTTTTATGGGGGGCGCTGATCAATAGTACTGGCATATGAAACTGGAAGAACTGAGATTTGGCACTGAGCTTCTCAAGCGCGGCTTTGCGTCCATGCAGAAAGGGGGCGTCATCATGGATGTCGTAGATGCCGGACAGGCGAAGATCGCCGAGGAGGCAGGTGCCGTCGCAGTCATGTCGCTGGAGCGGGTGCCATCCGATATCAGGAAAGCCGGAGGCGTTGCCCGCATGGCAGACCCAGAGAAGGTCCTTGAGATCATAGCGGCGGTCTCCATTCCGGTCATGGGGAAGGTCCGGATCGGCCATTTTGTCGAGGCGCAGGTGCTGGAGGTCCTCGGGGTCGATATGATCGACGAGAGCGAGGTCCTGACACCGGCAGACGAACAATACCATATCGATAAGAAGCTGTTCAAGATCCCCTTCGTATGCGGTGCCCGCGACCTTGGCGAGGCGCTCCGCAGGATCAACGAGGGGGCGGCCATGATCCGCACAAAGGGAGAAGCCGGCACCGGCAATGTTGTCGAGGCAGTCCGCCACATGCGCACGATCATGGGAGAGATCCGCATGCTTCGGGGGATGGACAGGCAGGAGATGACCGATTACGCACGGGAGATCGAGGCCCCCGCCGAACTGGTGATCGAGTGTTCAGAACGCGGCAGGCTTCCGGTCGTGAACTTCTCGGCAGGCGGTATCGCCACACCTTCGGATGCAGCACTGATGATGCAGCTGGGAGCGGACGGGGTCTTTGTCGGATCGGGGATCTTCAAGTCCTCGAGCCCCGAACGGATGGCGAGAGCCATTGTCGAAGCGGTCGATCATTTCGACGATGCCCCCGTGATTGCAAAGGTCAGCACGGGTCTCGGCGATGCGATGCCAGGCCTCGACGTGCACACGCTGAAGGATGATGAGGTGCTCCAGTACCGTGGACGCTAAGATCGGCGTGCTGGCGCTCCAGGGGAATGTGAGCGAGCATATCGACGCGTTTCTCCTTGCGCTCGAACGGATGGGCCACGGCCCCTCCTCCGAGGTTTTTGAGGTGAGGCGCCCTGCCGATCTTGCAGAGTGCCATGCTCTTGCCATCCCGGGCGGGGAGTCCACCACCATCTCCCGTCTCATCGGAAAAAACCAGCTCTATGAGCCCATCCGCTCCTTTCCCGGGGGTATTTTTGCGACCTGCGCGGGCATGGTGCTGATGGCGACCGAAGTGGGAGACCCCAGGGTCAGGCCGCTTGGCCTGATGGAGATGGCGGTCGACCGGAACGCGTTTGGGCGGCAGCGGGAATCGTTCGAAGCAGACCTTGCGGTTGACGGGCTTAATGGGGACGCATTCCATGCAGTTTTCATCCGGGCACCGGTCGTTACTTCTATCGGTACCGGCATGAGAGTCCTTGCCCGGGTCGAGAAAGGTATCGTGGCAGTGGAAAAAGGAAAGCACATGGCGTTCTCGTTCCACCCGGAATTCGGCAACGATACCCGGCTGCACGAGCGGTTCCTGAAAAATATCGGCATTTAACGGCATGCCACTGGTTAACCCCCCAGTTCTCATATAACTCCCGGTCTTCCTGATCAAAGACCCGACAAAAGATCCATGAACTTATGAACTTTCAGGTATGCACAATATTAGGCATATAGCCATGGGAGGGAACGTGCACTCATGGGGAGTTCATTTGAACCAGTATTGAAGGATCTCTCCGTAAATAAACTCGGCCTGGTCATTTTTTTGGTCGTTCTCGCACTCTCAGTTATTACCATTATTGGTATCAGCGGGGATATCGTAGCTGCACGGCTGCAGAACCTGCAACTCCAATACCTTTTTGTCCTTCTCGTCATGTTCGCTCTTGTTATCTCCCTGGGTGTGTATATTACATCCATCCGGAACAGAGCGCTCAAGGCGGTAAAGGAGAGTGAAGAGTTTCTTACTACCGTGCTGCAGTCGCTCCAGACAGGCGTGCTCGTTATCGATGCACAGACGCATACAATTGTAGATGCGAATGCCCTTGCACTTTCCCTGATTGGAGCCCCGAAAGAGACCGTTGTCGGCAAAAACTGTCAGAATTATATCTGCCCTGCAGAACCGGGTACCTGCCCGGTAACTGACGGAAATCAGATCTTTGAGAATGCTGAACGGACACTGATAACAGCGAAAGGAGAGGGGATCCCGGTTCTCGAAAGCGTGAACTCCATCAAGTTTGGCGGAAAGCTCCTCCTCCTCGAGACCTTTATCGATATCAGGGAGCGCAAGAAGATGGAAGAGCTCACCGCCCAGCTCATACACGATCGGGAGCTTGCCAACAACGAGCTCAAGGACTTTGTCTATATTATCTCCCATGACCTGAAAGCACCGCTCCGTGCGATAGGATCGCTTTCCCAATGGCTGTATTCTGATTATCAAGACAAGTTTGACAAAGAGGGAAAGATCCAGCTGGATCTTCTCGTGAATCGTGTCAACCGGCTTCAGAGCCTGATCGACGGGATTCTGGAGTATTCCCGTGTGGGGAGGATCCGAGATGAGAAAGAGACCCTTGACCCCACAGTGATTATCCGGGAGATTATTGACAGCCTCTCCCCACTATCGCATATCAGCGTCATCATTGGCACACCCCTCCCGGCAGTCCATTACGAAAAGACCCGGATTCGCCAGGTGTTCTCGAACCTGATAGGAAACGCGATCAGATACATGGACAAGCCGCAGGGAGAGATCCATATCGGTTGCATCCGGGATGGGGATTACTGGAAATTTTTTGTGAAGGACAACGGACCGGGCATCGATGAAAAATATTATGACCGGGTGTTCCAGATATTCCAGACGCTCCATGCACGGGACGAGGTCGAGAGTACCGGCGTTGGCCTCACGATCGTCAAGAAGATCGTTGAGACGTATGGCGGAAAGGTATGGATTGAGTCTGAACCGGGGAAAGGGAGTACTTTTTACTTCACGATTCCAGTTCAGGGTACCGCATAAATTAGGGGTTTTAAGGTATGAGAGCGCTCCCAATCGGTTTTTTGTAAATGATGACTTTCTGGTAGACTGATTATGGGTGATTGCCCGTTTTTTCTGATCTGATGCCAGAACATGACAATTGTGAAATATTTGCCCGTTTCGATAAAAATAGAAGCAAATTCTTATAGATTGAGATACCCGATCTTCTCTAAAGCAATTACGCTGATAACGGTGTTGATCCATGAAAATTGCATTTGAAAACGAAGAGTACCTCAAAAACCTCATAGAAACTCTCCAGACGGGAGTTCTTATTATCGATGCAGAAACGCACGCAATTCTGTATGCAAACCCGATGGCACTCTCTATGATTCAGGCAACGGAGATCAATGTTATCGGACAGGTATGCCATAAGTTTGTCTGTCCTGCTGAAAAAGGCAAATGCCCGATCACTGACCTCAACATGACGGTCGACAATGCCGAACGGGCTCTCCTGAACGTTCGTGGCGAGAAAATTCCGATTATCAAGAGTGTAAAAAGCACCACGATCGACGGGAGAAGACTGCTCATAGAGACCTTTGTTGACATCAGCGACCGAAAGAGGATGGAAAATATCAACGCGCAGCTTATCCGCGAGCTGGAATTTGCCAACAGTGAGCTCAAGGATTTTGCCTATATCGTCTCCCATGATCTCAAGGCGCCGTTGCGGGCGATCGGTTCTTTGTCCCAGTGGCTCTACACCGATTATAAGGACAAATTCGATGAGAAGGGAAAGGCCCAGCTGGATCTTCTCGTGAACCGCGTCAACCGGATGCAGAACCTGATCGATGGGATTCTGGAGTACTCCCGTGTAGGGAGGATCCAGAAGGAGAAAGAGGATTTTGACCCCAACAGTCTTGTCAAAGAGGTTATTGACAGCCTCTCCCCACCCCGCCATATCAGCATCATCATTGACAACCCTCTCCCGACGGTCCACTATGAAAAGACCAGTTTTCGCCAGGTCCTCTCGAACCTGATAGGAAACGCTGTCAAATACATGGACAAGCCGCATGGAGAGATCCATATCGGTTGCATCCGGGATGGGGATTACTGGAAATTTTTTGTGAAGGATAACGGACCGGGCATCGATGAAAAATACTATGATCTGGTCTTTCAGATATTCCAGACGCTGAATTCACGGGATGATATTGAGAGCACCGGCATCGGACTCTCGATCGTCAAGAAGATCATTGAGACGTATGGTGGAAAGGTATGGATTGAGTCTGAACTGGGAAAAGGGAGTACTTTTTACTTCACGATCCCAATGAAAGGTGATAAAGCCGTCGGGGGTACTAGTAAATGACTTCAATAAAATCGATTCTTCTTGTTGAAGATGATATGGTTGATATGATGTCCGTCAAACGGGCACTCAAGGATATCAATGTAACGAACCCTCTGTATCATGTCGAAAACGGTGTCGAGGCACTTGAATATCTCAAAAATAAGGAGAATCCGAGACCGACAATCATTCTCCTCGACCTCAACATGCCCAAGATGGGAGGGATCGAATTTCTTTCGATTATGAAAAAAGATGAGTCAATACGGAGGATCCCTGTCATCATCCTCACAACATCACGGGCAGAATACGACAAGGTCCGATCATACGATCTGGGTGTTGCCGGGTACATGATCAAACCCGTTGATTACCAGCAGTTCATGGAAGTGATCCGGGCAATGTGCATGTACTGGACACTGAGCGAAGTAGCTGAATGAAGAACGTGAATACGTCTCCCGGGCAAGAAAAGGAACTGGCGGTCCTCCTGATAGAGGATGATCTTGTCGACCAGATGGCATTCAGCCGGTTGATGCGGGAGCAGCCGGAGTCCTATCAGGTTGAGATTGCAGGATCCATTGCAGATGCCCGGACCCTTTTAGAGAAAAAGCCCATCGATATTATTATCAGCGATTTCTATCTGGGTGACGGAACCCCCCTCGATATCCTTCCCGAGATCCTTGGGAGGGGGATCCCGGTCATTGTCGTGACCAGTGTCGAAGACCACGATGCTGCCACACACGCAATAAAAAGTGGTGTCGATGACTTTCTGGTAAAGGATCAGAATTACAACTATCTCAAAGTGCTCCCCCTGATCATCGGACGGACATTGAGAACACGCCGGGTCCGGGATCCTGATCACCCATGCGACACAGAGTCCGCTTCTGAAGTACAAGCTCCGGAATCCGGTATCCCGGACGATGTAAAAGAGATCAATGTACGGCGCTTTATTATCGATCAGTCAGAACTGATCGCACGCTACCGACCTGACGGAGTGATCCTCTATGTCAATGATGTGTTCTGTCAGTATTTTAAAAAGACCCGTGTTGAACTGATCGGAAAACAATTCGATCTTCTCCTGCCGACGGAAGAGCGCAGTCTTCTGGAAGGCTATCGGGCAGCGCTTACTCCTGAAAATTCGAAGGTCACTCTTGAGCACAGGATCGTTCTTCCGGACGGCAGTCTTCACTGGATCCGGAGGACAGAACGTGCACTTTTCGATGAAGATGGCGGAATTATCGAATACCAGACCGTTGCAACGGACATCACGGATCGCAAACAGGCAGAAGAGGCTCTGCAGGACAGTGAAGAACGGTACCGGATACTTGCTGAATATGCATTTGACGGTATAGCGGTCTTGGACCTTTCCGGAATAATCCTGTACGTCAACCAGAGCATTGTGCAGATGCTGGGTTATTCCCGCAGTGCGGAGGTTCTCGGGAAAAATATCCTCTCATTCATTGCTCCGGAATACCGGGAACGGGTTATCCATGACATGCAGAAGGTTATCGATGGAAACCAGGGCCATCTCCAGAAATACAAGGCGGTAAAGTCTGACGGCAAAGAGTTCTTTATTGAATCAGTTGGAACGCAGATAACCTACTGGGGAAAACCTGCCAATATCATTGCCTTACGTGATATTAATGAACGGGAGTGTGCGGTGATCGACCTTCATAAGGAACTGGATCGCAAAAAGGACTTTATTGATGTGGCTGCACATGAACTCCGGACTCCGCTCCAGCCTATAGTCGGTTTTCTTGATCTCCTTGTGCTTGACGCGGATCAGTACCGGATCCCCCCAGAAGTTCTCAAAATCATAAAAAAAGTCAGGACCTATGTAGAGATGGAACGGAATATCGTTAATAAGATCCTTGCGATCAGCATTCTCGAATCGGTTCATGACCAGTTCAGGCCCCCGATGGAGCGGGTTTCCATCCGGGATCTTATTGAACTGGTTCTCCTGCAGGGAAAGTATTGTTCTGAAGCCCGCGTTGCCTTAAACGTTCCACAAAATACCATCATAACCAGCAATGGAGCATTTATTTTTGAGATCATGAACACGCTCCTCTCCAATGCAATGACCTATTCCCACCCGCCACGGAAGATCACCATCACCTCTGAAGAGACGGATACCCTGTTCCGGCTTTCTGTCACCGATAACGGTGTGGGTATCCCCGCCGAGAAACTTGAGACTGTTTTTGAACCCTTCTTCATCAGCGATGCAGACAAACTCTCCCGAAAATATGGCAGACTGGGCCTCGGACTGACGATGGCCCGGAAACGGGCGTCCATGCTTGGGGGGACCCTGACGGTCACCAGTTCAGCGGGTACGGGCAGCACGTTTACCCTTTCCCTCCCGCGGCAGGAACCTGCGAAACAGTGACCGGTCCGCTCTTCTCCTCTATGGTGAACCACGGGTATTTGGTCCTGAACCTAGGAAGTTAATCCCCCAGCGTGCGCCAGGTGCCCGAGTACCCAGCAGCGAGACTGGTGACCGGACGGCTTCTCCGGTCTCTCTCTGAACGATCCCAAAGTTTAATTCCTGACAGAGAGAGTGGCTTGTTATATGCCGCTTGAGAGGACTCTCATTTTTATCTTTAACAGCGACAGCGGAGTGCTACCGAAGATCAAGGATTATGCCAGCCGTGCGGCGGCCCCGGGAGGGGATGGCTGCTCCCTGTACTCCCTTACCTACAGTCCCATTGGCATGAAGAAGGAGTGGAAGCGTTTCATCCGCGATCTGGGCATCCCGGCCCGGTTCCTGAACCGCAACGAATTCTCCTCCGAGTTCGGCCCCCGGGCCCTGAAGTTTCCTGTCGTGCTTCTCCAGGCCGGCAGCGAGCTGCGGCTCTTTATCAGCACCGAAGAGATCAACCGGTGTGCAGGTCTCGGGGATCTCATCGATCTTGTACAACAGAGGGTGACACAAATCCGGTAAAATACCCGGTTTCTTCAAGGAAGGGGAAACGGGTTCTGTAGAAACAGGCATGAAGCGATTGAGCTCACTCCGGAAAAGAGTTCTGTGTGGACATCAGCCACATAGAGACGTAAGGATCTCCTGCAACATCCACGGTTTCTGGGTCGACCATATGGAATAGAGGGCTGTTTTCAATGTCGTGCCTGAGGGGGATCATCCTCCCCGGCATCCGTTATTTCCGGCCCGGGATCTGCTTTTCATCGTGAATTGTAACGGATGGTTCATGGTGAAAACCCGGATAACCGAACCCGCGATGCTGTGAACACGGCCCAGGTTTTTCTTTGTGACAGTTACCGGATAATCCGGTGATACACATTTCCTATATTATCAGTCCCTCTTCATTGCCTCGGATTTCATCTCTTTTGGCATCAGCTCGATCGCGTACCGCAGCGCTGTCCGGGGCATCACCCTTCTGTTCCGCATGACATAGGCAAAGATCTCGTCCGTATGGTTCCGGCTCGCC